>Ga0116164_10000574_pt1 | contig 31412 bp, 21 predicted proteins | sample AD_UKC109_MetaG_FD_89888 | JGI IMG/M metagenome (GOLD analysis project Ga0116164, IMG submission 89888) | Active sludge microbial communities of municipal wastewater-treating anaerobic digesters from Hong Kong - AD_UKC109_MetaG | ecosystem: Engineered > Bioreactor > Anaerobic > Digestate... | reverse complement strand
GTCGTCATCGTCGTCGTCGTCGTCCGTATCGTCGTCGCCCTCGCAACAATATTTATCGTCGCGGTCGTCGTCGCCCCACGGATCGTCATCGTCATCGTCATCATCGTCGTCGTCATCGTCGTCGCCGGTGTCGTCATCGTCCGCCTGGTCGTTATCGTCGTCGTCGTCCAAATTGTCGCACGCCGACACAAACAGTCCCCAGGTGATTAAAAGGAAAAACAGAAAGCCGATGCGCACCATGAGCGTTTTGCATGTCCAATTCATGGTCGGAACCCTCCCCGAAAAATCCTCTGATGCGCAGCGGAGCTGCAAATCCCGTACCGAGGAGGTGAATAAGGCGGGAATGGTGTAATTTCAAATAATAAGGAAACGGCGGCCCGTTGCCGACCGCCGTCTTGTTCACAAAATTTTGTTGGTGCGCTTCAGATTATTGATAAAAACCGCTCATTGCGCCAACTGCGCCAGCGAGTGCTGCAGCGTTTCACGCGCCTCGCGCATGATGCGCTCGACCAGCTCGGCGACGGTCGGAATGTCGTTGATGCGGCCGATCGACTGCCCGACGGTCAGCATCGCCAGGTTCGCCTCGCCGTTCTGCCAGACCTCCTTGGCCCGCTGGCCGCTGATGAGCGGGAACATCTCGGAGAAGTCGCCGTCGCGCGCCTCGACCTCCTCGATCTTCTTCATGATGTCGTTGCGCAGCGCGCGCACCTGCAAGCCGAACTGGCCCAGCAGCTTGCGCAGCGCCAGCGTCGTGTCGCGCTCGGTCGCGTCCAGGATCATCTGGTAAATATTCTGGTGCACGCCGCTGTCGGTCGTCGCCAGAAAACGCGTGGCCATCATGATGCCGTCCGCGCCCAGCGCCAGCGCCGCGGCCAGGCTCTTGCCGTCGACCATGCCGCCGGCGGCCAGCACCGGAATGTCCACCGCCTCGACCACCTTGGGCACCAGCACGATCGTCGCCACGTTGTCCTTGTGCGGGAAGCCGCCCTCCTCGAATCCGGCGATGGTCACCGCGTCGTAGCCGACCTTCTGCGCGTGCACCGCGTGCTTGACCGTGCCGATCTTGTGCAGCACCTTCACCCCGGCCTCCTTGGCCATGGGCAGGTACTGCGGGCCCAGGAACGTGTCCACCGGCGCGCCGGCGATCTCGATCGCCGTCACCTTTTTCTCGCAGCAGACGGTGAAGAACTCCTGCAGCAGCTCGACCGGCAGCCGGATCGAAGGCATGGTCGTGATGTTGACGATGAACGGTTTATCGGTCAGCTCGCGCGTGCGATCGACCGCCGCGCGGAATTCGTCGCCGGTGTCGTAGTTGCCCGAAGTGAGATTGCCCATCGCGCCGGCGTTGCTGATCGCCGCGCACAATTCCGGCTTGGCCAGCCACAGCATGCCGCCGCATTGAATCGGGTACTTGATGCCGAACAGTTCGGTGATCCGCGTTTTCATTCCTTAGTCCTTGCATTGGGTAAGCGATGGTTGGATAATATCCAAAAGATCCCTTCCCAGGCAATTGATAAAAATTAATGAACAACCTTAAGGAGCCTTTGTTATGGATATTTACGACCAATTAAAAACCCTGCAGGTCAGAATCGAAAGTCAGCTTCCGTTGATCACTACGGAAGAAAGTACGAAGAACGCGCTGGTCATGCCGATGCTCAATATCTTGGGATATAACGTTTTTGATCCGACTGAAGTGGTGCCGGAATTCGTTGCCGATCTGGGTATTAAAAAGGGTGAAAAGGTCGATTACGCAATTTTTCGCGACGGCAAGCCGATCATACTCATCGAGTGCAAAAAGGTGGGAACGGATTTGGATTCCTCTCACGCCTCGCAGTTGTTTCGTTATTTCTCCGTCGTAGATGCGCGCTTTGCCATTTTGACCAACGGCGTCGTGTATCAGTTCTATTCGGATCTGGAGAAGCCGAATCAAATGGATACCGTCCCGTTCTTTGAGTTTAATTTATTGAATTTCAAGGAATCGGATGTGAAAGAATTGAAGCGATTTTCCAAATCGTCATTTGACGCGGAAAACATCCAGACAACGGCGAGCGAATTGAAATACACCAAGGAAATTAAAAAGGCGTTTCTCGAAGAATACAAAGATCCCTCGGAAGAGTTCATCAAGTTTTACGTTTCACGAGTCTATAAGGGCAGAATGACTCCCGCCGTGAAAGAGCTTTTCAAAGACTTGACGAAGAAAGCATTCCAGCAATTCGTGCGCGAGCAGTTGGAGCAGAAAATTGAAGGCGTCAACAAAGCGCTCGATGAAGAAAGCAAAGCCGTAGTTGAAGAACCGCCGGTAGTCGCCGAGGATGCAGAAGGAAAAGAGGAACGCATTGTCACGACTCAGGAGGAAATAGAAGGCTATCTGATTGTTAAATCGATCTTGCGCGAAGCGGTCGATGTCGGTCGAGTGACGATGCGCGACACAATCAGCTACTGCGGAATTCTATTGGACGACAACAACCGCAAGCCGATTTGTCGTTTGCATTTCAACGGACAGAAAAAATATTTGGGATTGATGGACGGTAGCAAAACCGAGACAAAGGTTCCGATTGAAGACCTGAACGATATCTTCAAATATGCCGAGCAGATCAAGCTGCCGATTCAACACTACGATGGCCCAAAAGTTGTTACCGAAGAGGCGCCCGAACCTCATTCATGATCGAGCACGATTTTGATCGCCTGCTCGCGTCCTTTGGCGAGAAACGTTTTGACCGCGTCCCGGTAGCGATGCATCGGGAAGCGGTGCGTGATTAAACCCTCGACGGCGAAGTCGTCCTTGGCCAGCAGTTTCGCGGCCAGCTCGAAGGAATTCTTGCTGCCGCGTTCGGTCGCGTGGCAGTTCATGCCGCTGACGGTTACTTCCTGGTTCCAGATCGGCGAGTAGTCGATCTTGCCCGGCTTGAAGTTGATGCCCATCAGCACCACGTGCCCGCCGCCGGCGGCCCAGCGCAGCGCGTCGTGCAGGCTGCGGTCGTTGCCCACCGTGTCGTACACCACGTCGAATCCGCCCAGCAGGATCTCGTTGCCCAGCGGCGCTTTGTAATGTTTCGCCCCGCTGTATTCGGCCAGGCGCGCGTACAGATTTTTCGCGCCGGCAAACACCTGGTTCGCGCCGAGCCGTTCGGCCATGCGCGCCTGAAAATCGTAACGCGCCGCCACACCCACCTTCGCCCCCGGCGCCTGCGCCTTGACGATCGCGGCGGTCAGCAGCCCGATCGTCCCCGCGCCGACGACCAGCACCTTGTCGCCGTCGCGCGGCGGTCGGCGCAACACCCCGTGCAGCGCGCTGGCGGTCGGCTCCAGCAGCAGCGCGCGCTCGTGGCTGAGCTTGGGCGGAATCTTGAACGGCTGGGTGCGGTGCATGATCATCCGGGGCGAGAAACCGCCGCCGGTGTTGCCGTCGGGCAGTTCCTTCTTGCCGAGGTTTTCGCAGAGCATGTAGCTGCCTTCGGCGCAGCGTGGGCAGGGCGGATCGATTTCCAACTGAAAGCATGAGGGCCAGTCGATGCGCATCGCCACGCGATCGCCGACCGCGACGGTGTCGACCTCGGCGCCGGCTTCGATCACCTCGCCGACCAGCTCGTGGCCCAGGAACTTGCGCTTGATGCCCGGCGTCGCCGCGGCGAACACGCCCGGGTCCATTTCCATGAACAGGAAATGCACGTCGGTGCCGCACAGGCCGCACGAGCGGTTGCGCACCTTCAGCCAGCGCGCGTTGGGCGGCGTCGGCTCGGGCACCTCGGCGTACTGCGACGGCGACAGCTTGCCCAGGGCCGCATACTTGTCGAAAACCGACAGCGCCTTGAGCGCGACCACCTTGGTCAGGGAATTGTCGAAGTACAGCGCTTTCATTTTTTCGTCCGCGTTTTGGGTTTCATTCCCGTCAGCGTCTTTTTCACCGCGCGCAGCAGGGCGTCGACGTCCCGGTCGGTCAGCAGCAGGCTCGGGCGCAGCACGACCGTGTTTTTCGCCACCGTGCCCGGCACCGCCAGCACGCCGTTGGCGGCCAGCAGCTTATTGGCGCGCACGGCCTGCGCCGGCGTCTTGAAGGTCAACGACCACAGCAGGCCGCGTCCATGCACCGCTTGCAGGACGCCGCCGGTCAGCGCGGTGAGTTCCTCCTGCAAACGAGCGCCCAGGCGCGCCGCGTTTTCCCACGGCCTACGCTCGGCGTAGACGGCCAACGCCTTCGCGCCGACGCGGCAGCCCAGGTCCGAGCCGCCGAAGGTCGATAGGTGAATTAGCGGATGCGCGTTCATGAACGCGTTGATGCGCTGCGTGAAGATTGTCGCGGCGATGGGGAACACGCCCGCGCCCAACGCCTCGCCGATCAGCAGCATGTCGGGCGCGACGTCGGTGCGCTGGTAGGCGAACTTGACGCCGGTGCGGCCCAGGCCGGTCTGCGTTTCGTCGAGCACCAGCAGCGCGCCGGCGGCGTGGCAGATCTGCCGCAGCGTGCGCAAGTATTCGGGCGACGCCTCGCGGCAGCCGTTTTCGGTTTGCAGCGGTTCGAGCAGCACGCAGGCGGTTTGATCGTCGATCGCCGCGCGCGCCGCGTCCGCGTCGCCGAAGGGGATGATCTGCGTTTGCGGCACCAGCGGCGCGAAGTCGTCTTTATCGTCGCGGGTCGAGAGGCTCAGCGCGAAGCCGGTTTCGCCGAACCACGATCCGTCCACCGCGACCAGCTTGGGCCGGCCGGTGAAGCCGCGCGCCAGCTTGCAGGCGAAGTCGAAGGACTCGCCGCGCATCACCGAGTAGACCGTGCACTCCAGCTCGCCGCCGACGAACTCGGCCAACGCCCCCGCCAGCCGGGCCTTTTCGCGCGAGATCATCGGGAAGTTGCCCTGGTCGGTTTCGCGCATCGCCGTGCGCAACTCGGCCAGCACGTCGGCCTGCCGCCGCCCGAGGTTGAAGGCGCCGGCGTTCGAGTAGCAATCCAGGTAGCGCTTGCCGTCCAGGTCGGTGACGTATGCGCCGTCGCGTTTGGCCTCGACGATATCCAGGCCCACGCTCTTGAGCCACTTGACGTGCGCGGCGTTGATTAGCTTGCCGTAGTCGCGTTGCAGATCCGCCGTGGCGCGATTGTTCGTTTTCATGACCGCACCCCCTTGCCGGCGCCGGCGACCAGGTCTTCGAGCGCGCGCAACCAACTGAATAGCGAGGTCTGCACCTTTTCGCTGTTGAGCAGCTTTAGCAACGGCGGGAACTTCGCGGCCGGCAGCATCAACGGCAGCAGCTTTTTCATCGAAGCGACCGCGCGGCGGATCATCGCGATGATGTGATCCATCTCCGCGTCGGTGACCACCAGCGGCACCATGAAACGCATCACCTGCGGCGCGTTGCCGCTGTAGGCGGCGAAGACGCCGTTTTGCGCCAGCGCGTCGGCCATCATCGGGCCCATGAATTCGTGCAGGTAATCGATGCCGATCATCAAGCCGCGACCGCGCACCTCCTTGATGATTTTCGGGTTCTCACGCTGCAGATCGCGCAGCGCCCCGTGCAGCCGCGCGCCCATTTTTTCGACGTGCTCCCACAATTTGTTTTCCACGATGAAATCGAGCACGGCCAACGACACGCGGCAGGCCAGGTCGCTGCCGCCGTCGGGCGAGAGGTGGAAATGCGGATGGCGCTCGACGTAGTCGACCAGGTGCGGCAGCGCGCGATAGAGCACCGCCGCGTTGGGGAACAACCCGCCGCCGATCGACTTGGCCACGGTCATGATGTCGGGCGTCACGCCGGCGTGCTCGCAGGCGAACAGCCGGCCCGTGCGCGCAAAGCCGGTCTGGATCTCGTCGAAGATCAGCACGATGCCCAGCCGGTCGCACAACGCGCGCAGGCCGCGCAGGTATTCGTCGGCGCCCACGAAGATGCCCGCTTCGCCCTGGATCGGCTCGATGATGATCGCGGCGGTTTTTTCCGAAGCCGCCTGCTCCATCGCCGCCAGGTCGTTGAAGGGCACGAAGACGAATTCGGGAATCAGCGGATCGCAGTAATGGCGGTAGTGATCCTTGCCGTTGGCCGCCAGCGAGAAGCCGGTGTGGCCGTGATAGCCCTTGATCGTCGAGATGAGCTGCGCCCGGCCGGTCGCGCCGCGCGCCAATTTGATCGCGCCGTCCACCGCGTCGCCGCCGCCCGCCGCGAAAAACACGCGGGCCAGATCGCCCGGCGCGAGGTCGACCAGCTTTTTCGCCAGTTCCACCTTGGCCTCGCCGACCAGCAAATGGTTGCCCATGTCCTCGCGCGCCAGCGCCTTGTCCAGCGCGGCGAGCACCCGCTCGTTGTGCCGCCCGACGTTGAAACTGCCCGCCGAGGAAAACGCGTCGACGAACGGCCGTCCGGCGACCGGATCGACGAAGTTGATGCCGCGCCGCTGGGTCTCCAGCACGTCCAGATGGCCCGCCTTGAGGTACTTCACCTGGCCCTTGTTGAGGTAGCGTTTGAAGTCCTGCTCGATCAGCGCTTTCTCATGCGGCGTAACGGTGACCGCGGTGGTTTGCTGTTCCGGCATGGTGCATTCCTTTATCGCTGTGGTCGAACGTGTTAGGGTCGTTGCCGTAATCTTTGGATGAACCCACAGCATAACCGAGGCGGGGATGAACAGGCAAATCGATTTGCGGACACTGGCCGAGATGCAGGCGCCCGAACGCGCTTTCCTCAGTTTGTATCTGAGCGGCCCGGCGGCCTGGCCGGCGCTGGACAAGCAACTGGAGAAAACCGCCGCGTTGCTCGGCGACGTTCCCGACGAACGGGAATACTTCACCGAGAACGCCAAACAGGCGCGCAAGTATCTGCGCCAACATCCGCCGGCGGGACCGTTGTGTCTGTTTGCCTGCTGGGCGCTGGATTTTTTCGCCGCTGATGAATTGCCGGTCGCCGCGCCCGATCTGGTGTGGGTCGATTCGTCGCCGTACATTCGGCCGCTCGCCGAAATGCGGGACGAGTACGAAACCTTCGCCGTGGTCGTCGCCGACAACGAAGTCGCGCGCGTGTTTCTCGTGGCGTCGGCCAAAACGCAGGACGAGCGGCGCATCAAGGGCGAGGTGAAAAATCACGTGCGCAAGGGCGGGTGGTCGCAACAACGCTATGAGCGCCGACGCGACAAGCAACTGCTGTTGTACGCCAAGGAGATCGCCGCGGCCCTGGCCGAGTTGCAACGCGAGAACGCCTTTCATCGTTTGCTGCTGGTCGGCTCGCGTGAAACGCTGGCGGAAATTGAACGCGTGCTGCCCGCCGATTTGCGGGAAAAACTGGTCGGCGACAAGGCGCTGGATCTGCACCAGGCCGACGCGGTGATCGAACAGGAATTGTTCACGCTGTTTTTCGCCGCCGAACGGGCCGAGGAGCGGTCGCGCTGGGAGCGTATCAAAGAGGCGTATCTGCGCGGCGGCCGGGGCGCGGTCGGCGCACAGGATGTGCTACGCGCCGCACAGGAGGGCCGTGCGGAATTGGTCGTGGTCAATCGCGACGCGCAGTTGCTCGGCGTGCGTTGCCGCGAGGCCGATCATCTGTCCGCCGGCCGACCGGGGGCTTGTCCGCAATGCGGTTCGCCCGCGCTGTTTCAGGTCGACCTGGTCAACGAGATCACCGAACTGCTGACGACCTCCGGCGCGGAAATCGATTTCGTCGAGCCGCTGCCCGGCCTGCGCGAGGTCGGCGACATCGCCGCGCTGCTGCGCTGGTAAGCATTTGCCAGTGCGCGCCGGGCGCGGTATTTTCGGCAACACATCAGCCGCGGGAGAGTACGACATGAAGCAGAACCAAACCGTGTTGATCACCGGATGCTCCACCGGCATCGGGCGCGCGCTGGCGCTGGCCTTTCACGAGGCGGGGCATCGCGTGTTCGCCTCGGCGCGTAAAATCGAAACGCTTGCCGAACTGCGCGAGAAAGGCATGGCCGCGTTGGCGCTGGACGTCACCGACGCGGCATCGATCGACGCGGCCGTGGCCGAAGTGTTCGCGCAGACCGACCGCCTGGACATGCTGATCAACAACGCGGGCTTCGGGCTGATGGGGCCGACGGCGGAACTGCGGCTGGCCGACGTGCGCCGGCAATGGGAAACCAACATCACCGGTCCGCTGGCGCTGGCGCAGCAGGTTATCCCACATATGGTCAAGCACGGCGGTGGGCGGATCGTCAACGTGGGCAGCGTTTCGGGCGTGTTGGCCACGCCCTTCGCCGGGGCCTACTGCGCCTCGAAGGCCGCGCTGCACGCGCTATCGGACGCCATGCGCGTCGAACTGGCGCCGCTGGGCGTCGAGGTGATCGTGTTGCAGCCGGGCGGCATCATCTCGAAGTTCGGCGACAACGCGACCAAAATATTGACCGATTCGATCCGCGATGATTCGTACTACAGCAAGCTGCGCACGTTCATCGAGGGGCGCGCCAACGAGGGCCAGCAGGGCGCGATGGACGCCGACGAATTCGCCCGGCGCGTGGTCACCGAGGTGACCAAAGACAAGCCGTCGGTGATCGTCCGCCTCGGGCGCAACTCCGCGCGCATGCCGCTGCTCAAGTGGTTGTTGTCGCCGGCGCTCATCGACCGGATGCTCAGCAAACGCTTCGGCCTGACGCGCCTGCGCGACTGAATCAATCGAACACCGCGAAGACCAATCCTTCCGAACGCGATTTTAAATTCGGCACGGCCAGCGTGTCGCCGTCGAAGGTGAAGAGGATCGGCTCGCGCTCGTCGGTGGGAATCAGGTAATCGAAAACGCGGATGAAGGGGAACATCGCCAGCACGCCGCCCGCGACGGTCAGGTCGCTGGCGCCGTTGAAGTTGATGTCGAAAAAGCCCACGACGATCGTGTTGATGTCCGCCGCGGCCAGCGCGGGCGTGACCAGGTCGATGCCGTCGACGGTGAAGCTGTTGCGGCCGACGACCACCGCTTCGGTCAGGTTGAGCCAGGCGCACACCGCGTAGCGATCACGGAAGGGGAAGAGGCGCAAGAGCAAGCCCAGCGGCGAATCGCCGGCGGGAAACACGCGAAAGTACACCTTGTCGCACGAACGCGCGAAGGGCTCGCGGAAGTAATGCAGCGGCGGGAACATGCCGTCAGGGTCGGCGCAGGCGAATTCGTAATAGGCGTTGGGCGCGGCGGCAAAGCCCGACCAGTAGCCGTTCGCGTCGCTGTGCAGCAGCGCGTCGGGCTCGGCCGACAAACGCTCGCCGGTCGCCGGATCGACCCGGTAGACCGCGATTTCGTAATCCGGCGCGGGATCGTTCGTCCCGATGACCACGGTGCGGCCGGACAGCTCGATGTTTTCCTCGGGCACGATCTCCGTGGTTGCGGGCGGCTCGCCGTCGTTGAAGAAGCGGTACATCTCGGTGAAGGTTTTTGCCGAGGTGATCAATTCCAGGTGATCGAGGTCGTCGAACAGCACGTTTTGCGCGCCGTCGATGTCGCAGGTTCCGGCGATGTAGTCGGCCTGTGAACTGAGGTTGAGCATCGGCGGACTCGCCGGCGCCGCGCCCATGTCGAAGGACGCGACGTGCACGTAATGGGCGACCTTCGCCGCGCGCGCGGCGTCGCGCAGGTAGTCGTAGCCCAATCCGCCGCCCATCGAGTGGCCGATCAGCTCGACCTGCGCGGCGTTGTCGACGGCCAGCACTTCGTCGATGAACGCGTCAAGCTGCCGCGTTTGCGCGTCGGCGTGGTAGACCAGCGTGTTCCAATCGAAAGCGTGGATGCGCTCCGGGCAGTAGCCGTTGGCGGCAAAGCGCATTGACTGCGCGGCGAAGGCGTCGCCCTCTTCGAGAAAACCGTGGGCGAAGACGATGGGCGGCCGCGTGGCGTCGCAGCCGGGCGTATCGTCGTCATCGTCGTCGGGCGTAGCGTCGTCGTCGGTGGACGTATCGTTATCGTCGTCGGGCGTGGCGTCGTCGTCGGCGGATTCGTCATTGTCATTATCGTCATCGTCGCCGGCACAGGCGGCCAGGCACAGCAACAGGCACAACGCCCAAACGGAAAGCAAGCGAACGATCATCGGTTCGACTCCCGCGAAGTGACAGGCGAGATGTAACACACTTTCGCCCGGCGCAAAATTGCGGCCGGATTGTCTGCGGCGCGCCCGGTTGTCATAATCGAAGCCAACGCCGAAACGGACGAACATGAACCTCGAGAAACCGGAATCACGATTCAATTTCAAGCCGCCGCGAATGGACGTGCCGCCGGGCTGGTTGCGGACGTTCTATCGGTGTCTGTTTTACTTCCTTTTAATTCCGCCGCCGCTGGCGTGGCTGGAACAGTTGTTGCGCGGACCCACGCACGTTTTGTGGGGACGCGATCTGCTGCTGGAAAACCTGGCCGGCTACGGTTTCGCCGCCCTCTATCACGTGGCGTTGGGCGCGGTGAAAATCGCGGCGCTGAGCCTGAAGAACATCGTGTTCCTGCCGTTGACCCTGTTGCGCTACGGTTGGATATCGTTGTTTGTCGCGCTCGCGTTGATCGTATTGCTGGTCTGGCTCAAACGGAAAAAGCGGCTGCGGCTGCCGGCCAAAGGGCTGAGCAGAACGATTTCCTATGGTTTGTTTTTTATCACCTACTTCGGTCTGTCGACGATCTGGTGGATGCTCGCGGCGTGGCAGACCGAACTGGCCGCCTTGCTCGGTCTCGCCCTGTTGATCGCCGTGCACCTGCGCGAGCAGATCAAGTACGTGGGCATGTACCTTTGGATTTTCTTGTGGATGATGTTGCCGCTGTTTCTGCTTGCCGACTTCGCGCAACACCTGACGGCCCGGCCGGTGATGGTCGAGCGATTGCGCGACGGGGCTTGTTACGACGTTGCCTGCAATGAGCGGGACGAATGCGGGCTTACGCCGGCCGAAACCAAGCAGGCGGAAATGTTCATCGCGGGCAGTTGGCAAGCGTTGACGCAGACCGGCGGACCGCAGCGCCTCGCCGTCGAGCCGCACGGATCGCGGTTTTTCTTCGCCAACTATCACGCGGGGGAAAATGCGTTGCTGATTCACTCGCCGGGCCGCGATCGCGTGGCGGCGATTCCCGGATGCGACAATGCCATCGACGTGAATTACAGTGCGCCGCGCCAAACTGTCACCCTGGCCTGCGAGGCCGGGCGCAGCGTGCAGCGGTACGAGCCGGACGGCGGGGTGGTGCGTGCGTTGGCGCACACGCGCGGTTTTCCTTATGCGTTGGCGGCGAGCACCACACGGCTTTTCGTCACGCAGGAATTTTTCGTCGGCAAGCTGGGCGAAGTGGTTCCCGGCGGCGGGCGCGTGACGGCGGTCGATTTGAACACCGGCGCGGTGAGCAAAGAGCGGCGCTTCGGGCTGATCGTCTGGGGCGCGACGTGGGAGGAAAACCGCCGCCTGCTTTGGGTGGCCAAACCGCTGACCGGCGAGGTGCTGGCGCTTGACGAGGAGTTGAATATTCTGGCGCGGATCCGCGTCGATTACGGGCCACGCGATCTGGCGTACGATCCGGGCCGCGATCGCGTGCTGGCCGGCAATTATCTGACCGGCACGATCAGCGTGATTGACGCGGCGACGAAAAAGAAGCTTATTGAAATACGGCCCGGCAAACCATTTAGCGCCGGGCAATTGCGCGGCGTCCACGTTTCACCGCGCGGCGATCAATACCTGTGCAACGGCAAGGGATTGCTGCGCCTGATTCGCAAGGACGAACCGCTTTGAAAATGAACATCGATTCTTGACGCTGTGGACGATCTGCCGTTAAGATCAAGCTCGCCATGCGGCTGGATTTTCCAACTATTGGAGTATTCAGCCGGGCGACGCAACCAGGACGGACATCGAGGGAGCAACCGCGCGGCTCCCGCCTTCCGGCTTGAGACAACAACGGCACGTACACCGCGAGGGAGAGCGCCATGGCTCACCAAACCTATCCGAAGTTTTTCTCCGACTGCATCACCACGCATGAAGAGGCGATGAAAAAGCTCGTCGTTCCCGGCGTGCGCCTGGGATCGGGCTTCGCCGTCTCCGAGCCGTACCGCTTCTATCACGATCTGTGGGATCATATTCAGCGTGAGGACCTGACCGACATTTCCATTCGTCAGTCGATGTTCATGGGGCCGCACCGCCTGTGCGTGGGCGATGCGCTGCAGGCCGCCGGCATGTTCGATGGACTGAAGAAAAGCGCCCCCGGATTTCTCAAGGGAGTGGTGCGCCAGGCCAACGCGGCGACCAAGAAAATCGACGGACTGCGCAAGCTGATCGAACACTTCCGCGAGTGTGAGGAGCGCCGTATTCACTTCGTGTCGCCGTTCATGGGCCCGGCCGAGAACATGGTCATTCCCGACAATCGCCTGACGCGGCTGCTGGCGCCCGAGTACGTGGGCCGCAACCGTTCGCGCATGGCGTTCACCGACATGCAGGTCGTGCATTTTCCCGACGGCGTGGCGGGCCTGGCGCGCGATGCGCAGGGCAACCCGCTTTACGATGTGCTGGCGCTGGTGATGACCCCGCCCAACGAAGAGGGTTACCTGAGTCACGGACCGGGCAACGGCGGCAACGGCACGATGCTGGAAATGTCGCTCGACGACGAGCGGGTGAAAATTCTGCTGTACGTCAACGAAACGTATCCGTACACCTACGGCTACAACGAGGCGACCAACCACGAGCACATCGACCACTTCAAGCTGGCCGCCAAACAAGGCCGGTTGACGGTCGTGCTCGACGATACGCCCGCGCCCGCGTTGCCGGCGGGCAGCATGGACAATCCGTCGGCCGACGAACTGGCCATCGCCGAGAACGTGGTCAACCACATGGAGGTTTACCGCGAGTTCACCTACGGCCGCGCGATCCAGGTGGGCATCGGCGCGACCGGCGTGCTGGCGATCAAGAAGCTGCTGGATTCGGGATGGACCGGCCGCAGCTACACCGAAATGCTCGAGCCGTTCACCTACAAGCTCTACGAGGCGGGCAAGATTCACGGTTCGCACTTCATCGAACTGGACGGCCGCCGCACCGAACTGGACGGCAAGATGGTTTGCACCTTCACCATGGGCGAGCAAGGCAGCGATTTTTACCAAAAGCTGCACGAGAACAAAAACGTGATCATCGCGGCCTCGCGGCGGGTGGTCATCCCCGAGGCGTTTTACGGCGGGCTGGGCATCAACAATATTCTTTCGCTCGATTTCCAGGGGCACATCAATTCCGGTGGGCGCGACAAGAACACCTACAGCGGCATCGGCGGCGCGGCGATGATCATGCGCGGCCTGGCGCAGGGCGGCGTCGCGTACCTGTGCCTCAAGTCGACGCACCGCACGCCCGAGGGCAAGCTGCGTTCGTCGGTCTTCCCTTTCCTGCCCGAAGGCACGCCGATCAGCGTGATCGGCCCGGACATCTTCGGCACGCGCGATAACGCGGCGGTATTCCTGGCCACCGAGCACGGCGTGGCGCAGATCAACGCGCGCACGCAGGGCGAGTACATTCGGCAGATCATCTCGGTGGCCGATCCGCGCTTCCGCGACGACTTGAAAAAAGCGGCGTGGGAAGAGTTGCGGGTTAGGGTTTAAAACGGATCGATGATCGTCGCGACGCCGTCGGTGAAGGCGCTGGCGAAGAACGAAACCGCCTGCCGCCGCGCGGCGCGCGCAACCGCGTTGGTTTCCAGCAGATGGTTATGCCGATAGGTGTCGTACTGGTACACCGCCGGCCCGGCGAAGGGCGCAATGGCGGTCGGCAGTCCGTCAATCGGGCAGTAGATCGGCTCCAGCAGCGTCAGGCCCAGCGCCCGCGCCAGCTCGCCGCCGCCCGGTCCGCCGATGATGTGATCGTGCGCGGCCATCTGCTGCAGAATGTTCAAGGAAGAACCGCGCGCCAGCACGGCGGGCGCGAAGCTGTAGGAATCCGCGCCGTCGATGATCGACAGGTACAGGTCGTAGTACAGCCGCCAATCGCCGGGATACTCGAAGTTCAGCCGCCGCGCCGCGTCGTCCAGCGTCTGGCGCAACATGCGGCCGATCACGTCGTCGTTCTCCCCTTCGAAGACCATCGAGCGCCAATTGGCCGCGCCGACGTTGAGCAGGTAGGTGTTCACCCGCGGTTCGACCGCCGCCAGAATCGCGCCGTGAATGCTGCCCAGGCTCATGCCCGCGTAGGCGATGCGCGTGACGTCCAGGTCGGCAAGGCCGTCGCCGCCGCTCGCCGCCGGAGCCAGATCGAGGTCGGCCAGTTCATGCAATAGATACAGCAGCCACATCATGTCGCCGATGCCCTGCCGGTAAGCGTCGCGCACGCGGCGGGCGTCGGTCAGCGGCGTGGGCAGGTAGGAGCGCATCTGATCGAAGGCCGACAAGCCCAGCGGCGTTTCCATGCGCGCGCCGTGGTGCGGCCAGTCGATGGCGACCGTGGCGATGCCCGCGGCGGCCAGATCGCGCGCGACCGGTTCGCCGAAGCGGCGGTCCTGCGCCAGGCCGTGCGCGTAGATCACCACCGGGTACGGCGGCGTGCCGGATGCCGGCAGCGTCAAGCGCAAGGTGACCTCGTCGTCGTCGTGGATTTGCGGCGCGCCGTGTTCGTCGTAAGTGAGTAGGCCGTCGTTAAGCCAGCCGATTGTCGCGTAGTTCGTCTCCCACATGGCGTCGATGGCGAGAGATTTGCCCTCGACCTGTCTCCAATCGCCCGCTTGCGGCGGATCGTCGTCGGCCATGTCGCGCAGTTGTTCGCCCATCGACAGCAGCTCGGGCGTGATCGCCTGGGTGTGGAAGATCGTCGCGCCCACCACGTCGTCCGGCGAAAGATCCAGGTGCGCGAGCAACTCGGCAAATTGCGGCGCGAGGCGTTGCTGCGCGGCGAGCGTATCGCCATCGGCGGCGACGGAATCGTCGAGCACGGCGGCCAGGGAAGCCGGTTGTTCGTAGCACATGCTGTCGGTGGTGCGCAGACGCGCGAGGGCCAGGCAGGCGTAGGTCGTGTTCTCGCGCAGGGGGAAGATCGGCGCGAGGCGCAGCAAATTCCGCTCGGGCAGGTAGCTCGCCTGCACGGCGATCGGCGAGCCGTCGAGCGTGGCGCACAACACGGCGTCGTCCGGCGAGGGGGCGGTTCCGGTCGGCAGCATGGCGGCGTCGGGCTCGGCGTCCACGGGCAGCCAGATCGGCGTGGAAAGGCCGAAGCCGCTCAGGGTGCTCAGCCCATCGCGGACGATATGAGCCTTTTCCAGAATCGAAGCGAGAAAGAGTGTGGTTTCGTCGCTGAGGTTCACACGTAGGCCGGTGGGCGAGGATGCGTCTTCATCGGTGAGCAACGTTGAAGGATAGGGGATGTCGCGCCGGCCGGAGGTCAGGTCGAAGTGAAACGAAATGCCGCTGCGACACGAGGCGGACGAATCGTCGTCGCCGTCGTCGTCGAGGGCGTCATCATCGCCGGGCAGATCGTCGTCCGACGAATCGTCATCATCGGCGGCGTTGTCGCCGCAGGCCGTCCACAGGAGCAGGGCCGCGAGCACGGCCCCCAACAGCCGGAACTTCCACAGTGAGCGCATGAACTCGCTTCCAGTCTAACAAGCCGACACGCGACATTAACCCAAGCGCGCGTCCGTGCCAAGACGGGCATTACCTGGCATGTTCGATGCCCTCGATGGCTTCGGGGTTGGCGCAGGAAGCGACATCGCCGAGGTCGGCGCCGAGGAACTTCTTTTTGATCACGCCGCGCAGGATTTTCGCCGAGCGCGTTTTGGGCAGTTCGTCGACGAAGTAGACGTGCTTGGGGCGCAGCGTCTTGCCCAGCAGCTCGACGACCTTGTCCGACAACGCCTTGCGCAATTCTTCCGACTCGACCGTGCCGGATTTGAGCACGGCGAAGCAGACGACGTTTTCGCCCTTGAGTTCGTCGGGGACGCCGATGGCCGCGACCTCGACGGTGTCGGCGTGTTCCAGCAGCGCCGATTCGATTTCCGCCGGGCCGGTGCGTTTGCCGGCGATCTTGATCGTGTCGTCGCTGCGCCCGCGTAAAAACCACAGGCCGTCTTCGTCGCGCTCGGCCCAGTCGCCGTGGAACCACACGCCGTCGAAGCGCGCGAAGTAGGTATCCAGGTAGCGCTGCGGATCGTTGAGGAAGCCCTTGGTCATCGAGGGCGCGGGCTGCTTGCACACGAGGTGGCCGATGCCGGTGGGGATCGAGTTGCCCTCCTCGTCGAACACGTCCACGTCCATGCCCAGGCCCTGGTGGGCGAGGGTGCAGGGCTTCAACTTCGAAATCGGCAGCGGCGACAGATGGCAGCCGACGATCTCGGTGCCGCCGGAGATGTTGATGATCGGGCAGCGTTTGCCGCCGGCCTTCTCGAAGAACCACATGTAGCTGTCCGGGTCCCACGGCTCGCCGGTCGAGCCCAGGTACTTGAGCGACGAGAGATCGTGCTTGTCGATGTACTCGTCGCCGTAGCTCATCAACAGCCGGATGGCCGTCGGGCTGATGCCCAGGGTGACGATCTTGTGTTTCTCGACCAGTTCCCACAGGCGGTCGGGGTTGGGGTAGTTCGGCGCGCCTTCGTAGATGAAGTATTTGCCGCCGAAGATCTGCACGCCGATCATCTCCCACGGCCCCATCATCCAGCCGATGTCGGTGAACCAGAAGAACAGGTCGTCGGGTTTGCAGTCGAAGGCGTAGCCCAGTTCCTTGCCCATTTGCGCCAGGCAGCCGGCGTGCGTGTGCACGGTGCCCTTGGGTTTGCCGGTGGTGCCCGAGGTGTAGATCATCAGGCAGTAGTCCTCGGCCTCCATGACCTCGGTGGGCGCTTCGTCGGGCTGATCGGCCAGGAAGTCGTGCCACCAGATGTCGCGACCGGGCGTCATCGGCACGTCGTTGCCGGCCTTCTTGAGCACGATGACCGTTTCCATCGAATCGACGTTGGCGAGCGCGCGGTCGGCCTCGTTTTTAATCGGCACCGGTTTGTTGCGGCGCAACGCGCCGTCGGCGGTGAACAACGCTTTGGCGTTGGCGTCTTCCAACCGCGCGGCCAGCGCGGCGGCGCCGAAACCGGAAAAAACCGGAATGGCGACCGCGCCGATTTTCATGATCGCGAAAAAGGCCACGACGATCTCCGGGGCCATGGGCATGAAGATGCCCACCATATCGCCTTTGCCCACGCCGCGCGCGCGCAAGGCGTTGGCCGCTTGGCACACCTGGCGGTTGAGTTCGCCGTAGGTGTAGGTGGTGACGGCGCCTTCCTCGTCTTCATGAATGAACACGATGTCGCCGCTCTTGCCGGCGGCGATGTGGCGGTCGATGCAGTTGTACACGACGTTGGTTTTGCCGCCGACGAACCACTTCGCCCAGGGGAAGCCGCCTTCCTGCACCTTGGCGTAGGGCTCGTACCATTCGATGCCCAGGTCCTTGAGCGCGGCGTCCCAGAACCACGAGGTGTCCGCGACGCTTTTTTGCAGCAGCTCTTCGAGCGTTTTGATGCCGTGCTTGCGCATGAAACGCGTCACATTGGATTTTTCCAGATAATCGCCGTACGGTTCCCAAATGAATTTGCTCATGATTTCTTTCCTGCAAGGAATGGTTGCACTTGAGTAATTGCTTATTATTACGGCATGAAAAGCGGAAAAGCAAGGCGTCAACGGATATGAGAGCTATATAAGATAACTATAGCGCCGTCGCGATCCGCGCCGGTCGAATTGACACGGCCGCGCCAAGACGTGTAGCGTTTGTCGTGGAGGAGGGCATTTTAAATGAAGCTGACGATGCATCTTTGGTGGAAGCCGGTTCTGCTGCTGGCGGTGGTGTCGCTGTTTGGTTTCGCCTGCGGCGGCGACGATGACGACGATGACAATAACGATGCCGCCGACGACGAAGCCGACGACGACGACACGAACGCGGACGATGACGACGACACGGGCGCTGATGACGACGACGATACGGGCGTGGACGACGATGACGACGACGATGACGCCACTCCGCCGCCGGGATGCGACACCTTGCAGGCCGGTTGGAACACCGGGTACACCGTCGACGGCGTTCAGCGCGCGTTTTATCTCGATCTGCCCCAGGGCGTATTCGACAGTTGGCCCTGGCCGGTCGTGTTCAACTGGCACGGCTATGGCGACACGGCGGCGAACATGCGCACGCTGTTTTCCTCGTACATCAACAACGAGTACATGCCCTTCATCCTGGTGACGATCGAGGATACCGGCATGCTGTTGGACTGGGACATTTTCAACGCGATGGATCCGAACAACCGCGAGATCCGTCTGTTCGACGAACTGCTCGCCGAGCTGGACACCTGCTACGGCATCGATCCGGAGCGCGTGTACACCACCGGCTTTTCACTGGGTAGCGCCATTGCCTGCATGATGGGCCTGATGCGCAACGAGACGGTCGCGGCGGTGGCCGGTTGCTCGGGCGGGTACGCGTCGAATCCGGAGAACGTGATTCCCTATTCGATCACCAACTGGCCGGACATGGATGGTGTGTACAACCAGAACCGTTATGTCGAAGTGCGCCTGCACGGCGGCGTGCTGGACAACATGATTCTGCCCTTCGGCCAGTACGGTCACAACGACATCGGTTTTCTCAACGAGCACGGCCACGACGCGATCGACTGCGTGCACAACTCGATTCACAACATGGGCTTCATGTTCATGAACCCGGAAAACTTCATCGAGTTCTTCTACGATCATCCGCGCGGCACGGTCGATTCGCCCTACGCCACCGATGGGCTGCCCGATTCGTTCCCGGATATCTGCACGTTCCATCCGAAGCAGTAGGGACGGGCGAGCTCGAAAAACAACTCCAGCGACGACGGCGGAAAATAACCGTCCGTCGTTCGTCGCGATTACTCGCCGATTTCCACCAATTCGATGTCGAAAATCAGTTCTTCGCCCGCCAGATCATGGTTGGCGTCGATGGTGACGAACTCTTCGGTGACGCCGCTGATGGTCACCACGGTGGTCATGCCGTTGGACAAGCGGGCTTCCAACTGCATGCCGATTTCCGGTTCGATTTCCGCGGGCAGATCGCCGCGCTCGACCTGGATGATCAGATCCTCGCTCTTGGCCCCGTACGCTTTTTCCGGCGGGATGTTGATTGTTTTCGTGTCGCCGACTTCCATGCCGAGCACGCCTTCCTCAAAGCCGGCGATCACCTGTTGTTCACCCACGGTAAAGGCCAGCGGCTCGCCCCCGCGGGAACTGTCGAACTGTTCGCCGTTGGTGAGACGACCGGTGTAATGCACCTTGACGGTATCGCCGTTTTTGACCTGTGACATGTTTTCTCGCTTTCTTGTGAAAGGTTTCCGGGAACTACTTACCCTGGGTGAACTATAAGGAGAGAATGCCGGGCTGACAAGGAGCATCATGGTTGCGGCGGCGACGGACAGGACATGCCCAGTTCGCCTCGGTGCTCGCGCAGATAATTCGCCACCGCCCGGGCGACCAACGAGTTGGCGAACGCTGTGGGATGCGGATCGAAAATCGAAGCGTTCAGCTTTTTCGGCGGATGGGCGGCGTAGGAATCCCACACGGCGACCACCTTGAGGTCGTTGGCCTCGAGCATTTCGATCGTCCAGTCGTGCACGGCCCGGAAACGGTTGAGATGCCGCTTCAACTTGATCGGCCAGGCCAGCCCCAGACACTGCGCCTGGGCGAGGCGACACTCGTTTTTCAATCGATTCAGTTTTGCCTGCTGGTCGAATTCGTCGGAATATTCGGAGACCAACAGCGCCTCCAAATAATTTTGGTAGTCGCCTTTGTCGCCGATCGTGTTGTTGAGGATCATGATCAACGGCATGAGCGCCAGCGCCAGCGGCGTGCTCGGCAGGCTCGAAATGGCGTCGTTCTCATACGATTGCGGCGCCAGTTCGAAGACGATCAGGTCCGGGTGATAATCCCTGATTTTGGTTTTGATCCATTTTGCGTACGCGGCGAGTTTCAATCCGGGCATGCCGAAATTGATCACTTCCACCGGACATGACGAATCCCGGTTCAGCAACGCCTCGAGTTGCTTGGGCAGCGTGTTTTCCAGCGTGACCGTTGTGCCGTACATGAAGGAATCGCCGATCATGGCGATGCGAAAAACTCCCGGCGATTTCTCCTTGGCGTAAAAGCGATCGTGGAGCCCGTTTTTGGTAAGCCGATCCGCCCCGGAGCCGACGAAGGTGAACTCGTCCGGTCCGTGTTCGTTTTCCCGCTGTTGTCCGTTGATTTGGTCCAGGTGGCCCACGAAATGACCGCTGACGAATTTGATGAAAAAAAATCGTGAAACGAGGGCGAGAAACGGCAATAGGATAATCAAGCCGAAAATCAAAACGACGAATTTACGAAATTTCGTGCGTCTTTTTTTCATCAACATCCGTTCTTGAGATTGCGAATTGTTGGAAAATCACTCATGAATTTCCTTGAAAATAATTATCACATATGCGGCCGATTTGGTCAAACATCGCAAGTAATCGGCGTTTGCGGAACGGTCGTGGGGCGAGGGCCGACAAAACCATGAACGTTCGGTCGGCGACCGGCTTGGAGTCGAATCGACTTTCCGATAAGTTTAATGTCGTTTAACCAAACACGGGAAATAATAATAGCTCATGCGTCGTCTGCTGGATAAGATTCTCGATCCTCTGCGCGAACATCGCGGCGCGTTGGCTGTTTTCCTGCTTTCCTGCCTGGCGTTTATCATCCTGCGCCTGTTGATTCTGCTTTCGGCGGTCGACAATTTCCACAACGTCGACGAGGCCGAGTATCAGGTGATCATGTACGCGAAGGGATTCGTGTACGGCTGGAAGATCGATTTCATCTATTACCATTTATGGGGTTTGCTGATTTCCGCCGCGGCGCTGGTGCCCTTTGTGCTGGCGGGCGTGGCCGATCTGGCGGCGATGAAAATCTTGGCGTTGCTGTTCGCCTTCGTCGCCTTCGCCGCGCTGGTTTACCTGACCGCCTGGAAGCTGGGTCCCTACCAGGCGGGGTTGGTTGCGGCGGCGCTGTTGTTTCCGGCGATCAATTACCTGAAGTGGACCTTGATGATCTGGGGCGGTTACCCGGAAGCGTTCAGCCTGATGAGCGTGGCGATTCTGTTTTGGGTGACGGCGTTGGACAAACGAACCTTCGGATGGTTTCTTTTCGCCGGATTGTTCGCCGGTATTCCCTTGATCTATTCGCCGGCGGTGTTGTTCATGCTGGCCGCGGTGATCGTGGCCACGCCCCTGCAACCGTTGGCCAACCAACGCCGGCGGCTGACCGGCGCGTATCTGTTGGGCATCTTTTTGATGCTGTTGCCGTTTTTGATCTGGTTTTTCGCCAGCGGCTTTTGGCAGATCCGGGAAAGCTGGCTCATCGACAACAACACGACGACCACGTTTACCGACTTTGTTATGAAACCGTCGCTGCGCAATTGGCGGTTCACCAAGATGGTCTTCGCCAAGTACGATATTTTCGCCACCTGGTTTGAAGTTGTATTGTTGGCGGCCAGCGCGCTGTGGCTGGCGGGCGCCGCCTTCATCAAACGATATTTTCGTCAGCGCTGGCGCGTGGTGTTTCCGTTGATTCTGGCGATGGGATTGATGTTTCTCCTGTTTTTCCCCGCCATCCAACATCTGGGTACCCGGCACCTGCTGGGCCTGGTCGTGGCCGGCTACCTGACGATCGCGTTGGCCATGGGCGACACGTTTTTCGACGGCAACCGTCCGATCGCCCGCACCGTCGATCGCGCCGTGCGTCTGACGCTCCTGGCGATGGTGCTGCTGCTCAACCTGGGACGAATCGTCTCGCTGGTGCAGCCCGAAAGCATCGATACCTTCCACCGGTTCCGCGGCGGCGACTATTTCGACAATCAGTTCGGCTCGGTGGTCGGTCCGGAAATCGACCGCGTCAATTGCCTGCTGGACGCGCGCCTCGATTTTCTGCGGGACATGGACGCGAAAGCCGGTTTCGGCATGGTGTTCAAGCGATTCGGTTACTATGACTGCTGTCAGCTCGAACCGCTGCCGGTGGATTACAATTACATGCACCAGGACCAAAACGAGCACGATCCGGCGGCTTTCTATCGCGGCCTCGGTTGCGCGATGGCGCTCAAGGACGGGGTCACGACGGCGGATTTGGCCAACGTGCCCGACGGCGATCATCCCGAAGCGCTTACCTGGCTGAACGAAGGATATTCCCGATGCTTTGAATTGCCCTGCCGCCAATTGAACCGCCGCGACCGGCGCCCGGCCGCGCTGCAGTGGCTGGATAAATCATTGGCCGCGTATGCCGCGTTGTTTTCCCGCTGGTGGAAATCCACCGATTGATTTCCAGTTATTTATGTTGCTAAACTAACGCCGGGGGCAAAAGAAGGCCGCTCGGCGGCCCTTGCGGAAATGGAGTTTGGCATGAAATCTTTCACGCCCTTTTTTTGCCTATTGGCGGTCCTGTCTCTATCTTTCTTCATGTTGGCGGCATTCGGATGTGACGACGATGATGACGATGACGACGATGCCGTCGACGACGATGATTCGGTCGATGACGACGCGGGCGACGACGATCTCACCGACGACGATCTTACCGACGACGATTTATCCGATGACGATACCGACGACGACGATACGAGCGATGACGATGTCACCGACGACGATACGACCGACGACGATACGACCGACGACGATACGAGCGACGACGACACCGGCGATGACGACACGGTGCCCGCGCCGGAAACGCGTCTGCTGTTATTGGCGCAGGACGGCGCCTGGCATCAGACCGATGACGGGTGGACGGAAGAGACGATTCCCGATGTCGGTGAATTCATTACGGGACCGTCTTTGATGGTCAACGGTGTGCACCTGTACTATGCCTGGAACCAATATGTTTCCATTCCGATGATACTGCCGGGGACCATCGAGTTTTCCACGTCCAACGCCTGGATCGACCGCGATAACGCCGGCCAGTGGCGCACGGCGCAGCGTCAGCGCATCGGCTTCGGTTGGAATGTGCACACGTTGGCTTATGCCGACGGCCGCTTGTGGGCGGGCTCACAAAAGTTCTTTTTCACCTACAGCGTTGGCGGCGATTCGGGCACGTTTACCGACCGGCTGTTCAACTATGAAGGCGTCACACCGGTCGAGGCGCGCGATTGCGGCGAGTACTCGGCGATCACCGCGCTGGCCGCCTGGCCCGGCGGCGACGTCCTCCTGGGTCGCTACAACACCTACACGGATAACGGATGGGACGATTTCGACGGCACGCAGTGGACAAGCCATGCCATGCCCGACGGCCGCAAAAATCATCTCTTTTCGGATATCGTGGCCGTCGGCGACGATTGGGCGTTCGGCGTTGTCTCCGACGGGGCCGGCGTCACATCGTTCCTCTATGAGTACACGGGCGGCGAATGGACCGAAATTGCTCTGCCCGCGAGTTGTCCCACCGGTTTCTCCTTCAACCGGCTGGAGGGCACGGCCGATTTGCTGTTGGGCTACAACACACATAGCATCGACAAGACGCACGTATTGGAATACCGCGACGGCGAATGGGCCTGCCGCGAATTCGTGCCGCAGCAGGCGCATCCCAATCCGGAAGACGCGCTCGTGTTGGAAAACGGATATGCCTACCTCGCCGGCAATTACAATCCCTCGTCCGATGCGTTTGTGCTGGAATTCGGGCCGGAGGGCGTCGAATACGTCGAGTTGCCCGCGGGACTGAAGGATCTCCTTGCCGTGCACGCCACGGGCGTCGATGCGCCGGAGCAGAGCCCGGCGTGGTCCGGGTATTGATTGCACATTTCATCAAAGCGTGTAAGTTGTTGACGGTAAGAGGCGTGTACCTGAGCAAGGAGCATAATTATGAACCGGAAACACACCATATCGATTTTGTTTGCCCTCTTCGCGGCAATGACCTTGCTGATCGTCGTCGGCTGCGGCGGCGATGACGACGACAACGACGATAACGACGCCGTCGATGACGACGCGGTTGACGATGACGCGACCGACGACGACACCGGTGATGATGATACCGGCGACGACGACACCGGCGACGACGACACGGGCGATGACGATACCGGCGACGATGACACCGGCGATGACGACACGGGCGATGACGACACGGGCGACGACGATACGGTCGTGGCCGACGATTACATCGCGCCCTGGCCGCAGGAGAACATCGAAGAGCAGAACTACAACGAGACGCTCACCGCGGGGTATCTGCGCGAGAAGGCCGAAGCCTACGACGTCAACCACGTCGACAACCATCAGCCGTTTTACGGCGGCGCGGTGCATACCCGCTTCACCGACGAAACGCGCACGGTCGTGCAGAGCTATCACGGTTACGGCGACAGCACGATCTGGACCGGCACCTATCTGGCCAGCCAGGCGTTCCGCTATTGGGTGACCGGCGACGCGCAGGCCAAGACCAACGTGATCAAGGAAGTCAACGCGCTCTCGGGCCACCTGCACGTCACCGGCAAGACGGGCTTCATCTCCCGTTACTGGGCGCCGCAGGATCCGACGGTCTATTCCGGCGACGAGTGGTGCGCCGCCAGCGACCGCTGCCACAACATCGAAGAGGGCACGTACGCCGGCGATTTCTGGTGGGGCGAAACCAGCCGCGACCAGTACACCGGGTGGTTCTTCGGCATGTGCATGGCCTATGACCTGGTCGACGACGAGGACATGCGCGACATCATCCGCGCCGACGTGGCCGAGGTGCTCGACGAGCTGATCAGCACCAACTGGATGATCATCGACGAAGCCGGTGAGCCGACCGACGCCGCGCCCAATATCATGCTCGGCTTCCGCCTGTCATGGTTGACCAGCGGCTATCACATCACCGGCGCGGAGCGCTTCAAGACCGAACTGCAAAAGCTGATGCTCAATTCGCAGCGCACGGGCTTCAAGCTGTCGCACATCGCCTTCATGAACCGCTACGCGCAGTACTACGGCAACAACCTGGCGCACACGAACTGGTACAACATTCTGCGCCTGGGCCGCGTTTATTACAGCGAGGACGACTACAATTTCTTCCTCGATCTGTTCAACTCGCAGGTGCACACGTTCACCAAGCTGTCGCACAATCCGTGGTTCAACGGCATCTACATGAGCATGGGCGGGTGGGAGCCGGCCAAGGACGATCCGCACATGGATCAGTTGCTGGAAGACCTGACCGACTTCAAGGATTGCCCGAAGCTCGAGTATTACCTGCCCGAGCGCACGGGCGTGGAGATGGATCCGTTCTCGGTGTTCATGGCCGATCTGCAGGAGCAGTGGCCGTGGCTGGCCGAGTTGATGGGCGACGTCGATCCGCAGGCGCTTGAAGCGTTCCCTGTGCCGCAGCAGTGCACGTCGGGCTTCATCTTCCAGCGCAATCCCTTCCAGATCGAGGAATGCGGCAGCGACGATCCGTCCATGGAAAACAGCGGCACCGATTTCCTGATTTCCTATTGGCTGTCCACCTACCACAAGTTCCTGACCAAGGATCTGTAAGGCGCAACGAAAAAAAGCGGGGCGCGTTTTGGTCGTGCCCCGTTTTTAACCGACTAAATTATCTGAGACTTGGATTTTTACCCTCCCCCCGGGCTGCGCCCGACCCTCTCCCCGCCGGGAGAGGGTAAAAATCGGCGGTCCGGACTCCCTTCTCGCTGTGGGAGAAGGGCCGGGGATGAGGGGTGCCGTTGCTGTCGAATAGGAGCTTTCTGTCAGCAGCGCCCCTTTTCATTTAAATCTAATGTAACACCGGTTTCGATACGAGTTAAAGAAGGACGACAACTGCAAGGCGGGTCCGATGAAGGTACGTTGGTTTTGGCTGATTGTTTTGTTGCCGTCGCTGTTGGTGATACCGGCATGCGGCGATGACGATGACGATGCGGATGCGTCGCTCGACGATGACGACGATACGACGACCGACGACGATGCGGTCGATGACGATGTGGTTGACGACGACACGGTCGATGACGATACGACCGATGACGATACGGTCGATGACGATACGACCGATGACGATACGGTCGACGACGACACGACCGATGACGATACGACCGACGACGATACGACCGATGACGATACCGGCGACGACGACACCGAACCGCCGGCTTGTGACGATTACGGCCTGCCGCAGAATGTCGGCAACGCCGCGTTCGAGGATCTGACCGAAGCGTCGGGCCTGGCCGTCAGCCTGAAGAATCCGGGCGTGCTGTGGGCGCACAACGATTCGGGCGATGGACCCTATCTGTACGCGATGACTCTCACCGGCGAAGCGCTGGGCGTCGTCGAGTTGGAAGGCGCGACGGCCGTCGATTGGGAAGACATGGCCGTGGGGCCGTGCGGCGACGACGAATGCCTGCACGTCGGCGACATCGGCGACAACGGCAGCAGCCGCACCGATTGCTCGCTGTTTCGCGTGGTCGAGCCGGAGGTCGATCCGGAAATTCCCTTCGGCACGATGGCGCTCGACGATTGGGAAAATTTCCCGCTGTCGTACCCGGACGGTCCGCGCGACGCCGAGGCGCTGGCGGTGCACCCGGACGGCGCGGTGTACATTTTCGCCAAGTATCCCGGCGGCACGAGTGAGATGTACGTCTTCCCGGAATTGACGCCCGACGTGCCGGTGACGCTCGACTACCTCGGCGATCTCAACACCGGTTTCTCGCTGTCGCTGACCACCGCGGCCGACATTCACCGCAACGGCCGTCGTTTGCTGCTGCGCACCTACGTGTCGATTGCCGAGTGGCGCCTTGAAGAAGGACAGCCCTTTGCCGAGATCATCGACGCCGATCGTTTTTGGACGCCCTTCGGCATCGAAGTGCAGGGCGAGGCGGTCGCCTACGATCCGGCCAACGGCAATTACCTGCAAATCAGCGAGTGGGAATATCCGCCCATCTACCGCATCGGTTGCCAGGCGTTATACTGAAGCAACGTGCGTACTCATTCCTCAGAATTTTCATCCGCGTCTCAGAATTTTGCGAAAAATCGCCGGTCCCGACGACGGTGCGGCGCGCTCAAAAAATGAATTTATCCCCGTAAAAATTGGATTTTCGCCACCAGCGGCTTTCCTGGCACAGAAATTGTAAGCACTCAGGCGCGGTTCGATTGGCCATGCGTAAATTGGATATTATTGAATGAATATAGGAGTGTGGCGATGTCTGGGTTTTTCATAGGAAGAATCGGCCGACCCGGCTGGGTATTGCTTTTCCTGTTGACCGCCTCGTTATTTTTCCTGATCGGTTGCGAAGACCTTGGCGACGGTTCGTCCGGTCGCGGCGATGACGACGACGATGATGATGACATGTTCGACGACGACGATGACGACGGCTACGACGACGACGATGATGACGACTACTACGACGACGATGACGACGACGCCGGCGATGATGACGATGACAGCACGCCGCCGCCCCCCGAGCCGGAAGAGGACATCGACCCCGGCACGCGGCCGCGCATTTGCAACGGCGCGGTGTTCGTGCTCAACGAGCAGGGCGATTTCGTCAGCCGCATCGACATGGTGAGTCTGGACGTCGACACGATCGAGGTCGGCGACGACCCGGCGCTGCTGCGCGCCACGAACGATTGCCGCGCGATGGTGACGCTCAACACCGGCGAAGACACGGTCAGCATCATCGATACGCAAACCAACGAAGTGCAAACGGTGAGCATCCGTCCGGATCTGAACGCCCTGGCGCTTTCGCCCGACAATCATTACGCGGTGGCCTTCCACCAATTTGTCGCCAATGGCGGCAGTCACGGCTACGGCGAAATTTCGATCGTCGATCTGACGACGTGCGCGGTGCGTTCGCTGGCCATCGGCTTTCCGCCGGACCAGGCGGTCGTCACGCAGGACAACAAAGCGCTGCTGGCCTCGGAAACGACGCTGGCGATGGTCGATCTGACCGACGGCGGATTTTCGACGGTGAACATGGGCTTCGATCTGGATGCCGGGCAGGTGTTGAAGAAGGTGATGGTCACGGCCGATTCGGCGTACGCCTTTTTGCTGGCCGAAGCGTCCACCGCGCTCAAGGCGTTGGATCTGTCGAACATGACGGTCACCGACCTCGAGCTGGAATGTTACCCCACCGATTTGGATGTGGCGGAAAACGGCGACGTCTCGCTGGCGCTGTGCCGACAGGACGGTCATATCTTCGTGATCGACAACAATACGTTGAACTTCGTGGTCTACGAAACGGATGAGGTCGTCGGCTCCGGCGAGTTGGCGTCCGACGGCGGGCTGGCCTTGCTGTTCACCAACGCCGAGGCCATCGAGCGCGTGCATGTGTTCGATCCCGCCGACGGTTCGCTGACCACGCTGCCGACCTACAAACCGCTGATCGGCGCGGCGATCGCCCCACAGGACCGCACGGCGATTCTGTTCCATTACGGCGGCGACTTCCAGCCGATCGACGATTTCGACGCCTACCTGGATATGCGCGACGCCTTCTCGATCATGAATCTTACCGACATGCGCATCAACACGATCGAGGTGCCGCAAACGCCGCTGCTGGTTTCGTTCGACGAACAGGGCCGCAACGGCATCATCCCCTTGCCCGACTATCGCCAGGTGGCGCTGGCGCATTTGGACGGCGGTTTGGCCGACGTGATCACCATGCCCAGCACGCCGCTGGAAGTGGGATTGCTCGCCGATTTGAACCTCGGTTTCGTTTTGCAGGATCACTCCCTGGGCCGCATCAGTTTCGTGGATGTTGAAACGCTGGAAGTGCGGACCATCACTGGGTTCCTGCTCAACGGCGGCATTGGACAGTAGGGAGGGACGGCCATGAAACGCAAGTACACGATCGCGATTTTGGTGCTGATGTTGCTGCCGCTGCTGGGCGCGTGCGAACCCTGGAACGATGCCTGGGACGACCTGTTCGGCGAAGAGGAAAAGGAAGACCATCACCGGCGGGCGTACCAGGACATTCCGGCTTTTGTCGGCGGCCGCTACGGTCTGTTGATCGATCCGTATGACGGTTCGGTGGACCGCGTCGACCCGGCGGGCAAGAGCCGCATTTCGATTCCCACCTCGCCGGATCCCAAACACGCGGCGGTGATCAAAGACGGCGCCGCCTTTGCCGTGCTCGACAACGTGCAGCACGTGGTGCGCATCATCGATGTCGCCGCGGCGCGCGTGATCAAAACCATCGCGGTCGGCGAGGCCGTGAATCGGCTGATCGCCAATCCGTACGGCGGCTACCTGCTGGCGATTTACGATCCGGCGGCCGGCGAGGTCGATTTCGGCGAAAGCGGCATGATCAACTATTACAAGCTCGACATTCTCGACCTGGCGTCGCTGGAGCGCCGGACCGTCTCCATCGATTTCACGCCCGACAACATCATCTTCAATCCGGACGGCCGCACTTGCCTGCTGGGGCGCGACTATCGCCTGGTGCATCTGGAGATGGACACGGTGCGGACCGTCAGTTATCCGCTCTCGCTGGGCCCGGGCGATCCGCGCACGCCCACGCGCATCGCGATCAGCCCGGACGGCGAGTTCGTCATCATCCTGGTATCCGAAACGCTCGATGTGTATGTCATCGATCTGGTCGGGCAGTCGATCAACATTCTCGACCTGAGCGGCAAGGCCGACGACATTCAATTCATTCCCGAGACGCGCATCGCCCTGATGCCGTTGAGCGGGAAAGGCTCGATCGCCGTGGTCGACCTCGATCAGCCGATGCCCGAAACGATCGACATCGACGCTTTTTTGGAGCGCGTGCTGATCAGCGACGACGGCCGCTGGGCCGCGTTGTATGGCCTGGGTGAAAACCAGATCGTCGTGCTGGACCTCGTGGAATTCGAGGCGCAACTGTTTCCGCTGGACGTGGCGGTCAACAGCTATCTGGCCGCCCCGGTGGCGTTCGCGCCCGGCAACGAGCGCCTGCTGGTCATCGGTTACGGCGAGGTCACCAACGACATCGACATCGTCGATTTGAACACCAACCGCGTCATCCCGCTCGGTTTCGAAGGCGAGATCGCCGATTACGTGTTCAGTGACCGGCAGCCGTCGCTGGGCGTGTTGCTGCATAGCGCGCAAAAATTCGTGCGGGTCAATCTGGAGACGCTCGATGCGCAATCCTGGCCGATCGGTCAACTGGCTGAGCGGCTGTATTACCTGCCGGAAGTGGAACGCTACATGGTCGATTACGATCATCGCAGCGGTAAGTTGTCTTTCATGGGAGATCTGGGTTCGGATTACTTCTGGATCGCCGATCGCCTCTTCGACCGCTAAAGGCCACCGCTCGGATGCCGGCGCCCGCTTGATGGGGATTCGCGGAGCGCCGGCATCCCATATTTGACAGGCAATCCCGATTAGTGGTAGCGGTGCGTAACGGTCTCGGCCGTAACGTTTTGGTGCGTCGTCGTCCGGCCGATATTGATTTTCATCAATATTGACAGGGTGTTCGGCGCGCCAAGGCCATCAATCGCCAGCGAGGTGCGGCGCGATCCGACCATGCGCAAACTGCTGAACGCCATTGCGAAATTTCTGGGGATGCTCGCGCTGCAAGCGGCGTTGCTGGCGCCGGTGTACTTTTTCCTGATGATCCTCGCCGGATTGCATTTCGTGCTGCTTGCGTCGGTGATTCTCACGCCCGTTTGGTTGTGGATCTGGCGGCGGCAAAGCCGTTTCTGGACCGGCGCGGTGATTGTTTTCGTCCTGCTGCTCTACGCCATGCCCGCCGCGGCGCTCGTGCCCGCGTATCCGGGACGGATGGCTTTGGCGCTGGCGGTGGTCGCCGGCGGCGTGGTGTTGTTGCGCCGGCGGCTGCGCCCGATCACGATCGCCATGCTCGGCCTCGCCGTGCTGGCCGTCACGCTGGCGCTGACCTACAACGAAATGCAAAACCTGGTCAACGAAAGCGAGATTGCCGCCCGCGACGAGTCGCTCGCCGGCGTGGGGCGGATGATCGTCCCTTACGAAAAGGCGCCGAACTTTTCGCAGATGCGCCGCGTGGCGTTCAATCGTCCGCTCGCGCAATTGTGGGTGACGCGCGGTTTCGACGGGCAGGAAAATCAACCGAGCCTGATGATCGTGGATCTTGCGGACGATTCGTTCGCCGTGACCGCGCCGTCGCCGACCCAGGCCGTGGCCATCGACGAGGCGGCGCAGCGCGTGTACGTCGGCCACTTTCGCGAACGGTACCTGGCGGTTCACGACGCGGCCACGCACGAGGAACTGCAACGCGTGGAAACCGAGCAACGGCCGGTGCGCCTGGCGCTGTCGGTCGACCGGACGACGCTGTGGGAACTGGGCGAGCCCAGCGCCCGCATTTCGCGGTGGGACGCGCGCACGCTGACCAAGCTCGCCGAGTCGGAGAACGTCAATCTGCTGCTGCCGTATCCCTTCGCGGTGAGCGCGACGACCAAAAGTCTGTTTCTCTCCTCGTCGTGGCTGATGATTTACAACCGGCTGGTCGAGTTCGACGCCGAAACGCTGGCCGTCAAGCGCAACAAGACCATCGGCGTCACGCCCGCGCGCGACATGCTGGTCGACGAAAACGCCGGCCGATTGTACGTGGCGCGGCCGTTGCTGGCGCGCGTCG
>Ga0116164_10000572_pt1 | contig 31503 bp, 38 predicted proteins | sample AD_UKC109_MetaG_FD_89888 | JGI IMG/M metagenome (GOLD analysis project Ga0116164, IMG submission 89888) | Active sludge microbial communities of municipal wastewater-treating anaerobic digesters from Hong Kong - AD_UKC109_MetaG | ecosystem: Engineered > Bioreactor > Anaerobic > Digestate... | reverse complement strand
GTCATTCGCGAAAACGGCAGGGATCCGTTGCCCGAAAGTACGGGGTGGAAAGATACGCTTGTGATCGATCAGGAGAGCGAATTACTTGTTCGGTTTACCCATCCTGCGGGCTATGAAACGCCGTTCATGTATCACTGCCATATCCTCGAACATGAAGACGGAGGTATGATGGGGCAGTTTACGGTGAGTTGAGGCGCATCAGATGACAGACTTGGAGGAACATTGGGAAAAAGCTTACGAAAAGGGCGACAGTAGCGTTTCCTGGTTCCAATCGACGCCCGAACCGAGTCTGGGACTGATCCTAGAGCATCGTGCAATTGCTAAACGCGGCGTCATCGATATTGGCGCCGGGGCATCCGCATTGGGAGACGGACTTTTCGAGGCCGGACTTAGCGACATCACACTTCTGGACATATCGGCCCGTGCACTTGAGATCGCGCGGCGGCGCCTGTCTGAAAAGGGATTCGTGCCCAAAATCGTCATCCACGACATCACAGACTGGAATCCGGACCGGACATGGGGTGTCTGGCACGACAGGGCCGTTTTTCATTTTCTCGTGCGCGAACAGGACCGGACTGCCTATATTGAACGCCTCGACAAGGCGACCACCAAGGGATCGATAGTGGTTATCGGGACCTTCGCGTTGGACGGTCCCGAAAGATGCAGTGGACTGCCGGTTCATAGATACTCCCCGGAAACATTGCAGGACGCTCTCGGCGCGGCGTATTCGCTAAAGAAAACTTGTCAACACATTCATGTCACCCCCGCTGGCCGGGAGCAAAGGTTTCAGTTCAGCGTCTTTGTGCGCGAATGAACTCACTCAGGATTACGGTTGAGACTTTGCCGGAACGGCAGTGGTTCATTTCATCAGGTATTTCACCAAAGCGGCGATCATCAGCAGAACCAGTATTCCGATGAGCCACATCCAGATCCCGCCTGCTCCCATCATGCCGCCATATCCGTCGTTCATCATTATTCGGTCTCCCTTGCCTTGATCCCTGCAATCTGGGTTCTTGTTAGCCAAAGCGCGGCTAGCGGCACGATCAGCCATTGCAGAAGCGGGCTGAGGCCTGTCCCGAAGGGTGGAACGAGCGGCATCAGTTCGGAATAGGTCCATCGCAGGGACACTTGGGTGTAGTAGTACTCGAAACCGATGGTCAGGCCGATCCCGATACCCAGATAGAGCAGATATTGTCCAGTCGTGGGATTGTGCAACCAATGCCTTGTCCGGGCTACGATACTGGTCGCCACGAATGCCGTGAGGGCGAAACCCACATCACCGAACGTGGCCGACATGCAAAGCTTTGTACCGTCCCAATGGTTCATTTCGACCATACCGGCATAGGTAGGCGCCTGCACGAATTCCCACACGAAGTGCAGCAGAAAGGAAAAAAATGCGATGTTGAACTCCGGCGACGCCAGAATTACCCGAAATCCAGATCTCATGGTGCCTCTATGCACCGTCCAGCTGCTGGAAAGTCAAGCGTGACCCGTGATTTGTATCACTGATCCGCCCCGGATTTAGCTTCCGATGAAGCGAAATCCATATTGTTTTCTCGGCAGGGCCTTGGGAGATTCACGATCTTTGGGTACGTTCGGAAAGTTTTCCCATTATTGTTGATGCCCGAAACCCCCGATCCGCCTTGATGAAGGCTTCCAGCATGTGTGGGATCAGGTCGGGGACGGTTTCCTTCTGGCGGTATTCCGATTCGTAGGCCTGGGCATAGGCTTCAAGAAGCCGGTTGAGTTCCGTGCTTGCCGCGAAGGTGATCTTGACCGTTTCACGGTCGGGCAGTTTGCCGAGCTTGAGCGGGCTCATCGGGTGGCGGTCTCCATTGGCGGCAGGATGATGTCCTTGTTGACGAGGACCCGGATTGGCCAGCCTGGACGCACGGTGATGGTCGGCTGGATATCGAGATTGCGCTGGACGATCTGCTGACCTGCTTGGCTCGCGTTCTCCTGTGCGCTTTCGCGGATCGCAGCGATGAGATCGTTCTCGCTCGACCCGAAACTCAATTCCGTCCCGACACCAAGCAAGGTAGCGAGGCCGATACCCTTGAGCAATTGCCAGGTGTGGAAATCCACCCGGTCGGCAACACCAGCATAGCCGGCGGTATCGGTTCCGGGCAGGTTGTCGATGACGATGGAGGTGCCGTCAGGCCGAATGATGCGCTGCCAGACGACCAGCGCGCGATCCTGGCCGAAACTGATGTTGCTGTCATAGCGACCGATCAGGCGCGATCCTCGCGGGACGAGGAGGTGCTGGCCGGTTACCGTGTCATAAGTGTGCTCGGTCACTTGGGCGATGACAGTGCCTGGTAGATCCGAGTTCAGGCCCGTCACGAGGCTGGCAGCGATAATTGTCCCAGCCATCAGCTGATAGGGCGAGGCCGGGCGCTGCATGGTGTACTCATTGTAAATCTTTCCATCCGGGCCCTTTTCGAGGAAGGCGAGCTTGGCCTGCTGACCGTTCGGATCAGGTGCTGGGGTGCCGGGCGGACCTTCTAGGGCGGCAAGGGCAGCGAGCGGATCGAAGGCCGTGTTCGCTGACGGATCAGATGGTGGCGCTGGGTTTGTCTGTGCCAGTCCAATCTCTTTTGTCTGCACAGTGAAAAACAACTTGGATTCATTAGCTTGCGCTGCAAGCCGCGCCATGCGGATTCGTTCGGCCCTTCGGAAATCCTCTTCCGGGTCCGGCCGGTAGCCGGGCGCACCGCTCGATGGCAAGACCGGGATGTTGAGATCGCGTTCGAGCTGCGTGATCGGCATGCCCAAATCCCCCTGGTTCGGGGGGCCGAGTTGCGGGATGTCCTCGTAGCTGGCAGGCAGCTTCTCGATGCCTTCCGGTGTCTGGCTGCGGCCCGGACCGATCAATTCCGTCCGTTGCGTTGTTCGCCAGTCCGGGGGATCGAGCGCGATCAGGACGGCGCCGGAGATGAACACCAGAACCAGGGCGCTTCCAGCATAGAGCATCTTGCGGCTGATCCGCGTCACGGGACGCGGCCTGGCACGCAGTTCGAGCTTTTCAGGATCGATCTTGGGTTCGGGTGTGGTTTGGGCGTCAGCGGTCATGGCGAATCCCCCAGAGGTTTTTCGCTGAGGCCTTCACTGTCCGCCACGTCGCATCGGTCCGTGTAATGCGGACCACCTGTTGCGGATCGCTGCCGAAACGGAGTTCAGCCGCCGCAAACAGCCGGTCGACGATGTAGTAATTGTCCCTGACCCGGTAATTGACGAGGGCCGGCTCGCCATTCGAACCAACGATGAAGAGCGGCGGAGCATCCCCCTGGCGCAAGCCAGACGGAAACTGCAGATAGACCTTCTTGCCATCGTCGAAAGCGCGCAAGGGTTTCCAGGGCGCGTCGCCTTCAATGCTGTAGCGGAACTTCAGATCATCGATCTTCAGGCCCTGGTCAATGGTCAATTGGGCGTTCTGGACGGCCGCCTCGTTTCGCTTCTGCAGTGCCACCAGATCGGAATAGGGATAGATCCACGAAACAGACGCCATGTAGGTCTCCTCGGTCGAGCGCATTTCGAGGTGATAGGTGCGGCGGTCCGTGTTAATGACGAGATTGGTCTGAAGGTCAGACGCAATCGGCTTGACCAGGATATGCACCTGCTCGGCGGTTCCCGTGCCGGAGGTCGTGTCCCCCACCACCCAGCGCACCGTATCGCCCGCCGAGACCGAGACGAGTTTCTCGCCCGGTTCAAGGGCGATGTCCGAGACCTGGTTGACGGCGGCATAGAGCTGGTAGAGCGCGCCCTTCACGAAGGGATAGTTCTGGATCGCATTGATATAGCCGTCTTTCGAGGGTTCGATCTTGGCCGCCTTGTTGGCGTCGATGATGCGCGCTTCCGGTGGGCGCTTGTCGTCCGTCTTCTTTGCCAGTTTGCCATTCAATTCTGCTGGCGCCTTTTTCATCTGGCCGGGCAGCGGCAGCGGCTCGGGCAGTTTCACGACTTCCACCGGTAGTGCGGGTTCCGGCTGATAGACGGCGCTATCAAACTCCAGATCGTCATAGGAAACCTGCGGGACTTTTTTCGCCGTCGCGCAGGCGGAGAGCGCCAGTGCGAGCGAGAGGCACAAGACGGTTTGCGCCCAGCGGCGCTTCGAGGAAAAGACAGGCATTATCGGTCTCCTGGATTGGGCAAGATGGGTCGGACGGGTGCGGATTCGGCTGGTACCGGATCGCCGGGATCGGTCTTGCGATGGGTCGAGCCGGGGACGCTGCGGGAACTGTCGAGTTCGCGCGACCAGTTGAGGTCCGTGACGTAGATGCCGAGCGGGTTCTTTCTCAGTGTCTCGGCATCGCGCGGCGGGTCCACCGCAACGCCGAGCAGCGCGGTCCAGCGTTCGGTGCCTGCAAGCGAACCATTCACGTAACGCCGTTCGAGCCAGCGGATCTGGAAGGATCGGTCGGAGGCCCGCACCACGCTGGTCACCTCGATGGCGACCGTTTCATCCCCTACCCGTGAGAAGGGGTCGTCGGCGCGGGCATGTTCGTTCAGCGTGTTGGCGGCGCGCGCCGTGGCAAAGTCATAGGCCGTCAGCCAGTTTCGCCGGAGAACCACCGGATCGATGGGAAGGCCCCGGACCTGTTCGATGAAATCGGCCAGATGGAACGCGATCTGCGCATCGCTCGGGACATAGGCTTCAATCGCAGGCCGCACGGCGCGGGCTGCACCATCGGATTCCAGTTCGACGACGTAGGGCACAACACTCGATTGCCCGGCCTGCCAGATGACACCGCCCGAGAGGATCAGCGACAGGCCGAGCGAGCCGAAGGCGGCAAACCGCCAGTTGCGGGCATGGGCCAATGCGTCGCCCATGCGCTGGTCCCAGATTTGTGCTGCCTTCTGGTATGGGGTGACGGGTTCAGGTGTATCGCCATAGCGGTTGCGGGATCGTTTGAAGATCATGGAGCACTTCCTTATCGGTCGGGATCAAGTCTCGGGCCTTCGGCGCTGCCGCCGCGGTCACCGTCTCTGAGGGTGTGGGTTGCGACCATGCCGGCTTCGCGCAGCCTCTGGCGGCGATGCATCTGTTTCGCCCAGGCCGGCTGGTCGTTTGCAGAATTCGCCGTGGCGACACCGGCGCCCCGCCCCATGGCAGGACTATTGCCGCCCGTGGCGCGGAAGCCTGCCGCCTGACCGGAGCGGAACGCATCGCTCACCGGAGCAGTGGCTTTTGAAGCAACATTTCGCGCTGCCGCCCCAATTGTGGCTTGCCCGGCGCCCGCCATGCCGCCGGACTGGAATCCGGCGCTGGTCCGACCAGCAAGCGACGCGGCAGCCGTGACGCTGCTGCCTGCAGCGCGTCTGGCCATGCGTCCTGCGCCCGAGGCCAGTACACTCCCAGCGACACCTGCCCCGGCAAGACCGATGGCCGTGCCCGCCGCAGCGCCTGCCCCCAGTTGCGGTGCACCGGAGACGAGCCCCGCGGCAATGCCCGGAATGAAGATTGCGAGGCCAAAGACCGTGATCGCGGCGAGGATGATCGAGGCGGCATGGCGCAGATCGATGTCACCGGAAGGCCGTGTCGCGAACGAACCGAAAATGGTCGAACCGATGGCAACGACGATCGCCAGCACCATCAGCTTGATGCCTGCGGTGATCACATTGCCGAGCACCCGCTCGGCGAGGAAGGCCGTCTTGCCAAACAGGGCGAAGGGCACGAGCACGAAGCCCGCGAGCGTCGTCAGCTTGAACTCGATGATGGTGATGAAGAGCTGCACCGACAAAATAAAGAAGGCCAGCAGCACGATCAGCCAGGCGAGCATCAGCACCATGATGGTCACGAAATTCTCGAAGAAGGTCGTAAAGCCGATCAGTTCGCCTGCCGCTTCCAACAATGGCCAGGCGGCGGTAAAGCCGGTCTCTGCGACAAAACCCGGCCGCATCAACTGGTCCGGACCGAAGGGCGCGCTTCCGGCCTTGAGGCCGAGGCCGGCAAAGCTCTGAAAGACAACGTCAGAAAGGGACCGGAAATTGTTCAGAAGCAGCGCGAAAAAGCCGACATAGAGGACCTTCTTCAGGAGTTGCGCGATGACGTTGTTTTCGCCCATCAAGGCCCAGAACAGGCCGGCCAGCACGATGTCGATGGCAACGAGGATCGAGACGAGGAAGGCGACGTCACCGGACAGCAATCCAAAGCCGCTTTCGATGTAGCGGACGAAGGTCTCGGTGAACTTGTCAATGATGTTGAGGTCGTCCATATCTCTGGTCTCTGGTCTCTGGTCTCTGGTTTCCTGCAGGCACGACTTGTCCGGTCGCGGAAACGGCGTTTCCGCGTTGGTGCATTTCAGTTTCGAGGAACCGGACCGGTAGCGAGGGGAGGCTTCGCCACCGGTCCGGCATCACCCACGATGACGAGCCTGTCCCCTGCGGTTGGCTCGCTTCGCTCTGGCGCTAGCGGGTGGGTGAATAGGCCCCGTCGGCAGAACCTAGGAAACTGTTGAAGCGCACACGCGCCTCTTCCTCGGCTGCCATGCGGCGGGACCGGTCCAGCGTCTCGGCCCGGTATTGCGCGGCCATCAGCTGCTGCAACTGCAGCGACTGCTTGACGGAGAGGCCCGTCAGTTCATTGCCGGCCTGGCTCGCCTGCAGATTGCCGACGGCGGAACGAGACCGGTTTAACAGTGTGTCGAGAAGCCCGGCATCCTGATCGGTGTTCTCGGCGATCTTGGCTTGCAGGTTTGCCGAGCGTTTCCAGGCTGCGAGCGTCTGATCCCAGCGTACCTTGGCGTCGCGGACCATTTCGTCGCCGGTGAGCGAGGCAGCAAACTCGTTCGGGAAGAGTCGCTGCATTTCCTGGGTGGTCTGTTCGACCTGCATGCGGATGGTATTGCCCTGATCCATCAGCGTCCTGATCTCACCAAGGGTGCGGGCGAGTTCCGGCGAGATTGTCGAGCCGAGGCTTGTGAGGTCGAGATCCATTTTCAGGATCATCTGGGCCTCGTTGCGCAATTGCTCGATCTGCTGATTGACCTCGGAAAGCGAGCGCACGGCGGTCAATATGTTCTGGCGGTAGTTCCACGGATCGAAGACCTTTTTCCATGCACTGGCAGGTTGGCTGGTGAGCGTCAGAGCCGAGAGCGTCAGCCCGGCGATGAGTGCCGCCGTCGAGGCGGTTCGTTTGAGGGCATGTCTATTGGGCATCGGGAGTCTCCTTTGCGGGCTGCGGGGCTAATTGTGGTGACTGGTGTCTGGGCTCCGGTTCGATCTCGGGAACGGGATGCAGTTCATCCTTGTCGGAAGCCGGGTCGGGAGGGTACTCCTCCGTACTGGTCGCCAGCATCGCGGTGATCTCCTCGATCTGGGCGTTGAAGCCGTCGAGCCGGTCGAGATGAGCGGCGATGAAGCTGTTTGGATCGGGCCGGTCTTCTGGTGGCAGGTCCGGCAGATCAAAATCGGGCAGCAGGTCGGCAGCCCAGCCGAGTCCCTTCGCCTTGAACCAGGCGGCGGCGAAACTGCTGCCGGAAGCCGTTGAGGGATCGCGCAGCAATGCGTCGATGCGTTTCTGGTCGTCCGGTGATCCGGCACCGCATAGCGAAAGTCCGACCGGTCCGAGGCCCAGTTCAAACAGGCGGTTGCCGCGCTGAGACTGGTAGTAATAGTCGCGTTTCGGCACGGCGCGGGCAATCAGTTCGATCTGCCTTGTGTTCAATCCGAAGCGCTCATAGATGGCGCGCGATTGCGGTTCGATCGCCCGGTCATTGGGCAGAAACACCCGGCTTGGACAGCTTTCGATCAGGGCCGGTGCGATCGAGGAATTCTCGATATCGGCGAGCGACTGCGTGGCGAAGATCACCGCAACATTCTTCTTGCGCAGCGTCTTCAGCCATTCGCGAATGCGCGCGGCAAAGAGCGGATCATCGAGAAACAGCCACGCCTCATCGAGGATCAGGAGTGTAGGGCGACCATCAAACCGCGCTTCGAGGCGATGGAACAGGAAGGTCAGCACCGGCAGCACCAACTGGCGGTGGTGCATCAACTCCTCCATCTCGAAATGCTGCACGTCAGAGACCGAAAGATCATCGCGCGCCGCATCGAGCATGCGCCCGAACGGGCCTTCCAGCGTGTAGGGTTGCAGCGCCTGGCGCAGCCGGTTCGATTGGAGAAGCAGCGACAGGCCAGTCAGAGTCCGTTCTGGCTTGGGGGCAGAGGCAAGGCTCTTGATTGCCGTCCAGAGGGCGTCCTTGACCGGTGGATCGATTGTGACGCCTTCATTGGCCAAGAGACCTGTCAGCCAGGTCAGTGCAAAGGCCTGTTTGGCACCTTTGTCGATGTTTGCGAGCGGTTGGAAGGCGAGCCCGCCATCGAGCGCCAGATCGAAGGCCGTGCCGCCCATGGCAAGAAGCGCGGCCCGGGCCGAGCGCCCCTTGTCGAAGACGAAGACCTGGGAGTTCGGGTAACGGCGGAACTGCAGGGCGATCACCGCCAGCAGCACCGACTTCCCAGCCCCGGTCGGGCCGACAATCAGCGAATGGCCGACATCGCCCACATGCAGGTCGAAACGGAAGGGTGTCGCACCGCGGGTTTTGGCGGTGATCAGGGCTGCATCATTGAGATGTTCATTGCGGTCCGGTCCCGCCCAGACGGCGGAGACCGGCATCATGTGGGTGAGGTTGAGCGTATGAATGATCGGCTGGCGGACATTGGCGTAAGGGTTGCCCGGCAATGTGCCGAGCCAGGCATCGACGGCATTGAGCGTCTCATGGATGGTGACAAAACCGCGCCCGTTGATGATCCGCTCGACGGCACGCAGCCGGTTGTCGGCCTCGCGGGCGTTTTCGTGCGATACAACCAGCGTCGTCGTCACATGGCCGAAAGCGACATCATCGGAGCCGAGTTCCTGCAGGGCTTCATCAGCATCGAGCGCCTTGTTGTCAGCATCACTGTCAATGAGGGCGGTTTCCTGATTGAACATGACTTCGCGCAGGATCGCAGTGATCGACTTCCTCTTGGCGAACCATTGCCGCCGCAGGGTCGTCAGCTGTTTCGTGGCGAGCGGCTTGTCGAGGCTGATCCAGCGGGTGACCCAGCGATAGTCGAAACCGAGATCATTCAAGTCATCAAGCATACCCGGCACGGTCGCATTGGGGAAGCCGAGGACGGTGAGGAGCCGCAAATGCTTGTTCCCAAGCATCGGCTCCATGCCGCCCAGAAACGGTGTGTCGGGCAGGATCGCATCGAGATAGGCAGGGGTCTCCGGCACCGCGACTCTATGGTGTTTGGTCGAGATCGTCTGGTGCAGGAAACTCAGCGTCTCGCTGTCATCGAGCGCGCGGGCTTCCGGCAGGATATTGGCGAGAAGATCGATGGCGCGGTCGGTCTCGGCGATGAAGCTTTTCAGGTGATCGCGATAGTCGACACGCTTCTTCGACTTGTCGCTCGATTCATAGAGCAGGCCTTCGCTGCGATTGGTCCGGTCTTCCGGCGGCAGATAGAGGAAGGTCAGATGATATCGGCTCTCGAAATGCGCCCCTTCCGCATCAAGATCCCATTTGCGCTCCTGATCGACCAGCCAGGACGCAGCATCGGGAAACCGGTTTTCGTGGTAAGGGGCGGATGGCACCCGCGTTGCCTCGAAGAACAGCGACCAGCCCGAACCAAAACGCCTCAGCACATTGTTGATCCGCGCCGAGACCGCGACCAGTTCGGCTTCCGTGGCGCTTTCGAGATCCGGCCCGCGATAGGAAATGACCCGCTGGAATGACCCATCCTTGTTGAGGACGATACCGGGTGCGATCAGCGCCGCCCAGGGCAGATAGTCTGCCAGGCGGTCCGGTTTGCCGCGATATTCGGCAAGGTTCAGCATGACCGCCTCACACCGACAGTTCGGTTCTGTGGCGGATGTGCCGGGTCAGCACCTCGACAAAGGCCGGGTCCCTGCGCGTTGCCCAGACCGCGATCATGTGGGCGACGAACCAGAGCAGGAATCCCGCGATCCAGAGCCGCAGGCCGAGCCCGATCGAGGCGGCAAGCGTGCCGTTGAGGATCGTGACGGCGCGTGGGGCGCCTGCCAGCAGGATCGGTTCGGTCAGGGACCGATGCAGCGGTACCTCGAAACCGGGAACGGCGCTTCTCGTATGGATTGGTGATGAACTCATGACACCACCGCCCCGCCGCCAAAGGAAAAGAAAGAGAGAAAGAAGCTCGTCGCGGCAAAGGCGATGGAGAGGCCGAAGACGATCTGGATCAGCCGCCGGAAGCCGCCCGATGTGTCCCCGAAGGCGAGGCTCAGCCCCGTGATGATGATGACGATCACCGCGATGATCTTGGCCACCGGGCCTTCGATCGATTCGAGGATCTGCTGCAGCGGCGCTTCCCAGGGCATGCCCGAGCCAGCAGCATGGACCGGCATGGCGTAAAGCGCGGTAAAGGTGACAGCCTCGGCAGCGGTAGTGAGGGAATTTCGCAATCGGCGGTACGGACGGGAAATGGATGTCGGGTTTGGCATGAGGTTCCTCTCTGCTCAGACAGTGGTGAGATGGGTGGGGGCGAGCGGGGAAAGCCGGTAGTCGCCATTGGAATCGAGACCGGTCACTTCCGAGACGGTGCGGATCTTGCGCGCCGCGCCGCGGCCCTCGATGAAGACCAGCACATCGACCGCGTCGGCGATCAGGCGGCGCGGCACGGTCACGACCGCTTCCTGGATCAGCTGTTCGAGCCGGTAGAGCCCGGACCGGTCGGAATTCGCATGCACCGTGGTGATGCCGCCGGGATGGCCGGTGTTCCAGGCCTTCAGCATGTCGAGCGCCTCGCGGCCGCGAACCTCGCCGACAATGATCCGGTCGGGTCGAAGCCTGAGCGTCGAGCGCACCAGATCGGCCAGGCTTGCCACATGCGGTTTGGTTCTGAGCGCCACGACGTCGTCGGCCGCGCATTGCAGTTCGCGCGTGTCTTCGAGGATCATCACCCGGTCGCCGCTCGTCGCAACTTCTGCCAGCAACGCATTGACCAGTGTGGTCTTGCCGGAGGATGTGCCGCCGACCACGACGATGTTCTTGCGGTCCACCACCGCTTCCGACAGGACCTTGGCCTGCAGCGGCGTCGCGATCCCTGCATCGACATAGTCTTTCAGATCGAAAATCTTCGAGGCCGGTTTGCGGATAGCAAAACAGGGCCCGAGGACGACGGGCGGCAACACGCCCTCGAAGCGCTCGCCGGATTCAGGCAGTTCCGCCGAAACAATCGGTGCCTCGTCATGGACCTCGCCGCGCATATGGGCAGCAACCAGCCTTATGATGCGTTCGGTCTCAGCGGCCTGCATCGGGCTTGCCATGTCGACCCGGCCTTCGCCGACCCGTTCGATCCAGAGCCTTCCATCCGGATTGACCATGACCTCGATGACACTCTCATCCTTCAGTGCCGCCTCGATCAGGGGTCCGAAGGCGGTGAGCAACATCTGGCGGCGGCGGTTCCCGGCTTCAGTCAGCAGCGCGGCCTGCAGATCGGCTTCGGTGATGCCGTAAGGATCATCGGCCATGGCGCGCCTCCGTCAGGTCTTCATCGTCCTCGAACGCCATGTCGTCGAAACCGTCCTCCTCAAACGTGTCGTCGTCATCAAACGGATCGAGGGCGAGGTCCTCGTCGCCGTCCTCGAACACAACCGGCCGCAGCGTCGGCAGATCGTCATCAGTGTCCGCGAACGTGTTCTGCGCAACAGCGGGCTTTGGGTTTGGTGTCGCGCCGTTTGTCCCCTCGGGTTTGCCATCCGGGTTGATCATGAACAGGTCTGGCCGTGTGTCGGCGAGCGTCTCGAGCACTTCGGAAAGAAGGTTCTGGTCACGCGCCAGCCGCCGACCGACCTGGGCAACGAACTGTTCGAACCGTTCCCTGCCGAGCGCATGTGCATGAGCCTGGTCACCGCCGGACAGCGGCGGTGTGATGGTCAGGAAATAGCGGATGAACAGCGCCAGTGTTTCGAGCGTCACCGACAGGTTACGATCCATGCGTTCCTGCGATCGCGACATCCGGTCGAGGCGTCGGATCAAAGCCTCAAAGGTCTCTGCGCCTTGTTCTGGATTGAGGAACTGATCGAGCGCGTCGCTGACAATGCGCGACTTGTTGGCGCCGGGCCGCTTGCAGAGAAGCGCCAGTTGCTTTGCCACATGGTCCTCGAGATAGACATTGATGCGGGGTTTCATGGGCTTAGAACTCCGGGAGGAGATCGGGCTTGTGCCCGTCGTTGTTTATGGCGTGGGCGCGCTGGACGGCGCGGTTGGCATCGCGCTGCCGGGTCTGGGATCGTGCCAGGGCATCGGTGCTGGTCGTGCCGCCGTCGAAATCATCATCGAGCAGGGCAAGGTCGGTTGATGGGGTCGGATCGGGTGCGGTGCCGAATGTGTCGAACAGGCTCGGCTCCTGTTTGAGGCCACCCTCATCGCCTGTCGCGAAATGATCCTCGACGATGCGACGTTGTAGCGCCCGGCTGATCTTTTTCGTCTGCCTGCCCCAGTCATGGGCCCGGCCCTGCGGGCAATCGGCATAGGTGCCGCTGCCGCTCAATTCGGGTGCCGGGAGCAGCCGCGCGGTGAAGTTGTTATCTTCGTAGTAACGCAGTTTCCGCGCCCGGATTGGCGGCGAGCCAGCGAGCATCACAAGCGCTTCGTCAGAGGGGAGTTGCATCACCTCGCCCGGCGTCAGCAGCGGGCGGGCCGTTTCCTGGCGCGAGACCATGACATGGGCAAGCCAGGGCGCGAGACGGTGCCCGGCGTAGTTCTTCTGGGCCCTCAACTCCGTTGCCGTGCCAAGCGCGTCGGAAATCCGCTTAGCGGTGCGGTCGTCATTGGTGGCAAAGGCCACCCGCACATGGGCATTGTCGAGGATCGAATTGTTCGGCCCGTAGGCCTTTTCGATCTGGTTGAGCGACTGAGCGATCAGGAAGGCGCGAATGCCATACCCCGCCATGAAGGCCATCGCGGTCTCGAAGAAATCGAGCCGCCCCAGTGCCGGGAACTCGTCCAGCATCATCAGCAGCGGATGATCTTGTTTGCCTTTGACTTTTTTGGCGTTCGGGTTCGGCAATTTCTCGGTGAGGCGGCGGCCGATCTGGTTGAGGATCAGCCGGATCAGCGGCTTGGTCCGGGAAATGTCCGACGGCGGGACGACCAGATAGAGCGACACCGGACGGTCTGCGTGCTTCAGATCATCGATCCGCCATTCGCATCGGGATGTGGTCTCGGCGATGATCGGATCGCGATAGATTTCGAGGAACGACATCGCCGTCGAGACGACGCCCGAGAGTTCGTTCTCGGATTTGTTGAGCATCTCGCGGGCAATCGAGGCGACCTCCGGATGCACCTTCGGCGCGTCCTTCGTGCCGAGATGGTTGGTGGTCAGCATGATGCGAAGCGTTGCCTCGATCGTGCGCTTCGGGTTCGCCAGGAAGGTTGCTACCCGGGCAAGTGTCTTTTCCTCTTCGGCATAAAGGACATGCAGGATCGCGCCGGTCAGCAGGGAATGGCCGGTCTTTTCCCAATGGTTGCGCTTTTCCAGCGCGCCTTCGGGATCGACCAGAATGTCGGCGATGTTCTGCACATCGCGCACCTCATGCGGTCCCTTTCGCACTTCGATCAGCGGATTGTATTTGGCCGAACGCGGATCGGTCGGGTTGAACAGCAGGCAATGAGAAAAGCGAGAGCGCCAGCCTGCGGTCAGCGTCCAGTTCTCGCCCTTGATGTCATGGACCACCGTCGAACCGGTCCAGGTAAGCAGCGTCGGCACGACAAGACCGACACCCTTGCCCGAGCGGGTCGGGGCAAAGGCCAGAACATGGTCAGGTCCATCATGGCGCAGGTAAGAAGATTTGGTGCGACCGAGAAAAACGCCGGTATCCTGAAGCAGGCCAGAACTGGCGATGTCCCGGTCGCTTGCCCATTTGGCCGAGCCATAGGTGGTGACGTTCTTTGTCTGCCGCGCCCGCCACAACGAACCGATGATCGCCGTCGTCGTGCCGAGAATACCGCCACCGGCAGCCAGGGTACCCGCCTTGCGGAAGATCTCCGGCGCATAGGCCTCATAGGCATACCACCATTCGAACAGCCGCCACGGATAGTAAACGGAAGCGCTCGCGAATTCGAACCAGGGTTCACCGAGGCCCGGCTGGTAGCCGAGCTTGTACGCCGTCCACTGGGTCGATGCCCAAAGCGTCCCGGTGATCGTTCCGGTGACGATGGCTGCCTGGCCGATGAGAAGGGTGGTGGGTTGCATGTCTGTGCGGCGAATGGTTGTTTCTGTTCGGCGCCAGCAAAGAGAAAAGTCGGCCCCACATCAATTGAACGGAAATCCACGCAAATCCACACTGCAACGGCCCAGTCTTGCTCCGGCATTGGCAGTCCAATTACTGGATAGACTGTCCATCAGATCACTTTATTTTACAGCAACACTTGGCCGGTTTGGCGCGCGATGGTGGCCATTGACGTGCAATGGCGGGCTGTTGATCGCGATGACCGGTCCAATTTGGCGGCAAATTTTTGTGCGTGAATCAACAGCTTGGGGTTGTGTTGACGTGATCGAACACCCGGATTGCAAGGGTTTTTGGAGGGCTTGACAGGACCAGGCCAAGCCTTCCGTCATGTTACAAACCGGCCCGCAAGGTTCGATAATCCCGAACTGGGATAATCCGGCTTCGGGATTACTGGGAAGACCGTTCTTTTGTCTGGACGGTCTAAATGCCGGGTTCACTGGGTAGCGCGCGCTACAACACGTTTATTGAGTTGATGAAGCGGGCCCGCCTTGAAGCCGGAATGACGCAGCAGCAGGTGGCGGACGCTCTGAAAGCGCAGCAAAGTTACATCGCCAAGTTCGAGCGCGGTGAACGCCGCCTCGACCTGATCGAGTTTCTTGATCTGGCGGCAGCCTTGAAGGCTGACCCACACGCCATAATGAATGCCCTGGCGAAAGCCGGAGAGGAAGAGACCTGACGGCCACGGCGCCGTCCATTCAGCACCATGGAGGGCACGTCCATGTTGGCGACCATTGACCCACACGACAGCTGCTTTCTGATCGTCGAACCCTCGCGCCTGCACAGCCGCCTGCTCGGCAAGGCGGCAGAGAAGACCACGGCGACAAAATTCCAATTGCTCGATGAAGCCGCAGATCTCGCCAGAGTGCCGCGCTGGTTTGCCGTCTATGGCCAGAGCAGGAAGGAAGCCTGGCTCTCCTCGCCCTGTTCGCGCAAGCGCAACCGCGTGTTTCCCTGTGATGACACCAAGATGCCCTGGCACAATCGCGAACTGATCGAGGCGATCAGGTCGGAGGGGCGGGGTCGGCTGATCCTGTGCGGCTTCTGGCTCGATTCAGGCCTGGGCGCAACGGCGCTGGAAGCTTTGAGCGATGGGTTCAATGTTCATGTCATCACCGATCTGACATTCTCCCGGGACCGGTCTGGACGGCGCGAAGCCTGTCGTCGGCTGGAACAATATGGTGTGGTGCCAATCCTTCTGAGCCAGGTTATCTATGAACTGATGAGCTGGACGGAGGATGGCGAGGCGGTCGGTGGTTTGAAGCAAATCCTCGAACATCCGGTGTTTCGGTAGCGCCAGTTGCGGAGCCCGGAATTGCAGTTGTGGTTTTGGGTGTTGAAGGGGATGGACGCATCCGGCTATCGCCGGACCGGGCTGTCATGAACCGAACCCTGCGCATCGTGCGATACTGGGTTTCGGCCGGTTGGTTTCCATCCCTTGCGCGCCATAGCGGGCTTAAGTCAACTTCAATGATGTAATCCGCCAAAACCAACTAGCGTATAAGTGTCAGGTCTGACACTGATTTAAGACAAATATTCCAATAAAAACCGTCTGAAATAACCACTTGAACCTATAGTTGCTAGACGAGTTATGATGATTGCCAATTTGAACTCAGCAGCCTTAGGAACAAACATGGCAGGTTCACATAAACACATAGCCCCGGATGCAGGAGATGCCCGCGTCTTCTGGGCTGTTATCGTCAATCTGGCACTCACAGTTGCCCAAATCATCGGTGGCATACTATCGGGAAGCCTTGCGCTGATCGCCGACGCGATTCACAATCTGTCTCACGCACTATCGCTCATTATCGCGTTTTCCCGCAAGATTGCGCGGCGCCCTGCTAGTGAATCCATGACATACGGCTATGGACGTGCCGAAATCGTGGCCGCGCTTATCAACTACACAACACTTATCGTCATCGGACTTTATCTTGCATATGAAGCGATTTTTCGATTTTTCGAACCGTAAGGGGTGGATGAATGGCTCGTGGTCATAATCGCCACTGTCGCGCTTGTTGTAGATGCTGTCACAGCCCTGCTCACCTATTCTTTGTCAAAGCAGAGTATGAACATACGAGCAGCGTTTCTGCACAATGTTGCTGACGCACTTGGCTCAATCGCAGTCAATGTGGCCGGTACACTCATTATTGTCTTAGATTGGCAATGGATTGACCCATTGGTCACGCTTTTAATTGCAGGCTATATTCTCCGGATGTCTTTTTCGGAAGTCGGTCCAGTCATTCGCATCTTGATGTTGGGCAGCCTTCCCGAATTGGAAGCCAAACATATATTGCAGGAAATAGAAAAAACCGAGGGTGTGGCGGGTGTACATCATTTGCATCTTTGGCAAATGCAGGAACACGAAAATGCACTCGATATGCATTTGGTTATCGTATCCGGACGGTGGGATGAAGCCGATGAAATCAAAGAAACGGTCAAATCCGTTCTCAACAGCAAGTTTGGAATTTCGCATATAACCATTGAAATGGAATGCTCCAGACACGCTTGCATAGAACCCGAAATTATCGGTCACCATCTCAAAACTGATTATTCGAAAGCAACTATGATAAAGTCTACCTAAAGTATTACTATAGGGTCAGAAAGTATTTCTGATTCCAAAATGATGAGATCAAAATGATAAAAATTCCACCTTTGGCAGTCATGGCAATCTGCCTCGTTTTGTCTGCAACAACACACACATTGATGCCCATAACACAATTTGATGCAGGCTATGTGGCACCGAGCATTTTTGGATTTTTGGGAGTAGGGTTTGTTTACTTCGCTGTCATGGATTTTAGAAAACACAAAACCACTGTTAATCCACTGCAACTATCCAATGCAACATCACTTGTCACAACCGGGGTTTATTCAATTTCTCGAAACCCAATGTATGTTGGCATGACTTTGCTGACGCTGTCTTTTGCAATTTTTCTTGGAACGCTAAGCGCCTTCTTCGCGCCTGTGCTTTTCGTGGTTTACATTACCAAGTTTCAAATCAAACCTGAAGAACAAGCGCTCAATACGATCTTTGGCGAGGAATGGGCTACTTATCAAAAGACCACACGACGCTGGCTCTGACAGTTATTAGCGTTGATCAAAATAAAGTCACTTTATCAATGCACCGTCAGAGCGGGTAAATTGGAGTTTCAATTCTGACCATGAAAAACATCGTAACCATTGTGGGGTTAACGTTAATTCTATCCGATAGCTCTGTTTTGGCAGATGAACTTTCGGTTACCCGCTTTGTCGGGCCAGATGAAAATCACTATTCGTATTTCATCAATGGGCTTGCAAGTGCAATCCCGGCTGTCGGTTATGGCCTTCGCGATCTGAGTCTAAGCTTGGGTGGTAAGCACTATTCCTACGTCACCCCGGTAGAAAGCACCGTTCCAATTCAAATCTCAGTTATCGCAGATATTCAAAAAAAGCTTGATACCAATCCAGATGCCAAGTTCAACCTGGTCGGGGTAAGCTATGGTGGAAACATCGCAACCCTCATCGCACAACAATTAAATGTGAGAAAAATCCCAGTAAATTACCTTGCAGTCATTGATGCCCCAGCACCGGTTTCGATAACGTCGAATGTGCATCGAGTCGATAATTTTTACTGTCGCCGTGTCGGTTGTATCGGGCAAAAGATCCGACTTTCCAGAGGCAACAAAACCACCATTCGACAGCAGTTTCTAGTTCGTGAAAATCATATTGCGTTAAGTGCTTCTCAAACTGTAACCGAACGCATCACCGGGCAATTATCCGAGATAGCAATGGATATTGTTTCACCTGCATCACCTGAAAATTTATTAGGTCTCATAGATGATCAAGAATGAATGATGTAAATCGTAGTGACCATTGTTTTTGAAACACGCTGAAATGATAATTACAATTTAGTTAAGGCAGTGCTTGCTATTTGACTAAAATTGCCCCCCGGAGATTCCCCTCAATTTTACATGTAAATGATATCAAACCCTTGGATTAACAAGGGGACTGTCAATGCTAAAATGTATAATAACTGCCCTAATGGTGACAATAACTGTCAACACAGCAAATGCAGATGCACTTCATCGCAATCCATCGCAACCGCGCAACGCACTAAACATGAAAGCCTTTGGAAACACTTCCATACCGATAGGCGCTTATGAATATTGCAATCGTTACCAGGTACGCTGCCAAGTAAGCGATACAACACCTATTCTCAACCTAACAAAAGAAGCGTGGACCAAAATTGTTGATATCAACTACAGTGTAAACTCAGAGGTCGTACCGTTGACTGACATGGAAAATTTTGGCGTACCCGAACGCTGGGAACTGCCGGGTGAAGCGGGGGATTGTGAAGACTATGTTTTGGAGAAACGTCGGAAACTAGAACAAATAGGTATTCCTTCAGGCACCATGCGGGCGACGGTTGTTTATGATGCAGATGGCGGCGGTCACGCTGTGCTAACGGTCGTTACGGATCAGGGAGATTTCATTCTCGATAACAATAACAATCAGGTCTTGAGATGGCAGGATGCGGAACTCACTTACCTGAAGCGTCAATTGCCTGGGGATTTGACGAAATGGGAAAGCCTGCAGTCCAGCTGATCGAGGTCGCTTTCAGGTTTCATATTTCAAATGAAGGACACACTGCGTTGCAAACCCGCAACGCAGTGTTTTTTTTTGGTCTAATCCAAATTATTCGACCAGAATTTACTTCACTTTTACCATACCCTAGGTACAACGCTTGATATGGTGAAACATTTCTTAACAGCCACAATTTGTTGTATGTTGGCACTCGCGGCAATCGCGAGTTCCAGCCATACCTCAAATGCAGCCGATTCCAACATTGGTTCATCATGTCATTACATTGTAAACACTATGGACGCTTCTCTTGTAAATGTTGTGTCCAACAAGACCGGAAGCAATATCGATTTCCTTGGATCGGGTTTCCATTGCCTGTCTCACACCGGCTTTTTTGTAGCTGCCGAGACAATGCCATTCGTTTTAGGTTTTAGACAAATCCATCAGATCAGCGAAATGCAATTATCATTATTTAAATCAATCTCGAATATTCTTCGTCCTCCTATTCATACAATTTAAGTCTTTCCCACCGGCTTTTGGCCAAAATGATTTAAATTGTCTCTAGGAGAAACCATATGTTTACGCGTCGATCGCTGATGGTCGGTCTGGCATCAATTACATTTACTACTGGCATGACACCAGTTTATGCACACACAAAAAAAACCAAACTTGATCCGAAATACAACCCACAAACAGTCAAGTTTTCCGGGTATCATCCTGGAACGGTTGTTGTAGATACGAAACAACATTTCTTATATCTCCAATTACCCGGCGGAAAAGCCCGTCGATACGGGGTTGGTGTTGGCCGAGCCGGGTTAAAATTTAAAGGGACAGCCACTATAGGCCGTAAGGCTGAATGGCCACGTTGGACGCCGACTAAGAACATGATCCGTCGTGAACCCGAAAAATACGCCAAGTTTGCAGATGGTGTTCCTGGAGGGCCGAGCAATCCGCTCGGATCGAGGGCGCTTTACCTTTACCGAAATGGCAAAGACACCCTTTACCGGATTCACGGTACTACCCAACCATCCTCCATTGGTCGATCAGTTTCAAACGGATGCATCCGAATGATCAACGCCCATGTTGAAGATCTTTTTTAACGCGTGCCCACTGGCACATCTGTAGTGGTCAGATAGTTCCGCCGGGAAACTGAAACATTTTTACAATGGTTAGAGCGGGCAACACTCCCGTTCGCCAACCTTGAAAGGCAATTTTATGAGAAAACGTGACTTTTTAACCGGACTGACTGCGTTCGGTCTGATTCCACTTACTGGTTGCAGTACAACAGAACAGCCAAACAGATTTAGTCAAAAAGACGATGCTGGGAAAATCGGAGATTTTAACGGTATCTACGGAGCAAGAACCGATGGAGGTTATAGCCTTCCAGCCATTGACCTTAAAAAAGTTCCGAAAAAATTCTGGCGTCGCCAGGTTAATTTTCCAACCAGCCATCCAGTAGGTACCGTTGTTGTGAATACAAAAACCTATTTTTTGCATCTTGTCCAAGAAAACGGCAAAGCGATGCGATATGGCGTTGGTCTCGGACGCCAGGGTTTTGAATGGTCGGGAGATGGCGTTATTCAATGGAAGCGGAAATGGCCTACCTGGACCCCGCCCGATGAAATGATTGCCCGGCAACCCGAACTTGAAAAATGGAGTTCAAGAAATGGCGGCATGCCTCCTGGATTGAGCAATCCGCTTGGTGCAAGAGCACTCTATATCTTTCAAAATGGTAAGGACACGCTTTATCGCATTCATGGCTCACCTGAATTCTGGACAATTGGGAAATCGGTTTCCAGCGGGTGCGTTCGGATGATCAATCAGGATGTAATTGACTTGTATGATAGAGTGCCAAACAAAAGCCGCCTTGTGGTGATCTAAATTGGGATGAGACACAGTGTTTTTGCACAATACAGAAAGCATGGGGAAAATGGGAATACCACTTCGATCAATCTCTATGATTCTTGCGATAAGCGTTTTTGTATTATCTGGCTGTGTCTCTTCCACTCTTGATTTGGCGGATCGAGGAAACATAAAAATTCCCGCCAAGATGATCACCGAAATGAATGAAAAAGGCATGACACAATCCAGCCCGGTTTTGGTTCGCATTTTCAAGAAGGAAAGTGAATTAGAGCTCTGGAAAAAAGACCAGACGGGCAGATACGCACTACTAAAGACGTATCCGATTTGCAGATGGTCTGGGCAACTGGGACCAAAGACCAATCAAGGCGATCGTCAGGCCCCGGAAGGTTTTTATACCGTCAGTGTTGGACGTTTGAACCCGAAGTCGCTGTATTTCCTCTCTTTTGATCTTGGCTACCCAAACAAATTGGAAGCGGCAAAAGGATATACCGGTTCTGCTCTCATGGTGCATGGAGCCTGTTCTTCATCGGGCTGCTTCGCAATTTCAGATGAACATGTCGGGGAACTATATTCCATCGTTCGCGATGCCCTGCGGGGAGGTCAACCTGAATTTCAGGTGCAATCCTATCCGTTTCGTATGACGCCAAACAATCTTGCAATTTACCGTGACAATCCAAACTTTGATTTCTGGATGGATCTCAAGCAAGGTTACGACAGGTTTGAAGTCCTCCGCCAGCCACCAAAATTCAGTTTTTGCGAAGGACGATACCGGTTTGGTGAAGCGGTTGGCGACGCAAAATTTGATGACCCTATGGCCGCATGTCCTGAATTCGAAATTGCCGCGGAGGCGGTTACTGAAAAAACTACTGGCGACATCGAAATGATGGAGCAGATAATCAGTCAGGGAAATGTGATGTCTTATGCCTATAGCGATGGCGGCATGCATTTCGACTTCCGCAAAATCCTTTCCACAAAAGGCCCGGAGTATCTATCCAAACGAACATCTGCTTCCAAAGTGCCTGTCAGCCGACCAAAGTCGGCTCTTGCAGATCCATTCACTCCCGCAAAGAATTAGATAGTCTGCAGTATCCATGAAACCGGTACGATGATCAAAAGTAGAACCGGTTGATGTAGCAGATAAATGGGAAGTGTTCGCCGTCCGGCCCAAATCAAAGAATTGCGCAAATTTCCAAGACTTGTAAAACGACGAGAATGAGTCTTTATATCTAAATGCTTGACTGTTTTTGCAAAAAAAATTCCCAGCAAAGTGAGCCCAAACCAGGGAAGCACGGGTACAAAATCATTGCTAATTGGCGGACTGGAATAAAGACCTATCCAGGCCAGCCATCGGGAATTGAAAGCGTCTATTTGTAGATATTGCGGAAATGCCAAAACCAGAATTCCCATAACCAAAGGTACAATGGCTGGTGTTTTCAAGAACACAATGCCGAGCAAACTTGCAATGGCTATCGAATGCAATATCCCAAAAAAGATAAAACTGGTTGGAAAGGCAAAAAACGTTATCAGAGTTATCGCCAAAGCTGCTGCTGAAATAATCGACAAGCGCCTTAAGAAGGGGCCTTTTTTGACTACCCCATTCGGATGAGCAAGAACGAGACTATATCCAACAAGAAACATAAATGTTCCGGCAAGAATACGCCCGAATCCCAGCCAAATCGGATGAAACGCCACGCCTGATATTATGCCTGTAAACTCCAAATCCCAGACCATGTGAAATATAACGACACCACAAATTGCAACGCCGCGTACAATATCCACCGCATCAATACGCGATTGTTTGACAATTGCCGAACCAGATTGATAATTCAGAGGCAACATGATTTTCGACGCAGCATTATGCGGCATTATATCGGGTAAACAACTCGGTTGATCCATCTGCTTTAAACAGCATGACATCGTAGGCTTCGCGCTCATCTTCTGGACCCATACCAGGGGATCCATATGGCATGTTGGCAACGGCAATCCCCAAACCATCCGGTTTGTCGGCGATCAGTTTTCTGATATCGTCAGCCGGTACATGCCCAACCACCACATACTCGTTGATCATGGCTGTGTGGCAAGAGAACAGTTCTTGTGGGACATTGTTCTCCAAATTCAATTTGACCAAATCTGCAGGATGAAGTGATTCAGTTGTCACTTCAAAACCTTCCTTGATCAATATTTCTTCCCACGCAGTACAACAGCCGCAACCAAGCCCCTTCACAATGTGAATGGCGGAGCTTTCTTTACTCCATGCTGGCATTGCACTCATGACAAACATAGAACTCACACCGGTCAAAAAGGTTCGCTTGTTTATCAGCATATTTAGTTTCTCCTTTTACATCTCATAATCAATAGGTAAATATATGGAATTAATTCTATGTTGTCGATATAGTTGGATCATATGCCAGTAAACGCAATGCATTCAATGTAACAATAACTGTGGCTCCGGTATCAGCAAGAATAGCAATCCAAAGTCCCGTCATTCCAAAAACGGTGGTTACGAGAAAAATCGCCTTCAGACCTAAAGCTATTGTGATATTTTGTCGGATGTTTGACATTGCCGTTCGTGCCAAACGGCGTGACATGAGCTTGATCATGGCGATTTGGATGAGCGTTTTTGTGGTGCTGGCAAAACGCTCGAAGTCCTTCGACAGGCGCCGGTTGATGCCAAGCCAGGCGAATGTCCGCTCGACGATCCATCGCTTTGGCAGAACCTCAAAACCGGCCTGATTTCGCTTGACGATTTCCAGCGGCCTTGGTGCATGCGCTTGCGCAACCGGCCCCTGATAGCCGCCATCGGCGCAAATCCTTTCGATGAATGGAAGTCGTGCGGTGACCTTGTTGAAGACGAGCGCTGCGCCGTCACGATCCTGGATATCGGCGCCGTGCACTTCACATTTGAGGATCAATCCGAGCGTGTCGACGAGGATGTGGCGCTTGCGGCCCTTGACCTTCTTTCCAGCATCGAAACCCACCTTTTCGCGCGTATCCGGGCCTGTTTTGGCCGATTGGCTGTCGATGATCGCGTAGGAAGGCTGTTGTTCCTTGCCCTCCAATTCCCGCGTCTGGCAGTAAAGGCGTTCATGGATGGCATCCCATGCGCCCTCGCGCTGAAACTGCTTGAAGAAATGGTTCACAGTGCTCGCGGGAGGAAAATCGCGCGGCAGCATCGACCATTGGCAGCCCGATTGCAGGTAGTACATGATCGCGTTCATCACACTGCGCATGTCCGTGCTTCGTGGTCTGCCACCCGATTTGGCTGGTGGAATTACCGGTGCAATCAACGCCCACTCCCTGTCGGTCAGATCGCTTGGATAGCGCAGAAAAGACCTGTTATGATCCGCGCGGGTGAAGGGTGTCCAAACCATCGTGGTTCTCCATATTTGTTGCAAAATACGAAGAATCTGATTTGCGCCCTTCACTCAACCGGACTTCTTGGACAGACACTAACCAATCCTGTGTAGCTGCAGATGCAATTGCAAGAAAACAGCTCATAGCGGTCAAGCAAAGAGTGAGTATGCTCCAAGATCTACAAAAGGAACTGGAAAGTATGGTCAATCAGTGAGCAAACGGTAAGCTCTCAGACTTCCGAGTCATCGGCGTATTAGGAAATCACGCACTTTGTTTACATGAAAGTCATTGACCCCAGCTACATAATTTTGCTTCATCCAACCCGATATACCCGCATTGCTTTTGCAAACCATCTGCGACGAAGCCAGTTGGTGAATGGCAAATCAAAGAGATAATGGGCCAAATATCCAACCGCAAGTGACATGATGACCACTGCCAATGAATATGTGAACACTAAGTTTAATGGAAAGAGCCCATCAATCAACTGCAACCGCGAGAATAAAACGGATGTCGCACCAATAATGAATGGGTGAGTCAAATAGATCGCGTAAGAAGACTCGCCAATTTCTAACGCAAGACGAGGAACTCTGACTTCATCATAGCCCTTGGTAAGCACAGCAGCAAAAACCATAAGCGTCGCCGGAATACCATAGTGAACCGCCCTCATTTGGTCGATACTCTCGTTGAAATTGGGTACTACCAATAATAGAATTAACCCCAAACTTCCAATGCCCAAGCCGATGCCCCGTGTGAAACGCAGCCCTTTCATATACAGATAGCCAAGCAGCATACCTGCTAAAAATTCCAAACTTATAGTATGACTTAAGAATCTTATTATTGCGGGTACTTCGGCAGTGTTTCCTCCAAATATTCTTGCAAGCAAACTGGACGCAACAATTGTGCCCGCTATGAAAATCAACCCCTTTGTTCGCGAGAAGCAAAGTCCAATAGCAAAAATGATGTAAAACAAAACTTCATATTGAAGCGACCAACCCAGTCCAAAAACTGGACGGATTAGTCCATCAGTTTCTCTGGCATAAGGCCAAAAAAGATATGAAGACAACCATTGCTGCCAATCAGAGGTCGCGGACTTAACATTGCCCGGAAACAACACCACTACTGCAATCATCAAACTCGTCGTAACCCAATACAAAGGTACGATGCGGATAAGGCGTCGAGCCATGAAGTTGCTGGTTGCACGTGGCTTTCCAAAAATATCCCAACAAGTGTAAGTCATCAGGAAACCTGAAATGACGAAGAACAGATCCACTCCGAAGTCTCCGGGGAAAAGTTTGGAATTAAAGCTATCAACCCTATCAACCAAAAGCGCCGCCAGTTCATGCGCGATATGACTGATTACAACGCATAAAACGGCTGCAGCACGAAGAACCTGGATGGTCTCCATTTTGGGTGTAGATGTTGTCATAGGTCTTTCCGTAAGATTTCTTACGACCAGATTAGGACAACTTGGTAAATAAAATCATATGTCATCAGAATACTGTCGCCCGCTAATGCAGGCGGCTTTTTTGTTTCTCTCCCCCGGTGCGCGTGGTGGGCGGCTGTCAGGTCTAGCCCCGCTGCGCCAGGCTGCAACCCGATCCCTTCGTGACCGGGTCTTCCAGTCGTTCCTCCTTCCAGCCCGCATGTCTCTTTGATCGCTGATCCGCCTTTGCCGGCGGGTGCGGCCCGTCTCGGGTCAGCGGGGCCTCACCTGCCAGTCTCGCCGCCCACCCCGCTTCCGGGGGTGAGTGCGGCAGTTGGACCAGAGAGCAGGAGGCCGCCATGGCGAAGAAGAAACGACAGAACAGGGAACAGCAGACGGAGACGGAGAGCGGCGGCAAGGTCGATCTCTACCAGTCCGTCACGGACAAGATCATTGCCGAGCTTGAGGCAGGCCGCCTGCCGTGGGTGCAACCATGGGATGGCCAGCACGCCGCTTGCCAGATCGGACTTCCGGTCAATGCGGTTTCCGGCAAGCCCTATTCGGGGATCAACATCCTGCTGTTGTGGGGTGCGGTGATCGAGAAGGGATATCCGTCCCAGATTTGGCTGACCTACCGCCAAGCCAAGAGCCTTGGCGGCAATGTGCGCAAGGGTGAGCGCGGTGAGATCATCTGCTATGCCGACCGTTTCGTCACCAAAGACGAGAAGCAGAACGCCATCGCCGAAGGCCGTGACGCAGTCGCGATCCCGTTTCTCAAACGCTACCGCGTGTTCAACATTGCCCAATGTGATGGATTGCCCGAAGACCTCTACCGGCTGGACGCCCCCTTGCCGGAGCGGAAAATCGTGCCGCAGGCCGAAGCCTTGGTACAGGCGACCGGCGCAGACATCCGCATTGGCGGGGATCGCGCCTTCTATGTGCCTGCGCAGGATTTCGTGCAGCTGCCACCGCAACCGGCCTTTACCGACCAGATCAACTATTACCGCACCTGCTTTCATGAACTGGGGCACTGGACCGGCCACAAGTCGCGGCTGGCCAGAGAAATTATGAATTTGGACCAGAGTGGACGCGGCAGCACCAAGACCTATGCCCGTGAGGAACTGGTCGCGGAAATGTGCGCCGCTTTTGTTTGCGCCACGCTCTCCATTCAGCCGACCGTGCGCCATGCTGATTACATCGGCTCTTGGCTGGAGGTCCTGAAGGAGGACAAACGGGCGATTTTCAAGGCTGCCAGTCAGGCCAGCAAGGCAGCGGATTACCTGTTGGCCTTCCGCAGTGATGAAGCAAAGGTGGCAGAACCTGCCGAGCAGGTGGCGGCATGAGTACCGCCATCACCCCCCAACCGGTCGCGCCGCTCACCGAACCCACGGAACAGGGGGAGCAGATGCTGGTTGCCGGTGTCGCGCCCGTCACCATCCGCGACAGGCTCACGCTGATGGCGCTGCGGCCCATAGCACCGCGCCGCAATCCCAATGCGTCCCAGAAGCCCTGCGATCACGGCCTGTTCGATGAAGTCCGCCGCGACCAGATCGACCTGATCGATTTTCTCGACGCATGCCCATCAACCAACCCCACCCCTGACACAAAGGAGTAAGACCCATGGAACTCGCACACATTCCCCTCGACCAACTGAAACTCACCAAGGTCAATGTCCGTCATAGCCGCAAGGTACCGGACGTGTCCGACATCCTGCCCTCGATCCGCGAACGCGGCATTTTGCAGCCGCTTCTCGTCCGTCCCAATGGCGAAGGCTTTGAAGTGGTCGCCGGTCGCAGGCGCTTCTTTGCCGCCCAGAAGGCATTGGAAGAAACCGGCGACTTTGCACCGGTTCCCTGCGCGATCATGGCAAAGGGCGACGATGCCGCCGCAATTGAGGCCTCGCTTCTCGAAAACGAGGCGCGCATGCCCATGGACCCGATGGACCGCTACGAGGCCTTCGCCAGACTGGCCAAGGAAGGCCGCAGCTTGGCCGAGATCGCAGACCTCTTTGCAACAACCGAGGCCTTTGTCCGCCGCACCATGGCGCTCGCCAATCTGCTCCCCGCCATCAAGCGCGCCTATCGCGAGGAGAGGATCGAGCATGGCACCGTCCGCCTGCTCACCATGGCGACCAAGGCCCAGCAGGCCGAATGGCTGGACCTGTTTGAGAGCGACGATCATCACGCTCCTCTGGGCAACCAGCTGAAACGTTGGCTGCTCGGAGGGGAGAATATCAGGACTTCTGTCGCGCTGTTCCCGCTACAGGACTACACCGGCCAATTGGTCACCGACCTCTTTGCCGAAGAACAATATTTTGCAGACAGCGAAGCCTTCTGGCAGATGCAGGAACAGGCGCTTCAGGCCCGTGCAGAGGAATACCGCGCCAAGGGCTGGGCATCGGTCGTGGTACTGGAGCGCGGAACGTATTTCGCAAACTGGGAACATGAGAAGTGTTCGAAGAAAGATGGGGGACGCGTGTTTGTAACCGTCAGTCATAATGGGGAAGTGACCTTCCATGAAGGTTATATCACCCAGCGCGAAGCACGGGCCAAGGAACGCGCCGTCAATGGCGCAGGCGAAGCTGGAACGGATACCAAGCCGCCAAAGCCGGAAATCACCAAGGCAATGGAACGCTATCTGGAACTCCACCGCCATGCACTGGTTCGGGCCGATTTGTTGGCCCATCCCGACATCGCGCTTTGTCTGACAGTCGCGCACATGATTGCAGGTTCGGCGCTGTGGACCATCCGGCCCGACGATCAACGCGCCCCGAAACCGGAGATCGAGGCGTCTGTGATGGCATCGCCATCACAAGCCACCTTCGATGCCGAACGCGCCGAAATCCTCAAACTGCTCGACATGGACGAGGACCGATGCGAACTGGTGCGCCATACCGGCGACACCTATTGGACGGCAACGCTCTTTGCCAAGCTGCTCAAACTGTCCCGCGAAAATGTGCTGCGCATCCACACCTTCGCTATGGCTGAGACTCTGCAATCGGGTTCCTGCCTTGTCGAAATGCTGGGCGTCCTCATGAGCACCAAGGCCGAAAGCCGCTGGCAGGCCGACGACACCTTCCTTGATCTGCTGAAGGACAAGGGCACCATCAATGCCGTCCTGTCAGATATCGCAGGGGCGACCGTGGCCGAGGCCAACGCCAAGGAAACCGGCAAGACACAGAAAGGCATCATCCGCGATTGCCTGACCGGCGGCAACGGACGCAAACAGGTCGACAACTGGGTTCCGAACTGGCTGCGGTTTCCGATTCAAAGCCACACCGATGCGCCGATTGGCACCACCAGAATGGGTAGCGAGTGGGAGCGGGTTGCCGGTCTGATGTGACCGGCTTGGTGGTCGCAGTCGCCTGCAAATGATGAGGGTTCCGTGTCCAGCCGGATGCGGAACCCTTCTTTTGTGTCAACCGCGAAGGCAGTATTGCCCGTGTCCTTGCATAATAGCCGGAACATCTTCTCCCTGCCTGTCTTTGGCGAGACAAGACCTTTGTCCGGCTGACCGCAATCGCTTCGCCTTGAGAATTTTCCCCGCATCTTCGATGCTCCTCGCGGACGGGCCTTGCCCTCCAAAATTCTCCTGTCTCCGCGATCCTCCACATACGTTCCGGCCCCTTGTCTGGCCTTCGGCTGCACGCGGGATGCAGGCACCGGATCGTCAGGTCCTTTCCGTTCGCCGTCAGGCAGGGAGATGGTCTCCCGCCCAATCTGAAAGGAACAGGACAATGGCTGCAATCGGATATGTCACCAAGCTCGAGGATGGCCGCTATCAGGGCAACCTCAAAACCTTCACCATCCGCGCCGAGGTCACCTTCACGCCCAACCCGGACAAGTCGAACGGCAACCAGCCAGACTACCGCATCTTCTCCGACGGGATCGAGATCGGCGCGGCCTGGATCAGAACCGCCGAAACCTCCGGCAAGGAATATGTCTCGGTCTCCATCGCCGCCCCCGAGTTCGGCCCGAACAAGCTCTACGCCAATCTCGGCAAGGCCGCCGGTCAGGACGATGACAACGTCTTCGCCCTGATCTGGAACCCACGCGATTGAGCCAAACTCACAACGCAGACAGCGCCCTTCGCAAGCGATTGCGGAGGGCGTTTTCGTGCGCGTCTGACTCCAAGCGTGATTCGCTTCCGGGTTGAGTTTGGACGACACTATCGCCCGAAAACTTGAAAGGGCTTGGGGGTGCACATTGACCGGGATGTGAAGCCCTTGAGCGAGCGCGCAACAGACTTCCTGACGCAATTCGGACGCACAAAGTCCGACTATACCTGTTGCAAGGGGCTGACGAAATCCGAATGGGCATGGGAGTTCCTGCGCCGTAATCCCGACTACAAACGATCGTTCATCGTCAGCCGATCAAGACTGACGCAAATCACGCGCTTGAACAATGGTACGCCGGTGATGCGGCCAAGGGGGTGTCAGGCGGGCGCATCCGATTGGGGCCTTGCGTGCTTTTCCGATCCCGGTTTGTCTGCGGTACAAAAACCGATCTTCTGGTCGCAATCGGTACTCAAGCATCATGCTGAAGCGGAAGCTGTAATTGCTGAACCTGATCCGGCACAGGCTGATCTTGATGTCTTCCGCGACCGGAACTGCGCCGCGATTCTCGAACGAAGACAGGGTGTATCGGTGCTACTCCGGACACCGAAAGAGGCCATCGATTTGCAGATAATGGGCGCAAACATCCTGCTCAATCCGGCGCGTCTGTTGTTCCGAGTCGACGGTCTCAATGCTGTGAAATCCCGCGCAGCGACGCTGCTTCTGCTATTCCACACCATCCAAACGCGCACGTCTGGCAACACCAATCCGCTGCCCCGGCTTCAGCGTCTTGGTCTGTTGAAAGCGCTCGTTGCGCTCGACTGCAAGCAGTCTGGTGGCTCGCTCCAGGACACGGCCATCGTGTTCCGATCGCTTCGCTTGACCCGGCTTTCATGGTCCACAATCGGCGATGAAAGCCTCAAAAAACAGGTCATTCGCGCTCGCAATCGCGGCCTTAAACTTATGCAAGGCGGTTACCAAACCTTGCTCCGCTGAGTGCTGGTGACGGTTTCCTCAAACGCATTTCCGTCACTACCGCGCCATCCCCATCAGCGCCTTTCCTGTCTCCGCAACCGCCAAACATAGAGCGAAACGGAAAGGAAAGCCTGCGATGACCGACGACCAGCCTGATAGCAAACGCCCGACATTCCTGAACCCGAAACAGGCCGCCGATTATCTTGGCCTGAAGCCAAACACGCTCGCCAAGATGCGCGTTTATGGCAACGGCCCAAAATACCGCAAGCATGGTTTCCGCGTGCTTTATGCCCTGCAGGACCTGATCGATTGGTCCGAACAATCAAGCCGCAGATCGACATCGGAAAACCCCGATGCGTGACGCGAGACACGGACGGCTATGGAGTAATTCCTGGCTGTCCATCACTGCATTTGGCGTCGCTCTTGTCGCGGTTTCAGCAGCGCAGATCGTCCCAAAGCGGATCGTCTGGAACGCGTCTCCCAGCGTTCCGACAGGCCTCTACTGGATCACAAATGGCACGCCGATGCGCGGTAATGTCGTGCTAGTTGAACTGCCGGAGCCCTACAAAGCCATCGCCGATCAACGCGGCTATCTGCCGAAAAATCTGCCTGCCTTGAAGCGCGTTCGTGCGCTTTCCGGCGACCAAGTTTGCCGTTTCGGGCGCACGATTTTCGTCAATGACGAGGCGGTTTCAGTCGCGCAATTACACGATATTCGCGGACTGAAGCTCTCCGAATGGAGCGGTTGCCGCACCCTGAAACCGGACGAAGTCTTCCTGCTCAATGATCATCCGAAGAGCTTTGACGGGCGTTACTTCGGGCAAGTTGACCGCAGCACAATCACCGGAATCGCGGATCCACTCTGGACCGATTGAGGCGCGTGCGGTTTGGATCGGGATGGCGGGGATTGGGGAGAGCAGTTGAGGGAGTTATGGCAAGATAAAGGGGTGACACCGTGCGGGGGTAAACGACCGTGAGCACACGGGTTTTTTGGTGTCATGCCCATAACGACAACACCATTGCGCC
>Ga0116164_10000570_pt1 | contig 31603 bp, 23 predicted proteins | sample AD_UKC109_MetaG_FD_89888 | JGI IMG/M metagenome (GOLD analysis project Ga0116164, IMG submission 89888) | Active sludge microbial communities of municipal wastewater-treating anaerobic digesters from Hong Kong - AD_UKC109_MetaG | ecosystem: Engineered > Bioreactor > Anaerobic > Digestate... | reverse complement strand
ATCCGCACCTATAAACCAAGGATTTGCACTTCTACACACGAAACAAACTCCATATCAACCAAGCCTTTGCCCCCGGTATAATCTGTTGCCGAACTGTAAAGGTATTCTTCAGGGGTTGCAACTATTTCGGCACGGACAGGGTTAGTGTGGATGTAATCCATTTTTTCCTCCAGAAATGCCTTAGAATGTATCTTTATGGCATCGTAGCCATCCTGCCACACTTTGTAATTCTTATCTTTTTGTTGTTTTTATCCCTATTTGAAAAAGAATTGTCTACTTTCTTGACTCTAAAGGGATCATGCCGATATAGATTTTGTAAGTAAGAATGATTGAAATGAAATGAATCGACAATAATAGGACGATATACCGAACGAGTAAAAATGTCTCCCGATTGCTATCGTGGACCATTCAACAATTGTTAACGTGCAGTAGCAGACATATCCCGGCGTTATTTTGTTTTTTATTCCCATGAATATAAAAATAAGGAAAACATTTAATAACGGGATCACAGATCCCGAACCTGAAGGCGCGTATTATAAATACGCACCAGCCGCCGCGAACATCCCCACCAGCCAGGGTACGCAGCAGCCACATATCCCGTTAAGCTAGGTAGGGTACAAGCACATAAAATGCAGTTTTTTTTAAATACAACCCTGTGGTTTATATAAGGATTCAAAAACACGCTGCCGACAGTTTCGCAAAGGCCTTCGGAAAAAATTCCTTTGCTTCCTCGTTTTCCGGTTCTTCTTCAATCCAATTGCGCTCCTTTATCGGGAAATGGTACAGGCTCCACTTTTGATCGGCATATTCGGCCGCGGTGAAATTTTCTACCCAATCGCCACAATTGATGTATCGGACCGAACGGCCTCTCAATTGGATTACTTTATCTTTAGGCGCATGCTTATGACCACAAATAACGGTCGAACAATTCTTGGCAAGGGCCGAACTACATACTGCCTTTTCAAATGAGGTCAGACGGTTTTTCCCCTCACCGCTTTTTCGCCTTATGAATATGGGGTCGAAAACAATGGCTGCAAAACCGACCCGTCGTCGAAGGATATTGATGAGCTGATAGAAGATCGTTATAAACCCAAACAAGGCGGCTCCGGTTTTGGCTAGCCACTTTGCTTTATGAATGAGATGATCGAAAATATCGCCATGAACAATCCAGATATTCTCCCCGTTCAGACAGAGAACCTGTTGGTCGCTTATGGTCAGGTTTCCTAAGTTTATGTTGCTGAAACTCCGGAGGAACTCATCATGATTCCCCGAGATATAATCCACTTTGACGCCCTTTTCGAGCATCTTCAGTAAATAGCGAACCAGCTTTACATGCGACTTTGGGAAATAATTGTGGGAAAAACGCCAGGTATCAAAAATATCACCGTTGAGAATCATTCTTTCCGGTGCAATCGATTTTAAATATTGGAGAACCCATTTTGCCCGGCAGGCATGAGTAGCCAGGTGAATATCGGACAAAACCACAACATCAAGCTTTCTTTGTTCCATGAATCCGTTGATAAAACAAAGGCACAAAATGGCATTTCTCTGTAAATATTTGGTTAAACGAAAGTTATTGTTTCTTTAAAAGGATATAAAAACACAAAACTGAATATTAAGCCCATAAAAATCCATCAAATAATATGTTTATATAGGTTTAGACACTTTCAATTAGTTAAGATAAACTTTATTGTCCCTCAACAAGATATCGGGCAAACAATTGCCCAATAATTTCCGCGAGGTTGTTACATATCAATATGTTAATGAGTATGAATCAATAATCCCAAAATAGTGTATATTTGAAGGATACATTTCATATTATACCAACATTTTATGCTCCGTCTGGAAAACCTGTCCAAATTCTATGGCCCGATACAAGCTGTAAACCGGGTAAGTCTCGAAATTTCGAAAGGGGAGTTTTTCTGCCTGCTGGGCCCCAGCGGCTGTGGCAAAACCACCATCCTCCGTATGATTGCCGGATTTGAAAAAGCCAGCGAAGGACGGATTTTGCTCGACGGCCGGGACATTACCGGAGTGTCCCCCAACAAACGGGATATCCATACGGTTTTTCAGAATTATGCTCTTTTTCCCAATTTCAATGTTTCGGATAATATAGTTTATGGACTAAAATTCAGGAATCTATCGAAAGAGGAGCAGAAGGATCGTTTGGATCAGATAGTCCACCTGGTCGGGCTCGAAGGGTTTGAAAAGCGAATGCCTTCGCAGCTTTCGGGGGGCCAGCAGCAACGGGTTGCCCTTGCACGGGCCCTGGTGAACCAACCCCGCCTGCTTTTGCTCGATGAACCCCTGAGCGCACTCGACAAAAAAATTGCCGAACAAACACGGCATGAGCTATCCGAGCTCCAGAAAAAAGTGGGGATTACCTTCATCTTTGTGACCCACAACCAAACGGAAGCCCTGGCCCTGGCCGACCGCATCGCTGTGATGAAGAACGGGGTGATCGAACAATGCGACGCTCCCCGGACGATTTACGAACATCCCAAAACATCCTTCGTTGCCGATTTTATCGGAAGCATGAATTTCTTTCCCTGTCGGGTTAAAGAAACCATAAACGGTGAAGTGTTGCTCGAACTTCCGGGAACCGCCACCATTCATCTTTCGCAAAACCGGGAACAGGAACCCGGAAAACAACTGCTTTTCTGCATCCGTCCCGAGCGCATCCGGGTCAGCTTGCTTCCCCCGGCCGATTACGAAAACGGTATCCGGGGCATTATCCGGCAAAAAGATTACCTGGGGGAAATAACCCGTTTTGGGATTGAATTGCCCGGAGAAAAAATGATTACGGTATTGGCCCAGAATTATTTACTAAAACTTGCAAACGAGTTTTACGACTTGGGCGAAGAAGTGTATGTGATTTGGAGCAAAACTTCGGGGGAGATTTTACATGTTTAAACGAATCAAAGAACAATACCTGTTGATGGCCCCTCCGGCTTTCTGGTTGCTGGTGTTTTTTCTTGTCCCGGCCATCATCGTCGTTGGCTATAGTTTTTGCACACCAAAATCCGACGGAGGAATGTCGCCGGTTTTTACGCTCGAAAACTACCGCCAGGTTTTTCAGGGGCTCTATCTTTCGGTATTGGGAAAGTCGTTTGGCTATGCATTGCTGACAACGCTGTTTACACTGGCTCTGGCTTTCCCCATGGCCTATTATATGGCATTTGCCTCCCGGCGCATGAAAATGCTGCTGCTTTTTCTGATCATCCTCCCTTTCTGGACCAATTTTTTAATTCGCATGTTTTCGATCATGATTTTGCTGGGCGATAACGGGTTGATCAACACCATCCTGGTTTCGACAGGTATTGTCGACCAGCCCGTCAAGTTAATGAACAACTCACTGGGCATGTATGTTGGCTTCGTATACTGGAACCTTCCCTTCATGATCCTCCCTATTTTTTCCTCCCTCGACCGGATGGATGTTTCGCTTCTGGAAGCCTCGCTCGATCTGGGCGCAAGCCGTTGGCAAACATTCCTGAAAATAACCTTACCTTACGCCGTTCCCGGGCTGGTAGCGGGAATTATTTTTGTCTTCATTCCCACCCTCGGTAACTTCATTATCCCCGAATTTCTGGGAGGAACCCAAAACACGATGATCGGTAACCTGATCACAACCCAATATTTACAGGCCCGGAACGGACCCTTTGGCTCGGCCCTTTCCACAGTATTGATCTTCGTTGTGATGCTTTTCATAGTTTTATACATCCGCTTTTTCGACCCCACCAAATCGAAAAACAACATCCAATTTTAAGAAATGGCAGAGCGCGTGTCACGATCAAACGACCTGGGCTTTGGACAGGGTAGAGGGTTGAAAATACTCACCTGGGCCGGAGTGTTGTTTCTATTGCTGCCTCTGTTTATCCTGATCGTTTATTCTTTCAACGATTCACGAACCGTAACCCATTGGGAAGGGTTTTCGCTTCGTTGGTACCGATCGGTTTTCAGCGATTCGGGCATGTGCGCAGCCATCCGGAATTCGGTCATCATTGCCCTTTTCAGCACATTGATTGCCACAGCACTGGGGACACTGGCCGCCCTGCTTCTGGCGAAATACCGATTCGCCGGTAAAAAACTGTTTCAGAATCTGTTGTATGTCCCCGTTATTCTGCCCGAGATCATTTTTGGCGTTGCCCTTCTGGCCCTGTTCATCCTGATCCGCTTTCCCCTCGGTATCCTCTCGGTAATCTGCGCCCACATCACGTTCAGTTTCCCCTTTGCCACCATGGTCATCCTGGGCAAAGCCATTAACCTGCCCAATTCGTTAACCGAAGCCAGCCTGGATTTGGGCGCCGGTCGCTGGCAGACCTTTCGTTATATTATCCTGCCCAACCTTTCGCCGGGAATTGTTTCAGGCGCCCTGTTCGCATTTACCATGAGCATCGACGATTTTGTCATTACCTTTTTTACGGCAGGCGTGGGCGCATCTACCCTGCCCCTGAAAATTTATTCCCTGATAAAATACGGCATCACCCCTTCGATCAATGCCGTTTCAACCTTGCTGATCCTGTTTACAATTACTGCTTTACTCTTATCCCACTTTCTGCAAAAAAGTGAAAAAATCAGTCGCCCGCTCAAATTATCCCTGGCCGGATTGATCCTGCTCATTCTAGTTGTCCTGATCGTTTCTCCTGTTTTTACCCGAAACAAAAACAGACTAAACATTTACAATTATTCCGGGTACCTGGACGAAAACCTGATCAACCAATTCAGCGAACAAACCGGCATCAAGGTAACGCTCGATTATTACAACGACAACGAAGAGCTGTTGACGCGGATGAAAATGGGGGTCTCAGGCTACGACATCATCTTTCCTTCCGGCTACATGGTCGGGATCATGAAGCGGCAAAACCTGCTGGCACCTTTCGATTTTGCATCCATGCCCAATTACCGGCACATCCGGCCCGATTTCAAAAAAATGCCTTTCGATACCAGTGGACGATATTACGTGCCCTATGCCTATGGTTTTACCGGCATCGTTTACAACAGTACGTATATTGAAGAACCGGTCGACTCGTGGAAGGTATTGTGGGACGCACGTTACAAAGGAAAGATTTTAATGGTGGACGAAATGCGGGAAGTTTTTCACGTTGCCTACAAAATGCTGGGGTACCCGAAAGACACCGATCCGAAAAAACTGAACAACGCCCGTGATTTGCTGATCCGTCAGAAACCCCTGCTACGCAAATACGAGTCGAATGCCATCGAAACGATGATGGCCAGCGAGGAAGTCTGGATTGCCCAGGTATGGAATGGTTTTATTTATAAGCTTAAAAAACAGGATCCCAAATTCAAACTGGGATATCCGAAAGAAGGCGTTCTGTTTTTTATCGACAACCTGTGCATCCCGGCCAATGCCCCCAACAAGGAAAATGCCCGGCGGTTCATCGACTTTCTTCTCGATCCGGCCCATTCAGCGCAAAATATAATTAGTATCGGATACGCCATGCCTAACGATTCGGCCCGGCAATTAATCGACCCGCAACTTGTGAACGATCCCTCCCTGTTCCCCGATGTGCCCGATTTTTCCCAAGTGGAAACTTCGCTCGACCTGGGCGAATTCAACCGGGAGCTTACACGGGCATGGACCGAAGTCAAAGCGCATTAAAAAACCCATAAAATTGAATGATGCAAAACCGAGTTTTTTATGTGAACGATACGGGGCTGTCGTCTATGGTGAAAATCAAAGCCACAATTTGAAAACATTCTTTAAAAAAGAACCAACATCAATTGAGCGTAATTACCTATCTCTATTGGAAATATTTTGAGTAGGCCCTTGAAACCTTAAATGCCACATTATCAATAACGATTTTACTGATTTTAATTTCCGTAACAAAATCGCGATTCACAATGGTGCTTCGGTTTATTTGCACAAATTTTTCGCAAGGTAATCGTTTAAGAAGGTTTGAGAGTGAACTACGAATGCATATTTTGCTGTCGGTAAGGTAAATATCCAGATATACACTTTCGGATACTATGTATTTTATTTTCCGAAGATCCAAACGGTACAATTTTTTCCCGTCTTCCAGTTCAATAATTTCCGGTTGTTTCCATTTCCTGAAATTATGGATGGCAATTTCAATTGAGGACTGAACAGTGCTGTAATTGAAGGGTTTGGTAAGATAACCCGACGGATAAGTTTCCTTTGCTTTTTCGATGGTTTCCTGATCGGCTATGGAGGTGAGATAGATAAAAAGAACGTCAGGAAAGTTCTTGTTCAAAAACCGGCCCACATCAATCCCCGTTTTTTCTCCTTTCAGGTTTATATCAACAAGTGCCAGGTCGGGATTCAGGTTTTTGATCGAAACAAGGGCATTTTCATAACTGCACTCCTGCGCAACAACTAAATAATTTTCATTTTTTTGCAGGTGCTTTTTCAGGTTATCTGAGATAATCCATTCATCTTCAACAATAATAATCCTGATTTCCTGCCCCGCCATAGTGCCCTATTTTGGTATTTTTAACGATAGCTCAGCAACAAAACCCTGATCGATTTTCATCGTCAACTGACCGTCCATTTGCCTGGTCATGGTTTCGATCAGGTATATCCCGATACTGCCCTTGTTTTTAAAATCATCGTCAGAAACCACACAGCTGCCGTTATCGGAATACCGTAGGTGAATATAGTCTTCAGCCCGGCATAAATCCATTTGGCACTCAATGCTTCCCTTGCTGTTTTTGACATGTTTCAGCGAATTCAACATCAGCTCATTTACAATAATCCCCAAAGCAACCGAAAGTTGCATGTCGATGTACAAATCATCGGGGCAGGATACCACAGGACGAATCGCCATTGTATCCGACTTCAAGCCTACAACATAATTGGCAAGCTGAACAAGGTACTCTTTTGCCGAAATGGCTGCCTCAGAAAAATTATGGTGTATCAGGTCGTGTATCAGGTTCATGCTGTTTATTCGCGATGAAGTATTGATGAGGGCCTCTTTGGTTTCCTGCATCCGGGCATTTTCGATCTTATTTTCCAAAATGCCCAAAATGATGGCAAAATTATTCTTTACCCGGTGGTGCACTTCCCGGTACAACGCGTTAATTTCATCCTTCTGCTTCGATATGAAGGCAGTCCGTTCCCTGACTTTGTCTTCCAGCTCAAGGTTCACTTTTTTCTGCAACTGCTCATTTTCCTGTAGTTGAAGAATCAATTTATCCCTCGATTCTTGTTCTAATTCCTGACTAAGCTTGTATTTGTAACTTAAACCTGCCGAAAAAATAAATACTTCACAAACAATACTAAGCTGAAAAATAAGTAAGATAATTTCCTGTGAATATCCCATGAGCCGGCCCAGTACAGAAAAGAAGATTCCAAAAATTAAAACGAACGATCCGGTCGCAAAAATCTGTGTGATTTTATTCCGCTTGCGTATCTCTTTCAATACCAATAGCAGTAATACAACCATGTTGCCCATAATAAACAGCATGGAAAGCAGGGCATAAATGAAAAAACTGAAAAACGAAATTGCAATAACCACTATGGTGAAGATCAGGTTTATCCTGACCAGCTTTTTTAAAAAGTTGTCGAGTTTTAAATTGTTGTTTTTCGAATCGATGAATTCCCGAATAAAAAGGAAATAAAAAATCAGGGCAAAGAAAATTGAAAATCCAAAATAAGCATCGAATTTCGGGTTTTCGGGAAAAAACAAATACCGGAAATACTGCAACAAGGCCAAAATCGAAATCGTGATGCCGGAAATATACATACTATAGAACAGGTACGATTTCTGCCGGGTCATTAAAAACAGGAACAAATTATAAAACAGCATCATGATCAGCAAACCATTAAAGAGTCCCTGTATAAAATGTACATAGCCCAATTTGCTATAGTAGTTGTGAACGCCATCAATTGTAAATAAATCCTGTATTTTAAGCGCCACTTCCGAAACCGCTTTTACATAAACTGTTTTCCTCTCATTACCCTGTAAAGAAAAAGAAGTAAGCTCATACATTCCGTTTTTGATCTGCTTTTGCGAAACCGGTAGTTTTGTTCCGGCTTTTAAAATTTCGATGTTTCCCGATTGCTCAATCAAATAAACATCAATGAAGGTAAAATCGGGAACGGCCAGTATCCACTGTCCTTCTTTTTCCGATTGGTTTTCGACCTCGAACCTAAACCAGATGTTGGTGTTTATTTCCGAAATGCTGCGATCAACAGGATGGTGAAACAGGGAGTCGAACCGGCCGGTACTTATTTCCTGATAGCTTAGAAGATTGGTTGAATCCTGATAATATTCAATGGATGGATTGTTGATATGAAATTTGTGTTGCGACCCGGCATCCAGCAGTATGGTTTCGTTTTTTGCGTAAGAGCCAACTGAAATAAATAATAGAATAAGTAAAACCCTGATCTGCTGCTTCATTTAAAAAAACGAATTGTGTAGAGTAACACCCCTTTTTTTGCCGATGCAATTTTACAAAAAAAGCTTGTAACCCACCAATAAACCCGATCAAAAAGTTGAGGTTTGATGAGAGCAGTTCTCGTTGTTGTCTGCTTCGCGTTCTTGTTGTTCATAACCATTACAACACGACGATACGACGACACGATAAACCGAAAGGTTATGGTTGAGGATAAGAGACTGTGAGTATGTGAGAAAATGAGACACAAAAAATCCGTCATGGTTCCTGACACAAGAGCTTGAATATTGCTTCAGGTGTGAACCTGATTGTTATCAAGCATACAAGAGTCGTCCTTTAGGCTCAGGAACAGGGCGATTTAATGACCGGGCCGTTTCTATCCACTCATCAATAATTATATTAGCATTGGCAACAGCTTCAACATAAGTTTTCCCGTCTGCCATACAACCCGCTAACTCAGGTACTTCTACAATAAAAGAACTATCCTTTTCACTCCAGAAAACGATCAATTCATATTTATATTGATTATTCATCGTTATCAATTTTTAAATCAAATTTCAAAATTAAAATCCTTATTTGTTTAACCTGATAAGGCTTCGCTTTGTTTTTATCCGGTTGCAGATTTATTATTTCATCAATATCATCTCTGTAAAAAATATGATGACTGCCTTTTATTCTCATAGTAAAACCTAATCGTTTCAATAAAGTAATCAAATCAGTAAACTCAAAATTAGTATCCGATCTGCCTGAAAGTAAGAGCATCAATATTTTCTCAATTTTACTCACCTGAACAAAGATATAAAATCGATTTAAGAAAATCACAACAAAAAAGCCCTGTCATCGTTCCTGGCAGCGGAGCTTGAATGTTGTTTCGGACGGATGTGTGGATCGGGTGCAGCGAATTGAATTCGCTGAAATTGAGGAGAAGCGAGAAAGGATATGGTTTAGTTTGAGAATATTGAAGGGATTGTTAAATCTACCCACCCCATCACCGCATTTTCTAATTCTCAATGTACATCCCCGCAGCCAACCCGGTTTTTCCATTCGCAACAAAAAAGGGCACTTTCGCAACAAAAATTTTGCAGGGAAAGCACTGAAACTACTTTTGTACCCTTAGCGTGAATAGGTGTTTCACCCGTTTTTTTTGAATCGTTACATTGGAAAAACCAAAGAATAACATTGAGATTATTTGCCCCGCCCTGGGGCGTTCCGGGACGACTTCGCTTGAAGTGGCGCTCGAAATGCTGGGCTTTGGCCCGGTGTACTCCTATTTCAACATGATAAAGGATGTTGCCTTGTTCAGGGAATGGGTTGAAGTATTCGCGAACAATGACCCCCGCGATCCCTTGTTGGGCCATGTCATGAATTTCAGGGTGGTTTCCGATTTACCTGTTTGTGTTTATTCCCCTTACCTGATTGAAAAAAACCCGCAGGCAAAAGTGATCCTAGCCCTGCGTGACGAAGAAGATTGGAGCCGTTCAGTGGTTAAGCTTTATCATTTATCCAGTGAATTGGATGTGGTATTGGGCACAAAGGTCAGCAACCGGTTATGGAATATCAGGGACGTAATTAACAGGCACGTTTGGCCGGTTATTTTTGAGGGTGGTGAAATGGGCGACCCTGAAACGGCCATCCGGAATTATCGCAAACATAATGCAAAAATCAGGGAAATCACCCTTCCCGGTCATTTACTCGAGTACAATGTGAAAGAAGGCTGGGAACCCTTGTGCCGGTTCCTGGGCATAACCGAAATACCCGGTGAAAATTTTCCCTTTGTGAATAAGGGAATGCATAAAATAAAATACACCGCGTTGCAACTGGCGTTCCGGAACATGAAAAACGCCTTCACCCCGGTTCGGGGCGAACATGGACAAGAAAAAAAGTTTAGCCTGGCTGCCATATGGTAACTTGGACGCAATACGATATTGGGGTTAATGCTTTTTATTGTGAATAAAGTAATACAAAAAATAAAAAGAGAAAAGATGAAAAAACAGTTGAAAAGGGTTTTGCTGGTGGCGCTCAATGTGGCGGTGCTGGCAGGTTTTTATGTGATAAGCACCGGCGCAGATGGTGGTTGTGGAGGTTCAGGCGGAGTTGGTTGTACTGGTGATAGTGATGAACCACTATCATATACAATTGAAGGGGTTCAATGTTATCTTAAAGAAGACGATTTTTGCGCAAACAAAAACTTTCAAGAAGATATTTTAGTTAGTGAATGTGATGAAGTTTTGTCTGAAGATAATTTTAAAGATGCTTTTGAAGCAGATTATGGACCTTGTATAGATTACTATTATCGTGATAGAAGGGGGGACGATGGCTGGTCAAACTGGAATTCAAGGTATTTTGGTATTGCTCATGGGTATGCATATAGTAGTGCACTAGAAAATAAATCAGTCTCATTATACAAGCATCTTATTGAAGAGGTTAAATATACTTCCCCTCCAACCCATTTGCATTTATGCCTGGATGATATTGCTGAGAACCCTAAAGGTGAAATTCCTTCAAAAACATGGAAGGTAACCAAGGTAGATTCTCCTGACAACAGCATGAGCCAGGAAGATCAGGAAGCTTACCTCGACAATACCTATACCTTTGAGAAGGTCGAAAAATTAACCGTTAACTTGGGGGACAAAAAGACCCCGGATGAAATTAAATACTTTGGTAACGGAAATGTGAATGTGGACAAAGATGGCAATGTTTTTGGTTCCTATAGGGTTGATATTAATGATGCTTCAACCTATGCGCCAAAAACAAAGCTGACCTTGAGCTTTGGCGCGGGTACGCTAGTTGAAGAGCTTGATGTGATCAGCACGGGCTGGGACGAAATTGTCGTTCATCTTGAAAAGGAGGGGAAAAAAGGGGACATAACACTTACGGCACAACCTGATAAATAATAAATCATAAATAAGATGAAAAAAAGCATAGTATACATTACGCTTGGTTTGCTGGTCTTTTCGCAGGGGCTTAAGGCGCAGATCGACATTCAGGGGCAGCTCAATGAAATCTCCCCGATGGTTTCCGATTACATGGATTTCTATTTTTACGATTTAAGCAACTATCAGGGCGATATCTACCAGAACAGCATCAATTATTCGGGCGACGTGCTCGGCCAGTGGGAGATGAAAATAGCCCTGAACGCGGGTATTGCCTTTAAGCCGGTATATTCTGCCAACGTGCTGCGGCATTCCAACAACTTTGAATTAAACGGCGACGACCCCAATTTGTATGCATTTGGCCCCAACATGTTCAGTAATTTAGATGAAGCGGAATTGTTTTTCCGTTTTACCGATCCAATTACCAACGGGGCGGTATACGATCCCTTCACCGGAGAAAAGGTTGGTTTTTCCATTCCTGTTTTTGAGGGGATGGGAACGGGAATGACCTTTTCACCGGCCGTTATGCCTGTCATCAGCCTGGGAGTTGGTTTTGGTACCGAATTGTCGGTTGGGATTATGCCCGGTGCAATACAATCACTTGGTGTTTCAATCCCCGGCGATTTTACCATTGCCAGCGACCTGTCGTACATTGGTGCCCTTAAACACGATATTTTTCATTGGATACGCCCATTGGCCGAGCGTGATTATCATTTAACCCTTGGGGTGAATTATGCTTCGTTCGATATGGGGATTGCACCTCAAAGTGAAAACGGGCTGTTTAAGAGTGACCAGAGCCAGCGCGATTATTATTATTTTGACGATAATTTTGAAGGTATTGACTTTCACACCGGGGCGCTGGGATTTGAACTGATGGCCACCAAAGAATTCAAGTGGGTCGACCTTTCACTCTTTGCTTCGATGAACCAGGCAGAATACAGCATAAAATCAGTCGGTGATATTGTGTTTCATATCAACACTTCTTTTAAGGCCGGTTCAGCCGACGAATTTAAAACCTATACCGTATCGGACTATGTAAACGTGAATAAGAGCTTTAGTAGTTTATTGTACGGGGCAGCCGTGAAATTTCATTTTGGCGGTTTCAACCTGGGTGCAAAGTATGCTTATAAAGGCGGCACAGGGCAGGGTTCGCATTTTGTTTCCACAACATTGGGTTTTGCCTTCGATCTGAAAAAGAAGAAAGCAGAGTAAGAAATTATAATTCAATTAAGTCCGGGAGTTTTCTTCCGGATTTTTTTTTGCTGAAAACCTGTTGGACCCGAAACATCCATACAAAAGTTGGGTGATTTAAAATAATCTGACTTATAGTTGAACATAAACACCGTAGGTGTTCCGGCACTGTAGCTTACATAGGGTGTTTGAAAGTTTACCGCGTAGCGGTTACGGTATTATTCTCCTTTCGTAAATCCATAACCACTACGTGGTATTTATGAAAAACGAAAACATTTTTCTGCAATGCCTCAATCGCTACGCGATATTTTTAAGAATAGCAAAAACCATGCATTATTAGGTGGCGTGAATGATGTTGAAAAATTGACTGAATAGTCGTTGAAAAAGGGAAAGTGTAATGGTTCAGCTACCAAAAAATCAAATGAATCATCACCTGGGTGCCTGTATACTTGCTTTTCTCCACAAGCGGATATAAAACACGATGGCTGCAATGAAAATGAGAACAGAAATCAGCTGCGAATAAGTTAGAATCCCTTCAATGATAATCCCTCTGCGTCCATCGCCCCTGAACATTTCAATAAGGCCCCTGCCAATGGCATAGATCATAAGGAATACCAGGAACAACTGGCCGTCAAATTTTTGTTTTCGTTTAATGAGTAAAAGTATTCCAATTAAAAAGAGGAACAGGATAATGCTGTATAGCTGGGTAGGGTGCAGGGGTATGCCTTTAGGTTCTGCTGAGCAATGCGGATCAGTAAAGACGACGCCAAAGAAACTATGGGTGGGTATGCCATAACAACAGCCGGCAAGAAAACAACCGGTCCTGATAAACACAAACAGGATGGGGAAGGTCATTGCCATAATATCCATTGTTTTGGAGAATGATAATTTTTGGTATTTGGTAATAAAGTAGAGAACAGGAATTACAAAAACGATAGCGCCGTAAAGTATGAGCCCATTTGGATTTTCCGATTCTACACCTGAAAGGTGAAATTTCATGATTCCAAACAATTTTGCCCCGAGAAAGCTTGAAATCACAACCGCATTAAAGCTGATAATGATTTGTTTAAATGTTACTTGAAGTTCAACATGAAATCTCCAGAAGCAATAAATGGAGGCAAAAATAACTCCCAGAACGAAGAAAAACGGGTAAGAATGGATTGTGATTCCATCGGGCATATTCAAAAACGACGGGAGGTTTATATGAAATAAATCGGGATACATATTTACAGGTTTAAGTTGTTATACTAAATTACAATTGTAGGGACAGAGTTTTTCAAAGCGTGTCATCCCGAGGGAAGCGACGAGTGATCCCTTGTTACAACAGATTTGACTAACGCCGATTTTCAATTCTCATTCCGCTTCGCTGCATTCGGAATGACACCTCTGATAGACTGTCATTGGCTGCGAAGCAATCTGCAAAAATCATTCTCTTGTACCGGACAACAAAAATATAAAATGTCAAAATTATTTTATTCCACCAAAAGCGGCAAAGATAAGGTGTTTGTGCAAAATAAAGGTTTCTTTTAAGGCTGCTTTTTTGTTGCGTTTCTGCGGATAATCATCCAAACTCACAACGATGCAGAATTTCCCTGCGCGAGCAATCCGAACCGGCAGAATTTTTCAGAGCCTCGATGTGTTGTCGGCTCTTCATCCGATTTTGGGCGTATTCCCGCTTTTGGCCATCGGATCTTGTTTCATGTACTTCCGTATAAACAACACACCAGGGTCGGTACGGTTTTGTGGCAGGACTAGCACCGGCATCATGCCGCTTCAAGCGTTCACCAACATCGGCACAGCTTCCAATGTAGTACCGGTCGGCCGATTCACTGTAAAGGATATAGGTGTAATGGCTCTTGGTTTGGGGGGGTGATAAAATATAGTAGCGAGAGGCGGGCTTGAACCGCCGACCTCATGATCCTGAATATGAAAATTATTCCTGTATTTCATAACTTGAGCGTTATATTTGACACATTGGGTATCAAGAAAGAATTATCGGACACGAATCATTGTGTGGCCACAGGATAAGATTTCCCTTTCTTCAGTTGCCTTTTACCCATAAGAACCAAATTTGGTTCACCCTATGGAGCTTTAAGCAGTTCGGATTTTTTGAATACTGACAGTCTGGCCTTTAGCAATAATGCCCTTCTGATTTTTTTTTTATCTTTGAATCCTTGATAACGGCGAACGAATCTTTACTCTTTAATGAAAGTCGATGAAGACCATATACTCGTTTGGAGGTTAAAAAAGAACGATCATGCATCATTCAAACTTCTTTTTGATAAGTACAGCAATCCCTTATATAAATTTGCTGTAAGCTATCTTAAATCAGATAGTGCCGCAGAAGATATTGTTCAGGAAGTGTTCACAAAAATTTGGGAAAAAAGAAGCACGCTTATTTCTGAATCAAATGTAAAGGCTTATATGTTTAAAATTGCTTTAAACGCGATAAGAACCCAATTTTTGAAACTATCAAAAGAAGTTGAAGCCAAACATAAAATCTTTACGGATATTTCACCCGTTGAACACAGTTTGGACGATCGCACGGATTACGAATTTCTGTTATCAAGACTCAACGAGTTGGTTGAATCGATGCCGGAAAAAAGAAAAATTGTTTTCCAAAAAAAGAAATTAGAAGAAAAATCTGTTAAAGAAATTGCATCAGATTTGCAAATATCGCCTAAAACTGTTGAATATCATATCACTGAAGCAATGAAATTCTTAAAGGATGAATTTGAAAAACTTAAACTTCAGGGTATAATATTTTTCTTTCTTTTCATAAAACAGTAAGTTTTTTACAAATAGTTCATTTTTTGCCTAGGGATTTCCTGGTTTTCCAGATACTATAACAAAATTGGATGGTTTATATTTCGTATTTTGATTAGGTAGTTAGAACAGAATCAAGAAGGAGGATTTTATATTCTCCTTCTTTTAAAAAGGCAAAAATGACAAAAACGATAGATAAAGATTTATTCGCCCGATATTTAAAAGGAAAGTATTCCTATGGCGATTTAAAAAAAATCCGCGAATGGTTTTCATCTTTTGAATATGAAAGTGATTTGCGAAAAAATCTTTACACCCACTGGGAATCAATTTTAAAAGAAAATTCCGACCCCAAAAACCTACAACACATTTATAAGAAAATTCATTATGAAATTCTAGTAAGCGAATCGAATCAAAAAAGGTCAAAAATAGTATTCAATAAACTCAGACAGGTTGCAGCGATTTTCATAGTAGCAATTCTTTTCTCTGGTCTGGGATTCTATTTCGCAAAAAACCATAAAGCCGATCAGCAAGGCTGGATAGAAATTAATGCACCCTTAGGTTCGAGAGTCGAGTTTTTATTGCCCGACAGTACACGAGGTTGGCTTAATAGCGGTTCAAAATTGAAGTATACATCAAATTTTACAGAAAACAGGCTTGTTGAATTATCCGGTGAAGGATACTTTGATGTGAAGAATATGTTCAATTCCATTTTTCGGGTGAGTGTGGCTGATATGAATATTGATGTATTAGGAACAAAATTCAATGTTAGCGCCTATAGTGAAGATGATTTTACCGAAGTTGTACTTGAAAAAGGAAAGGTTGAAATAACAGGAAAAACGGGAAATTTTCGTCAGATACTTAAGCCAAACGAAAAAATTTCATTTAACCGTTGGGATAGAAAAATTAAGTTAAGTGAAGTCAATCCACTGAGATCGTCTGCCTGGAAAGAAGGAATGTTGGTTATCGAAAATGAGTCACTTGGCAAAGCTCTTCATCGCATAGAACGTTGGTATAATATCAATATTATCATTAAAGATGATAAAATTAAAGATTATCACTTCAAGGCTACATTTATTGATGAACCCTTGGAAGAAGTCCTGAGGCTAATTGCGAAAACTACTCCAATAGACTATGAAATTGAAGATCGAAAATTTTTAGATAATAATATTATTGAAAAAAGAAATGTAATAATTAAAACGAAATAAAACAGGGAAGTGTAGCAACCACTTCCCTGTAAAATATTAGAGCCTAAATAATCTGGTTAAATCTCTAACAATGTAAAATTATGAAAAAAGATCATGAATCTTATGGCTGCAGGTATGTAAATAACACAAATCATGCTGCCATTAAAAAAATGTTTCGTATGGCACGCTTAACATTATTCTTTTGCCTCCTGGGATTAATGCAGGTCACTGCAAAAAATTCTTACTCTCAACTTACTCGAATTTCGCTTTCAGCGAAAGATGAAAAACTGGAAGATATCTTTGAGACAATCGAAAACGAAACAGAGTTTTACTTTTTGTACAACAAAGACTTAGTGGATGTCGAACAAAAAGCCAGTGTCAATGCAGAGAATAAAACGATTAAAGATGTTCTGGATGAAGTATTGGCAGATAAAGACATTCATTATTCGGTTTACGATCGTCAGATTGTTTTGTCAAATCTGGAGAATACAAATTCCAGCCAGAATACGACAATCACTGTTACAGGAAATGTTACCGATGAATCTGGCACTCCTCTGCCTGGTGTCACTGTTTCTATTAAAGGAACGACAACGGGTACTGTTTCTGATGTTAATGGGAAGTACATTTTGTCAAAAGTTCCCAACGACGCAATCTTAGTATATTCATTTGTGGGAATGAGAACCCTGGAAGTGGATGTTAACCAGCGATCGGTCATAAATGTTACAATGGAACCAACAGTAATAGGACTGGATGAAATAGTCGCTATCGGATATGGAACAGTGAGAAAGGCAGATGTTACCGGTTCTGTTGCTTCAGTTTCCGAAGATGACTTCAAAGATAAAACGCTAACCAACATTTCTCAAGCCCTAGTAGGTCGTGTAGCCGGGCTGGATGTTGTTTCTTCCGGAAATGACCCGGGTGCTGGCGCTCAAATAAGACTTAGAGGAAGGCGTTCATTTGTCGCTTCAAACGATCCACTTATCATTCTGGACGGGTTACCTTATTATGGTTCGATTAATGACATAAATCCATATGATATTACCAATATCGATGTATTGAAGGATGCCTCATCTACTGCCATTTATGGTTCACAGGGAGCGAATGGTGTTATCATAATCACAACCAAAAGAGGTAAAATAGGTAAAGCAAAATTTTCAGTAGAAAGTTTCGGGGGAGTTGTAGCAGTGCATGGCAAATTACCCGTGTACAATGGCGCTGAATTTGCCGAGAGGGGCAGAGAGGCAGCCAGGGCTGCGGGATCATATCCTGATGACGGACAAATTCACGATGATTATGACCAGCAACTTTTTACTTCAAGTATTGAATATGATAATATGAAGGCTGGAAATAGCGTTGATTGGCAGGATATGCTTTTACAAAACGGTTATCAGCAAAAGCATCAGATTTCTGTAAGTGGCGGTTCTGAAGCGGTTAAGTATAACTTTGCAGGAAACATTTACGATGAAGAAGGGATAATCCCAACCGATAAATTCAGCCGTTTTAGCTTAAGGTCAAATCTTGATTTTACCATTTCCCCAAAATTTACCGTTGGAACCTCTGTAATGCTGCAATATAATATTCGTAACAGCAAAATAGATGCCTGGAAAAGTTTTGAGGAGGCTTGGCAGGCAAGTCCTCTCGGTACTCCCTATGATGAAGAAGGAAATCCCAATTTCGATCCCAGCAATGATGGTTACAGGAAAAATCCCTTGTCCGATCTGTTGTGGGACGATTACCGTTCTGACTACAAAAGATGGAGTGCATTTACACACGTTTTTGCGGAATACAAAATCCTGCCTTCTCTTACTTATCGTTTAAACCTTGGTGCAAATATTGATATAGGTACGGAAAAAACATTTGCAGGTCCCTATACACTTTCAAGACGTGGAGATATATCCAACGCAACAATTAAAAACAACGTTAACACAAGAAATACGTACGAAAGCATTTTAACATTTAATAAAAAGATAAATGACCATCATATTCAAATAACCGGCGTTCACAGTATTCTGAGTTCAAAATGGGAGAACAGCGGTCTTGATGTATCAAGTATCCCATATGAAGTGTCGCTTTATCACAATGTTGGCACCGCTGAAATTATAAATTCAGTTGGTTCAAATCTGACTGAAACAGCTTTAATATCTTATGTAGGGCGAGTTTTCTACGGATATAAAGAAAAATATTTGCTGCAATTTACAATGAGGGCTGACGGGGCTTCACAGTTTGCCGCAAATAACAAATGGGGATATTTCCCTTCGGCATCATTAGCATGGAGAATTTCGGAAGAAGAATTCCTGAAAAGTGCTGATTGGTTGTCAAACCTGAAAATAAGACTTGGGTATGGAATTGCCGGTAATAGAGCAATTAATCCCTACCAAAGCCAGGGTGGCCTCACCCAAACAACCTACTCATGGGGTGAAACAACGGCAGCTTTTGGACAAAGGCCTGCTGATTTGGCGAACAAAGATCTAAAATGGGAAAGTACCAAAGCTTATAACCTGGGGATCGATTTTGGATTTATTGAAGGGAGAATAAATGGCAATATCGAATTGTACAATACAAATACATATGATTTGTTAATGTACAGGCAATTGCCCGTTACAACCGGATTTGAAGACGTTTTGGAAAATGTTGGGCAGACCAATAACAAAGGAATTGAAATTGGCTTAAATACAGTAAACATTGATAAAAGTAATTTTAAATGGAACAGTAATTTGAATTTTTACTTAAACCGTGAACAAATTGTAGAATTATATCAAGGAAAAGTAGATGACATTGGAAGTGGCTGGTTTATTGGAAATCCTATCAGTGTGTTCTATGATTATAAGATGATCGGGATCTGGCAGCTAGGTGAAGAGGAAGAAGCAAAAGTTTATAACAGTAAACCTGGTGAAATTAAACTTTTGGATGTTAATGATGATAAAGTCATCAACGATGAAGACAGAATAATACTTGGCTCACGACAGCCTAAATTTGTTTTGAACCTCACAAACTCATTTACCTTTTTCAATAATTTTGATTTATCGTTTGATGCTTATATGAGGTGGGGCCACCAAAATAAAGCCTGGGCATTTGGCAGGGAACCTGTAAACAGATTAAATGGTTTTAAATTAGACTATTGGACCCCAGATAACCCAACGAATAAGCAACCGCGTCCGAATGCAGCCGGTTATCTCTATGGGGGAACTCTTCAATATACGGATGGAAGCTTTATTAAGCTGCGTCAATTAACCGTGGGATATACTATTCCTGATACGTTACTTGGTAAATTGGGTATTTCTAAGGCAAGGATTTATTTAACCGGTGAGAATTTATGGTATTGGACCAAAAATGCAGATCTTAAGCATTTTAAACTTGATCCTGAAAATTCAGGGGACATTCAAATGAAACCGGCTCAAATGAATATTATTGCTGGTATTAATATTACCTTTTAATCTAAATAATTTAGTATTATGAAAAAGTTTTTAATTACAATAATTTGTGGTATTATATTAATGCCCTTTTTACAAAGTTGTCAGGACTTACTGAAAGAAGAAAATATCCGTGTCCCGGTTGCCGATATGTACTACAAAACAGCAAAGGGATACAACGATCTTATCAATTCATGTTATCCACCACTACGAAATATTTATGGCGGTTATGCGAATATGTTTCAAATGAATATTCTTGGAGCTGATCTATGGTTGAATGGTGGCGATGGCTCCAGAAATTTTGGATTTTACAATATTTTAACTCCATCTGATTGGGTATGCTGGGATGTGTGGAAATATTTGTATTCCGGCATAACAGCCTGTAATACTGCAATTGACAGGGCTGCCGAATTGCCGGATTCGGAGATTCCGGAAGCCCAATTAAATGATTTGTTAGGACAAGCCTATTTTTTAAGAGCATTCTATTATCATATTTTAGCAATGCAGTGGGGGCGTGTTCCTTTAGAACTTAAAGAAATTACGGCTGTGAAAACCACAGCCGTACGTGCCACAGAACAGCAAGTGTATGATCAGGTAATAAATGACCTTTTGTTGGCAGAACAGTTATTGCCTCCTACCCAGAATGATTATGGCCGTGCGACCAAACCTGCTGCACAGGCATTACTGGCAAGAGTATATTTATGGACAAATAAAAATGCTGAAGCTGCAAGCTACGCGAAAAAAGTGATCAACGACTATGACTTTCAATTGTTGGATGATTATGCTGATTTATGGAAAATGGCCAATCAGCATAACGCAGAGGTCATTTTTGCAATTCCGTTTACATCCGATCCGCAATTAAGTGAAGGAAGCGTTGCACATCACCTGTTTTTAGCCAGGTATGACATTGAGAGGGGAATGATTCGCGATATTGCCAACGGACGTCCTTTCAGGCATTACATGCCTTCCCGTCACTTGCTGGAGATGTGCCAGGCAAACCGGTGGAGAGATTCCCGTTTCGACAAAGCTTATACAACGGTATGGTATGCAAACAATCCTGATAATTTGCTTCCGGAAATGACTTTAGGAGATACTGCACTTTATATAGTACCGTATGTCGCTTCTCAGGAAGAAAAGGACAGAGTAATGAAAAAATATACGCTTTATGATATAAATTATTATTTCGATGCCAATTCACCAAACGGATGGATGCCTAAAGGTGCAAGGCATACGTTCCCTGCATTAAATAAATTTCTTGATCCGGAACGGGAAAGTGTTGCAAGTTCCCAAGGATCAAAGGATTTTTTTGTTATACGTCTTGCGGAAATGCATCTTATAGCTGCTGAGGCACTTATGAAAACAGGCAAGGCGGATGAAGGCGTAAATTATATAAATGCCGTACGGTTACGGGCTGCCTGGCCTGGCAACGAGGAAGACATGAAACTTACAGCCAGTGAATTAACCATTGAAGCAATATTGGATGAACGTGCTTTCGAATTGGCCGGGGAGTGTGTTGGACGTTGGCCCGACCTGAAACGAACAGGCAAGCTGCTTGAATACGCGAGGAAATACAACCCGGATGCCAGTCCAAACATTCAGGAATATCATTTACTGCGGCCTATTCCTCAGAATATGATCGACAGGATTACGAATAAAGATGAGTTTAATCAAAATCCTGGATATTAGTACTATTTAGTGCCTCTAAGAAAAGCTGTTTCCCGCGTGAAAACATCATCCTGAATTTCTTTCAGCATCTAATAATTAGATTGTTAAAGATTCTGAATAAAGTTCTGAATAACGGAAAACAGCGTTTTCTTAGAGGCACTAACTATCTATCTATCTAAACATCATATTCATTTAATGATGAAACCAAAAACTTTTTCTTTAGTTTTTTTGAAACTCAAAATTGGCATTCAAACCTTTTTTTAGTTCAACTTAATAAGATTAATACTATGCGGCATATTTGCCCTATGCATCATTTCGTCGGTCAATGCTGCTCCGTCAGGTTCTCCCGTTGATGCATACGGACAACTAAGTGTCAGTGGTAACCGGATTCTGGATCAATATGGCGATACCGTACAATTAAGGGGAATGTCACTTTATTGGAGTCAGTGGAAACCGGCTTTTTACAACTATGATTGCATAAAATGGTTGTACGATGATTGGAAATGCACTGTAGTAAGGGCTGCAATGGCTGTTGAAGCAGGCGGGTATTTGACCAATCCTGAAACAGAAAAAGAAAAGATAAAAACAGTGGTTGATGCAGCCATTGACCTTGGAATATACGTAATAATTGATTGGCATGACCACAATGCCAATCAGCATACCCGTGAGGCGGTTGCATTCTTTGGAGAGATGGCCCAGACGTATGGTAGCTATCCCAACGTGATTTATGAAACATTCAACGAACCTGTTTCGCAAAGCTGGGCAAGTGAAATAAAACCGTACCATCAGACAGTGGTAGATGAAATTCGCAAGTATGACCCCGACAACATCATACTATGCGGCACACGACAGTGGTCACAGAAAGTTGAAGAAGCAGCGGCAGATCCGGTGGGCGGGTCAAATATTGCTTATGTGTGCCATTTTTATGCCGGATCCCATGGGCAATGGCTCAGGGATGATGTTAGCAGGGCTCTTGCCAGGGACAAAGCAGTATTTGTTTCGGAATATGGAACCTGTGAAGCAAATGCCAATGGTGCTATTAACGAATCTGAAACACGCGCATGGTGGTCATTTTGTGATAAGAATAAAATAAGTTATTGTAACTGGTCGGTAGTAGACCTTGACGAAACATCTGCTGCCCTCTATCCGGGAGCAAGTTCAACAGGCGGATGGTCTTTAAGCGATATTAAACCTTCCGGCATACTGGTACGAAACAAACTAACAGGAGATGACGATGAAATACCTCGCAATCCTACCTCAATAACCCCTTATATTCAGGTAAACGGTGAAAGCTGGGAGCAAACCGATAGAATCACAGTCCGTTCAGGATCAGCAGTAAAATTTGAGCCACAGCCTGTATCCGGTGGTTCATGGAGATGGACAGGAGGAGGAACCTCTGGTTCTTCCCGGGAGCAAACAATTTATCCAATAAGTACTACCGCTGCTACTGCCACCTTTACAAATTGGTGTGGGTTGGAAACCATACAAATCTTCACTATTTCAATTAGCGATTCCACCAGCACCCGTGCTGAGAATAGGATAACTTCTGACAACGCCAGTAAGGTAAGCATTCATCCAAATCCTGCAAAAAATGGCAAATTTACAGTAGATGTATCCGACATGAAAATCAAAGACTATGTTGATATTGAAGTTTACACAACTAATGGAAGTAGGGTTTTTGGAAATACTTTTTTTGACAAAGAGAAAATTGAGTTCGATTTACCCCTTAATCGAGGTATATATCTGATAATGGTTAAAGAAAAGAACCAAGTATTAACAAAGAAGCTATCGATTATTTAGTTTGCAAGTAACCGTAAATTTTGGTTGTCACTCGTGAAACGAGTAGCATAATCTTTTCAAATGTTTATACAACATTACCAATCTTAATGAAACCGATATGAAAATGAAATTATTTTCAAGAATATCAGGACTGAAACAACTTCTGTTTCTTTTGATCTTTAACTTCTCCCTAGGTTATTCTGCCGGGGCGCAAGTCTCCAATTCCTCTCACAACAGAATAGTCTCCTATGTGGATACCCGTCTCGACGGTTCCCAAAAATACGTGCTCCGTGTAGATGGGAAACCATTTTACATGACAAATATCCAGGTCCGTTTGGAAAAACTCCGGTATCGTTTTGGCTGGGATGCTGCAGCACGCGATGCTATTATCGGCCAGGCTGCATCGGACGGATTTAATACCGTTTCGATCCCGATTCACTGGGTTGAAGTGGAACCGGAAAAAAATAAATTTGACTGGACGGTTCTGGATGAATATCTCGGATTAGTCCATAAATACAATTTGAAAATGGAAATGCTCTGGTTCGGTCACAATAGTGGAGGACATACGCAGTGGTTGGACTCCAAAAAACTGAGGGTCCCTGCTTACGTATTATATTCCCCTTCGCCGCGATCACCAGAGACCACCAGCGAATACAGGATGAGAAGGGATCAGGGCAATTACACATTGGATTTAGATGACAAGCGTTTGGTTGAAAGGGAAGCGTATATTTTGGGTAAGGTGATGGAACACATTTACGCGTGGGATCAGGCAAATGGTTCAAAGCATGTTGTTATTGGCGTCCAGCTGGGCAATGAGGTTTCGGGCTTTTTTCTGAATTCCGAAACCTTCACTTCCGGGCAGGTCATTTCTTATTGTAATGAACTGGGCAAGGCCGTCAAAAACTCGCCTTACCCGGTTTGGACAAGAATGAACTGCGTAAGGGGACACGAAAAAGACCGGATTGATGTCAATGAGGCGCTGCGACAACTATATGGTACATCGATCGATTTTATCGGAGTGGATTTGTATAGCGCAGGCTTCGACAAAATTCGTGCACCGCTGCCCTACAAAGGTTCCAACTACCGCATGATTATGGAAATTGACGCGGAGATTCCCGATGCCGCTATCACTCAACTGGCTGCCCTTTCGGGAAATAACGCTTTCGATTATTATTCTATGGTCGTGGATGGCCATGGATTGTATGATCTGAATGGGGAAAAAGGCTTTGTGCCCCATAGCGATCATGTGAATGATGTCCGATTGGTGAACAAGTTACTAAACAGCGATATTTGGGATATCGCGCTCAACGCCAATGGGTACGGACTGTTTGTTCATAACTGGTCGGGAAATTCCCTTAATTCCACGGTTGGTGTCGAGGGGATCACGTTCTCCCCATATCATGCTAATTCTCAAGCAATCAGCATAAAGCGAAGCAATACCGAAATCGTGTTAATGAATACAAAAGGTGGGGTGTTCACATTCCCCGATTCGTTGGGGATCACCGGAGCCAGTTACGGCTTTTTTGATGAAGACAACCAATGGGTCAACCAGGGGGATGTTCAATATACAAAAACATGGATTACCCCGCCAGTAGGTGTGACTGTTCGTCTAACCCGTACCGATACGCAAGAAAGAACAGGCACGAGAATTCAGGCAGAGTTTGTCAGTTTCTGGGGTAGTACTTTTATCGAATCTACAAATATGGGGTTTGCCGGCAACGGGTACATCAATTTAAACACAAAGGGTGGCAGAATCGAGTACACAAATATTGATGGAAACGATGGAGGAAGCAAGACAATTCGTTTCCGGTACGCAAATGAAGGCGACACTGCCCAGCCTGTACGTGTAATCATAAACCGTGTTTCACAAACAATTGAGTTTCCACCAACCGGCTCGGGCGAAACCTATAAATATGTGACAATCAATGCTGAACTTAAAAGTGGAAAAACAAATGCAATTTATCTGGAAGCAGCAGATAATGGCAAAGTGAATATCGATGAATTGCAGGTTTTATAGCAATAAAATTTGGAATGATTGAATTTCATTATAGTACCCATTTATTGAAAAATGAAACAAATTCAAATCTCGATAGTATGAAAACAGCGAACAAATATGTCTACTTTTTATCAATTCTTGTTCTAACTGTATTCGCCGCATGTAATCCTTCGCGGGAAAATTCAAGCAAACCGGTTGGAACAGAATCGATGCCTCCACGCATTGAATCGATTGAAGGTGTTAAAAGACTGATTGTAAACGACAAGCCTTTTTTATCGCTTGCCGGGGAGTTACATAACTCAAGTTCATCAAGCTTAAAATATATGGATTCAATCTGGCCCGCTTTGGCCCAAATGAACCTAAATACCGTATTGACACCGGTTTCCTGGGAATTGGTTGAACCAAAAGAAGGGGAATTCCATTTTGATTTAATTGACGGATTAATCGAAAATGCCCGCAAGAATAATCTCAAAATAATCTTTTTATGGTTTGGCAGTTGGAAAAATATGGTTTCAACGTACGCACCCGAATGGGTAAAAAACAACCCGGAACGGTTTCCATTATTGACTGAAAAAAATGGAGAGCGTTTTCAGATGCTTTCAACTTTTTCACAAGAAAATGTTATGGCTGATGCCCGGGCCTTTGCCGCGCTGATGAAACACATCAAACAGGTTGATTCCGATGAACAGACCGTGATTATGATGCAGGTTGAAAATGAGGTAGGCACCAATGGAGGCGATAGAGATTACTCGGAAGCTGCAACAAAAGTGTACGAAAGCGAAGTCCCCGAAAACCTGATCTCCTACCTTCGGAACAATGAATCGTCATTAATTCCTGATTTTAAGCATGTTTGGGATGATAATGGATCGAAAACAAGTGGAAGCTGGAAAGAAGTTTTTGGAGATGGCATGGCAGGAAATGAAATTTTTATGGCATGGCACTATGCCCGTTACATTGGAAAAATAATTGAAGCAGGGAAAAGCGAATATGCTATTCCTATGTTTGTAAATGCGGCAATTGGGCGGCAAAATGAAAAGTTGGGCAGTTATCCATCCGGGGGGCCACTTCCTTTTGTTATGGACGTTTGGCGTGCCGCGGCCCCAAAGCTTGATATGCTCAGCCCGGATATCTATTTTGGCGACTTTATCGGCCATTGCCAAAAATATACTCAATCCGGTAATCCATTATATATTCCCGAAACCATGGGTGGGGAATTTGGCGCTGCTAATGCGTTAATTGCTTTTGCCAATTTCAACGCCATCGGTTTTTCACCATTTGGAATAGATAGCAGGATTGGAGGGCCCTTAAGCGAAGGGGCATTGGCCAGGGCTTATGACATCCTTGGCCAGTTATCTCCTTTAATATTGTCTTCAGAAGGCATGAAACAAATGGTCGCGGTTTCGGTCAACACTGACAATGAAAGTACTTCCGTTGACCTGGGTGAATACCAGTTTGATTTTAATCTTCGTAGATCCCGGTGGACAAATGAAAAAACGGAGTTGGGTTACGCCATTCTGATTGAAGTAAAGCCGGATGAATTTATCGCAGCCGGCAAAAACATCAATATCCAGTTTTCGCTAAAAAACAGAAACGATGAAGTTACAGGAATTTTATGGGCTGAAGAAGGAAAATTTGAAAACGGAAACTGGGTTCCGGGGCGAAGGTTGAATGGCGATGAAATTATGATCGATTATTGGTTTTCAAAGCTTTTTGAAGAAGGAAAATCCGGCAATGGATTAAAGTTTAACAGTTCATTGAATATCCAGCGCGTAAAATTATATGATTACTAATTTTTTAGAGGGAAAAAGAATAGATTTAAATTTTTTTTACAGTTTTAATGAAATAATTCAATGAAGAAACGGAAAACAAAACGACAACCTCCCAAATGGTTAATAATTCTTCTGATTCCGGTTTTCGTATGTTCTTGCACAAACAGGAAGGGGAAAGGATTATTTGTGATTTCATCGGCCAGAAATACGGCTCAGATTGTTGTCAATTCTAACGAAAGGGAATGGGTTCATACTGCCGTTGACCTATTTACCAACGATGTGTTGATGGTCTCAGACCGAAAGCCTGAAATCAAACAAAAGAGTGATTCGCCTTATCAAATCAAGGTTGGAACCTTAGGTCGGAACATGGAATTTGATCATGAATGCGCAGCCTGCGGTATTGCCATTGACAGTCTGAAAGGGAAATGGGAATCGTTTATCATTGAAGTTGTTCAAGTCAAAGGCAAATACATATTATATGTGGTTGGCAGCCAGCCTCGGGGAACCGCTTACGGAATTATGGAATTAAGCCGGATGATCGGAGTGTCCCCTTGGGTATGGTGGGACGACGTTCAACCCCTAAAGAAAACAAAAGTGACTTTACCGGGTGACTTGTCGTTGCTTGATGGCCCCAAAGTACGATTTCGGGGCATATTTCTTAATGACGAGGACTGGGGGCTTCAACCCTGGGCGGCAAAAACATTCGAGCCCGAAACCGGCGACATAGGCCCCAAAACGTATGAAAAAATATTCGAATTGCTGCTTCGCCTGAAGGCAAACGCCCTATGGCCGGCGATGCACGATTGCACCCGGGCCTTTTTTACCTATCCTGGGAATATTAAAATGGCCGATAAATACGGGATTTGGGTTGGCTCTTCACACTGTGAACCCATGCTTCGAAACAACGTGGATGAATGGCACCGCTGGGAACCATCAAGCGGAGAACGGGGACAGTGGAATTTCGACGAAAACCCCGCGCAAATCACAGAATACTGGAAGCAGAGGGTTGAGACTACAGCAAATTATGACGGAATCTATACAGTAGGGATGCGCGGTATCCATGACGGGAGCATGCCGGGGGGAAAGAATATAAAAGAGAAGGTGCAAATCCTTGGCAGGGTATTAGATACACAGCGCGAAATGCTCACCGGGATAACCGGGAAAGAGATCACCTCCGTTCCTCAAATCTTTTGTCCATACAAAGAGGTGCTTGAGCTTTACAAGGCTGGTGCATACATCCCTGAAGATGTATCCATTATGTGGGCAGATGACAATCATGGTTACATCCGCCAACTGTCCGATGTAAAAGAACGTGAACGCCCGGGGGGGGCAGGTATTTATTACCATATTTCTTACTGGGGGCGCCCTCATGATTTTCTCTGGATAGAGTCGGTGCCTGTTTCCCTAATCTGGGAAGAAATGCACAAAGCATACGAAACAAATGCAAAAAAAATATGGATCGTAAATGTTGGTGATATAAAGGCCAACGAAATAGGTATGAACTTCTTTCTTGAAATGGCCTGGAACCCGGATCAATTTTCACCGGACAGCCTAGATTCCTGGTATTACCGGTTTGCAGAAACTCAGTTTGGAGCAAAATATGCCGACGAAACCGGCAATCTTCTGAAGCAATATTTTCAACTTAACTTCTCCCGCAAACCGGAGCACATGGGCTGGAGCACGGTCTATCCGGACACCAGGATCCAGGATCCCACACTTTCTTTGTTTCATTACGGCGACGAGGTGCAACAACGAATAGAAGCTTATGACAAACTGGAAAAGCAGGTTGAAGAAATTTATGCTAAAATGCCACGTCAATTAAAAGATGCCTTTTACCAGCTTGTTGCATACAAAGTCATAGGGGCATCCAACATGAACAAGAAACTGTTATATGCTTACAAAAGCCGCGAATATGCCAAACAAGGCCGAATAATTGCCAACCAATATGCCGACCAGGCAAACCATGCATTTGAAAAAATCAAAGCGGAAACCGAGCGATACAACGAGCAAATTGCCGGAGGCAAGTGGAAAAACATCATTTCCTGGCAACCACGAATGCTGCCCGTGTTCGACATTCCGGAAACAGGGCATGTTGACCCACAGCAAACAGTTGCCGGAGGCATCGTACCGGAAAGCTATTCGGAGCCGGTTAATCCAATGGCAACCACTACCTCGCTGCCTGTTTTCAATGCCTACACCAACCGCACTTACTTTGTGGACATTTTTAGCTCCGGCACCGAACTCTTATCCTGGAAAGCCGAAACAGATCAACCCTGGCTGAAACTAAGCAAAAAGCAAGGAACTACTTCCGGGCAGGACAGAATTTGGATTTCGGTTGATTGGGATATGATTTCGTCCAACGATACCGTTCAGGCAAAGGTTATTATCGAATTAAACGACCAAAGTTATCCACTTGCTGTCAAAGCTATCAAACCCAACTGGCCGCTTGCCGGTAAAAAATGGTTTGTTGAAGACAACGGGGTTGTTTCCATCGAAGCCGAACATTTTTCTGATGCAAACCAACATACCGGCGCCAACTGGAAACTAATCGAAAAACTGGGTCGCAAGAGCGACGCCATGGGAACTTTCCCGGTTACCGTGCCGCCATTTGAGCCGGACGATTTAAGCAATGCACCATCATTAAGCTATGATTTTTATTCCGCCTCAAGCGGCGATGCCACTTTGTATTTTTTTTGTTTGCCCAACCATTCGATCAATGCTCATTATGAACTACGGTTTGCGGTCAGCATTGATGGCGGGAAACCAATTATCGTCAATGCAGCGCTGAAAGAAGCGATGAACGAGTACAATCCCGAATGGCAGACCCATGTTCTTCGTGCAGCAGCCATCCCAGAATGCAAAATAAATATTCCGCAAAAGGGAAAGCATACACTAAAAATTAAAATGATTGATCCAGGCGTGGTTATCGATGAATTTGAGATTATATTTGGGAAAAAAGAGGATTCTTATTTTGGGTCTGTAGAAACAAAAATCAATGGGTGAATGCAACACCGTTTCGATTAAAAATAGTACGTATTCCATTAACAGCAAAGAGAATCATGATGAAAATCTAAAAATATGGAATTCATTTCTGCCGTTACAATTTTATTAACGCCCGTTATGGCTATTAATGCGACTCCGTTTCAGCAGTTGCAGGAAGTTCAATCAATTGCTCAGCAAAAAAGAATGAGATGAGACCCAGTTTATTGAAAATGAAACACTTGATTGCCATTCTGATTGTCATTGGATTTTGGGGCGCTCGGAATGCAGCTGGTCAGAGAAATTACCAGGCCATTCACAGTGGCATTCCCTGGTTCGATCAAAATGACAATACCGTTAATGCCCATGGCGCTTGCATTGTCAACGAAGGGGATAAATTCTATCTTTTTGGCGAGTACAAAACAGACAGCGCCAACATGTTTATCGGTTTTAGTTGCTATTCATCAACAGATCTGATGAACTGGAAGTTTGAGAAAATTGTGTTGGAACAGCAGCCTGATGGACTCTTAGGGCCAAACCGTATCGGCGAACGTGTGAAAGTGATGAAGTGCCCGGAGACAGGTGAGTTTGTCATGTTCATGCACACAGATGATCGTAAATACAACGATCCGCACATTGGTTATGCGACTTGTGAAACCATCGACGGAGACTACCAGTTTCAGGGGGCCCTGCTTTATGATGGGGAACCCATTCGGAAATGGGACATGGGGACGTTTAAGGACACCGACGGGAAGGGGTATTTGCTGATCCATCATGGGACCATTTATGCGTTGTCTACCGATTACAAATCGGCGAAAAGATTGGTGGTTTCAAACGTTCCGACCGGGGAATCGCCAACTGTCTTTAAAGCTCAGGGAATTTATTTCTGGCTGAGTTCACATTTGACCAGTTGGGAGCGAAACGACAATTATTACATGACGGCCCCATCATTGGAAGGCCCGTGGAAAATGCATGGAGCGTTTGCCCCAAAAGGAACCCTGACCTGGAATTCCCAATGTACGTTCGTTCTGCCAATAGCCGGCACTAAAGATACAACCTTCATGTATATGGGCGACCGATGGGCATTCCCAATTCAAAAATCGGCTGCAACTTACGTATGGCAACCTTTAATCATTTCTGGTGATTCAATTGCTCTGCCTACCTATAAAGAAAGCTGGCAGGTGAACCCAACAACAGGAAGCTGGTCAACTTCACCTTTAAAGGGTAGAATCATTGAAAATTCCGATACGGCACAAATAAAATATACGGGTGAATGGGTACATACAACTCCATCAGACCGTTTTTCAGATACGCATTCCGATGTTGCCGGGGATTCTTTTTCACTCGAATTTAAGGGTACCCAGTTTGGTATTTTTGGGGTAGCAAGGCCGAACGGTGGTTATGCCCGAATAGAATTGCTTGACCCTACCGGGAAAACGATCCTTTCGAACCTCATCGATTTGTATTGTAAATATCCTGAATCTTCCCTGAAATTCCTTAGTCCGGTTTTAACAAAAGGCCCATATAAGCTTCATGTGACTGTGGTGGGGAAACACGGTAATTGGTATAGTAAAAACGGGACCGAATATGGAAGCTCCGGGAATACCGTGTCTGT
>Ga0116164_10000568_pt1 | contig 31687 bp, 31 predicted proteins | sample AD_UKC109_MetaG_FD_89888 | JGI IMG/M metagenome (GOLD analysis project Ga0116164, IMG submission 89888) | Active sludge microbial communities of municipal wastewater-treating anaerobic digesters from Hong Kong - AD_UKC109_MetaG | ecosystem: Engineered > Bioreactor > Anaerobic > Digestate... | reverse complement strand
TTTTCCCCTTGACTCACGCAGGCCGTGCGGTTAAGAAAACCGCATTGCCCCCGTAGCTCAGTGGATAGAGCACAGGATTCCTAATCCTGGTGTCGCAAGTTCGATCCTTGCCGGGGGCACTTGGTTTGAAGCTGATCTCCAATAATCCTCCTCATCAATATCGACATTTATGTCAATACTTGTACCACTACTGTACCATATCAAGAAATCTACCCCTCAATCAGCGGGGATATTTTTATGCTGCCCTGGATTGCATCATTCCGATTTGGCCATGAAGGGGTGTGCAGAAGGTCATAAGCATCTCTGACGATACCATAAAGACCCTGGTGCAGAAATACAGCGGCCTGAAGGGCAAAGAGATGGGTGAGCTGGCAGACACACTCATTGCCTGCAAGAGATACATTGCCAACAAGTACCCGCACATGAAGCCCCTGAAAACTGCCAGGGATGCAGGCATAGTATAAGGGGATCTGATACAACCCATTAAAGCTTTGGGTGTTGTTTTCTGATCGAACTACAGGCATACAATATTCCCGGTCTTATTACCTCTCCCCCAAAGATTCTTCAGGGGGCACTTGGCCTGCATGCAACTCTCCAGGTGAGTTATGGTACCACGAATGAACATGAGGGTTAGTGCTGATGGAAGAAAAAGAGCTGTTCGATATTATTGATAAACTGAGGGCAAGGCAAGCTATCGATGTATTCGTGAGGGCTGGCAAGGCACACATAGATAATATATTCAAAGACAAATGGCCAGACCCTAATGAAGCTGTTATGCAGATTCATGCTGGAATTCGACTTATCAATGATTACGCCAGGGACAAATATAAATTTACCCTTATATGGCAACCAGAAAATGTATCTGATCTAGTCAAAAAACTGAAGGATGGGGATGAGATCTTCAAGGTTCTTGTATACAGCGCCGAGGCATTGATCAATCAGATCAAGGCTGGGGATACTCCACCCGGGCTATATTCAAAGGCCTTAGAGATCATCGAAAAAGCGGCTGTAAGTAAGGGTCTTATAGATGCTGTGCATAGTAAGCCTGTTCTAGCTGAACGGAAGAAAGATGCCTCAGATGTAAAAATGGCAAAACCAAGATCACGAAAAGAGTTCCCCCCCAAGTGGATGCAAGAGGATAAAAATATAGCGGCCCTCTTTGCCCTGTTCAAAGACATTCCCATGATACTGGCGTTCCTCTTCGAGCGCACGAAGCGTTACAACGAAGTGAAAATGAAGGAGATGAACAAGTTCGCTACCGCACCCAGGCACTCTATATTTATAAAGGGCAAGGAGCACCCTTGTCTCTTTGCCGCTTTTGTGTCTGATAAATTTCTTTATGAAGAGATTGAAGCAGATCTTGGAATCAAACCAACCTGGAGCAGGAAGATAGTTACCTCTCTTGCAGAAGTGGGTTTGATTAAGAATATTGGCAAAAAGGGGAAGGCTCAACTGTATGCTGATGGATACTACGCTCCTGTCAAGAAAGCAGAGAAATCCTTCGTAGTCAAATACTCCTTCATGAAAGATAGTGAGTCTACAAGAGAAGCCTTTAACAAATTGCCTGGGGTGCTCAGGAAGAAATACTGAGGGCGCTGTCATTCAAAGGCCCCTCCACTTTCACAATCTCATTTTTCAACACGGAATATACTGTCACGAAGATGGACATCATACTGACAGAAACAAAAAGATTAGACTGGGAGGGTATGCTCATTATGACAGTTGCACTGCAACATAGGATTATATAACATGCTGATAATTAATCATAATTATAAAGGAAGGTGGTTGTCAACGAGCGGAACAATTATATATATTAATAATAACCTCTTCTTTCTTAATATATAAAAAAGAATAAAAGGTATGATTAAGAAGAGGTGACTAATACTGTTTCGGCTTGCCATTCTGAACCCCGCACCCAGATTTCACCCGAAAGCTTTTTCATTAGAATCGTCTCCAGAATACCTTTGTCATAATTCTGTATCAAGAAGCCCCCAGTGAATCATCTTGGTCTTTCCGTCGATGATGCCTTGTCGTGTTTTATGTCAAAGAGTGCCTGATGCTCTTTGAGATAGATTACATGAGCCTTGGGCAAACACACTGTCGTTAGAACATGGTTATGTGCTATAAGGTGCCCGCATCTAAAAAAAGAAAAAGATGAGATCTTAGGTGGTGGAATCATGGCAGGGAAGGAAGATCAATTGTATGAGACCAAATGGTTCGACTACAGGCTTCTCACCCCAGATCAGGCAACCTTGCTTTTCATAAGATACTGGTGGCGTGCTCATCGTTTTTTACTTGAAAAGCTGTATGGTTATGTCGTGGATGAACACGGAGGGCATTCCGAAGTTGAGGAACATGAGCTTTTTGATGCCAACAATATCACTCTCGATGAGATACAGAATAGATTCCCATCAGAGTTGGATACGTTTACTCGCTTGAGAAGATTTGCAGACTCAAGGGGATTCAATTACGAAACGTTCTGGTTTGCTGCCGCCCACGTTCTGCTTCATTACTACCTGCCTAAAGATATTAGCTTGGAACGCTATATAGAAACCAAGGATATAAGGATACTCAGCAATGTGATATTTAAGAATAATGTTCTTGATAAAATCGATGAGGACGGGATTATAAGTCCTTCGCATCTGTGCTACTTTATGGCCCAACATTGGCATGATGAGGAGCTTCAGAATCAGTATTATGAGTATTTGGTTGAAAGTGTGGTGAAAGGTAGAGCCCCAGCGATGTGGTATCGACTTCTGCGTACCTGGATCAGTGATGGCTGGCTCAGCCAAGAGTTTTTAGAAGCTTATCACCCAGATGTGCTAGCTGAAATAACGGCAAGAATTTATTAGTAAGAGTAACCGACACTGGTAGCTATTCTCCATATAATGCTATAATAACAGTGTTCTGGCTAGTAGCAAATGCGTTTATTAAGCAAGCAATGGAGCCGATCTACTTGTTACTTGGTTCTGAATTATCCGGATTTTCTGGACACTGTTTGGAGGTATTGATTTAAGAGCGCTGCACAAGAGGTCAGGTGGATTTCTTGGTCACCCTTTCGATGCACACGTACCCAGGCAATGAAACGAGGTCATGGGCGGGTGAGATCGGTTACAGGGGGGTTGATGCAGAGATCATCTTGCTATCTTTTAGGTAACGTGGCAACCTTTCGGCATGACCGAGAAGATGACATTTGCCAACACACCAAAGCAGGACATTCTGTTAAAGTATGCCCCAGCCTCTTTGAATGGCATCGGCAAGAAACAGTCTGACATACCCTTGTTGGCAAAGAATGAAAAGCTTGTGGCAGAGCTTGAGCAGGCACTGCCCCAGCTTCCTACTCACCACGGCTTCTACCTGAGAGATGCCACAAAGATCAATTTCCTCAAACCCAATAGCGTTCACCTTGCCATAACCTCACCGCCATACTGGACGCTGAAAAAATATAATGAACGGCATGGCCAGCTCGGTGTCATTCAAGATTATGAAAGCTTTATCAGAGAGCTTAATAAGGTGTGGAAGCTCTGCTTTGATGCTCTAGTTCCAGGCGGAAGGTTAGTGTGTGTGGTTGGTGATGTCTGCCTATCCCGGCGAAAGAACAATGGGCGGCACACAGTTGTTCCCCTTCACGCCTCAATACAGGAAGAGTGCCGGAAGATTGGTTATGACAATCTTGCACCGATCATTTGGTACAAGATCGCAAATGCGTGCTATGAGTCTCCACGCAATTCGAGTTTCCTGGGCAAGCCCTATGAGCCAAATGCAATCATCAAGAATGACATTGAGTTTATCTTGATGCAGCGCAAACCTGGTGGCTACAGAAGCCCATCAATACTTGAACGCATTTTCAGCGTCATTCCAGAGGGGAGCCATAAAAAGTGGTTCAATCAGATCTGGGAAGGTCTCACCGGCGCTTCCACAAGGAATCACCCAGCCCCCTACCCCATCGAGCTTGCAGAAAGGCTCATCAGAATGTTCAGCTTTGTGGGCGATACGGTACTTGATCCTTTCCTTGGATCAGGCACGACCTCTATTGCTGCGTGGAGAACCGGAAGAAACAGCATCGGCATTGAGATTGATGAGGATTACTTGGATTATGCCCTGAATAGGTTTGCTCATGAGTCCCAGAGGATCACGAGCACACATCAGGTTGAAACATTCAGATAGGGGGTGTCATGCCTGCAAGCATAAGGGCTTTTGATTCAATGATTGAAGGTGCTGTTAAACATTTCTGGGAAGAAAGGACAAGGGCGGCAAACAATCAGAGAGAGCGGGGCGTGGTGGATCAGGGCAACCGCTCAGGTGTTACGGCAGGCAAAAATCTAGATGGCTTTGTTGAGATGGTGAAGCAGATCATTGTTGATAATGGCATCTCAAATTATGAGATATACACCACCGGCAGAGCTGAGTTGACAATACCGGGTTACTACCGTGCAACAAAGAACTGGGATTTGTTGGTGGTGAGCAATAAGAAGCTTGTGGCTGCAATCGAGTTCAAGTCTCAGGTGGGGCCGTCCTTTGGGAACAATTTCAATAACCGTGTTGAGGAAGCCCTGGGCAATGCCATTGACCTGAATAGAGCATATCAAGAAGGGGCTTTCGGGGAATCGCAGAAGCCCTTTATGGGTTATTTTTTCGTACTTGAAGACTGCCCAGGATCAACTGGGTCGGTGAGGTTCAGCTCACCGCATTTCAAAACTCTTCCTGAGTTTAATAATACAAGCTATGCTCAACGGTATGAGATATTATGCAGGAAGCTCGTTCAGGATCAGCTATACGATGCAGCAGCTCTACTCTTGACGAAGAAAGAGAGCTTCAGCACGGGTGCGCATATCAGCCTTAGTGAACTCACAAGCCCCAGGCGGTTTGCAGCAACCTTGGCAGGCAAGATGAGCGGTATGGCTTTAGAGTGAGGGGGGTACATGGGCAAAAAATCGGTCATTGATATGCTCACCCTGCCGTTTGCATCACCTGGCACGATAACCACTACAGCGATTGATACAACACAGTGCACGTCAGCAACAGATTCTACTATGATTCCCACAGAGGTATTTCAGCTCCCAGGGGAAGAGCGAGACAAGGGCATCATTGATTTATTGATTGGAAAGCATAAGCCACTACAGAGCGTTGATAACCTGAACTCAATCATACATGACCTTTTAAAAGGGTCGGGCAAATCAGCTTTGGTGCAGACGGGAAACAACGTGTTTATCTTTGCAGCCAATGTAAATGCTGGCCAGATAGCGGGCGAAGTAAACGCTGACATCGTTGATGTGTCAACCACGTGGAATGCAATCAAAGAATCTATTGAGCTTGATGAGCTTAGGGGCGAACTTGTACAGCTAGCTCAGGCAATTAATACAAGAGCATGTGATGAGAAACACTTTATTGAAGTGGGCAATGTGGGGAGTGCCATACATGAGCTTTCAAAGGCGAACGGCCCAGGAATGCTTCAGAACCTCAAGAAGTGTGGAGCTTGGGTGCTGGGGGTGGCAAAAGATATTGGGGTTGGTATTACCGTGGAGCTGTTGAAAAAGTACATTGAGAATAAGTAATAAGTTAGTTATTACAATACGTTACATCATTTTTCCTGTAGACAACCAAACCATTTTCCTGTTATGTGCCAGCGCATCAAACATGGGAGGTGGCTCAGATGGGTTTCAGTTGTGAAGTTGTAAGCTGTGCAGTTCTTGGTGAGCGTAATTTTCAAGAAGTGATGGACAAGGTATTCGTTGATTTGGAAACCGGTACAGTGTGTTTGTTGGGCCAGGGCGAAGAGGCCTTGCTGATCAGGCCAGAGTGAATCCACCAGGATCATCCAACAGAAGGCCATCTGCAATGGGTGGCTTTTTCATTTCCAAGGGCAAATTCTTTTACGATTTGCGTCAGGTTGCATTTCATGACCTTGGGATGATAGGTTGTCTATCTTGCCCACGGCCTGCAACAGGGGCCAAATAACGTAATGTTTTCAGTTTATCGGCTGTCAAGACTTTTTATTCTATTATGGATGCAGAGGTGTTTACGACAGAATATGCTCTGGAAGGCCAGAGATTACTGTCTGAGCTATTCACTAAGATCATCTATATATCGCAGAGATCAACATATGGGATAACGCTATGCATCACCGGCGACTGTAAGCCGTCCAGTGGATGCCGTTGTTTGGGGATGCCCTTATTTTCGCAGAGTCTTAATTATTTGCCAAGACGTCTTTCCAGGCAGGCGGCATTCCCAGAAAATCCACCCGTTAACCATATTACCAGTTATTGAGGTCGCAGCAGAAGAAGGAGAATTAAAGCGTTTACCATTCACAACAAGTGAGCCAGATTCAACTTTGCCGAAAATTGTTTGACCTTTGTATTTAGCACGGAAATCGGTCCCCATTGGGAAAATAACCCCCTTAGTTGTCCAAGCCCCTTCAGAAGGGACATTTAAAGGACTTAAGGCCGACGGCTTCAATGGGTTTAGGCCTAGAACTTGGCGAAGGACGTCATTATACGAGATGCTCTCAGTCGCACGGCGATTCGTAAGTTCTTTGAATACATCAAAATCAATTTCGATGGTCGTCATAGTTTTCTCCTTAAGGCTAATAGTTACTTTAGCACTATAGTACTTTTAGCTGAATTTGTTGTCAAGTGTTTTTTGATCTCTACCGTTGCGGATCACAGGAGGCTGAAAGCTCTCGGGTGCATTTGCTGGTTATGCGCAAAGATATTTCTCGATAAGATCCCATCAATATTACAAAGGCTGAAGGCAACTGTGAAACTATATGATTATCTTGATGGCTTTGAAATCATAGCTTTCGTGCCAGGTGTTACACTCTGCCGTAAAGGGTCAATTTGCAGACAGTCCGAGACAAGATCATCGGTCTTGGTGCTTTCTGAAACCATCCATCTATCGCAGCATCCTCGGTGAAATCAAAGAGGGAGGCTCATGCACTCCCCTTCTATCACACCACCTACTTCATAAACTTCTTCTTGAATCCTGCGATGCCCAAAAGACTTGTACCTAATAGGAGCATGGTTGATGGTTCTGGAACAGGCGCAGAATTAGCTTCATATTCAACTATTAGACCGCCCCAACCACTCGTTAGGGGAACATCATTCCACCAACCATTACCATGGTAGAAATGAAGAACATCCTCCTGGCCAAGCCACCAATCTTCCCAGTTTCCCGATGGATCAAAGATCGCACCACCACTGTATTCGTTATTGGGTTCAACAGGTGCCCAATTTGTGAATAACCAAGCTTCTCCAGTTACCCATTGCCAGTTGCCATCTGGTTCAGGGCTACCTGCTGGTTGAAACCCACCAAGAAAGTATCCATGAAGTGCATCCACTCCGCCCAAGTTGTTTATGATGAAAGAGTTTTCATCAATTGATGTAATGGTTGCTAAATGACCTGCCATTCCCAAGTAAGAGGAGCTTACTGCAAGAGTGTTAGCATCGCCCCATGTAATTCCTGAAGGGAAAGCTATCGCATCATAATAGTGGCCATTTGCTTCCCACAGAACAGGGAGTGCTTGTCCTCTCCCAGCCACACCAATAATCATAATTGCAGTTGCCAATACAGCTACCAATTTCTTTTTCATCCTTGTTCTCCCTTGTTAGTTAAGTTCAGCATGCCTCCCTGCTGAACAAATATAAGGCCGAAGCGATGCACAATATTAATAGCTTCATTGAAAAGGCTTATTGACCATAATGTAAAATTATCTCTTTATCTTCTTCCTCAACCCTGCAAGCCCGACTAGCCCTGCACCCAATAGCAACATTGTTGAAGGTTCGGGAACCGGTGCTGTGCCGTTGCTGGCGATATTCCGTAGATAAACTGTAGGGTCAGTATATTCACCGCAGTCATATACATTGAACCTTATCTGTGTTGATAATCCTTGAAGCTCATGAGGAACGGCAAACGATACACTTTCCCAATCCGATGAGGTGCCTTCGAGATTCAGATCACCTCCGAGAAGATGCCACGTATTATCCCTGAAGAACAGAATATCGAGATTGAAATCACTAGGCTCTTGTCCCATATCCCACCAATAATCAAATGAGAATGTGTCTCCCAGAATGATTTTCTCAGACACATAGGATGATCCGGTTGTAACCTCGATGAGTTGAGATAAAAAGTAGGTTGTTGCATCAAAGGTTCCTATCTCCCCCTTGATATTCCTTCCAATAAAGCTACCATCATAATACTGTCCATAACGGCTAGTGCCCATGTATTCCCTTCCAAGATGGTCGTTATAGGGGCCATATTGATCGACGTACTGAACACCATCAATATCTAACCATGCATTTCGATAATGATTGGTATCAGCTCCCGCTAAGTATTCAAAGTGCGCAAAATAATTCGGAGATTCTATGTCTGTGCCGAAGAACACCTGGGCAGTTGTTGAATTCGGATAATATTCAGGATAAGGCGCATCATTCCTTAAATCAAAATAGAGAGTGGCATTCATAGATCCCGCTATGTACTGGCTAACATCAAATTGGTAAGTCTGCCAGACAGATGGGTTTGAACTGTTTGTTGCTGTGCCTATTGATGTATAGACAGGAAGTGCAAAAGCAGTTCCACAAGTTAGCAGAAGACATACCAACACAATTGACACTACCGATCGTTTCCCCATGATAAACCCCCTCCATAAAATTGTTCATAGGTGCGAATACAATTGGACAAAGGGAGAATATAGCAACAGTTATGCCTAGTTGCGGCTACTGTTAATTCAAGAGGTTAGCCATTTCCGACCTGTTATTATAGGCTTGTGATGGAATTTATATTCCACAATGATGGAAATAGATTGCTGTCCTTATAATCATGCTGCCCCACCGGCCAGGGCACTTGAAAGGAAGTCTGTATGACTATACTTGAGGATTGGTCCAAACGGACCACAATTTAACCTCCTCTTAGGGGAAGTCGCAATGATTTCCCCACTTTTTTCATGGAAGGAGGGCATAGAGCCCACCACATAACAATGGTTATATAATGCGCTTGTCAAACTACCGATTCAAGAGATTATCCCCTGAAGTGCTGACAATTTATTGCTAGATTTTTGCGAGGGGCTTTCTATCAGATCGAGAAATGCCAATACGAGGCTTGACTTCATTTCTCAACAGACTGAAGATTCCACAATGAGCAGAGGAAGTTTATTTCTATGTGTACTCTTACTGTTCATTCTACCGGTACCACTCCTGGCTTGGCAGGGTAAGGTTGTTGGCATATCCGACGGAGACACCATCAGGGTTCTGCATGATCGCCAGGAGATCAAGATCCGTCTGTGGGGTATCGATTGTCCCGAGAGCCACCAGGACTTCGGAACACGGGCAAAGAAGTATACATCTGGGCTTGCCTTCGGTCAGATCGTGGAGATCGGAGAGGTTGACAAGGACCGGTACGGAAGGACTGTCGCCCTGGTCACCCTGCCCGATGGACAGAGCCTCAACGAGGCTTTGATCAGTTCGGGTATGGCCTGGGTATACACAAAATACTGCAACCGTCCTGTGGAGTGCTCAAGGTGGCGGGAGATCGAGCGAGTGGCAAGGTCCCAGAAGGCCGGGCTCTGGTCCATACCAAATGCGATACCTCCCTGGGAGTTCAGAAGACAATGATGTGGGTCCTACTTTTTAATACTTAGGCCGACCTTATGCACCACCCACGTCACCACTCCCCACAGCTCGACCTGGCTGCCTTTCCGAAGCTCAATTTTCCCATAATCCGGGCTATCCCCAACTAGAACCCGCTCCCCACATTCGGTGATGAGTCGCTTCACCAGAAACTCTCCATCCACCACAGCGATCACGATGTTGTTGGGCAGAGGATCGATGGACTTGTCCACGATCAGGATGTCACCGGGATGTATCCCTGCGTTGACCATGGATCTCCCTTCAACTCTCACGAAGAATGTGGCTGTCGGATTCTTGATGAGGAACTCGTTGAGGTCGATGGATTGGTCTATGGTGTTGTCTGCAGGGAATGGTGGCCCTGCGCTGATTTGGGATAGAAAGAGAGGTGCTCTATGAGATGCCCTCTTGCTATGATGCCATAGTTCGCTGACCTTTGTTTGGTTCATGTACCGATACTACCACCGATTCAGAATCCGGAGAACGAAGATTTAATCTCATAATCTCTGGATATTTCGATCAGAGAAATTCACCGATTTATCGAAAAAACCATCAATCCGGGCAAAGCGGTGCGTATGAGTTATACTCAACGGTTGAGATCACTTATGCTAACAAAGTGACATATGGCATGTAAGCTACACAACGGTCATTATATATACCTCCACAGCTTTGACACAATATTGTCAGCTAGGCCAAGCCCTTTCCCCAAATAGAAAATCTACAGACAATCTTTCCTTGACATACTATGAATCGTATTTATTAGTAATTATAATTGTATTTTCCATCTATGAATTGAGAGAGTTCAGGAGGTTATATGAAATATTTATGGACCATATCCTTATTCATCCTCTTAGTCAGCCAGAGTGTTTTTGCAGACACCATTGTTAATGGGATTATTAATACCGATACAACGTGGAGCATATCTGGTAGCCCCTATAGAGTAACAAGTACAGTTCAAATAGAAGATGGCACAACATTAGCAATTGATCCAGGTGTAACAATTACTAACTATGCTGATGATTCAGACATGTTTCTAATTCATGGAACCCTGTATGCTCATGGATCTATTGATAATCCGATTACATTTGATGGCGAAGGAAGGAATGGGGACATTTTTACAACTTGGGGGGGAGCAGGCTTTGCTTCGCTTGATTATTGTCAAATCAGAAATGGTAAACACCTTTGGAATAGAGGAGGATATTTTGAATTAAGGCACAGTGTGGTTGAAAACTTATCGAGCAGAATACAGTTAGAATCACCTTCAGGTGATACATATATAGAACATAATAGATTCATAGATTCTGGAGGGATAGGTGTTTATCAAGCAGCCGGGAGAATTTGCACGACCTTTATAAGAAATAATCTTTTCGTTAATCCACTTTCATCAATTCATAACTTTGGAGGAAGCCCTGGCCAGAACGAGATGATCGTAAAATATAATTCTTTCACAGACATCTCGGGATTAATGCTTTCTATAGCTCAGGATTTTACTAGTGCAGTTATTGATGGAAGAGAAAACTATTGGGATACAACAGATACTTCTATTATTGACTCAATGATATATGATTTAAATGATGATATAAGATGCCAGAATTATATTGAATATTTGCCAATTCTTAATGAACCACACGAGGATACACCTATATATGCTGATTTTACTGCTTCATCTGCCAGTGGGTTTTATCCTTTAAATGTAAGCTTTTCTAATCTATCAATTGGGATTATTACATCGTGTCTCTGGAATTTTGGTGATGGAACAACAAGTAGCCTAGTGAATCCAATACATATTTACACAAACTCAGGCGTATATACAGTAACCTTGAACGTAACCGGTCCTAGTGGGTCTGTTACAGAGACTAAGACAGATTATATATCAGTCGTTCTTCCCACATACACTCTTAGTGCATCAGTAAGTTCTGGAAATGGTACCTTATCGCCTCATTCTGGCATATACGATCAAGGTACAGTGGTTAATCTTACTGCCACACCTGAATCTGGTTATCGAATCAAGGAATGGCATGGAACTGATAATGACACCTCCACAGCAATCACAAACACCGTTACTATGAATAGCAATCGCATAGTAACAGTCGAGTTTGAGCAGATTATCGCACCCACCTATAACTTATCCACAAGTGTAACCGGTAGCGGAACAATCACTCTTAACCCATCTGGAGGATCATATACGAGTGGGACTTCGGTAATTGCAACAGCACGTCCCTCAACAGGATGGAAATTTGTTCAATGGGAAATAGATGCAAGTGGAACAAACCCCAGTGTCACTATAAATATGACATCAAATAAAAATATCAGAGCGGTCTTTGAAGAGATCATCGGACCTCTCAATAAGTATGTCCTTGAAATATTGATCGAGGGTCAGGGTACTGTAAATGTAGATCCTATCAGTGACGACAATAAATACACAGTAGGATCAGTTGTGGAGATCACTGCAAGCCCTTCTCAAGACTGGGTATTTATGAGATGGGAGGGAAATGTGGATGACACTAGCAGCTTAATGACTGCTGTGACAATGAATCAAGCTCAATCCATAAAGGCAGTCTTTAGCCAGAAAGCAATCCCTGATGAGGACGGTGGAGGTGGCGGGGGCGGTTGCTTAATAACATCAACATCTCCGATGGTGTCATCTATGCAGGTATTATTCACACTCTTACTTGCAGGCATCTGGTCAATGACACTTAGAAGAAAATGATCAGTATGATTTAAACATAGTAGTTCGGGCAAGGGTATATCGGGGAACTGCCTTTTCTTTTATGAACGGTTGATCCCTGCGATAACTGTGTGCCTCCATTTCAGCTAGGCAACCATTGATAACGCAAAAGATGCAATTGTTTCGTCAAGACACAGAAATCGTATAAAACGTGCCATTTGTTATAATCCAGCATAAAGCTACTTGATGCGTTGGTATAAAAACAAGATCTTCAATATCAAGCACCCTCGAATCTGAGCAGATCTTAGAGTCATATTGTTGCACAGCATTTTCTTAATATTACTGAGAAAATATCCGAAGATGCTTCTATTAAGCTATTATTAAAGAACTCAGGAGATCAATGTATGGCACTGCGGAATAGAAACTTTATCAACAAGATTCCATGGTGGGTATTTCTGGTCCTGGCAATTGTTGTATACCCGTTAATCAAATATCTTGTTCCATCTCTCATACAGGCAAACTCTCAAGACTTGTTCGGCAAGGCTTTGGTAACAAATGTGATCCCACGTTTTGCTCCTATCATTTCCGGGATCTTAGTATTCGCTGCAACAATCCTAGCTTTCAACACATGGCGAAGAGGAGAATTATTTCGAAGCCAAAACAGTATACAAACACTTCGCTCAATAAATTGGAGAGAGTTCGAGGACCTTGTTGGTGAGGTATACAAAAGAAAAGGCTATGCAATCACTGAAACAGGAGGTGGTGGGGCAGATGGCGGAGTTGACATAATCTTGAAAAAAGGCGGTGAAGTGCTTCTCGTTCAATGTAAACAATGGAGATTGGAAAAGGTCGGGGTTAAAATTGTTCGGGAACTCTTTGGGGTGGTATCTGCTGAAGGGGCTTCCGGAGGTATAGTCATTTCTTCTGGTTTATTCACACAGGAAGCTCAAGATTTTGCAAAGGGTAAGCCGCTTGAGCTGATAGATGGACCTGAATTGACCAAGATCATAGCAGATGTTCAGAATAGGCCGGTTCCGAAGAAAGCTCCTTTAAAAAATAATCGTTGTCCACAATGTGGCGGAGAGATGGTTTTAAGAACAGCAAAGAAAGGTGATAATCCTGGGCAGAAATTTTGGGGGTGTGCTGCTTTCCCAAAGTGTAAAGGTACTAGGCCATATAGAACATGAATTATGTGGATTCTATGGACACCCTAACCAAGGCCTGATCACCCTTGTTTCGAGGTGCACATCAGAAGGAGCAGGCCGTGAAGGGTGGCTCTTTCATTTTTAGGGCCAAATTCTTTCACCATTTGGGCTTGGTTGCGTTTGCTGCCCCCCGGATGATACCTGGCCTATCTTGCCCATGGCCTGCAGAAGAGCTAGCTAATCCATTTTTTTGGTACCTGTTTGGTACAATCCTGACTGCTGAAATGGCCGTCAGTTGCAGAAGTTTTCTAACTAATTGTATTATGGTGTTAAATTGACAATGGGTGGGCTCAAGCAACCGGATTACCTATCCTTTCTTGAGTTGTTTTTATGGGCAGCCTGCGTCAGAGATCTGGAAGAAAAAAGGGAAACAATCTTGACACTACATCATCAGGCTCTCATATCCACACATGGCACGGCAGGGCATGGCTTGGTGTAAAAAGCATGGTGAGTACCCCGCTCACAAGGCTGCTCAGTTCACATCATTATCGGGGGTGTTAGGCTTCTCCATATCAGACCATAACAACAAATAATCTTATTCGATAGTAGGATAACGGTTGTGCGGCTTAAGCCGTTGTCACCATCAGATTGTTGTACAAGCGATTCTCGGCTCTTCATTCTTCCTGCTCTTCTGGGTAGGGGACTGCAGTTGCTTGAACCCACCCTCTGTCTGGTGGATTATGGCCTGTACTTATGCACCCCCTCTTAGTCATTATAACTGTTCCACCTCGATGGATGAACGCTCTTATGACCGACTTCCTTGGGTGGTCTTCATCTCCCTTTGCTGCACTGACTATGGCTGTGAAAGTGCCTGTTCCATTATCAGGTTGCGTTTTCAATTTTGGTCCCAGCCAGCGATTTAAAACCTCAGTCGACACATTGTGACGTGAACCATGGTGTGGTACTTGAATCCGGTCGATACCGGGAAGAGTGAGCCCAACAGATGGCGCATAGTCAGCCGCTTCATTCAGAGCAGCTCGCCCAGCGTCCGCTGTGAGAAGAATTTTTTTTCCGCATAGATTGGCATATTGGATGACGCTCATGTTATTCTCAGCGCTTGTGTCATCTTCTGGGAAAGATTCATGTCCCCATGCTGCACTTATGAGTCTGATGATTTTTTCAATAACTCTGCCTGCAGCTTTTGCGAGTGAAAACTGCTCCTCTTTGGTCGCCTCCGGAGTCTTATCTGATTCGACGATGAGGTCGAGATAACGACTCTTCGAGGGTGCCATGACTACGAAGTTGCCGATAACAGCTCCTTGGAATGGCTCAAGGATGGGAACACCATTTTCTTCTGCGAGGCTTTCCAATGCAGCAAGATTCGGGTAGAGATCTTTGAGTCGTTTGATGAGATTATCGACTGAAGTGAATCTGGCGAACCGGTCAATAAGTTCGTTGGCATAGAGCCATGGACGGAGCATCCATAGTTCGTTGACTTCATACTCATCAAAGAGCTTTCTCAGACCTCCAGCATGATCTCCATCAGGGTGACTTACGACAACAGCGTCGATATATGAGGGTGTATCGTAATATTTATTGATGTGTTCAATGACCTTGTCTCCGGTTTCCTGGAAACCACCATCAGTGACATGAATACGGGTCTGGCCGTCAATTTGGTACCTGATAGTTATTGCATCACCACTCTTTGTTGATTCCATATCCAAGAAATCAATCTCGAAGAAGTCATCCATGTATCTCTCCTATTTATCAGTACTTTCTATGCGTTTTGTGATGTACTGTGTCTGCTTTTTATACGAGAAGCAGAAGAGCCCAAGCAGTCCTAGCACCAACACAACAGTATTCCACTCTCCCATAAATGGGAATCGATTCAAAAGGAGCTCATATGCCATAAGTAGGATTAATAAAGAGAACAGTGAGCAGAACGTTCGGTACATGTTATTGGCTTCAGAAAGTATATTGAGTTTCTCGTCCTTTTTCGACGCCGAGACAAAGTCCTCATAAGATGAGAACTTAATAAATTTCGCTCGCTTCAAAAGAGGCTCAATGACATTAGAGCCAAGCCTGCTAATGATCAGACCGATGAAGTAGTAGAAGAAGACCCCGAGTACAATGTCTTTTTGGATGAAATGGAATGCAGTCAGACCCTCTGCGAGAACAACAAATATAACACCTGGGAGTAGATAATTGAAAATATTGTATGACGATAGCTTATCAAGCAGATCTTTCATTTCATCATCCTCAATGGAATTGGATTACGCCCACCCTCCATTCAAATACAGCAATCACCAACGGCTGAAAGCCATAAACTGAATTTGAGAGTTGTGCAATTAATCAACCACAGGTTTCTGATCTGTTGGCTTTTATAACAGTAATACCGCCCTTTAAGCTGAAAGTACTACTGAGGCGATTACATAAGTCACACATGGGCACAATCCGCTCTCCGGTAACAGCTGGATTTATAACATGCCCTCCCAAAGTAGGGGGGTTAGAACATCCTTGAACTGAACAGCTTATTGGCCAAGACTTTTTTGAATATTTTTTCCAGTGGTCTTTCCATGTTCCACAATTGCACGCCCTATCGGTTGTTCCACCTTTGTTAGACCAACCAGTTGTGGGAACGCTCATGTGTTCCTCCTCATGATACCTTCTGTATCAAGCCATAAGTGGTCATCAACAGTGTCAGGGTGTATTTGTAACTCTCGCTTTGCTTTGGCGTCTTGGAGGGGATCAATGATGATAATTCATGACACTATGTTCATAATATCATAATCAAATTGAATAATCAACATACTATGGCCGAGGTGGTTCATGGTCAATTTATGCAAGAGATCGGTCTCACAGGTGGTAAGATATTCAATGGGCTTGGTAGAATCTGGAACTTATTACATGCACCTTGTTATAGAAGCGGGTGCCCGAGCGCTGATTCGAGAGCGCAGTATACAACATACTCTGAGCAAAATTGATAATTGAACACTTCGCCCAGGGTGAGGGTTCTATTTCTCGTACTTCCATGGGCTGATTTTTTATCTCTGGCAATGTTCATCTTGCGGATGATCTTGAACAGCTCTTCCTTGTTATCATGGCCAACTTTTTCATGTGGGTTTAATCCAATAGCACGTAGGCGGGCAAACAATTTATCATCATTTCTGGGCGGATCACCTATTACCGCCTCTATTGCCTTGAATGCGTTATGAAGTGCGGCTTCGAAAACATTTTGTTCTCGCTTAGTGGTAGATGTCGAGTTTGCCTTGGAAAGCACCTCTCTGATTTGGCCTGGATATACATAGAACTCATCTTTGCTAGCTTTTAAGAATCGCACTGCATCAAACAGATCATCACGCCGAAGCAGTAACGGAAGAAGTCGCCACGCAACCTCATAAGGCTCTTTGGACGTTGAGCTAGATGTACATATTGTATGGTGTGGATAATCAATAGTTCGTTCATCCCATGGCCTGTTTTCTTCAAGATCTATGAGATCTTCAAGGTCAACGATATCACAATGTTCAAGTAACTGGCGAGGAATGGGAAGAACATATCCATCATGATCTCTCTCAATGAATGAACCACCTGTTACTGCAAAACCAAACATAAAGGCCTCAGCAACGTGAATGGCTCTTTGGTCATCACGTTTATATCTGGGCAAGCGGAAGATGTACCGCATAGATTGTTGTTTGCTTTTTCTGAACGCCGTTTGAAGGGTGTCAACGATAACGGGAATCTTCTGGCAGGAATCTCGTACAATTCGTAAATGGTCCTCAATCATGTCATCTGAATATGAACATGGTACACCAAAATGCAGCAGAAGATACCACACCTGATTCTCTTTGTTCATTTTCACACTCATTATTCTGACTGTGTCCATTCTTGCGATAAAGCCTCAGCCTGCTCCAGCACAGTCTGAGTAGCTTTCTCCTGCTTATCTGGTGGATAGCCATACTTCCGAAGGATACGCCTGACTGTCACCCTGATCTTAGCCCGGACGCTCTCCCTCACAGTCCAGTCTATGGAGACATTTGCCCTTACCTTGGCTACTAGCTCCCTGGCTATGGATTTCAGTGTATCATCCCCCAGCACCTTTACAGCACTGTCATTGGTTTCAAGCGCATCATAGAAGGCTAGCTCATCTGGTTCCAGATTCAAGGCCTCTCCACGCTTGTCAGCCTCACGCATCTCCTTTGCCAGTGCAATCAGTTCCTCAATGACTTGGGCTGCTTCAATGGCCCTGTTCTGGTAACGTCTGATTGCCTGTTCCAGCATCTCTGCGAAGGAGCGGGCCTTGACTACATTCTTCCGATGCCTGGTCTTGATCTCACCAGACAACAGCTTATGGAGTAATTCAACAGCCAGGTTGCGCTGTGGCATGCCACGGACTTCAGCCAGGAACTCATCAGACAGGATTGAGATGTCTGGCTTCTGGAGCCCAGCAGCTGCAAAGATGTCCACCATGCCCTCTGGTGCCACTGCCTTGGAGATGATCTGTCGAATGGCTTGTTCAAGTTCTTCCTCGGTCCTGCCTCCATCAATGGTTCTTTTTGCCAGTGCTGCTCGTACAGCCTGGAAGAATGCAACATCATCACGGATTCGGAGAGCTTCAGGATTTGGTACAGCAAGGGCAAAGGCTTGAGACAGTTCCTGCACTGCACGGAGCAGCCTATCCTTGCCTTCCTCTTGGGCAAGGATATGCTCCTGAGCAAGTGGCAACAGGGAGAGCCTCTCTGGAGGAGTGCCAGTGATCCATTTCGACCAGTCGAATCCATGGAAGAGCCCACAGCAGATCTCATACTTCTCCAGCATGATTGCCACTGCCTCTGCCTGGTCTATAGCTGTTTTACCAGTGCCACCACTTTCAGTGTAGGTAGCGAGTGCTTCCTTCAGTTCCTGTGCAAGGCCCAGGTAATCAACCACCAGCCCACCAGGCTTGTCACGGAACACCCGGTTGACTCTGGCAATGGCTTGCATGAGGCCATGACCACGCATAGGTTTGTCCAGGTACATGGTATGAAGAGAAGGTGCATCGAAGCCAGTGAGCCACATGTCCCTGACGATGACGATCCTGAATGAATCTTTGGGGTCTCTGAAGCGATTGGCAAGGGCTTCCCTGCGAGGCTTGTTGCGAATATGGGTTTGCCAACTGACAGGATCTGGGGCTGATCCAGTCATTACCACCTTGATCATGCCATGCTCATCGTCAGCATGATTCCACTCTGGTCGCAGAGCTACGATTTGCTGGTACAGGTCAACACAGATCCTGCGGCTCATACAGACGATCATGGCCTTACCTTCCATGACTTCAGTCCGCTTATCGAAGTGATCCACGATGTCCTGGGCGATGAGCTTCAGGCGTTTTTCTGAACCAACTATGGCTTCCAGCTGTGCCCACTTGGTCTTGAGCTTCTCCTTCCGATCAACCTCTTCGCCTTCGGTAACCTCTTCGAACTCAGGATCGATCTTGGGCTTCTCTGACTCGTCCAGTTCAAGCTTGGCCAGTCGGCTCTCGTAGTAGATGGGTACGGTGGCCTTGTCTTCTACAGCCCTCTGGATGTCATAGATGCTGATGTAGTCACCGAACACAGCCCTGGTGTTCTTGTCGGTCAGCTCAATGGGTGTGCCGGTGAAGCCGATGAAGGAAGCCTTTGGCAGAGCATCTCGCATGTGCCTGGCAAAGCCATCGATGAAGTCATACTGGCTACGATGAGCTTCATCAGCTATAACCACAATGTTGCGCCTGTCTGAGAGCAGTGGGTGCTTGTCACCCTTCTCCTCTGGCATGAACTTCTGGATGGTAGTAAAGACCACCCCACCGGCATCAACATTGAGCTTCTTCCGTAGGTCTGCTCTGTTCAATGCCTGAACTGGTGGCTGTCGCAGGAGATCCTGGCACAGTGAGAAGGTACCGAAGAGTTGATCATCAAGATCATTGCGGTCAGTGAGTACCACTATGGTTGGATTCTCCATGGCAGGCTCACGGATGATACGACCAGCGTAGAATGCCATGGTCAGGCTCTTACCTGAGCCTTGGGTATGCCAGACTACTCCTACCCTCTGGTCACCAGGATCTCCACCAGGTTTTCTATCTGATCCCAGTTCCACAGGAAGCTGAAATGTATTGTCCTGGGCTGCTCTGAGTGTTTCAGCTACTGCTACGTTCACTGCATGGAACTGGTGGTAGCCAGCCATCTTCTTAATCAGTGGCCCACCATCCGCATTCTCAAACACCAGGAAGTAGTTAATCAGGTCAAGCAGACGTCTCTTGTCGAAGAGTCCCTTGATCATGGCCTCAAGCTGGGGCATAGCAGCTGGGGCAACATCCTCACCTTCGATAGTTCGCCAGGGCTTGAACCACTCCTTGCCAGCTGTAAGGGTTCCAACACGAGCATTGAGTCCATCAGATACAACCAGAAGGGCGTTGTATGCAAAGAGCGTTGGAAGCTCGGCCTTGTAGGTCAGAAACTGGTTGTACGCTGTCCATATAGTAGCTTCTTCATCAGCAGCATTCTTCAACTCCACAAGGACAAGCGGTATACCATTGATGAAGATGACTATGTCTGGCCTACGGTTGTGCTTGTTCTCTATGACGGTGTACTGGTTCACAGCCAGCCAGTCGTTGTTGTCAGGTTCATCGAAGTCTATGACCTTTACCTGCGCTCCTGCTATTGAGTTGTCAGACCTACGGTATTCGACTGTCACACCATCAATCAGCATCCTGTGCAAAGCTCGGTTGCGTACCTCAAGGGTTGGGCCTGGAATCCTGGTTAGCTTGCGGAAGGCATCCTCAATGGCATCATGGGGCAGGATTGGGTTGAGTCTCTGGAGTGCCTGAATGAGACGATCATCCAGGAGTATCTGCTCGTAGGCTGTTCGTTCTGCTGCTGGTTCACCTGGAGCTATGTCCTGGCCATTCTTGATGGTATAACCAACACCTGCCAGCCAGGTAAGGGCCACCTCTTCGATCTCATACTCGGTAAGCCAGATGCTCATATGGCTGACCTCTCTAAGAATCGCCCAGCATCTTCTATAATGGACCCAGTGAAATTCATAAATTCCCATCCTTCATCATGGGAATACTTAATAATATACTATGCAGCCAGTTGTTCTCTTATCTCTTCTCTCTGACTCCATAGTATTGGTTTAACGTCATAATTATTTAGGGCCTCAAGAACAGATAATAATGGCGAATGTTCTGAATCATTAACAAATGCATAAGCTCTCGAATTTGCAGGTCGAACTTCTCTTGTATCAATCCAGGAAAATGCAACAGCTTGGGCAGTATCACGGTTTGGTCTATTAATTGTCTGAAGAATACGTTCAGGTTGCTTTTTTGATGCAGGAATAACAAAGTCAAACAGATGATCATATCCACTTTTCCCAGTAAATTTCACTTTTGGTGTATATCTTATTTCATACAAATCTAACCATGCAGTAACGTCTTCAAGAAATAGGCTTGCAACCATAGGTGCTGCCAAGTAGAAAAGGTCATTAATTGATAACATCGCTTGAACCAAATTATGTTTCCTCAATGCAAAATTATCTGTTGAAGCATGTACGACCAAATTATTATTTTCAAGCTTCACTCCAAAACCGTTCAGAGTGAGAGTTAGTAAGTCTCTACGTTTTTTACTCTCCAGTTCACATCCAGAACGTTTCAGATCTTCGATAGTATAACCGTCATCGGTAAGAATATATGTATTATTCTGTCGTTTAACATATATCTGGAGATAATCATTATGCCTGTCCAGGTATGGTGTAGTGATCTCAATCCAGTCATCAACCTGTCGTATGGCAGTTTTATCTTTCAGCCATTTTTGGTATTGATCCAATAGTGCCTGAATTTCCAGTATCATATGAACACCCCTTTTTGTATTAAAGGTGGTTCGATAATATTACAAAACCTCATGAAATCTTCCAAGAGCCTCCATAGGTCTGATGTATCACTGAAATCATTTTCAGAAATTGGCATTGCCCATTTATCACCAAAACCCTCACGATAGATATGAATATGGGGTGATTCAATTTCTTGGTCATCTGGATTTCGATGAGGTTGACCACCAAAATCAATTCTTACAAGAACAATAACCTGCCTTGAACGATTCTGATATGTCCCTTTTAATAAATCAATTCTCCCTCGGCTTATATCAAGTATGAAATGTTCCCTCTTATTTCTTGATACGAGTGGAATGGATATTGAACCTCCAAGAGCAGGATAATCCCAAAGATCATCATCTTGCCGGATTTTTTCCATTGCAATGAGTGCATCTGCTTCAGCTTGAGTTAACTTAATATCTGCCATCTCATCTCCCTCCTTTATAATATTCCATTACATACTTTTCTGCATCCGGTACTCTCAACTCACCAGAGATGAGCTTGGGGAGGAGTATGTCACGAAGACTAGCGAGCATGTCACTCTCTGTCTCTGCTACATCTATGCGATCCAATGCTGTTGCTACCAACTCATCGAACTTATCAATAAGGCTATCAGGTGGGACTACAAACCTGAAGGATGGAATAGCTTCCTTTGCCAAGTGCAAGACTGTTGTTCCTGTTGTGTGGGCATAAGTATGCGCCGTGAATGCTTCAGTTCCCATAAGGTAGTACAGGAATGCCTTGGTAAGCCTTCTGTTGGAAGGACGGACTATCATTGTATCCAAAGAAGCAACGAGTGTTTCAAATTGAAGAGAAGCTCTGACAATCGCTGGACGTCCTATCACTTCTGCTGTTTGCGTAACATCTGTACATGCAATGACTACTTCTCCTGGCTCAATAACTTGTTCTGCTTTATATTCACCTGAATAGCTCTTGAGTCCTTTGGATTGGTATCCCCCACCACGTTGGAAGGACTTCAGCGTAACCAAGGCTACATTGGATTCTACAAGCTCTTCACTCTTATACGATCGACCCTTGATCGTACTTACTGATTCACCCAGAGCCGTTATATTCCACCCTGCTGGTATCTCCCCCAACTCAGATTCCACAAAGCTATCCGGGAACAGATCAGCAATGTGCTTGGGCAAGCCAGTATCCCTGCCTTCAGCCTTGGCTCGGACAGGATCGAAGTCCACAAACCAGGACTTGAAAATAGCTCTGGCCATTGCCTCCAGGGTTTTGTTCATCTTCCGGTTCAGTTCGATCTTGTCGTCCAGAGTGCCAAGGATGTGGGCTATGACTCGTTGCATGTCCACCGGGAACCATTGGACATTCAGCCTCCCCAAGTCGCTCCCTCGTATGCCTGAAGCTCCTGCCCCTTGTTCCACAATGCTACGAATTGTGGCCCGACCATGATGAGATTGTAGGTAGTAGAAGTAAAAGTTTGGATTAGCCTTGTTAGGATCAAGTCTTACACGTGTTACGTGTGATTCAAATGTTACTGGTTCATCATCGCCCAAGAAGATCGAACACTTGCCTGCTCCCTCCAACACCAATGACTGCCTAGCGAAAAGAAGGTCTCCTTCCCTCAACAGAAATCTGGCCGCCTCAGACTCATTCAGAGGAACACGATCCATGGTTGCATTGCGTAGCCTTGGATACATGAATAGCTCACCCATGTTGACCATCTTAACTCCTGCTCCACGTACCGCCTTGGGTCTAGTTAACCCATTACGAGGAGGTTCAGCGAATAAACTTCCGAAGAGTTGGAGATCACCCGCCATACCCCAACTCCTTCAAGTTGGCCTCTATGGCAGCATCCAACTTACGGCCCTGCTCCATCTGCTCCCGGAGCATAGCGGTAAGCCGCTTCATCTTCTCATCGAATGGCTCTCCATCATCTTCCAGTTCTTCTGCTCCCACATAGCGTCCTGGTGTAAGCACATGCCCATGCTTGCGGATCTCATCCAGGGAAGCAGCCTTACAAAAACCAGGTACATCAGTATACTGGCCAGCATCCTTCTCACCACGCCAGGCATGATAGGTGGAGGCTATCCTGGAGATGTCATCACTGGTCAGTTCACGATGAGTGCGATCAACCATCACACCCATCTTGCGAGTGTCGATGAAGAGTACCTCACCTTGACGGTTTCGGAAGCGGCCATTCCTCTTGTCCCTGGCCAGGAACCAGAGGCAGGCTGGAATCTGTGTCGAGTAGAACAGCTGGCCTGGCAGGGCTATCATGCAGTCTACTAGATCAGCCTCGATGATGTTCTTGCGGATCTCACCTTCACCAGACTGGTTGGAAGACATGGAGCCATTGGCCAGGACGAACCCAGCTATCCCGGTGGGTGCCAGATGATGAATCATGTGCTGCACCCAGGCAAAGTTGGCATTGCCTACTGGTGGCACACCATACTTCCACCGCTTGTCATCCCGTAGCCTTTCTCCTCCCCAGTCAGAGATGTTGAATGGTGGGTTGGCCAGGATGAAGTCAGCCTTCAGGTCAGGATGGCGATCATTGTGGAAGGTATCACCATGCAGGATCATGCCATCAATGCCACGGATGGCCAGGTTCATCTTGGCTAGTCGCCAGGTAGTATAGTTGGATTCCTCACCATAAACGGCTATGTCACCAATCTTACCACCATGGGCTGTGATGAAACCTTCTGACTGGACAAACATACCTGACGATCCACAGCAGGGGTCATATACTCTGCCTTTGTAAGGTTCGATCATCTCGACCAGCAGCTTGACTACACATCTAGGAGTATAGAACTCACCACCCTTCTTGCCTTCAGCACTGGCAAACTGGGAGAGGAAGTACTCATACACCCTTCCAATCACATCCTTGGATCTGCTCTCAGCATCACCCACCTTGATGTTGGTGACCAAGTCGATCAGCTGGCCAAGACGTTGCTTGTCCAAGGCTGGACGGGCATAGTCCTTGGGAAGCACACCCTTGAGCGATGGGTTGTCCCGTTCTATGGCATCCATGGCATCATCCACCAGCTCCCCTATGGTGGGCTGTCTGGCTGCGTTCTTCAGGACTGACCAACGAGCCTCTGGTGGTACCCAGAACACGTTGAGAGATCGGTACTCGTCAGGATCTTCAGGATCAGCACCCTGACTCTTCTCTGCCTCCAGCTTGGCATGTAGCTCTTCGAAGGCATCAGATATGTACTTCAGGAAGATCAGGCCTAGGGCTACATGCTTGTACTCAGCTGCATCCATGCTGCCACGCAGTGCGTCAGAAGCTAGCCAGAGCTGTGATTCGAAACCTATGTTTGCACCAGTGTGATTACCATTGGCAGGCTTGGACTTCTTGACTCTTGCCACGATTGCCCCCTCTTATAATGAAAGAAAAGTACTTCATCGCATGAATGTTGTTATAGTTACATCATATTTCAAACAGATGACAGAGCTTTTTAAATTCCATCAAAAACGTGTAACATTATCATTATCTTTATGAAAATTGATGAAGTTGGTACATCCCTGGTACTAATTGTGGGGTCAAGCGACGTCTTTTCCGATGTACTCTCACAACAGATTGATATGACTTCTAGTATAAACTTTGGGAGTCTTTATACTCTCGGATTGCATATCCTTTATCAAGTTGTTTAAAGGTGATAAATGAATATATATTCTTATTGAGATACACTTTGCTGTATAAATGAATTGAAGTATTTTTTTAAAAAAGGAGCGAATTAATGAATGATTATTATGTGTATGTGTACATTGATCCAAGAAACTATGAGGAATTTTATTACGGCAAAGGCAAAGGAACACGCAAGAATGCTCATCTGCATGATAATTCAGACACGGCCAAGGTTAAGCGTATCTCAGAAATTAAAAGTGAAGGTCTGAAGCCAATTATAAGAGTAATAGCACAAGGATTGACCCTGAATGAGGCCTTCCTGATTGAAAAGACATTATTGTGGAAGTTGGGGAAGTGGACAACAAATATTTCATCGGGACATTTCGCTGACAAATTTCGCCCACAAAACACGTTGCATAAAGAATTATCGGGCTTTGACTACAAAAATCGTATTTATTATTATAATATTGGCGAGGGTCTATATAGAAACTGGGATGACTATGTAAAGTTTGGTTTTATATCAGCAGGCCGAGGCATTAAGTGGCGTGACGCCATGCTTGGTTTCAATCCTGGTGATGTATTCGCTGCATATCTTAAAAGACATGGTTTTGTAGGAATTGGCATTATAAAAGCCCCAGCTCAGATGATTCGAGATGTAAAGATAAGGGGTAAGGCTCTACTCTCATTATCACTTAAATGTAAACAAATGGGGCATAGTAACAGTAGCAAAGAAAGATCTGAGTATGTCTGTCTAGTCAAATGGATCAAGGCAGTACCTAGAGAACAGGCAAAGTGGACATCTTCACCAAAGCTATATACAACAACTCATGTAAGGGCTTCTCTCGATGGCCAACCTGATACGATTGCCTATTTAGAGGAGCAATTTAATGTGAATATCCGGGAAATTGTTGCTTAGTAACAAGAGGATGGACAAAGTACTGATGTTGTATAGTCTGATCTTCTAGCTAATGAGGTGGCCTGTGTCAAAGATTTTATTTTTCTCCTCCGGGCCAGAGTACTGGAGAGACCTTTTGGCAGATCCTCATAAACAATGGCAACCTGGCTACTCGGCCTGCACACTTGCACATTGCTGGGAGGCAACAGACAAATTCCCGCCAGAAATAACTCATGCGTTTGATCAAACAGATGATCCGCTCCTGGCTAATCTTTCACCTATTCTTGCAATACCAGAGTTCAAAGTATCTCTTCCTGGGGGAACTCGTGCCTCACAAAATGACATCTTTGTCCTTGCACGCTCCACAGCTGGCCCAATATCAATAATGGTGGAGGGGAAAGTTAATGAGACATTCGGTCCTACAATAGATGAATGGCAAAAGGAATACTCCCATGGTAAAGAAAAACGTTTAGCGTTTTTGATGCGTTCCCTCGGGCTTAAATCATTACCTGATGGAGCTCTACGTTATCAGCTTCTTCACCGTGCCGTTTCAGCAATTATAACTGCTGAGCAATATCATGCTGTAGCTGCTGTTTTACTCATTCATTCGTTCAGTGCTAAAAAAGCTGGCTGGCCTGATTACCAAGCATTCGCTAATTTGTTCGGAGTAAAAGCATTGTTGGGAATTGTTCAACGTCTTGGATACAATACATACATACCACTTTTTGGCTTGTGGGTTGTGGGTGATCTTTCATTCTTGCAATGCGAGGAAAATTGACACATGCCTTTGACAACTCACCAGATAAAACAACTAGATGCGGCAATAAAAGCTTACTCTTTTCCTGCAGTCTATTACGACTTCAAGTGTAATAGGGTAAAATTAGAACCATCCATGCTGACTGTTGAAAACATTGTTGGCGGCCAGCTCCGATCACTGGATATAGACGATGTCAAATTCGGTTTAGCAAATGTCCTTTATTGGGGATATTCTCAAATCGGTTATGGAATAACTAGGGTAAATATTTTTTTAAATAACATAACCCCCTTTAAGTTGGATGCCTTCCAAGGGTTATTGGTGGGTAATAAAATTCCAAGACTTGCAGATGTTAAGCATATTCAAATGCCCCAGTTCTCCGGTATGTCATTCGTCTCAAAAGTACTTATGTTTCTTGATCCAGTAAAATATTGTGTTCTAGACCAGAAGATTGCAATGCTTCGAACTCAATCTTCACCAAAAGCACTTAACCGTCTTGTTTTCAGGCCAAAGGCCACGCAAATAAGAATCTCACGTAACAATGAAGCCGTATATGATCAATGGCGAGACGAGTGCCTGGCAATAAATTCCATGTATTTTCAGGCCAGTTATCGTGCAGTAGATATTGAGCGGGGATTTTTCGAACTCATCCAGCATGGGAGCCTATCAACCGCACAGTCAATTTATACCAATGCTTAACAATTTTATATATATTGAACATCTTATAGCTCTTGTTGGAGCATAAGCAGGACTGCCCCTGTCATCGGCCAACTAAATTATCTTATTGGATTTTTTGTGGACGGTCCCTCTCTATGCGAATACGGGCTCTTCCCTCCACCCATGCTTTTACAAGAGCCAATATAACATCCCTGAGTGCAACATCTTCTTCGGCTGCCTTCTGTTTTGCCAACCTCCACAGGTCTCTTGGAATGTCTCTGATCAGGTAAGATTTTGTTTCCATGCAGATTTTATATCATAGTCGCCTTGCTCAGGCTAACAGAATGTGGTTGACCATGTATGATTATCATGATAATCATGATAATCTTATAAATTCAAGCAAAGGAGGTGGTCAACATCTGGCTCTTCACGAAGGACGGCTTCTTTAGTGCGGTATCTGGGGACACAATCAGGGATGGAGAGATTATGATCAGAGGCAGGTTTCATGGAGATCTGCGGAGGATGCTCGACGCCATAGGGTTGAACGAGAAGATATTCTTTACACCCGAGGCCGACTACCTGTGCAGGACCATCATCCCCAGGGTGAAGTGGGTTGAGTATTTGGCAAAGGCAGCCAATGAGATCGATTACGGCAACTTTAAAAATGCTGCGTGTGCTGATGGTGATCGTTACAGGGCGTACCATGGAGTGTGGCTAGAGATGAAGCTATGGGAGAGTGAATCAAGCATAGCAAGACAGCTCAGGTCCTTTGGTAAGGGTAAACATAGTTGAGACCAGAGATTGGAGGTAACATGGGAACAGAGCAAGCCAGCGCATTCTGTAGGAATTGTAATAAGCAGGTCTTGGTCACAAGGGAGACACCAAACCACATACTGCATCTTCTGCTGTCGCTTGTCACATGTGGAGTATGGCTCCTTGTCTGGTGGAGCATGTCATCAGAGAAGAAAGCATGGAGGTGCAGCCAGTGTGGTCTGGGCCTGGGTGGTGGTTCAAATGGGTGGGGTGTGATCGGGTCTCTGTTGTCTAAGAAGCCGGATAATTTCCAGAAGTAACCGTTGTGTGAGGGCTGGCTGATATGTAATATGCAATAAGCATCCAGAGATCAGCCAGCCCCTCCATCAATGATAACCTCATGAAAGTTGATTTCACTTACAGATAAACAGAACGGGGGACAATAAGTACCCACATGCCCACATACGACAAAAAAAGAAAATCATGGATAGGAAGATTCAGGCATGAAGGAAAATCTTATTGGAAGCGGGGTTTCCATAAAAAAATTGAGGCCAAGAACTGGGAACATGATCGAAGGGTTGAGCTTGAGGCAAAGCATGATCATAAAAACACTCTTTTATCAGGTATTATCGAGCAATATCTAAATGAACACAGTAAAGAGCATGATGCGCAGACAACACATAACCAGAAGAAATTTGTTTTAAATGCATTCCTTTATTTCACCGGCGATAAACCAGCACATAATGTGATCACAAATGAGGTTCAGCGGTATTTACTTGCTCGCAAGAAGGCAAATGAAAATGATCATGACTATACTGAGAATTATGCCCATCTTGTCCGAAAGAGCGGTAGTGATGGTGGGACAATAGCTAACCGTGATCTGCGAATTATTAACGCCATGTTTAACTGGGGCTGTAAGCAAGGACTCTTAATAAACAACCCCTGTTCAGGGGTTTCAAGGTATGCGAGCAAAGAGAAACCCAGATATGTACCCCCTCCCGTAGATGTCATAAAAGTCAGGTCCAGCGCATCAGGTTTTGAGTCTGACCTGATTGAGACAATATATTATACCGGTGCCAGGCTTAGTGAGGTTCTCAATCTGAAGTGGGAAGATATTAACTGGGAACATAAACACCTTGTGTTGTTCACGAGGAAGCGAAGATATGGCAACTATGACTTTAATGTTCTGCCGATTACACCTACACTCATGAGCATCTTGCAGCGGCGTTATATGCATCGAGATAAAGATACCCTGGTCTTCCAGAACCGTTTTCGTGGTGGGCATTTTACAAATGCAGATGTCCGTTTCACAATGAAAAGGCTCTGCAAGAAGGCCGGGGTTAAGCCCTTTGGTTTCCACGCAATCCGACACCATATTGCTGGCGAACTTTTAAGGAATCGGATGAGGCTGTCTGATATCCAATATTTTTTGAGGCATAAGCAAAAGACCACTACGGAAACCTACCTAAAAAGCCTTGCCCCAAACTTCGATGAGCTTGCACAGATGCTTGAACATATTGGTTCACATGGAACAAAGTCTATACATATATATCGATCCTGATATTCAGCGCTGCCGCTGAATCTGGCCACTTAACATCTCTGCCGCCGATACTTGCAACTCATTGAACCGAAAAGGGATTTGAATGGGCTCTGCTGTAAATTTTGTGTGCGGATATAGCTTACTCATTACGGCAATGAATTGATCATAGCTTTGGTGTTCAATAACCGGGTACTTATCCATTTCGGTGATCTTGTCGGGGAATACAGCATATCGAATATACGCCCCACCCATTTCCACCCAGACCTCAACCCGATCTGTTCTGTCTTCAACACTGATCAGTTTAGCCGTCATATGATCCGTTTCACCAAACCAGAAGCTATAACTCCCATCTGATACTGGGCATGTTCTATCATTCAACCATTCGATCAGTGCTTCCTTGTCATAAACGACCTTGCCACCGACCGTATATCTTTTCTTGGGGCCTTGTCCTAAACAGTCCAGCGTTCTCATGTAGCCACTTGAATAAAGCCCCCCAGTGAACTTTGCGATTGCCGACCTTGCGACCACAGTAGACGGCCATTTCTCATCCATCTTCGAATAGCATGAGGGTTTCTTGATGTGCTTGTTCATGCAGATACCTCCTACATTTTACCGCCGTTGATTTGTACAAGTGTTGTACCGTTGCCTGATATATCTTGTTGAGGGGCATCGCCTTTTTCATTCTTGGCATCAACTTGTGGTGCTTCATCGAAGACCCTGGTTGTCTGCTCAAGTGTTTCCTGTGAAGCATGAGAATATCTAACGGTCATTGTGAGGCTCTGATGCCCCATGAGTTTCATGAGCGTAATCATGGGAGTCCCTTTATCAGCAAGCCAGCTCGCATACGTGTGCCTTAAGGTATGAAAAACAACCCTTCCCTTACGATCATCGTACCCCTTGTTAAGGTTCAGGTCTTCGACCGTTCTGGGGAAGACATTTGAAATCTTCATGGTCATCTCACCGTTACGGTCTGGGAACACCAACTCGCCGGGATTTCCTGCCTGCTTTTCGGCAAACATATCCCTGACCCTCTGGGTCATGTAGGCAGTCCTGTCACGGCTGTTCTTGGCGTTCCTTACAAGAATGCGCCCCTTCTCCTGGTTAATGTCGGCCCAGCGCAGCGAGAATATCTCACCAGCTCTCAGGCCGCAATGTAGACTTATCAGTGCCATCTCAAAGACCTGTTGGCTTTTCGACTTCAGGGCACCAAGAAGGGTTTCAGCCTCATCTTTGGTGAGAAAACGCTGCCGTTGATTATCACCCTTTTCCTTCTTGCCAAGCTTCACCTTGCGGGTGGGGGGTTCGCCGTCAAAAAAACCGTGGGTGTGAGCATAATTAAAGACCTGACGGACCACCGCCAAGCCATACTCAATGGATCGTGCCGCACAGTTTTTCTTCTTCATAGTGCTTTTGAGCTTCTCAAGGTCCATGGGTGCGATCATCTTGAAGGGTTTGTTGCCAATGACCTGCTTGATGTGGCCCAGATACAAATCTTCTTCTCGATCATAGCTTCCCTTGGTCTTGCTGAGCTGGGCATTTGGGAAATATATTTTGTTCCAGAAGTCATCAAATGTAACAGCTTCCTTTGCTGATTTCTGCTTATTCTGTTCCTCTTCATTTCTGCGTTGATCTTCCAAGACCCTCATCTCTTTGAGTGATTGGGGGCTGATGCCGAGGCGTATATTGCCCTTAATCGTGGCCAACAGCTCATGCGCCTTGTCCAGGCTCATGTCCTCTGACTGCCATCCAACAACCTCTTCAACCGTCATGTTATCTTTCCGATACCTGATCTGGTAGTACCTGTCTCGCTTACCCTCATACCATCTGGTACGGTGCTCACGGTACCTTACGCCAGGGTATTTTGTGTTGTGCCAGTCTTTTCCAGGGCTTGGGATCTTCTTTTTTAATCGCTTGTCAATCCTTTTCTTATTATTGTCTTGTGTATCCGGCATATTATGACCTCCATATCTGTACCAATACTGTACCATCTTTATGGCCATTTGTAAAGAACATCTTATAACGGAAAATAACGCCTTTGACTTGTAACTCAATTGATTATCGAGATATTTTATATTTCAGCGCAGGTACAAAGAGGGTCTTCGTGGGTGTAGATCGGATTCCTAATCCTGGTGTCGCAAGTTCGATCCTTGCCGGGGGCACTGTTAAATCAAGCAGTTAT
>Ga0116164_10000566_pt1 | contig 31734 bp, 31 predicted proteins | sample AD_UKC109_MetaG_FD_89888 | JGI IMG/M metagenome (GOLD analysis project Ga0116164, IMG submission 89888) | Active sludge microbial communities of municipal wastewater-treating anaerobic digesters from Hong Kong - AD_UKC109_MetaG | ecosystem: Engineered > Bioreactor > Anaerobic > Digestate... | reverse complement strand
CGGATAAAAGTTACCCCGGGGATAACAGGCTTATAGCGCCCAATAGTTCACATAGACGGCGCTGTTTGGCACCTCGATGTCGGCTCATCTCATCCTGGGGCTGGAGCAGGTCCCAAGGGTCCGGCTGTTCGCCGGTTAAAGAGGTACGTGAGCTGGGTTCAGAACGTCGTGAGACAGTTCGGTTTATATCCGCTGTGGACGCAAGGAAATTTGAGAGGATCTACCCCTAGTACGAGAGGACCGGGGCGGACGCACCGCTGGTGTATCAGTTGTTCTACCAAGAGCATTGCTGAGTAGCTATCGTGCGGAATAGATAAGCGCTGAAAGCATATTAAGCGCGAAACTAGCCTCAAGATTAGATTTCCCCATGGAGGCCCCAGAAAGACTATCTGGTTGATAGGCGCAAGATGGAAGTGCAGTAATGCATGTAGTCGAAGCGTACTAATAGGCCCATTGACTTTTTACGTTCCATGAACTGGGCATTTACTTGCCTGATTCATGGAAAAACAAAAGTGCATTGACTAGTTATTGGTGTGTTGACCGTTAGGTTCAGTACGCTAGTAGCAACGTTTGTCCAACAAACAGTGCTTTTACATCTAACATATCCGTTCTTTTGTAATGGACATCGATATAGGTTGTGGCTTGCATCCCGTGACAGGGAAGAGCAGTCGCGTTTCCGATATAGTCGGAATTCGGATTTATTCCGAAAGCGACGATGAGAAACCCCTTTAGGGGTGTCTCATAAGGCGTAGCCGCCTCGGTGCCCATAGCGAGAGGGAAATACCTGTGCCCATACCGAACACAGCAGTCAAGCCTCTCAGCGGTTACAATACTTGGGTCTTCTAGCCCTGGGAAAATAGCACGGTGCCGTTTTATATAAAAAGAGATCCGAAAGGATCTCTTTTTATTTGTACCAAAACGCTCATGGCTAGGTAATCATACCCATTTACAATAGTAGCCATGAGTGAGATTAACCCCTATGGGCTGTATGTTTCTCGCATGAAAGACCCGAACTGTTATTTCGATTGCCAAGGGATTGTGGCGCAAAATGTGAATGACGCACTGCTTTCGCTAGGGTATCCGATCGCATCACCACAAAGAGACGTGTCTAGGATTGGACATACCTGTTTTATATTTAGACAGTATGGGCAAGAAGATGGCGATATAGTAGCTTTGCCGTGGCACATTAATCCAACTGCCCGAGAAAGGGCCTATAACGGAGGGCGTCACCCACTTGTTGTTAATGAGTTTTTCGATGCTATTGGCAGGGGAGATTGCAGAGAATTTATGGTTACTAATTTATTTGGGCGAGACTATGTCGGTACATACAATGTGCAGACTAATAAAAAAAAACACTTTGTATTGACCCACACTTCTGTTTGGATTTCCAGAATCCTACTGATTTTGACATGGCAACAGGCCCCTCGCCAAAAGCAGCGAAAGGCTTGATGGTCTCAAAATATTTCTACGAAAAAGCTTCGATGAATGGGTGGCTATTGAGGAAGGTGGTATTGGGTACAGGGAGGCATGCCCGGGAAATGACTTCTAATAACCTGAAGCTACCAAGAGTAAAAGATAATACGTTGTTATATACACAATTACATACAGATTAACAGATGTGAATATCATATCAAAGCCGTTGCTTTTGTAACTACATCTATTGACTGCCCCCTGTACTGCACCGTATTATGAGCAGGTACAACTCTATCTCTATTGACTGACGGAGATAAGTACAAAATAAAAACAACAACAAACAAAAGGAGCTTATGCAAAATGCGTAAGAAAATAAGTTTGCTTGCGGTGTTTGCGGCAGTTGCAGCAGTGGCCATGCCATCTGTTTCATTGGCGGCGACAAACCCAAGCTTTACCCAGGTTATTAATGCTGGCACACAGTCTGTCGACATTGTCGACGGCAGTGGTGCCTCAGTAGCAAGTCCTTCAGTTGCCTTTGGCGCAGTCAACTTTGACTTTGCATGTCAAACTGCAACTGGTACTCTTGGTACAGCAACTCAAAAAATTGCGGTTAAAAACCCAAAGAAGGCTGGAATTAAGGTGGACCTTAATGCTGTTACTCCAGCTACAGATAAATGGACAAGCGGTACAGACAACTATAAGTACAATGACGCCACAAACACGGGTTGTGATTTTGGGCAGCTAACAGTTGGTGCAGGTACGTTTACCAAGACTGCGGGTGGCGGTACTCCAACACAGACCACTCCTGGCGGTGCTTTCTCTAGCTCGTCACCTGTTACGCTTCTCAACAGTACCGGCACAACTGCTTACAATGCAGAACTTACTGGCTATTCTTTGAGTCAGAAGGTTCCAGCCGAACAAGCTCCAGGCTCTTACTCTCTTCCTATGAACATTACGTTCACTCAGCAATAATCTCTCTAGATTATTTTGACAACCCACGCCCTATTGGCGTGGGTTGTTTTATAACCATAATACTACTGGTATTGATAAGCAAAAGCGTGTACTCTAGTTGTAAGATGAAGCGATGGATGTTTGGGGCTGCAGCTGGTTTTGTGCTTGGCATACTGGGCATGGCGGCTGGGGGTATTTTGGGTATTGTATATGCACAGTCGTTATCGATTGGCGGCAATCCGGCCTATCCTAGACCAGATAACCCTCGAAGTGCCAATATATTTATAATAGAGCTTAAGCCTGGAGCTCAAGGCAAAGATGGCATTCGTATTTCAAACCCCACTACTATTACGCGCACCGTTAATCTAGGCGCCGTAGATTCGATTGCAGCAGTTGACGGTTCCTTTTCTTGCAAGCAAAACAAAGAAGCCACCAAAGAGGTTGGTAAGTGGATTAAGTTAGGCAAAAATCAAATTACACTTGCTCCAGGCAAAGAAGAGGTCGTCGATTTTACAGTTACGGTGCCCACAGGCGCGAGCCCGGGGGAACATGGTGGCTGTATAACTTTTCAGGACACCAAGAGTTATGCTAAAACATCGGGAGCAGGCATACAACTTGGGTTTAGAGGGGCCGTGCGCCTTGCAGTAACTGTGCCGGGTGAAATCAAAAAAGAGCTCACGATTGTGCGTATTACTACAAGCCGCAACCCCGACGGCTCCTACATGGTGTCGCCGGTTGCTAAAAATAGTGGCAATGTATCGCTGGATGTCCAGGCAAGGGCACAACTACGCAGCATATTTGGGCAAAAAACACGTGTTCTTGATGATGCTAAGTACCCAATTATGCCTGGTGCAACCATGGGTTGGCCCTATCGGTTTGAGCGCCCTTTTTGGGGGGGCTTTTATAAAGCGTACACCTCACTCAGCTATAATGCTGACCCATCATCAGGTATCGGCGAAAATGTAAGCAATACACAAAAGGCTCGTAAAGAATCAGGTTACTTCTTGATGGTACCGGCTCCGCTAGCAATTGGTATTTATGCGGCGTTACTGCTGCTAGTTTTTGGAGGGCCTATATATTGGTTGCTTAGAAAACGCAAAAAAAAGTCTATCAAGAAGAAATGGCAAAAGTATACTGTACGCCAACACGATACCATTATGAGCATTGCACGCATGCACACTATAAAGTGGAAGAAGCTGGCCAAAATAAATAAGCTAAAACCACCATATGAGCTCGAAATAAACCAAACTTTACTTGTGCCCGCTGGTGTCACTACGTTCCAAGAGCAGACGGCAACACCCGCTATGACTAAGAGCAGTACCTCAGTCAATCAAGCGGTTACGTTGGGGGAAAAACAGAGTCGAAAGACGCCCTCACCTCAGCCAGCCCGGGTAAACAATACTCAGGCAGAGCAACCAATATCCAGGGCAAATCTAAGTTGGGAGCTGCCTCGTTCAGCACCGCAAAGAGCCCATCAGCAACCCGCACAACAGGCTACCCAGTTTCCTGAGTTTTATCAGTCGCATCAGCCGACGACATACGAAGTCCCCTCACGGGGTGACAGCTGGACGGTACCTGGCAGTGAGCAAACGCATGGTATCATCGATGACCCAGACCTGGTTTCACAACTACGCTCAGTATGGGGAGAAACCGAACAAAATGATGTTTTGGAGAGCTCGCCCGCCAAAAAAATAAAACCAAAGACAAGCAAGAAGGCCAAACCTACTAAGAAATCCCGAGCTAAAAAGGACCTATAACAAATGTCGATACTAGAAGGCAGGAAGCTCCAGGGCAGGTTTTTGGTAATTTTACTGGAGCTTGCTTTTCTATCCCTGCCGATGGCTCTGGGTGGGGCTAAAACCTACGCAGTAGCAAAAATGGTCCAGGTGCGGACGGCTGCAGCTAATGCCTCAACGGTAAGCGCTACCCTTAGCCCCGCTGCGAAGCCGAACCACTTACTTGTTGTGGTTTGTGCTGCCCGTACTAAAATTGCTTTTACTACTCCAACAGGATTTTCGGTTGCCAAGTCAGAGTTGACGACCGCACCCGTCCAAGCTGTTTACTATAAAGTGGCGGTCGGCGGCGAGACATCCTTTAGTTGTGCGGGCGGGAGGAAAGCTCGTCGGGGCATTCAGCTTTACGAATACTCGGGGACCGCAACCACGTTGCCGCTAGAGGCTGTTAACGCCACGTCGGCAACAGGATCGACGGCGAGCGCATCGACGGGCTCTGTGACAACAACCAGTGCAAGCACACTAGTTTTAGGAGCAATCGTTGCTCGGTCATCGGGAACTGGGGCATCAGCGTGGTCGAATTCTTTCACAGAAAGAGCAGACTTTAAAAAAACCGCTCGGTTTGTCGCTGCCGACAGATACCCAACGGCGAGTGGAGCGTATTCCTCGACTGCGACAATGTCAGTTGCCTCATCTTGGCGAGGTCAAATAGCGGCCTTTAAGCTACTACCTATAACATTGAGTGCTGATATCGTAAACGCTAGCAATGTTTCGGTAGCAAGTCCATCGGTTGCGTTCCCGGCTAAGGGCTTTGACTTTGCCTGCCAAACAAGCGCGGCAACTCTTGGGGTGCCCACGCAGCAACTAAGAGTTGTAAATACAACCGCAAATACACTTTGGACACTTAGCATAGGCGCTACAAATGGCCCGGCTGCCGTATGGTCAGATGGTGGCACAAACGCTTACGATTATAATGACACGACTTCAGGTGGCTGCGCAGACGGTTCAGATGCTGACGGTGCCGCAGGCAGCCTAACAGTAGATCCTTCTGCCGCCACGATCACTCCAGACGTTAGCTGTAGCCAGACGGGTGTTACTCGCGGGGGTATTGCTACATTCGCTGAAGGTGTTGTTGACTCCATAACACTGGCAACAGGCACGGCGGCTAGTGAAACGAATTGCATGTGGAATATTACAGGTATTGGCTTGTCGCAGCAGATACCTCCTGAGCCTTCGGCAGCGGCCTACAATCTAGGCCTTACCATAACATTAATCGCAAATTAGCTTCAGCGAACCCATATTGTAGTTGAAATTGTTTCATGGTCTGTCATAATGACAACAGGTTTCTATGAAACAAAAACAAATCAGTCTGGTTATGTTTGCGGCATCTTTCATTGGTTGTCTGGCTTTTATTGGTCATGTCGTAGCGCTCGATACAACATTTTACCAATCCATCCGGCCGGTTAACTGCACTATCAGCAATGTACAGATAGGGTCGACGACCATTACCGATTACTCTGCGGCCTGTGGACGGGTTATTGTACCTGGTAAACCGTATCCGACCAGCCTTAGGAGTACGGAGAGCTTTCCGAACAGTGGCGGAACGCCGAGTTCTAGCTCACCGCAGCGTGAAGCAGGTGAGGACTAGTATATCTTAATGATATTGAGGGAATTTATCGTCCCGGCGGCGTAACTTTACTGCTCAAAAAAGATCTTGTCTACACCTTTCGGGTCGAAGGCGACAATGCATTATTTGCGCCGCGGACACTAGAAGTCTTTCACATGACCGTTTCAAGTGTGGATCTACAACTTTCGTCCTACGAAGGCGTCGTCCATCTAGCGGTCGGTAAAGGCCAGAAGATAGACGTCTCAAATGACGGCGCGGCTGACGCTATGTTCCGTATGCAAGGCTTCCAGTCACCGGACACGGCCCTTGTGCGAGTTGGATTGTTGACGAAGCCAAACGGGGTTATCCAGACAAATAAATTGGCTTTTGCACTGTCTCTTACAGGGGTTATGCTCGTTGTTGTGCTGACACAGCTTTATCATCGCCGCCGCTTGCCGCCGCTTGGGAGACACTGGCGCGTGCTGCACATATACCATCAATAGTAGATTGCCACAACAATATTGTTGACATAAGCAATATTGTGTGATAGTATAAGCATAATTCGATAAGAATAAGAGGGTTCTTGCCGTCCTGTGAGGGGATGGTAGGGGCCCTTTTCTTATTCGAATCAACTAACATAACGGAGGTGTTTCTGATGGCAGGAACCAAAGCTGGCGGCCAAGCGGCTGCTGCAACCAACAAGAAAAAATACGGTGCAGATTTTTATGCAAAAATCGGTGCCAAAGGTGGTAAGCTCGGTAAAACTGGTGGCTTTGCCGCTGGTGATGCCGGCCGTGAACGTGCACGTGTGTACGGCGCTATTGGCGGACGTATTAGTCGCCGTACCAAGAAAGCCTAACAAAACCTTCGTAGCAGTCGGCAACTCAAGCAATCAAGTGGCTTGAGGAGCCGACTTCTTCGGTTATTGCGTATTTTTCCTTTGCGATGCTCGATCACCGTATAGTAATACGGCTTTCTACGCTTCTCAAGGAGAAAATACACACTAACTCGAAGTACGAATGGTTTTATTCTTGGCTGAAAAAGTTTCAGCCCCAAGTAAAATACTTATCTGTTATGAGCAGTAACCCAAGTAAACCTGGACATCATTGCAGGTAAGGGGACTAGAGGCTGGTCATCTCAGACATAGACATAGACATAGACACCCGTCTAGGTGCACCTTAGAAAGAGGAGCCCGGGTAAAAATGACACTTTTTGCCCGGAGCGATGAGAGAGCCTAGATTCTCTCATTACGGCGTCTATACGGGCGACACAGGCGGCTGCGAGTAACGTGCCAGATGGTTTGACAATTATGGCAGCGGTAGGTGGTTTGATTTATCTGAAGCGAGCGTGCGTAACAAGTGGGACAAGTGGAACGCACATGCAGCCAGTCGCGGTAGCTATCGGTGCAGTCTTCGATGTGGTCTTGGTCTAGTGTGATACCGTACGCCTCAGCAAGTTCATGCGCTTTGACCCAGGCTGCTACTTCCATTTGCAGGAGCTGTATATCGGTCGTGTAATCAGCGTGCTTAAGCAGGGCGTGGCCTACCTCATGCAGAAGTGTGTGGGTGCTTTTTTCGGAGCTTAAACTCTCGGCTCTATAGGACACTACATGGCTACCCCCATGCCAAGAAAACCGATTTGCAGCCACAAAGTCAATCTTGGGGTAGTCCCGCTGTAATTTTTCTAGGAGTAAAACCGAAGAAAGTATTTTAGGCATAGAGTTGTTTAGCATAGTCATAGCAGCCATAGGCGACGGCCTCATCGGGTCGCTGTGCGCCTAATATGGGCGGTATGGTGAGCATCGGGGTTTCATATTTCTTGAGGTCGGCTACCAGAAAATCGTGGAATTTATCTAGGTAGTGGCCAGCGCCGCCACCAATAACAATTGCCTCGGGTTCTAGTATGGCGATAAGTTCAATAAACCCAGGGGTGATGTTGCGTACGATTTTTTTCCAGGTGGCCTTGTCGTTGATTTCACTTGCCATTTTACCGTAGGTTTCTACGATGGCTTTGCCCGAACCAAACGACTCCCAGGGTACAAGCTTGCCATCGCGCATGAGTAGCATAGAGCGTCCACCACCGTCGCCGATTTGTGCATCAATCTTTTGGTCAACTATCAGACCAATGCCAATGCCAGTGCTAATAGTTACATAAAGTACTCGGCTATACTTGCGCTTAAGAAGCATGGCTTCGCTCAGACCACCCAGCTTGGCATCGTTTTCGACGCGCATAGGGCACCCCGTGATACGTTCGACATCATGTAAGACAGGAATATCTTTCCAGCCGAGGTTGCCCAGCACTACAATACGACCGTGTTTGCGGTCAACCTCTCCTGGTACGGCGACACTCCCTGCACGAAAGTCTCTGGTCTTTAAGCTCTCGACGGTGGCCCTGAGCTGTGTTTTCCATTCGGCATAGTCTTTGGGGGTAGGGAACTTGACTGACTCTTTAATAACACCTTCGTTTGTGAGCACACACACTAATGTTTTTGTGCCGCCAATATCAACCCCTATGTACATGCTGCCCCCTTGTTACGATACTCCTAGTGTAGCATCACTCAGAAAAGCGGTAAACGTGGCGCAAGCAGAATCGCATGTAGAAATCAAAACTCTTTACTTTCAGGGGTGAAACAGATATACTATAGAGTAATCTTTCTTGAGGTACAGTGTAGCTTACATGGCTCGCTGTGCCCACAGGAAGAAATACACTACAAAGGAGGCATCGTAAGAAAATGCCAAAGAATTCAACAATAACAATGGATGAGCTGCTTGCTGGTAGCGACATCAAACAACTCGCGACGGGCGATGTTGTAGAAGGAACTATCAAATCTGTGCGCAAGCATCAGGTATGGATAGATCTTGGTCCTCAGGGGGTCGGAGTCGTCATGCGACGTGAGGTCGGTCATGGCCAAGCTCTCGAAGAGGGACAGTCGGTAACCGTGAGTGTTATCGACCCAGAGATGGACGAAGGCTACGCGCTTCTTAGTATGCGTCGTGCTGCCAAAGACCGTGGCTGGGATGAACTGCAGCGTGTGTTTGACGCTGGTGAAATTATCGAAGTCCAAGCCTACGACGCAAACCGTGGCGGTTTGTTAGTGGAGCTTGAGGGCATTCGTGGCTTCTTGCCGGTTTCACAGCTGGCTGCCGGGCACTATCCACGGGTGAGTGGCGCCGACAAGGATGAGATTTTGCAGAAGCTTAACGCTTTGACTGCCAAACCAATCCGCGTGCGTATTCTTGATGTGAGCCGCAAAGACAACAAGCTTATTTTCTCCGAGAAAGAGGCCGTTAAAGACGACATGCAAGCTCGTTTTGCCGAACTAAAAGTTGGTGACGAGGTTGAAGGTGTTGTAACAGGTGTTATCGACTTTGGTGCATTTATGAACGTCGACGGCATCGAAGGCTTGATTCACATCAGTGAAATTAGCTGGGAGCGTGTCGAAAACCCACGTGACTATGTTAAGGTTGGCGAGACCGTCAAAGCAAAAATTATTGCGATAGACAAAGACCGCCTAAGCCTGAGTCTAAAGCAAATGCAGGAAGACCCATGGCTCAAAGAGGTCAAAGCCTTCAAGTCTGGCGAAATGGTCGAGGGTAAAATTACCCGTATTACACCATTTGGCGCATTTGTGCAGCTGAGCCCAAGCGTCGAGGCACTTGTTCACGTGAGCGAAATGAGCGACGATGACAACGTTGACCCCGAAAAAATCTTCCAGCTCAACGAGAAAAAGCAATTCAAGGTGCTCGACATTGATGTCGAAGCCCGCAAGATTTCGCTGAGCCTCAAGGGAGCAAAGTAACCAGGGTGTAGGGCATAGGGTTTAGGGCGTCAAAGAACGTAACCGGAACCCTAAACCCTGAACCCTCATGAAAGAAAGGAACAGTCATGGCAACTCAGATTGAAATAGATGACCATATCACTGTAGGTGCTTTGGCTGAAGTACTGCGCCTGCCCGTCTCTAAGCTTATCGGCGAGCTGTTCAAAAACGGCATCATGGCAACTATCAACGAGCGACTCGACTTTGATACTGCACAGATTATTGTTGGTGAGCTGGGGCTTGACGTTACCCTTACCAAAAAAGTATCTTATACCGAACCAGTAAAGCGCGAAAAACCCCAACACGGTAAAAATGCAGCCCAGCGCCCGCCGGTTGTTGCAGTGATGGGGCATGTTGACCACGGTAAGACCAGTTTGCTTGACGCTGTTCGCGGGGCCAGTGTAGCTAAGGGCGAGGCTGGTGGCATTACTCAACATATCTCTGCTTACCAGATTGAGCACAAAAATCGCCTCATAACTTTACTCGACACTCCGGGTCACGAGGCATTTGCGGCAATCCGCGAACATGGTGCGCACTTAACCGACATCGTTGTGATTGTAGTGGCGGCAGACGATGGGGTTAAGCCACAAACTATCGAAGCGATTCGCTTTGCGCGCAAAGCAGGTGTGCGCATTGTTGTAGCGATTAACAAGATCGACAAAGAGGGTGCTAACGAAAACCAAGTTAAACAGCAACTTGCCGAGCAAGAGCTCCTTGTTGAGGAGTGGGGTGGCGACATCGTGGCTGTACCGGTGAGTGCCAAAACCAAACAGGGTATTCCTGAGCTACTAGACATGTTACTGCTTATCACCGACGTCGAAGAGCTCAAGGCCGATGCTACTATGCCGGCGCGTGGGCTTATCATCGAGGCACACGTGGAACATGGTCGTGGCTCAATCGCTCATGCCCTCATCGAGGAAGGAACGCTCAAGGTCGGTGACTTCGTGGTAGCTGGTCCAGCCTACGCCAAGATTCGTAACCTCGAAACCACAAAGCACGAGCCAATTACCTCCGCTGGTCCATCGACCCCAGTCATTATCACCGGTTTTAAGGCACTGCCTGAGTTTGGCGACCCATTCATAATCGTCAAGACCGAAAAGGAAGCCCGCCAACAGGCCACTATTGCAGCCTCAGAACGCTCAAGTGGTCAGCGCTCAGAAATCAGTGGTACCGAAATGCTCCGCCTCATTACTCGCAAAGACAATTTGCAGGAGCTTGCCATTTTGGTCAAAGCCGACGTGCAAGGCTCGTTAACCTCTGTTATCGATAGCCTCAAAACGATTGATACCGACGAAGTCGCGGTGCGAGTCGTGAGTTCAAGCGTGGGCGTAGTGAACGAAAATGATATTCATATTGCTCATAGCTCAAAAGCGATTGTTTATGGCTTTAACACTAGTGTTGCGAGCAATGTCAAGCGCATCGCCAGTCGCGACCAAGTGTCCATCCGTTTGTACAACGTCATATATGAGTTAATCGATGATGTTAAGGCAGAGCTGAGCGAATTGCTCTCTCCGGAGGTGATTGAGCACGAAATTGGCACACTTGAGGTGAAGGGTGTGTTCAAAACCACCAAAACCGAAATAATTTGTGGTGGCGAGGTAAAGAGTGGCAAATTGGTAGCTCCTGCCGAGGTACGCATCTTTAGGGGCAAAGAGCAAATTGCAGAAGCCAAGCTTAAAGGCCTCAAGCGCGGTCCCAATGATGCCCGCGACCTTACCGAGGGTGAACTTGGTGGGTTAGAACTGCAGACAGTGGGGCGTATTGCGCTTGAAGTTGGTGACACCATCCGCTTCTTTACCCGCGAAACCAAACAGCGAACCTTGTAGGGAAGTGGTACAATAGTAGTATGCTAAAACTCGATAACAATCTCCTGCAAGAAATCGGTCTTGGTAGCCTTCCCGAAGACCAAAAGCGTTCCATGCTTCAGCATATTTACGACACGCTTGAGCTGCGTGTTGGCACCCAACTTGCTAACCAAATGACCGACGCTCAGCTACAAGAGTTTGAGCGATTTATCGACCAAGGCGGTGACCAAAACCAAGCCGAAGCACTCAAGTGGCTCGAGGGTAATTTACCCAATTACAAAGACGTTGTGCAGCAAGTATTTGTCCAGCTCAAGGGCGAGATTGCCCAAATGGCTCCGCAAATTTTAGCGAGTGCACCGGCTGCCGCTCAGCCACAGCCAAGTATGCCCGGCGCTGTTCCGCAATCACCAGCGGAGCCTATACAGCCAGTGTATGCGGCACCACAGCAGTCACAGCCCCTGCAGCCACAACCCACTCAAAGCTACGATGCGTATCAGCCGGCGCCTACCTCCGGGTACCAACAGCCTCAGCCAGGTTTTGCTGGTCCAGCGCCAGACCCAGCGGCTATGCCGCAGTCAGCCTATGTTCCACCGGCACCTCAGCCCATGCCAGATCCTGCTCAGCAGCAATCATACCAACAAGCTCCGCCAACCTGGCAGCCACCCCAGCCATTAACCGACGATACTCAGCACTATGGCCAGCCACAATCACCACAGCCCAACCAGCAGTAATTTTACCTGGGATGACACAGTAACTTCTTATAATTTTACTTGGTTTTAATATTTTTGCCATAGCCAGCAATAAATGCTGCTGCGCTCATCTCGTTTTTGCCAGCTGGTTTGAGTTTGTCGATAATGAGTGCATTATTACTCGTTTGAATATAGAGTTGCTTGTTAGTAATATAGGCTGAACCAGGTGTATCGAGTAAGCCCTCAGTTTTCGTTATATGGGCTGCGGTAATAACGACATCTTTGCCAGCTATGGTAGTGCAGATGCCTGGCCAGCCGGCATAGGCGCGCACTTCACGCTCAAGCTGCACGGCAGGCTTGGTAAAGTTGAGCACGCCATCTGCTTTAGTGATGCGTGTATCGTAGGTAGCAACAGCGTCATCTTGCGGCTGAGCAACGCACTCGCCCGAGAATATCTTAGGCAGCATGCTACGTAGCATACTCGAGCCTATGTCGCCGATAGTCTCAGCTAGGGCTTGCTTGGTCTCGTTGCCGACGAGCTCCACGGGGGCCTGGGCGTAGACGGGGCCAGCATCCATGGATCGTACCAACGCCATGAGTGATACGGCAGTCTCAGAGCTGCCATCTAGCATAACTGCTTCAAGCGGAATTGGCCCACGGTGCTGCGGGAGTGCAGAGGGGTGGATATTGATAATTCCCTGTGGAAACAGTGAGATAACGCTCTCTGGCACCATCTTGCCATAGGCAGCCAAGATGCCAGCCTCTGCCCGCAGTGCTTGCAGATTGTCATATATGTCAGCTAGTTTTTTTGGCGAAAAGTAGGGTATATCGTGAGATTTCGCAAACTCCTCAACCTCAAGTGTACGCTGCTTGCGTGATGCAGTACCGCTATCGCTGGCAACAATTGCAGCAACTTTATATCCCTCTTCGAGAAGCATAGTAAGGATGGGCAGATTAGTTACTACACCGGTCGCCAATCGCTCATTACCAAAAAAAACAATCGAGGGTTTAGTCCCAGAGTTCGGCATTGTTTTTTATCTCCGTGTCGTAGTGTTTTGGAGTTAGCTTGCCATTATTCTCTAGCGTATAAAACGCGGTCGGGTCATCCTTAATATGGTCGATAAACACAACACCGTTCGTATGGTCTATTTCGTGCTGAAAGACTCGGGCCAGGAACCCTTCGGCGGTAACGCGGAGTTCCTTACCGTCCATGGCAAGTGCTTTAACGCGCACCTTAGAATGGCGTGCGACACGGCCGTAGACATTGCGGATACTTAGACAGCCTTCATAGTCTTCGAGTAGCTCGCCTTCATATTTGGTGATTTCGGGATTGATGAATACTTGGAAGCTGCGGTCTGCTTTGTTATCAAAATCGTTACGAATAATAACAACACGCTGTAGGACATCAATTTGCACTGCCGCGAGCGCCACGCCGACTTCGTGTTCTCGGCCGTCTTCCCAATCTAGGGTAGCTTGAATCATAATATCGATGAGTTCTTTGACCTCATCGCCAACAAAACCGACTTTTTTAGAGCGTTGGCGCAGATGAGGATTGGGCAGCGTAATAAGTTGTCGTGACATTACAAACTAGTATATCAGACTGAGTTCTGTGCGAAACCTGGGTACATGACAAACGAGGAGCTAAAGCAGGTTAGTCGGGTCAAGGTCGTGCGCCCAGCCCGAGGGGAGCGATGCTACTATTGCCACAAGTTGTTTGCGCGATGTACTTTTGACAATAAGTTGCCATTTGTACTTAGTGTTTTCGCGCGGGTGAAAGGCCGGTGAAGGACCTTCGACAATTAGCCTGGGGTAGGCTTTATATATCTGTTGCTTTAACTTTGTTGCGGCATTTTCGGCTGCAGCACTCGTCGCACGTAAACATGAAAGTTTAAGTAAAAACACGTAAGGGGGAAAATGATAAAGCTTACGTTCGGCTAGCTCGCGTTCGTAAAACTCGTCGTAATTTTGACGTATAGCCGACACAATAATCGGGTTGGTTGGTGCAAAAGTTTGAATGTAGGTTGTGCCAGCACGGTGCCCGCGCCCGACACGACCAGAAACTTGGCTAATAAGCTGAAAGGTGCGTTCGGCTGCCGTGTAGTCAGGTATTAACATGCTACTATCGGCCGACAGCACCCCAACTACGCTTAGTTGGGGTAGGTCTAACCCTTTTGTAATCATCTGTGTGCCCACCAGTATGTCGGTGTCACCTTTGGCCAATGTAGCAAGTTGCTTTTCAAGCTGTTCGGCTTTAGTGACATCAGTGTCGAAACGCTGGACTTTGGCGTGAGGAAACAGGCGCTTTACCTCGTCCACCACGGCCTTGGTGCCAATGTTTCGTAGAAGTATATCGGATTGACCACACTCTGGACAAGCCGAGGGCAGCGGGTGTAGTCGGCCGCAAACATGGCAACGAACAGTGTGGGTATCACCGTGGTAAGTCAGCGGCAAATCACAGTGGTCGCACAGAGCTTGCCATCCACAGTTATTACAGAGTATGGCATTAGCGGTACCACGTCGATTGAGAAACAATAGTGACTGTTCGTGCTGCTGTAGGGCTGTCGCGATGCCGTCTAGCAAACTGTTACTCATAATGTTACTGCGACTAAATGCAGTACGGTCCCGCAGGTCTATAAGCTTGGTGGTGGTTGTTTGCTGCTCGGCCGTGGTGAGTGCGCGCTTAGTCAGCGAGATGACAGGACGGTTTTTGGCCCGCGTAATAAACATATCCTCCACCGATGGTGTGGCCGATCCAACCACTAACGCACAGTCGTGCAACTGAGCGAGCTTGGCAGCAACGCGCTCGGTACGGTAGCGGGGCGCGCTGTCGCTCTTGTAGGCCTGATCGTGTGCTTCATCAATAACGATGAGTCCGATAGATTGGAGTGGTGAAAATAAGGCTGAGCGTGCGCCGACAACAATGCGCGGCTGAGTGGCACTAACGAGGTCGTACCAGATAGTGCGACGCTGCGCGACGGTCAACCTTGAATGAAGTATGACAACCGCATCACCAAATAACTGCTTAAAATCAGCGGCCAGCTGAGTCGTTAGCCCAATCTCGGGAGTAAGGATGATGCAAGACTTGCCAGCAGTAATACTCTTTTTAGCCAATTCTAGGTAGACTCGGCTTTTGCCCGAACCAGTCACCCCGTGGAGTAGATGGTAGCCCGAGGGTTCGATAGCTGCAACTGCTTTTACCTGTTCGGTAGTCAAAGTAGGCGGCCGTGCCGTCGATTTTGAAGTGAGGTTTGGGGCTGTGTTATTTGTTATTGTTGTAGGGAACGAAGTACTAGGAGGCAAAAACTGTCGAACAACTACCCCGAGGGGGGCTGGATAGTAGTCGTGCAACCACCACATAAGCGTAATGGCGGTTTGGGGCACTGTTTGGCCTGGAGCAACTGCCGACAGTGGCTTAGCAGTGAAGTTGGGCTGTGGCACTTCAGCAGTGACAATCGCCAAGACGGGCCTATTACGTAGATGAGCACGCACAATCGTCCCAACAGGCAAATGTTCGTCGTGGCTATATGTCAGCACATCCTTACCATGAAAATGGCTATCGCCAACTAACACCTCGTAGTAGTACATACTACCGAGTATAGGCCATACTCTAGCAATTATCGAATCACACATGTGCAAGGTCGGACCTTGCACAACTAGGCATGTAGTAGTAAATTTGGGTGTTGAAAAGCCGACAAATGCGCGCTATACTAAGAGTAATCACGTTGTGGTAACAACAATAAAAGGGATTATGGTAATTTAGACATGCTAGACGTATTTATCACCTCAAGAGTCCGACGCAAGATTATTGTAATCTATGCTAAATACCCCGATTTTAAAACGCATGTTCGTGGTCTTGCCAAGCTCATTAAAGAAGACGCTGGCAACATCCAGCGCGAACTCAAGCGCCTTGAGAAAGCAGGCTTTCTACTCAGCGAAAAGCAGGGTAATACCAAGATTTACCACACCAACAAGCAATTTATTATATTTAAAGAACTCCAGAGTATTGTGCTCAAGAGCCAACGTACCGCCCAAAAACGGAACGTCAGCTAAGAAATAACAAGAGAACCGAGATAGGCTCTCTTATCGTGCAGACAAAATCGAAAGATTTTGTCTGACTGTTTTTTTGATAATTATAAAAATATCCTCGCAATGAATTCAGGGATATTTTTGTTTGCAGGACTAGGCACAAGCACAGGTCTACGCTACTCGTTGTTCTTGATGGAGTTAGTACGGAAATCTCACTTGCGATAGCGCCTCTGTTACTGTATACTCTCCCTCTGTATGATAGAAGTAACTCGTAAAGACGGCAAAGAGTCGGCCGAAAACCTGATCCGACGCTTTAATCGCCGTGTTCAGCAGTCAGGCCTTGTCCTGACAGTCAAATCAGGTCAGTATTTTGAAAAGGGTCTGAGTAAGCGTGAGCGCCGCAACAAGGCAATTATTCGCACTCAGCGCAAAGCCCTTAAGCTTAAGAAAATTAAGCTCGGTCAAAAGTAGCATCCAGACAAAGCGCACCCTATGGTGTGGCGCAATCTGTAGTCACGGCGTCACTGATGTCGTTGACTAGAAACATTGCACCACACCAAGCTGTTGCGCGACGTCTGGATTTTCACTTGAGAAACTACTGCAGTATTAAGTACAATGGAGATATATGGGAGAGCTAAAACAGCGTTTACAGGATGAAGTCAAAAAGGCAATGTTGGCTAAAGATGCCGCACGTTTAGAGTGTTTGCGTGGGCTAAAGAGCGTTATTTTGTATGCTGAGGTGGCTGCGGGCAAGCGCGACAACGGGCTCGAAGATGCCGAGGTAGAGTCACTTTTAGCCAAAGAGGCAAAAAAACGTCAAGAAAGTGCCGACCTGTATGTACAAGGCGGCTCACAGGAGCGAGCCGACAAAGAGCTCGCCGAGAAGGCTATGATTGAGGAATTTTTGCCCAAGCAGCTCTCGGAGGCCGAGATATCGGCAGTTGTCGACGAAATTATATCCCAGGTAAAACCCAATGGCGCACAACAGATGGGGCAGGTGATAGGCCAGGTAAAATCACGCCTAGGTAACACCGCCGACGGTGCATTGATTGCAAGACTAGTAAAGGAGAAATTACAGTGATTCTACTAATGGGTCCGGCCGGCGCTGGCAAGAGTATGCAAGGACACAAACTAGCCGATGAGTACGGCTATGCCTATATATCCACCGGTGAGGTGTTTCGCCTACTTATAACCGGGCGTCGTCGGGCTGAAATGTTGGAAGGCAAGCTCCTGAGCGACGCCGAGACGATTCACGTGCTTGACAAAGTACTCGAGATTATCGACACCAAAGAACAGTTTATTCTAGATGGTTTTCCTCGTACTGCGAATCAGGTCACCTGGATGTTGGGCGAGATTGCAGCTGGTCGGTTTGAGAAACCAACTGTTGTACACCTAAACATCACCGAAGATGAAATCCGTAGCCGCCTCAGCAAGCGTGGTCGCCCAGACGACACCGACGAGGCCATTACCCGGCGATTTTCTTCGTACCAGAATGAAACGCGCCCCATCCTTGAGCAAATGAAGCAATCGGGTATAGAAATCATTGAAGTTGACGCTGTTGGGTCGCCGGTCGAAATTCATAAGAATATTGTAAAAGCACTTGGAGTCTAAACGCCATGCAGCCAAAAACTACGGCTGAAATTGAGGTGATGCGACGCAGCGGGCATATTCTGGCAAGCGTACTCGAAAAAATCCGGCATGAAGCTCGAGCAGGTATGACCCCAAAGGACATATCGGCTTTGGCAGCAACCGAAACCGAAAAATTAGGCGGCAAACCGGCGTTTAAAGGGTTTGAGGGCTTCCCCGACATTATATGCATATCCAATAATAACGAAGTGCAACACAGTATACCGAGCGGTGTGCCGTTTAAAAATGGTGACATTGTGAACTTTGACTATGGAGTGATTGTTGATGGCATGGTAACTGATGCGGGCCTAACCATCTGTATTGGCGGCAAGCCTGACAAAGCAGGTGAACGATTGCTTAAAGGCACCGAAGAGGCGCTTTACGCAGGCATTGCAATGGTGCGCGAAGGGGCACGAGTCGGCGATATATCAGCTGCAATTGAAAAGATATTGCGTGCACATGATTTAGGTATTGTGCGCGAATTAGTGGGTCATGGAGTAGGGCATGAACTGCACGAGTCACCCGAAATACCAAATTACGGACGGGCAGGTACTGGGATGGTGCTTCGTGCTGGTATGACGATTGCTATTGAGCCTATTACTACACTTGGGAGTCATAAGATATTTCAGGCGCATGATGGCTGGACGCTACTGACAGTTGATGGCAGTCGGAGTGCACAGTTTGAGCACACGGTACTAGTGACACCGCGAGGCTACGAAATCCTGACCCAGGTATAGTGATACATAAGTTGTCATTTCGACCTATTTGACTTTGTTTGGAAACAAGCGACATAGCTCAAAACAAATACGCCTATCTTACGCGAAGAAACCTCATCATACGTAACGGCCTTTTCTTGGCATAGTCTACTTAATGAGCTGCTCGAAATTGTCTTCAAAAAATGATTTCTTTACTCCAGAAAAAGGAAGAGCTTTTTCTTGAAACATCGGGGGTCTCTCATTCAGCAAATAGTCATGGCGGCAATCAGACGATGCTGAGCTTCGGGAGAAGAATCATCCAGAATAGCTGCCAGAAGATTGAACGTACGGAACCTGCTTGAGCCAGCGCTTTGGATATGACCAAGAGAATCCGCATATAATAACTGCCAAGAAAAGTCACTGATGCCCTGTAAGATCTCTTGTTGGCGCGGAAGGTCTGTGTCTGGAACTGCGATGCCCGACAACCCATAGCCGACAAAGGTATCAACCTGAATCTGCATATATTCCGGGGAAAGTGGATTCATTTGCTATATTCCATGTACTATTTTATAAAAATCAAGCTACGATTCATTTACTTGCCTAAGTCAAAGCTATAGCGGTATACTAGGGCAATATGCGTACAGAAGCAGCTGCACCACACTTTGTCGGGCTTGATATTGGGACCTCGACTGTTCGTTGCGTAATCGGTACCCGTGACGAACACACCGGAGTTATATCGGTTATTGGTCACGGTAGCGCGCCCAACCAGGGTATGCGCAAGGGTGTGATTATGCATGTCGATGACTCGGCCGAAGCAATTGTTCAGGCAGTGACCGAGGCCGAACGTATTGCGGGTATACGAGTCGAGCGCGCTACTATTAATGTTAACGGTGCCCATGTAACAGGAATGAATTCACGCGGAGTAATTGCCATTAGTACTGCCAACCGCGAGATTACTGTCGAGGACAGAGAGCGCGTCGAAGAAGCCGCAGCCATTGTAAAGTTACCGGCTAATCGCGAAATACTGCAGGTATTTGCCAAGAATTACCGCCTTGATGGTCAGGATAATCTTAAGGACCCTGTTGGCATGCGCGGTGTTCGACTAGAAGTAGACTGTCATATTGTGACGGCAGCAACGCCAAATGTTCGTAATCTGGATTTGGCGCTCGAGAAAGCTCAAGTGACTATTGCTAACCGTACGGTTTCGGCGCTAGCAGCCGCCGAGGCAACACTTGACCGTAAGCAAAAAGAAGCCGGTACAGTAGTGCTCGACATTGGTGCCGGCACAACCAATCTAACAGTTATTGAAGACGGTGAAATTCAGCACGTCGCAGTCATTCCTATGGGGGGCACTCATATTACCAATGACCTAGCTATTGGCCTCAAAACTGACCTTGATGTGGCCGAGCAGGTCAAGCTTAAGCATGCTCGACTCGGTGACACCACCGATAAAACCTTTCGTATCATCGTTGATGGCGTTGGTCACACTTTTGAACAGCTCGAAACGAACATGATAGTTGAAGCCCGTGTTGAGGAACTATTTGAGTTTGTCGATAAGGAGTTACAGCGGATTCATCGTTCGCGAAAGCTGCCGGGCGGTGTGGTGATTGTTGGTGGGACAGCTTCGTTACCAGGCATTGCCGATTTTGCCAAGGAAAAGCTTGAACTTCCGGCCCGACTAGGCAAAATAAAGGGGCTTGAGGGATTGGTGGACACTGTGGATGACCCAAGCTTTGTGACCGGCACCGGGCTTATGCTGCTTGATGTTATATTCGCCCCGTTTGCAGTTGACCAGGTACCACCTACAGAGATGTTTAGCGGCAATATCCAGTCGCTCTCAAAGTTATTTAAGAAATTTAAGCCGTAAGGGGCGCTTTCTAATAAATTTTTCCTCCCGTGTCTCGAGCGGTGAGGATTTTTTGTATACATCCCTTTTTTTACTTAAAAAGTTCGAACTCAGTAACTACTCAGGCATTTTGGTCTATACTCTTTTTTGTATGCGCCACCCGTTGAACTGGTGGACAAGCTCAGTTATACTAGTAAAAGAATATAAGGGGATAAGGGGAGCAACCAAATGGCACAAGCAGTCGACCCGGCAATCGAAACGTTTGCACGTATTAAGGTCATAGGAGTCGGTGGTGCCGGTGGTGCAGCCGTGAACCGTATGATAGAGGCGGGAGTAGATGGCGTAGAATTTGTGGCTATTAACACAGATGCCCAGGCGCTCCATAACTCCAGGGCGACGACCAAGATTCATATTGGGCGTGACACTACTCGCGGACTTGGCGCAGGTGCCGACCCCACAGTGGGTGAGCGAGCTGCCCAAGAATCAACTGACGAGATTAAAGCGGCTATTGAGGGCGCTGATATGGTGTTTGTCACCATTGGTGCTGGTGGAGGTACTGGGAGCGGTGCTGGCCACATTGTGGCGCAAATCGCTCGTGATATGGGTATATTGGTGGTTGGATTTGCAACGAAACCCTTTGCTTTTGAAGGTGAAAAACGTCGTCGTAACGCCGATGTTGCTATTGAGCGCTTACGCGCAGCCGTAGACACCCTAATTATTATTCCCAATGACCGCCTGCTCCAAACAATTGACCGCCAGACCCCACTACTTGAAGCCTTCAAGGTGGCCGATGACGTTTTGCGCCAAGGAGTACAGGGCATTTCTGACCTTATTACCGTTCACGGACTGATTAACCTCGACTTTGCCGACGTTAAGGCTGTCATGAGTAATGCTGGCTCGGCTCTGATGGGTATTGGTCGTGCGAGCGGCGAAAACCGTGCTGTTCAGGCAGCTCAACAAGCTATCGATTCACCTCTTCTTGAGGTCTCAATTGATGGGGCCCGGGGTATTTTGTTTAACGTTATTGGTGGCCAAGACCTCTCAATGCACGAAATCAACACTGCTGCCGAAGCTATCACTGCCGCTGCCGATCCCGATGCCAATATTATCTTTGGGGCTACGATTAGCCCAGAGCTTGAGGGTGAAATTATTATCACCGTAGTTGCTACCGGTTTTGATGCTGCTTACTTCTCCAGCCGTACAGTCCCCACGGGCTTGCCCGAATTTGAGCCACTTGCCAACACACAGCCCGAAGTTCGCGAAATAGAACCACCCGCCGCAGTGACAGCCGAATTTGTTAAGAACGACGAAAGCAAAAACCCAGACATGACATCGCTCGACATGACTATTAAAGACGAGCCAGTTGATTCCGAAACCGACTTTACTAATGATGTACCGGTTCCAAACATTTGGTCAATGCACGAAGACGAAGACAAAACTGATTCCTCCAATGCTTTGTCGGGGTCAGTCATTTCTTCGGCTCAAGAAGACGAACTAGAAAAGCCTTCATTTTTGCGTCGACTTACAAAACGACGCCAAAAAACTGAAGACGAAGACAAAGACAAAACTGATAAATAACAGATATAAGCAGCCATAACTGTCATAAATAATACAGCGTAAAAAGGCTTTACGGCCGCTACCAGTAGCGGTATGATAAGTACATAGAACACCATATATAGCCCTTAGAGTGGAAATAAGGGGTGTAACAGGGTCGCTCTTTATAAAACAACAGGGGGTAAAATGAAGTGTGGCCAATGTGATTTTGATGACACAAAAGTTATCGAAAGCCGGGATGTGGCAGAGGGACAAGCTGTGCGGCGACGCCGAGAATGTACGCACTGCGGCTATCGCTATACGACCTATGAGCGGGTAGAACGACCTCAGCTTATTGTCGTGAAAAATGATGGTACGAGGCAGCTGTTTAGTCGCCAAAAACTACTCGGAGGGTTGTATCGGGCCTGCGAAAAAACACCCGTTACCAGCGTTCAGTTGGAGCATCTCGTTCATAGTATCGAACAAGAGCTATATGCCTGTGCTGAGCCAGAGGTAAAATCGGGTAAAGTTGGCGAAATGGTAATGGTTCGACTAGCCGAGCTAGATGAAGTGGCCTATGTGCGCTTTGCGAGTGTTTACAGGCGGTTCCGCGATATTGCGAGCTTTGAGCAAGAGCTTTCTCAGATACGAGAGCGCAAGATAGCTGGCACGCTCTAAATAAGAACTACTAAACAAAAAGCACTACAAAAATAACAAAATAAGAGGGGAGCATCATTATGGGACAAGCAACTAATCAGAGCGTAAAGCGATTCTTTACAAAGCCAAAGTCAAAGGCCTACGACCAAGTTAAATGGGAAAAGCGTGATTCGGAACTCAAGAACCCTTTTACGGGTGAAATAGTTTTCCAGCAAAAGGGAGTAGAAATTCCAGAGGGTTGGTCGATGAACGCTCTCAATATTGTCGCGCAAAAATACTTTACTGGTACTCCAGGTGATGCTGACCGCGAAACATCCCTAAAACACCTCATAGACCGAGTGGTCGATACTGTGGTGCGACAAGGGCAGCAAGAGGGATACTTTGACAACGACACTGACGCCGAAAACTTTCGCGAGGAACTCAAATATGTCCTGGCGACACAGCGCGCAGCCTTTAACAGTCCAGTTTGGTTTAATATTGGCGCGCCAGAGCGTGCTCAGCAAGCGAGTGCGTGCTTTATTCTTGGCGTCGAAGACACTATGCCGTCTATTTTGCAGTGGTACACCGACGAAGGCATGATTTTTAAGGGGGGTTCGGGAAGTGGTGTCAATGTTAGCTCGATTCGCTCAAGTGTTGAGCCTCTTGGCAAGAGTGCGGGGACTGCCTCGGGTCCGCTGAGCTTTATGCGCGGTGCCGATGCCAGTGCGGGCGCTATCAAGAGCGGAGGTAAAACCCGTCGTGCGGCTAAGATGGTGATTCTCGATGTTGACCATCCAGACGTAGAAGAGTTTATTTGGTGCAAAGCCATCGAAGAACGCAAGGCACGTGCCTTGCAAGAAGCTGGGTTCGACATGAGCCTTGATGGCAAAGACATCTTTAGTGTGCAGTACCAAAATGCTAACAACTCTGTACGTGTGACTGATGAGTTCATGCAGGCCGTAGTTGATAACAAAGATTGGGATCTTAAGGCAGTTAAAACCGGTAAAACCGTTCGTACAGTCAAGGCTCGCGACATTATGCGCCAGTTTGCCGAAGCAGCCTGGGAATGTGCTGATCCTGGCATGCAGTTCGACACTGTCATTAACAAGTGGCATACCACGCCAAATGCTGGGCGTATCAATGGCTCTAACCCCTGTAGTGAGTATATGCACCTTGATAATTCTGCCTGTAATCTCGCTAGCATTAACCTGCTTAAATATCTCAATGACGACTTTAGTTTTGATGTCGAGAGCTTTAAGCACACGGTTGAACTGGTATTTACCGCTCAAGAGATACTAGTTGGCTACAGCGAATACCCAACCGAACGCATTACCAAAAACGCCAAAGCCTATCGTGAACTTGGTATTGGCTATGCTAACTTGGGTGCACTTTTGATGGCGCAAGGGTTGCCCTATGATAGCGATGAGGGTCGTGCTCAGGCAGCGGCTATCACTGCACTACTAACTGGTCATTCATACGCTACAAGCGCTCGAATTGCCCAAAAGGTTGGCCCATTTGCCGGTTACCACAAAGACCGTGACAATATGCTGCATGTGCTTCGTATGCACCGTGAGGCGGTCAACCACATCGATGCGGGGTTAGTGTCTGAGGACCTGCTTAGCGCTGCAGCTACTGCCTGGGATGAGGCGGTCGAACTTGGCGAATTGTACGGTGTGCGTAACAGCCAAGCCAGCGTTTTGGCTCCAACTGGCACCATTGGTCTAATGATGGATTGCGACACAACAGGTATTGAACCCGACCTAGGTCTGGTGAAGGTCAAGAAGCTTGTGGGCGGTGGCACCATGAGTATTGTGAACCAAACAGTACCACGTGCTCTTAAAGCACTTGGCTATACTCCAGAGCAGGTGAACGACATCGTAGCCTACATTGACACCGAAAAAACCATCCTTGGCGCCCCACACCTGCAACAATCGCACGAACCCGTTTTTGCTTGTTCAATGGGTGATAACTCTATTCATTACCTTGGTCATGTCAAGATGATGGCCGCTGTTCAGCCATTCCTATCTGGCGCAATTAGTAAAACGGTCAATATGCCAGAGACGGCAACTGTCGAGGACATTGAGCAACTCCATATCGATTCATGGCGCATGGGTCTTAAGGCAGTTGCTATTTACCGTGACAACTGTAAAGTCGCCCAGCCACTCAGTATGGCTAAAAAAGACGGTGACACTCCGAAGGACGCTGTTCAGGCTGCGCCATTGGTGGTTGCCGACGACGGCAAGATTGTCATTAAAGGTGCAGTACGCCGTAAGATGCCACGCAAACGCACTAGTCGAACCTACCGGTTCGAGGTTGCTGACCTCGAGGGATTCTTTACAGTTGGTGAATACGCAGACGGTACTCCCGGTGAAATCTTCATCACTGTTAGCAAACAGGGTTCAACCTTGGCGGGGCTCATGGACTCTTTTGCGATTAGTATGAGTCATGGCTTGCAATATGGTGTACCGCTCAAGAGCTACGTTAAGACGTTGCGCGGTACCAGCTTTGCACCTTTTGGTATTACCGACGACCCAGATATTCGCACCGCTAGTTCAGTGACAGATTACATTATTCGTAGGCTAGCGCTCGACTATTTGAGCTTTGATGACCGCCTAGAGCTTGGTCTTGCTAGCTTCGACGACATGCCAGAATCCCAGACGAGCTTGCTCGACGAAGAAACTGAGCCAGTAGAAACCGAAGGTATTGAAGTAGCTGAAACACGTCCAGTACAAATGAGCGTGCCAAAAGCTACTATTGCCCAAAGTACTGCGAGCGATACCCCCCAGGCCACAACCAAGGACTCAACAGCACCGCTTTGCTATAACTGTGGTAATCAGACACAGCGCTCAGGCAGCTGTTATGTTTGTACTTCTTGTGGCAGCACAACTGGTTGTAGCTAAATTTTGCTCTGCAGCAATCATAAAGAGAACCGGCCTTGCCGGTTCTCTTTATGATGTCAATCTTTCGCGTCCTAGACCCCAACTGCTAAGTTATGTATACTTGCTATCATGAAGATACTAGTGCTTTATCGGCCAAATTCTGAGCATGCCAGGGGGGTGGAATCGTTTTTGCACGATTTACAGAAGCAGCATTATATACAACCACGTAATCTCAAAACGCTCAATATGGACAGCCGGGAGGGAATTTCAACTGCGAGCATATACGACATCATGGCGTTTCCGGCAATTCTCGTAACAGCAGACAACGGACAGTATATGAAGCACTGGGAAGGTAATTTGCCACTTATGAGTGAAGTTATGAGCTACACGCTGGTCTAATTGTTGTCGCCGATGTTCTCTTTACGGCGCTGGGTAAGGTCTTGAGAAAACAGGGGATAGACGCTATTATGTACATAAGGACGCTGTAGTTTTGCTACGTGAGTGAGTATCGGTCACGAAGTCCGTGGACAGAAAGGGCCCGTGCCCAAGTAGATTCCACCGCGCATGCTGCGATAAAGCAAGTAACGAAGTGCTAAAAGAACGGTTATCACCGCTTTTAGAAACCGGATGGTACCCCCCATTTTACCTGGGGTCCGGTGTCTAACAGGGGTGATTTTTATTTGGAGTTAACTATTATGAGCACAATCCTTATCTACGGCGATTCTAATACCTGGGGACAAGATGCCTATTTGCAACGCTATCAAGAAGCGGTTCGATGGGTGGCGCAGCTAGGCCAAAAACTTGGCCCGAATTATCGGGTAGTACCTGCAGGGCTATCGGGCAGGGTTGCTGGCAACAGTAGTGCCATAGTGCCAATCAAGCGAGGAAAAGATTCATTTGAGCTTGTATACCGCCAAACTTTTCCGGTTGATGTGGTTATTATCGCGCTTGGCACCAATGATATTAAAGAAAAATACAACATATCAGCCGCCACGATAGTTGACGACTTGTTGTGGTACAAGCAAAAAGTTGAGCATTTGACGGACTACACCGGAAAGCCGTTACGGCCTAAGGTGCTATACATTGCACCGCCAAATTGCATCTGTGGAACCGTGCATTTTGCTGGTGACGAAGCAAAGCGGCGGGCGATTATTACAGGGTTACAAGCCAATAATGTCGACATGGTTACAACAGAGGATATTGATTTAAGCGAAGACGGGGTGCATTTTTCGCCAAAAGGGCACATACGTAGGGCAGAAATAGTATATGACAAGCTAAAGGAGATGAAACTATGAAGTTCAAAAGCGGTACCAGGCGACGAGCGCTAGAGTATGAAAAGGATATTGCTAAGCGTTGGGAGCGGGACAATACCTTTGAGAGGTCGGTAGAGCAACGGCCAGAAAGCAACAAATGGGTATTCTATGACGGACCACCGTTCTTAACGGGGACACCGCATCACGGCCATCTGCTCGTGAGCACCGTCAAGGATGCCATGGGCCGATTTCACACCATGAAGGGCCAGCGGGTTGAGCGTACCTGGGGCTGGGATTGTCATGGCTTACCGGCCGAGGTGTATGTAGAAAAACAACTTGGCATTGCCAGTAAAAAAGAGATTGGGACCAAAATCAGTGTTGAAGACTACGTTAAGGCGTGCCGGGCAGCCATGGTAAAGACAGGTACCGAATGGGAAGACACTATTGAGCGGCTAGGGCGCTGGGTAGAATTTCGAGGCGCCTACAAAACCATGGATAAAGAATACATGGAATCTGTTTGGTGGGCATTTAAAACCTTGTATGAAAAGGGCAAGATTTACGAAGGTGAAAAGATTCTTGTTTACTGCACCAAAGATGCCACGCCAATTAGTAAGAGCGAAGTAGCTATGGAGAATAGCTACCAAGTCGACACTGACCCGAGTGTATTTGTCTACTTTAAGCTCCAAGACGCCAACGAATACCTTTTGGCCTGGACAACAACACCCTGGACACTTCCCGCTAACGTGGCTGCGGCCGTACATAAAGATGAAGAGTACTCGCTCTTAGAACACGACGGCAAAAAGTTTTATGTTGCCACCGACGCAGTTAGTCGCGTTATGCAAGATACTAAGAAACAACCATTACAGTACAACGTTGTTAAAAAAATACAGGGTTTAGAATTGGTCGGCAAAAAGTATGAGCCACTTTTCGAGAATCGTGGTCCGACTGCTCATCACGTGTTGCATGCAGACTTTGTGACAACAGTAGATGGCACTGGTATCGTACACGAAGCACCGGCCTACGGCGAAGAAGACTACGAACTCTGTAAGGCGCATGGCATTCCTGTGGTATCGATTGTCGATGCCGACGGTAACTACACCGAGGGCCATTGGCAGGGGCAGAACATTTGGGAGGTGAACAAGCTTATCGCTAAAACCCTTGTCGAAGAGGGTAGGGCGCTCAAGGTCGATTACATTCAGCACGAATACCCCCATTGTCACCGCTGCGGCACCAAGTTGATGTACCGGGCGCATCCAAGCTGGTTCATGGATATTCAGGGCCAAAAGCACGAGATGCTGCAGGCAAACGCTGAAACTCGCTGGGTACCAGATGTACTCAGAACAGGTCGTTTTAACAACATTATTGACCAAGCACCAGATTGGAACTTGAGTCGCGACCGCTATTGGGCAACTCCAATCCCCGTGTGGAAAGGCGTACGTAATGATGGCACCGAAGAAGTCAAGGTATTTGGGAGCTACGAAGAATTTGCGCAGTATACTGGGTTATCGCTTGATGACTACCACTTACCACAGGTCATGAATGTGACATTTGAGATGGATGGGGTGACCATGCGGCACATAGGCAAGGTATTGGACTGCTGGTTTGAGAGTGGCAGCATGTCATTTGCGCAGTTCCACTATCCGTTCGAGAACAAGGCTAAATTTGAATCGAGTTACCCGGCCGATTTCATTATCGAGGCTATCGATCAGACTAGGGGATGGTTTTATAGTTTGCTGGCGGTTAATGTTGGGCTGTTTGACAAAGCGCCCTGGAAAAACCTGATTTGTACGGGATTTATTAACGCAGCCGATGGCAAAAAAATGAGTAAGAAACTCAAAAACTACACGGATCCAATGGAGTTGATGGACAAATATAGTGCCGATAGCTTTCGGTTTTTGATGCTGAACAGCCCACTCACCAACGGTGAGAACTTTGCCTTGGCCGACAAGGACGTTGCAGACGTAGCGCGCAAACTGAGCATGGTTTGGAATATGTATGATTTCTTTACCATGTACGCCGAAGTCGATAACTTCTCGTTTCCGTACTCTGCATCGCGAGCAGATGCGTTTCTGGTTCACGGTATGTCTCATACCGCTCACACCGATACTCCTGCTTCCTTGCACAGCAACAAAAACCAGAAGTTCTTAGTTGAGGTTGTGCTCGATAGACTACAAAACCCGCTCGATAGGTGGATAGTTTCGCGCTTGCATCAGTTGGTGGCTGAGGTAGAAGAGCGTACTGAGGCCTATGATCTTCAGGGAGCACTCAAGCCAATCTTGCCGTTTCTGGACGACGCCAGTAACTGGTATGTGCGTCGCAGTCGACGACGTTTTTGGAAAAGCGAAGACGACACCGATAAAGCTGATGCTTACAAGACGCTGCATTACGTTCTGACGCGACTTTCGTACCTGCTCGCACCATTTACGCCTTTTATGGCTGACGAGCTACACAACAAGCTTGTGGGGGGCGAGAGCGTGCATCTGCAAGACTGGCTACCAGCCGGGAGTGTCGACAGCCAGGTCTTGGCTGATATGTCACGGGCACGTCAGGTGATAGAACAAGGGCTCGCTGCTCGTATGCAGAAATCCGATAGCGAAGAGCAGGTTAAGGTGCGTCAACCACTAGCTACACTGGTCTACGGTGGCCCAAAGCTCAATGCTTTTTACGAAGCGATGATAGCCGACGAGGTAAATGTCAAAGAAGTCAAAAACGAATCCCAGGTGAAAGAAAGTGAAGTACTGCTAGACAAATCGATTACCCCAGAGCTTAAGCGCGAAGGAATGATGCGCGAAGTAGTACGTGTTGTTCAGTCAGCCCGCAAGCAAGCTGGATTGCAAGTTGACGACCATATTTCATTAGTACTCAAAACGGATGATACTATGCTTAGCCAAGCGATAGATGACTTTAAAACAACAATTTTCAAAGAAACATTAACAGATAAAGATGCAATAGTTAAAGATATGTTTACAACGACATCAACGATTGATGGAGCCGAAATAGCGATTGCATTAGCAAAGGTATCGGATTAGTAGGTGAGTAGCAAAACAACAACGCCTGTAATAGGTATTACACCACATTTTGATAACGGCGTGAAGCTTCCGAAGGCCGGCCGGTCAATGATACTGAGGCGTGAATATACCGAAGCAATTGCTGCCGTTGGTGGGACACCTCTCGTGCTCAACCCAAGCATGTCGGTTGAGATAGCCCTGAGCTTATGCGATGGGTTAGTGTTATCTGGTGGTGAAGATGTGCCAGCGCATCTGTACGGTGCCACTCAGACACTTTATTTAGAGGAGCCACTCGAGAGAGTCGAGTGGGAAACGAAGCTTATTCGAGCGTTTCGACATGCTAAAAAGCCGATTTTAGGGGTATGTTATGGCATGCAACTTTTGGCGGTTGTGAACGGTGGTGCGCTTCATCAGGATATCGACACCGAAATTCCCGATGTACTGGTGCACCACAATGCCGTGACAAATGCCAGCATGAAGCATATGGTGACGTTTAGCGATGATTTTTTGGGATTTACGGCGGGACAGCAGGTAGAGGTAGCTTCGCGACATCATCAGGCAGTCGCGTTGGTGCCCGGCGAGTTTCATGTAGCAGCCAAGGCTCCCGATGGAGTGATTGAGGCGATACGCGGCGACAGGGTATATGGTATACAATGGCACCCCGAGTCAGATGAAACGGCGATGAGAATTTATCGCTCATTTGTTAAGCTTTGTGAGTAAGAACTCGATATTGTAACTCCATTTTAACCGAAGTGGCCCGCACTGTGTAGCTTTAGTCAAGAAGTGAGAAATTTGTACCCACATCCATCTGTTACATACTACCTATTTTCATTTCATTAACCCTTAGTTTCATTGCGAAGGCCGCGATAGCGGCACTCGCTCTCCTTTTTTGCCGGAATTTTTCTAAGTTCTAAGTTCTACGATCTAAGCTCTGTGTGCCTTTGTGCTTTGACACTCGATACCCTGAGCCAGAAACCCTATCCCCAGCTCTGAGCTCTCTGCGTTCAACTCACGTCTCTGCTCGGATGGCTTTTCAACGCCGTAGGGTTGTAAAACAGAGGTAGGGTATGGTACAATTGTGCGGTTATAAGCAATCCGCTCAAAAACAAGAAGAGCGGGCTAACTTAAGGGATAACAGATGAAAAAAGCAATTATTGCTACCGGCGGAAAACAATATGTCGTATCCGAAGGTGAAACACTATCCATCGAGAGGCTCAAAAGTGACGACAAAACCGTCAACTTTGATGCACTACTCGTTGTAGACGGCGACAAGACTACTGTGGGCGTACCTACGGTTAAAGGTGCGGTAGTAAAGGCTACTGTTGTAGACGCTGAGGCACGTGCCGCTAAAGTAACAGCCATCCGCTATAAAGCCAAAAAGCGTGTACATAAGGTACACGGTCACAAACAGCACCAAACAGTTATCAAGATTGATAGCATCGGTTAGGCTACTTTTTTTGTCAGTGGCGGACACCTCGGGTAACCGAGGTGTTTTTGTGAGTAGCCTCCCTGTACTTTTGTGTTTCCGATACCCTACGCCCTAAGCATCTTTGCCTCTGCTTTCACGGTTTTTAGTAGCTCCAGCAGCCAGGGAGATGACAAATATTCTACTGTAGGCTGTGGATAACTTTTTGCAAAATTATATAATGTTGACATTATTACTTCAATTTCTTGATAGAACATTTGCTCATTTATACCCAGAATCAACATTTAGCAACAGAGGTAGAAATATTAAGTTGTAAAAAATGCTTCAAATTCTTGATGAGTCTTATGCAAAATGGACACAAATTTTCGTATACATTTTTTGCTTGTTTGGGGGTAGTAAGGAAGTCATACTGGCTATCAGGAAACGCCAAAAATCAAAAGGCACATCCAAAACAAAACTTGGCTCTTTCGCAAAAAGCGACAGAAACCAACACAAACACCTTCAAATCAACCAAATGACAAAACCTAAACCCAGATTGCTGGCGATATTCGCCCGTATCCTCTCTCGCTTTACCGTGAGAGACTTTGTCGTTTCGGCTACGCGAATTGCTCGACCACAGTTGGCTGTGGGGCTTGTTTTGCTCGCCCTACCCCTGTTTTCCCTTACGCACGTAGGCACGTACGTAGGCGTGGGCAACGACCACGCCTATGCCGCCACCAGTGACAACCTCAACTTCCAAGCCAGGTTAGAAACCGCCGCTGGTGCTATTGCTGCCGACGGCTACTACAACCT
>Ga0116164_10000565_pt1 | contig 31773 bp, 23 predicted proteins | sample AD_UKC109_MetaG_FD_89888 | JGI IMG/M metagenome (GOLD analysis project Ga0116164, IMG submission 89888) | Active sludge microbial communities of municipal wastewater-treating anaerobic digesters from Hong Kong - AD_UKC109_MetaG | ecosystem: Engineered > Bioreactor > Anaerobic > Digestate... | reverse complement strand
GCAAACCTTCCTGTCGGCGAGTGTGGGGGCAAAGACCAGGTCAGCCGTTGCGATATCTAAAAATACGGAGGAAATCCAAATCATGTACGAGGACAAAACGCTCACCTGCCGCGACTGCGGTGCGGAGTTCGTGTTCACCGCTGGCGAACAGGAATTCTACGCTGAGAAAGGCTTCCAGAACGAGCCGAGCCGCTGCAAAGACTGCCGTTCCGCACGCAAGGCCACCCGGGCCAACGCTCCCCGCGAACAGTACGAAACCGTCTGCGCGGAATGCGGAAAACCCACCACCGTCCCCTTCATTCCCAAAAGCGACCGCCCGATCTATTGCAGCGAATGCTTTGCCAAGCATCGTAATCAGGAGTTCTGATTCGTCGATATACTGCAAGTAGACAAAGCCGTTGGCATCTCTGCCAACGGCTTTCAAATATCCCCCGGCGGCGCAATGCCGCTGCCATTTTTTATTCCTGCGTGTAAACGATGGTAAAGGCCGCATCCGCCAGTGTGCGCTCCGCCTGCCCCTTCATGCTCTCAGGCAGAACAAGCCTGCGCAGGCTTTCCAGCTCCAGCAGCGGCCGCAGGTCGGCATCGGCAAGCGTTGCGATCTGCAGCTCCATAAGCCCGGGCAGAATCTGCGCGATGCCCTGCAGCGTTTCAAGCGACGTGCGGGGCAGCCATAGCTTTCGCAGCGCCGTACAGCCGCGCAGGCTTTCCAGCTCCGTCACGTCGCTTGCTCCGGCCGAGATTTCATCCAGCAGCGGGCAGGCCGCCAGCGGGGAAAGGTCCTCCACCCGGGTGCCGTACAGCGTGACAGACGTAAGCTGCTTAAGCCCCATCAGCGGTGTCAGGTCTGCTGCCGGGTTATGCCGGAGGTCCAGGATGGACAGCCCCTTGAGTGAGCTTAACGCCGTCAGGTCGGAAATATTCTGGTTCACCAGGCATACGACCAGGAGGTTTGGCATCAGCCTCAGGTCTTCCAGCGATGTGATGGCGCCGTTGCGCACGGTATGGCTGACCGCCGCTTCGTTGATCAGATCCTGCAATGTTTGGTTGTCCCGCGCTATCTGCTCGCCGCAGATAAACAGGCTGGAAACACTCAGCAAATCTGCCGGGGTTACGGGGGCACCGGCCTCCAGCCCAAGCATCAACCGCGCCGCCTGCCCGATCAGCGGCTCCTGGAACTCAACGCCCTCAGGCGGCGGCTGGAACCACTCCGTATACCGGCCCACGACAAAGCCCCCGCACAGGCACACAAGGCACAGCGCCGCGGTAAAAAACCGCGCCAAAACGCGCCTGCGCCTGCGCCCGTCCAGGGCCAGCAGATCCGCGCGCAGCTTCGCAGCCGAAGCATAGCGTTCCACAGGCGCGAACGCCGTGCACTTTTCGACGATTTTGAAAAGCCGCTTATCCTCGATCTTCGCAAGCGCTTCGTCCCGCTTCGCCTTGCCCGTCAGCAAATAGCCCAGCACTACGCCAAATGAATAGATATCCGAACGCACATCGGTTTGCGAAAACCCGTACTGCTCCGGCGGGGCAAAATCCTGCGTGCCCAGGCAGGCGGTGTCGGTTTTGCCGTCCTCCCGGTACAGGCGCGAGATCCCGAAATCTATCAGCCACAGCTGCCCGTCCGTGCCAACAATCAGGTTCTGCGGTTTGATATCGCGGTGGAGAATCGGCGGGGTTTGCCCGTGCAGATACATCAGAAGCTCGCACAGCATCAAAGCGACGCGCACCGCTCCCGCCGCATCCGGCCCGGTATCGGCCGCCCACTGGTGCAGCGGCGTACCTTCCACATACTCCCGGATGACGCACAGCATCGACGCGGACTGATACTCATCCACAAAGCGCGGCAGCCCCGTATGCTGGAGCTTTTTCAAAATATCGGCTTCCGTGGTATGGCTGACCGCCTGATCGTTGCGGTAGCACTTCGCCACATAAAACATACCCGTGCGTTTGTATTTTACAAGCAGCGTCTGGGCGCACTCAGTGTCCGCAAGGCACTCAAACGGCTCGTAATCGTCCAAAAACCCCTGCGGATACTGGTTCAAATCGCAGGCTTCCAACCAGGGGTGCAGATCGTCATTCTCCATTGCGTTCTTCTCCGCCGATCAGCGTTAGGTTCAGCTGTGCAAGCAGCTCCTGCACATCGTCAATGCTTGTTCCCTCGAACAGGCAGCGCATGATGGCCGCATCCCGCATAATCTTGGGATACAGCAGGCTTTTTTGCGCCACCTTTAAAAGCTCCTGCGTTTCCTCGACCGTCAGCCCAAGCCCGAACGCAAGCTGAATCAGCTTATCGCGGGACGGCTTTCGGATGCCGTGAAAGAGCTGGTAGCCGTACGTTCTTTCAAGCCCCGCGCGGCGGACGACCTCCACAGGCCGCAGCCCGCGCACCCGGCACAACTCCGACAGGTGATAGCAGAGCCTTGGCGTTTTGAGGCCGCCCGCATTTTCCTCCAAAAACAGGTCAAAGCTGGGTGCGGAAAACAGCCTGCGCTGCAGGTCATGCGTCGATTGCATCCCGTCGGAGCGAGAAGACGCCATATTCCTTTCCATCCTTCCGGCCTGTGTGAGCTTGCATCCCTTATTATACACGACAAGCAGAAAATGGAAAAGAGCACGGCGGCGGTATTTAACCGCCGCCCGCCGGGAGTTTTCTAGAAATCCTTATCGGTCAGGTTGGGGATGATATCCTGAATCGGAGAATACTCTGTGATCGGGTTATCCGTCAGCCAGAGGGTCGTAAGCTCCGTCATGCCCGCAAGTGGTGTGAGGTCTGAGATGCTATTGTGCTCCAGCTGCAGGAACTCTAAATGGATCAGCCCGGCCAGAGGTGAGATATCCTCGATACCGTTGGCGAACAGCACCAGGCGGGTGAGATTGGGCATACTTGCCAAAACGCTCAGGTCGCTCATCCCGGTTCCGCCCATTTCCAACTCCCGCAGCCGTGTAAGCCGGGGCAGCATACTGATATCCGTTACGGCATGGAAATTGAAGGACAGCTGTCTGAGGTTGATAAAGTATTCTATCCCCGTCAGATCGTGAATGCGAGTGTCCTCCGCAATGACCTCCTGCCATTGCATGTTGAAGTCCAGCCGCTGCTCCTGGGCTGCCTCCCTGGCGGTGATCGGGCCATCGGCGATGCCTGTATACTCCCGCACCAGGCGTTCAAACAGCGGATCGGCAAAGGTTACGACTTCGTCCGGATCCGCTGGCAGCAGCAGCACGTCGCCGTACTCGAAATCCCTGTCCTCGAGGTTTTCGTAGATCGCCTGGATTGGAGAATGATCGGTGATGGGGTTGTGTTGCAGATGCAGGCTTTTCAACATCGTCAGCGTGCTCAGCGCGGAGATATCCGAAATCCCGTTGTACTCCAAATCCAGCCGCTGAAGCGTAGTCAGGCCCGCAAGCGGGCTGATATCCTCAATTCCGCAGCTCATCAGGCTGAGCGACTCCAGCTTCTTCAGCCCGCCGAGCGGGCTGAGGTCGCGCAGGTCGCTGTGCTTCAAATCCAGGTTTTTCAGGTTCAGACAGTTTTCAAGGCCCGTCAGATCGGTCACCCGGTCACCCTCCGCATAACTTTCCTGCCACTCGTTTCCTAGCCATAGCTCTTCGATAAACGCGATATCCCGCACATAAATATCGCCTTCAAGCCTGCCGATATGCCCCCGGATTCTTTTTTCCAGCGTCTTGTCGGGGAAAACAACCACAGCGTCCGGGTTCTCCGGCTTGTAGTAACGCTCAAAAACCTGCCCGAATTCGAAATCTTTCTCCTGAAGCGAATCATAAATGGGCTGAATGGGCGAATAATCGGCAATCGGGTTGTTTTGCAGGTACAGGGCCGTAATCTCCGTCATCCCCGCCAGCGGCGAGATATCCGCCACATTGTTGTTTCTCATGGATAGCCACGTCAGATTTGTCAACCCGGCAAGGGGGGCGATATCCTCCAGGCCGTTATTATCAATGCTAATCGCTTCAAGTCCCGTCAGCCCCGCGATCGGCGTCAGGTCGGCGACCCAGTTCTGGTACAGCGACAATTGCTTCAGGTTGACGAAGTACTGCAATCCCTCAAGGTTTTGGATCATCATATCGCCGGTCAGGTCTTCACGCCAGGGCGTGCCGAGCTCCAGCCTTGTGATCGTTGCGGCTTCGAGCACCGTAATATCGCCCTGTGGACGGTTCATGGTTTCACGCACCCTGCGTTCCAGCTCCGGATCGGGAAAGGTGATGACCTGATCGGCATTCTCCGGCATAGCGAATGTGGGAACGTCGTTAATATCAAAATCCTTCTGCGTCAGCTGCGGATAGATATCAGCGATCACCTGATAATCCATCACAGGGTTGTTGGCAATCTCCAGTCCCTGAAGCTTCGTATGCCCAGCCAGCGGGCTCAGGTCGAATACGTTGTTATCGGCCATCAGCACGCACCATAAGTTGGGCATATTCGCCATCACGGAAATATCGCTCACCCGATCGCCGAACAACCAGAGTTCCTCCATCTGCGTCATTGCGGAAAGCGCCGAGAGATCGCTGATATTGTTGCCCCAAATCCACAGGTTGCGCATGTTGGTCAGGCCGGCCAGCGCAGAGATATCGCCCAGGCCGTCGCAGTGCAATTGCAGCGTCTGCAATTTGACCAGCCCGGACAGGGGAGACAGGTCTACCTGCTGCTCGCCTGACTGCAACGCCCAGCCCAGATTGATCCATTCCGCGCCTGTGAAGTACTCAAGCCCGTTCAGGCTTGTGATCCGTGGGTAAGACCAGTCGCTTCCGTCCATTTCCAGATTGAGTTCCTTCACGTTTGCGGCCATGCTCACCGTGATATCCCCGGTAACGCCCATTGCCTTGCGCACCCATTCCAGCAGCACAGGGTCATCAAAGATGATCACTTCATCCGGGTTTTGGCCATTTCGAATCATCACGGTTCTGGCGTCCAGCTCAAAATCCTTGTCCCCGATCCCGTCAACCAGTTCCGCAACGGGGCTGAAATCCTGGATGGGGTTCCCGCCAAGATGAAGTATCTTCAGGCTGGTTTTCCCGGCCAATGGCAAAAGATCGGTGATCTGGTTGTTCACCAGGTCCAACACCTCCAGATTGCTCGCCTGGCTGAGCGCCGAAATATCGGCGACCTGGTTATCGTACAGGTAAAACTCGACCAGATCCAAACCGGCAAGCGGGGACAGATCGCTGATCTGGTTGCCGCCGACATCGATATACCTGAGCTTATCCAGCTTCTGAAGCGGCGTCAGATCGGTGATCTGGTTGTTTGTCACCGACAAGGTATTGAGCCCCGTAAGGTCCTGGAGCGGATACAAGTCTGAGATGGCGTTCCCGTCTATGTAAAGTGCTTCCAGTGTCTTTAGGTCCGCAAGCGGGGAGAGATCCGTAACCTTGTTGCCCCAGAGAACCAGAAATTGGAGCGGCAGATTCTCAAGCGGCGTCAGATCGCCGACCTTGTTACCACCCAGGTCCAGCTCCCGCAGCTTGTGAAGCGAGGCCAGCGGGGTGAGGTCTTCAATGTCGTTACAATAAGCGGCCAGTGATTCCAGGTTTTCAAAAGCCTCTATCCCGCTGAGGTCGGTGATCTTTTCCCCACTGCCCTCTTCGCCTGCAATGTCCAGATATCCGCAGTCTTTCACGTTGTTTACCGTCAGTTCGCCTTCAGGGAAGTTAAGCTGCTTGCGCACCCGCGCCTCCAGTACAGGATCGGCAAAGTGCACAGCCTCCGCCTTCGTCAGCTCAAAATCCTTGTTTTCCAGTTGGTCATAGATATCCTGAAGCGGGGTAAAATCTCCGATGGGGTTATCTACAAGCATCAGGACGCGCAGGTTTGTAAGACCCGCAAGCACACTCACATCAGAAATCTGGTTGCCCGCAAGCACGAGCACTTCAAGCTCCTGCATATCCGCAATCGGGGACAGGTCTTTGATTTGGTTTCCGTACAGGAACAGCTCCTTGAGGTTCATACCCCTGAGCGGCTCCAGATCGCTGATAGCGCTGTCACCAAACTCGATAATCTTCAGGTTTGGCAGCGTCATCAGCGGTTTCAGGTCCCAGACATCCTGCACGTTGAGGCGTATGGATTCCAGCGACGTGAACGCCTCGATGCCGCCCAGATCGTTAATCACGTCCTCAGGAAGCTTGCCGAAGTTGAGCGCTGTGACCTTTTGCGCGTCAGCCACGGTGATCGGACCGTTTTTGATCCCCATCAGGCCGCGAACGGCGTCCTCCAGATCGGGATCGGTGAACTGCACCAGGCCGTTCGCCGTTTGGGCAAAGGCCGCAGGAATACACAGCAAGAGCGCGAGCATCATCGAAAGGCACACGACAAGCGTTTTCTTCATCACTTTTTCCTCCCGCCACAAGACCGGCTCCTCGCGCATCGGCGGGACCCCGTCTATTTTTTCCAATATATCACATTTTTGCGGCTTATGGTGTGCAGACTGCACACATTCTCTGCAAATAAAAACCGCCGGTTTCAGCCGACGGTCCTGCGCTTACGGATACACGGCCCTGCTGCCGCCGATGAGCGGGAGGCGCGCATACGCCATCACCACACGGGCGTGGCCCACCACGGGATCCTCCATGCGCAGCGGCACGGCCACGGGGCGGATGTGCATGCCCACCAGCGTATCGCCGATATCGATCGCCGCGTCGGCCTGGATGGACTGGGCAAGCACGGGGCTGCGGAAGATTTCATAGGCGGCCGCGGCGGTTGAGCCCCCGGCCTCCGGCACCGGGCGGGCGTTAACCTGGGTCAGCCCCAGGCGGGAAAGCGTTTCGCGCTCCATGACCAGCGCACGGTTTAAGTGCTCGCAGCACTGCACCGCACCTGAAAGCCCCAGCGCCCGGCACGCATCCAGAAACGCTGCCGCCAGCACGCCGCCGACCTCCGGGTTGCGGCCTTTGCCGATTCTGGCTCCGCAGACCTCGCTGGAAGAACAGCCCAGCACGACGACCGCGCCCGTGGGCAGCTTCGCCTCTTTGTACAAGGTGGTCACGCAGCGGCGGACCTGCTCGTAGATTTCCTGATGTTCCATCCTGGCCCTCCTGTGCGCCGCCCATGGCGGCTGTCGGGTACGCAGTGTTCTTTATCCTGCAAACATGTACATGGCCACGGCGGCCGATACCGCCAGGTTGAGCGAATCGATCTCCGCGCTCTGGCGGATTTTGATGGCCTGTCCGAGGCTTTGAAACTCCGGCGGCAGCCCCGCGCCCTCGTTGCCGAAGATCAGCGCAAAGGGCGTTTGTTTTTTTACCGCTGCCGCGTCCAGGTCCATGGCTCCGTCGAGCATGAAGGGATACAGCGCATGCGCGGGGTACGCCGCGCGATACTGGGCAAAATCATTGTACAGCGCCACGTTCAGGCTGAACAGCGCGCCCATGGACGCCCGCACCACGCGCGGCTCAAACGGGTCTGCCGCCGGGCGGATCACCGCGAGGTTTTTGAACCCGAACCCAAGCATCGTCCGCTGGATGGTGCCGAGGTTTCCCTCGTCCATGGGGTGGTGGAGCACGATGTGCGGCATGGCCGCGTCCAGCGTCTGCGCCTGTTTTTGGAACACCACGGCGGCGTATACGTTTTCCTTGCCCAGAATGCGGGACAGCGCCTTGGGGGCGATTTCCTCGCGAACGCCCTGCGCCGCGCAAACGGCACGGAGCTTATCCACGCCCTCGCCCGCCGCCTTATCCGATACAAGCAGCCGCAGCGCAAGCTCCGGCGCTTTTTCCATCAATAGCAGGCTGGGGTACACCCCCGCGGCATAGCTGTACTCCAGGTTGGCTTCATACGCCTTGAGGGAGGGCATCAGTCCGTCTCCCCGTCATCGTCGCCCGGCTGGTCATCCTTCTTCTCCTCGTCCGGAGTATCGCCCGGCATACGCGCGCCGATCTGGCGCATAAAGCGGTCGGCCTCCTGCTTTGCGCTGGCAATGCCGTCCGTCCGCGATGCCGCCAGGTAGAACGCCGAAACGGACGCGTTGGTATAGGTGATGCGGAACAGCTCCACGAACTGCGCCGCGACCATCGCCAGGATGGGGCCAAACGAGAGCAGCGCGATCTGTACGACATTGGCCATCAGCATCCAGCCGACAAACGACAGGAGCAGCATAAAGTAACTCAGCTTCTTATCCGCCATGGCCTCCTTGCTCTTGGCCAGGGCCTCCGCGGATGTCATCTCCGGGTTTTCCGCCAGATAGTACGGCGCCATCGCATACCGCAGCCATGCGATATACCCAGGGATGATGAACAGCAGCCCCCACAAAAAGGTGCGGACGCGGATGATCACAGCCAGCAGCAATGCACGGAAAAACAGCTTGCGGCGGGACAGCACACCCATCACGCCAAGGTCTTCCCCCTGCAAGCGCTTGATGAAATAGAAATTGCATCCAACCTCAAGCGCCGGGGTGACGATAAACGACAAAGCGCCCGCAATTGACAGCATCCAGATCACCTGCGACGGAATCTGCTGCACAAACGCGATCAGGGTATCATACTTCAGCAGGTCGGCATACGCCGGAACGTTTTGTATCTGTGTGGCCGACAGCACCATGAAAAGCGTCGACGGCAGCCCGGCGACGAACGACACGATCAGCGCCGTTTGCCAGTTGCCCTTGAGCGCGCGTACGGCCTTGGATTTGAAGATGTAGCTGGTCAGGAACATGAAATCCTCCTTGTATACGGGAAAACGATCAACCGGGAGCCGGTCCGGCGGTTGATGATGGCTGTTGTCTGTGGGCAGAGCGCCTGCAATGGTATTCTCAGCTCGAAGTTGATACTATGGCAGATGCCGGATCGCAAGCCCCCGCGTCAGTCAAACAGGGCGTTTACGTACTCCTTGGCATCAAAGGCCTGCAAATCGTCAATCCCCTCGCCGACGCCCACATACAGCACGGGCACATGCAGCTCGCGCACGATGGGGAAGATCACCCCGCCCTTGGCCGTACCGTCAAGCTTGGTGAGCGCCACGGAGTTGATGCGCGCCGCCTCGGAAAACGCCTTGGCCTGCTGCAGGCCGTTTTGCCCGGTGGTCGCGTCGACCACCAGCAGGCAGCGCACCATGGCCTCGGGAAATTCGCGGTCGATGACGCGGCGCATTTTCTCCATCTCGTCCATCAGGTTTTTCTTGTTGTGCAGGCGCCCCGCCGTATCCACAATCAGCAGATGCGTTCCGTTGGCCTTGGCGGACCGCACGGCATCGAACACCACGCCTGCGGGATCGGCGCCCTCCTGGTGGCGGATCAGCGGCACCTTGGCGCGCTCGGCCCAAACGGCAAGCTGATCGGCCGCCGCCGCGCGGAAGGTATCCGCCGCGCACAGCGTGATGGTGCGCCCAAGCGATTGAAACCGCAGCGCAAGCTTGCCGATGGTCGTGGTTTTGCCAACGCCGTTGACGCCTACGACCAGCAGCACCATCGGCCAGTGCAGGGGGTCCTTGGGCGCGTCGAGCATCTTGATCAGAATTTCCTTGAGCAGCGCCTGGTGCCCGGCGATGTCCTTCACGCCCTGGGCTTTGGCGCGCATACGCAGCTCGTCCACGGCTTCCTGTGCGCAGGCGGCGCCCATATCCGATAAGATCAGCGCGTCCAGGAGGTTATCGAAGTAATCCTCGTCCGCCGCCGCCTGGTCGCCGATGGCGGCGCTCATGCTTTTGCGGCTTTTGGATAGCCCATCTCTGAGTCTGGAAAAAAATCCGTTTGCCATTTATTGTTGATACTCCTTCAGGTTAACGCTGACCAGATCGCTGATGCCGCGCTCTTCCATTGCGACGCCAAACAGCGAATCACAGCGCTCCATGGTGCCCTTGCGGTGGGTGATGGCGATAAACTGCGTATCCCCGGCCATAGCGCGCAGGGTGTCGGCAAAGCTTCCAACGTTGGATTCATCCAGCGCCGCCTCCGCTTCGTCCAGAATGCAGAAGGGCGAGGGCCGGAGCTTGAGCATCGCAAACAGCAGGGCGCAGGCGGTCAGGGCGCGTTCGCCGCTGGAAAACAGGCTTAAGAGCTGGCGCTTCTTGCCGGGCGGCTGCACGATGACATCCACGTCGCAGTGCAGCGGATCGGCCTCGTTGGCGAGCTTGAGCTGTGCCTGCCCGCCGCCGAACAGCCGCTTGAACGAATCGGCAAAGTATTCCTGCAGCAGTTCAAACTGCGATACGAACACCTTGCGCATTTCGGCTTCCAGGCTGTTGATCAGGTTGAACAGATCGTCCTTGGCTTTGAGGATATCGTTTTGCTGAATGGTCTGCTCGGTGATGCGCTCGTTGAGTGAAGCGTATTCCTGCACGGCGTGCACGTTCACATCGCCCATTTCGCGGATGCGCTCGCGGATCTCCTGCGCCGTGGCGGCAGCGGTTTTCTCGTCGAACGCTTCGTCCTCGCCCGCCTCCCGCTTCACAAGGAGGTATTCGTCGCGGGCGGCCTGCGCCCCTGCATAGCTGAGTTCATAGGTATCCCACAGGCGCTGGTCGAGCTGCGCAAGCTCCGCCTTGGCGCGCTCCAGCGCCATCTCCTGGCGGTGCTGGCGGTCGACGGCCTTATCGTAGCCAAGGCGCACGTTTTCGATCTCCGTATGGAGCTCCTTGAGCTCCTTTTGCGCCTGGGAGCGCTGCTGCTCGGCCTGTGCCACGGCGGCCTCGGCCGCCTTCATCGCGGCCGAGGTCTCAGCAATCGCCGCGTCCGCTTCCTCGCGCTCGGCCTGCGCGTCGGCAATGGTTGCCTGCGCCCGGTCCTTCTTCATGGCCAGCGCATCAAGATCCTTCAGGCAGGCCTGCCGCTCCGCGTCCAGGCGCGTGGAATCGCGCCGGATCCGGTCGCACTGGTGCTCGGCCTGCTGCAGGGAAAGCATGGCGTTGGTCAGCGCCTCCTGCGTGCGCTCGCGCTCCCGGCGCGCGGTATTGAGCGCGGCGGAGAGCGTATTGGTCTTTTCAGCCATGGCCTGCTCATCCGGCGCGCCGGAGGACGAGCGCTCGGCAGTGCGCTTGAGATCGGCCCTGAGTTCATCCATATCTTCGTTCAGCTGGGCAACCGCATCGCGCAGGTCGCTCAGCCGGGACAGGTGCTGCTCAAGCTCCGCCCTGGCGGACGCCTGCCGCTCGGTATCCCGCACGACGGCGATCTCCTGCTGCTGCAACTTGTACCGGGCGGTATCGATCGCCTGGAGCGTTTCCTCCTGCTTGGTTTCAAGCACGCCGATGGCCGCCATGGCGGTCTCCAGCACGGCGGATTTCTGCGCCAGCTCCTTTTGCAGCTCGCGGATGACGCGGTCGCGGCCAAGCAAATTCTGCGCGCGCTGGTTTGCGCTGCCGCCGGTCATGCTGCCGCCCGCGTGCAGCACGTCGCCCTGGAGCGTTACCAGGCGGAACTGGTGCCCGCCCGCGCGCATCATCTGCACGCCCGCGTCCAGATCCTCGGCAATCACCGTGCGCCCCAGCAACGCTTCCATCACGCCCCGGTGGGTTTCTTTGAAGCCGCACAGCTCGCTGGCTACGCCCAGGCAGCCCTTCATGGACAACAGCTTACGCTCGCGGTCGTCCAGCGTCCGGCTTTTCATGGACGATACCGGCAGGAACGTGGCGCGTCCCAGCCGGTTCTGGCGCAAATATTCAATGAGGGTTTTGGCGGTTTCCTCGGTATCGGTGACGATGTTCTGCGCCGCCGCGCCCAGCGCCATATCCAGCGCCGTTTCCAGCTCCGAGGGTACGTCGATGAGCTTGGCGACCACATCGTGCACGCCGAGAATTTGATAATCGCGGGCATAGGTCAGCGCTTCCTTGACCGCGCCCTGGTAGCCCTCGTAGCCTGCGGCCAGCTCCTGAAGCGTTTCAATGCGCAACTCCAGCGCCTTGGCCTCCTGCGACACGGCCATGGCGGCGGCCCGGCGGTCTTCCGCCTCGGCCTTATGCGACTGCGCCTGTTTGTCCAGCGCCGCAAGCGCTTGTTCGCGCTCCACAAGACGCGCCTTTTCCTTGCCGAGGTTTTCCTGCGCGGCGGACAACGCTTCCCGGAATACCGTTTCCTTCTGCGCGTCCAGCGCAAGCGATTGCTCCAGCTCTGCCTTGCGCATCTCCATCTGGGAGAGCATGGTGGACTGGCGCGTATGCGCGGTTTTCTGCTCCTGCATGCGGTTCATGCTTTCGATGATCGCGGTTTTGTGCTCGGACAGCTCCTCTTCCAGCGCTTGGGCCGCCTGCGCGGTTTTCTGGTGCTCGGCCTTGCGCGCTTCCAGCGCCGCCTCGGCCTCAGCCCGCAGGCGTTCGCCCTCGGCCGCGCCGGTCTTGGATTCGTCGGCGGTCGCCTCGATCATCTTCATGCGGGTTTCAATGGCCTCGCGCTCGCTGTCAAGGCGTTCGGCAGTCTCCCGCGCCGCCTCCGTGCGCGATGCCACGGCCTGCCGGGCTTCCTGCGCGGTAAAAAGCGCATCTTTGCGTACAAGCAGCGCCGCGTGCGCTTGGGACAAGGCTTCCTGCAAGCGCTCCATGCCCTCTTCGCGGTCCTCGCGGGTCTGGTTGAGGGTTTTAAGCTGTTCCAGCGCCGTATCAATCTCCTCGGCGATCTCGGCAAGGGTTTCTTCCACGGTTTCGCTGCGTTTTTGCAGGCGGTCAAAGCGGATGCAATACAGGGTGACATCCAGCTCCCGCAGCGTTTGGGAGAGCTTCAAATACTCGCGCGCCACCTCGGCCTGCTCGGCCATGGGCCCGAGCATTTCCTGCAGCTCCTTGAGCAGGTCCTGCACTCGGCTCAGGTTTTCGTCGCTTTTTGAAAGCCTGCGCTCGGCCTCTTCCTTGCGAGCGCGGTAGCGGCTGATGCCCGCCGCCTCTTCAAACACCGCGCGGCGGTCTTCGCTGCGGTTGGACAGGATTTCATCCATCCGGCCCTGCCCGACAATGGAGTAGCCCTCCTTGCCAAGGCCCGTATCGCGGAACAGGTCGACAATATCCTTCAGGCGGCAGCCGGAGCCATTGAGGATGTATTCGCTCTCGCCGTTGCGAAACACGCGGCGGGTCACAGCCACCTCGGAGTAGTCGGAGGCCAGCGTACCGTCGGAATTATCAAAGGTCAGGGTGACCTCGCAGTAGTTCATGGGCTTGCGCTGCTGCGTGCCGTTGAAAATAACGTCGGTCATCTGGTTGCCGCGCAGCTGCTTGGCGCTCTGCTCGCCCAGCACCCAGCGAACGGCATCGGCAATGTTGCTCTTGCCGCAGCCGTTGGGACCGACGATCCCCGTTACGTTTTCCGGAAACACAATCGTCGTGCGCTTGGCAAAGGATTTGAATCCGTAGATCTCCAGCTTGCTCAATCGCATGCGTTTGCCGCTCCCCTGTCTGTCGTGTTGTTCAAAACGTCACAATCCTCTATTTGGCATATTGATCCAGCGCTTTGCGCGCGGCGGCCTGCTCGGCAGCTTTTTTCGATCCGCCCTCGCCCGTCGCAGCATGTGCGCCCGCGATCATGACCTCCACGGTGTAGTGCCGGTCGTGGGCGGGGCCGTCCTCGGCGATGACCCGGTATTCGGGCAATCCCAGCCCCTGCGCCTGGGTGCAGGCCTGCAGCTCGCCCTTCAAATCCCGGCCCCTGCGCGATGCCAGGGCCTCGTCGTCGGCAAACAAACGCTCAGCCAGCGCCCTGGCGGCATCCATGCCGCCGTCCAGGCAGACGGCCGCGACGACCGCTTCCATCGCGTCGGCGAGAATCGCGGGCTTTTCCCGCCCGCCGGTGGATTCCTCCCCGCGCCCCATGCGGATTTTGCCGCCCAGGGAAAGGCTTTCGGCCAGATGGCAGAGCGTTTCCTCGCACACCAGCGCGGCGCGCCGCGCCGTCAGCTCGCCTTCGGTGGCCTGCGCGTACTTATGATACAGCATTTCGCTGACACAGTACTCCAGCACCGCGTCGCCCAAAAACTCAAGCCTTTGGTTGCTTTGCTGCTCCAGCGTCGACGGGTGCGTCAGCGCAAGCGTCAAAAGCGCCTTGTCCTGAAACGCATACCCAAGCGCCCTCTCCAGCTCCCGCATAGTCACCCCTCCAGATAACACGTTAGGGGTTTCACCCCTAAAACACCGATCAGGGGACTGCCCCTATCAGGGTATAGGAATAAAATCCCCAACATGTTTCATTTGCCATAGCCCAGCCCGTGATCAACGCCCACGCCGTCGCAAGCGCAGAGCAGGCCTTCCCATCAGGCTATCTCCAGACGGCTTAGAAGGTGCGCTATGCGCGAAAGCAAGGATGGCGAGGCTTGCGCTTACATATCCGTAAGTGATAGCCGGGCAATCGCGCTGCCAACAAAGCAGATCGGGCCTTATGGGCCGTCTGGCTCCAAACGGTTCAGAAGGTCTGAAATGCGAGGCGGCAAGCGTTGCGAGGCTTGAGCTTACCCGGTTGTAAGTGATAGCCGAGCCATTCCGAAGCTGACAATGCAGAGTGTGCCTTATCAGCCGTCTGGCCCCAGACGGCTTAGAAGGTGCGCTATGCGCAAAAGCAAGGATGGCGAGGCTTGAGCTTACACTTCCGTAAGTGATAGCCGAGCCATTCCGAAGCTGACAATGCAGAGTGCGCCTTATCGGCTGTCTGGCTCCAAACGGTTCAGAAGGTCTGAAATGCGAGGCGGCAAGCGTTGCGAGGCTTGAGCTTACATATCCGTAAGTGATAGCCGAGCAATCGCGCTGCCAACAAAGCAGATCAGGCCTTATGGGCCGTTTGGTTATTGGTTCTTTTCGATGTACGACACAACATCGCCAACGGTTTTGAGGCCGAGAATGACGTCGTCCTCGACTTCGATGCCGAACTCGCTTTCGAGCTCGAGGATCATGACCATCACGTTGGCGCTGTCGGCTTTGAGGTCTTCCACGAGGCGGCTTTCAGGTTTGATTGTCCCGGCGTCCACCTGCAGCTGTTCGGCGATCATGTCTCTAACCTTGTCAAATACCATGTGTTTATCCTCCTTATGATTCCTGATGAATGGTTGATTGGATTCCTGTTTCAATCGCGCCGGTCACATCGGCCTGAATCATCTGCACACCCTGCTTGATCGCACAGGCGATGGCGTGGGCGTTGCACGAGCCGTGCGCCTTGATGACGCAGCCGTTCACGCCCAAAAGGGGCGCGCCGCCGACCTCGGAATAATCCATGGTCTTTTTCACGCGTTTGAACGCGCCCTTGGATAAAAGCGCTCCGGCTTTGGATTTCAGATCGGCGGTGATTTCCTTTTTGATCATGCCCAGCAGGGTGGTGGCGACGCCCTCCATAAACTTGAGGATGACGTTGCCAACAAAGCCGTCGCACACAACGACGTCCGCCGTGTCGTGGGTGATGTCGCGGCCTTCCACATTGCCGATAAAGTTCAGCCCGCTTTTTTCCAGCAGCTTATAGGTGGTCTTGGTCAGCTCGCAGCCCTTTTCGGCCTCCGCGCCGTTGTTCACCAGCCCGATGCGGGGGCTTTGCACGCCGCGCATACCGCGCATATAGGCATCGCCCATCATGGCGAACTGCTCCAGATACTCCGGGCGGCAGTCCACATTGGCGCCGCAGTCGATCAGCAAAAAGTAGTCCCTGCCGTTTGGCAGCAGCGGGGCCAGCGCCGGGCGGTCGATGCCCCGGATGCGCCCCAGGCGGAACATGCCGCCTGCGAGCACCGCGCCGGTGGACCCGGCGGACACAAACGCGTCCACCTGCCTGTCCTTAAGCTTGAGCATCCCGTCCACGATGGCGGACTGCTTTTTCTGCCGCACGGCCATCACGGGGGATTCCTCGTTGGTAATCAGGTCCGGGCAGTCGGCCACGGTCACGCGGGCTTTCAGCTCCGGCACATGGCGGAACACCTCGCCGACCAGCGGCTCGACCACTTCTTTGGGTCCTCCGAGCTCAATGGTAAGCTCGGGAAAGGTTTCCAGCGCTTCCAGCGCGCCTTCCACCGTTGCGTTGGGGGCGTTGTCGCCGCCCATGGCATCCAGATAGATTTTCATCCTGTTTTACTCCAATGCTATGGCGTAAATATAGCTGGGATCTTGTCCCGTCGTGGAAATAATCAGCACGTCGCGGTATACCACGGGCGAAGCGCGCAGGCTGCCTTCCAGCTGCATCGTATCAACCACGGTACCGGACTCGGCTTTCAGCATGAACAGCCGCCCGTCGGATACACCCTGCACGATCCACGCGTCTCCGGCCTCGTTGTATACGGCTACGGGGCTGGATTCGGTCGGGGCGGCAAGCGGCTGCGACCAGGCGACGCTGCCGTCCGCTTTGCGCAGCGCGTACAGGGTTGCGCTTTCGCCGCTGGTAGCGGTGTAGAATACGAGATCGGAAACGTTCCCCTGGCCTACGACCGGGCTAGCGACAAAGCCAACGGAGTTTTTGGAGTCGTAGCTCAGGTCCGGCGCGGTAAACTGCCAGAGCAGCTTGCCAGACAGGGCATCGTATGCGAACACCGACGCGGAACCCTTGCGGTCGTTTTGGATCATGTTGCCCACATACAGGGTTACGGCGTCGCCTGCGGCGCTCATATCCAGCGCCGGGGTGGAGACGATCTGGTCGCCGGTCTTCACTGCCCACACAGTCGTCAAGGTGTTCACATCCACGCACTGCACAACGCCTTCCTTGTCGCCAAAGTAGGCATAGGGGCCGTACATCGCCACAGAGCCGTCGACCTGGGTCATCTTATCGTCCTCGCCCGGAGCGTTCCAGGTGTAGCGGTGGTACTTGGGGCTTAGGGACAGGCTGTCGGCGATGTAATCAAAGTCCGTATTCAGGTCGGCCAGGTAGAGCGTGCCGTTTTGCCCGGCAGCGATCATCGCGCCGGAAATCTTATCAAACAGCGGCGCCCCGGAAAAGCCCGAATAGTTTGTCTGCATGGGCTTTTGGCGGCCGTCGAGCAGCTCGAGCTGCTTGTTGCTCAGCAGGCTGAATATATGCAGGCCGTTATCCAGCCTTGTTTTATCGGCCTTGATGGAATAGTACTGCCCGAAGGTCACCACGGGGGACCCGTCGGTGTTCACCGACACGGACCCGTTGGACGGCCAGTTCACATCAATGGGTTCGCGGGTGAAGGTGCCCGAGGACAGATCCATAAAGTACAGCTTGCCGTTCTGCGCGCCGACGATTACCTCCTTAAGCGCGGTTGTGGCCTTCGCTTCGTCGGTGATATCCAGCAGCTGGCGCACTTCCATGGGCCATTTGACAATCGCCGCCTGGCCGGGCCAGCCGACACCGTTAAGGTTGGTGCCGCTGCTCATGCGCATGGTGCCCTCCACAGGCACCTTCCAGTACTCGCTCATCTTGCCCTGTTGAATATCGGCGACACCATAGGCCGCGTTCTGGCGCAGCGGGCCGCCGCGGAAGGTGAGCACGCCCGATTGCTCCCAAATGGCATACATATTGGAATCCAGCAGGTTGATCAGCTCCGAACGGCTGTATGACGAGGTTGAGGAGGTTCCATCATAAATCTTCGCGTTCACCGCGACCACACCGGAGTTCTCACTGTCGTCCGCCGCGGCGGGCAGCAGCGGCATCAGCGTGGGGCCGGGGGTGGGGGTAATCACAGGTTCCGGCGTGGCCGTGGGCACAGGCGTCGGCTCCGGCGTGGGTTCGGGGGTCGGCTCTGCCGTCGGCTCCGGGGTGCCCTCGGCATCCGGATCAACGGTCGGGGTTGCGGTCGGCTCCAGCAGGTTGCCGGGCGTGTTTGACGGCACAGGTTCTTCCGTATATTCCGGAATCGGGGCGGGCGCGTACACGACATCCGTTTTGAAATCAGACTGGGTAAAGCCCTCGCCCACAATCATCTCGTACCCTACGTACAGGGAGCCGGCATAGGGTTCTTCCATTGCGCCCTGGAGCGTCCACACGCGGGTATCGCCGGTTTCGATCATGTTCGTACCGGCGGTGTTCACGGTAAGCTTGGCAGTTTCGTCGCCATAATCGTTCACGACGCGCACGGACTGCACATCCAGGCTGGTGACCACGGTAAAGTTCACGGTCACGGGCACGGTATCCTCCACGGTGGAGCAGAGGAAATCCTGCACCGGAGGATCGAACACCATCGGCGGCTCGATGCTCACGGCCTGCTGCAGGCCGCCCAGGGTATCCCAGGTGCCGTCCTTGGCAAGCGCTTCCGCCGTCAGGCTGCCGGTATAGGCCGTATCAAAGGTCTGGCGAAGCTTCCATATATAGTTGCCGTCGGAGTTTTTGGTGACCACCTGCATCAGCCTGTCCTGATCGGTGAGGGTTTTTTCCAGCACCGTATCGCCGTAATCGTCCACAATGCGGATGGTTTCGGTGGCGGCGGACGCGTAAATGACGAACGAAAGCTCCACTGGCGCGGTGCCTGTGGCCGGCTGCACGGAGAAGGAGCGGATAACGATTTCCTCAGGCGCGATCAGGTCTTTGAGCGCCGTCTGCGCGGAGCTCATGATGCTGCCGATCGTGCCGTCCACGCTATCCCAGTCGGGGAGCCAAATCCCGGCGAACACGCCGCCGAGGATGATGAGCACAATGATAACGAGCAAAAAGCCCTTGCCGCCGCGCTTGGGCGGCCGTTTGCTGTCGTAGGGCACGCGCATCGGCGGCTGGTCGGCCGGCTGCGGCCAGCCGTAGCCGTCGTCCACCGGGGGCTTGGCGGGCGGGCGCTGCTGGCGCACAGGCGGCGTCTGCGGCCTGGGGCGGGGCATCCCGTTGCCGCGGGCAGGCGCGTTATACGCTTCTTCCGGCGGCTGGGCAGTCGGCCGGGGCCGGGGCAACCCGTCGCCGCGGGCGGGCGGGTTGAAGGTATCGTCCAGTGATTTTGCGGTTCCCGGCATGGGAACGGGCCTGCGCGGGGCGACGCCGCCCTGGGGCATGGCGGTTCTGGCGCCGACGTAGCGTTCGCTCGGATCGGCCTGCCTGCGCGGGGGCTGGGTATCGGGCGTGGTATTCTCCGCGCCCTCGTGAAAGCGCGCCACGCGGCCCTTGCGCCTGGGCGCGGAGGGCTCATCCTGTGGTTCCGGCGCTAGCTTTGCTTCCTGCGCTTCGGGTTCATCAAACGTCGGCTTTGCAAAGCCGTTCACGGGTTCCGGCACGGGAAACTCCGGGTCGGGCGCGGGCGGCCTTCTAAAGCTTTGGTTGGGCCGCGCCATAAATGCGGGCGGCTCCTGGGCTGGCATGTCCGGCAGCTCGGCCTTGCCGGGCGCTTCCCCCGTCAGGGGCGTGCCGGTGCCTTCGGGGTTGATAAACGGATCATCGTAAGGCGCAAACGGGTCCCGCTCCCAGGAATCCGTAGGCGGTGTTTTATCATCAGGCTGTGTGGGATCATTGAAATACTGATCGCTCAAAGTCAACGCACTCCTTATCGGTCATGCCGGTGTATCATTCGTCTGAATATGCCATCTTTGATTATACCAAGAACCGCCAATGTTCACAAGTCCCGCGCGCTACGCAAGGGCACGCCGGAACAGCGCGGCGCGAACCGTTCCGTATCTTCTGGTCTGCACCGCACGCACGCCCAGGCACGTAAATCCGGCGCTTTGGTACAAGGCGATCAGCTTTTGGCGCGATGCGTCGCAGTCCAGACGCAGATACGATTTTCCTTCATTGTTACAAAGAATTCCGGTCAAGCAGATCAGCCGCTGCGCCAATCCCTGCCCCGCGTAAGCGCGGCGCACCGAAAGCTTGTGCAAATAGCCGGATGTGCCCGGCGCAGCCTGCGGCCAAAACAGCGGATCGGCATCGGTGAGCAGCGCGGCGGCGGCGGGATGCCCCTGGTGATACAGCGTCAGAAAGGCGTCCGCCGGGTATACCTGCGGCAGCGCCAGAATGTCCTCCCGCGGCCCACTCGCTTTTATTGTCGCCTTACTCCCTGCCCGGTCGCAATGCTCTGTTAAGGCTCCCAACTCCAGTTCCCTAGCCGCTGTGCGGCTGTGCCCACCGGGCACACGCTTACTTTCGTTGCCACAGGGGCATGGCGCGATCCTCAAGCCACCGGGCGGCCTCCAGCATGATGGACAGGGCCGCCTGCACATCCCCGCGCGTCAGCGTATCGCCGTTCATCGCGGTTTGCGAACGCCGCGGCGGCGCGGCTGCAGGCGGCGGGCGTTGGGCCGCGGGCGGCGCTTGCGCCGGGGTATGCCAAACCCGTAATAGCCCAGCGCGTAGCGCCTGTAGGGTTTGACCGTGCCATCGCCCTCCCAAACGAAGGGCTTCAGGCGCTGTCTCTGCTCGTTGACGATGTGGATATACGCGCCGTTCATGGTCTTCCCCCGGCACAGGCTGTGGGGCGGATAGAGCTGATCGTACAGCGCGCCCAGAAGCTTTTTCACCGGCATTTGCCTGACGATCGGGCGAAAGCCTTTCATCAGATAGCCGACGACCGCCTCGTCCATCACCTGGCCGTGAATTTCCTGGTAAGCCTTGCGCATATGGGTGATCAGGTTATAGAGCGTATCCTTGGCCTTGCGCCCGGCAAACGAGACCATCTTCCCCACCGGCGCTACGGCGAAAATGCCCTCCGTAGCCCCGAAGATCGCCTCGTCGGTCTTCTCCTCGCAGATCACCGTGAGCAGCGCTGTGGACGCCTGCAAAAACGCCAAAGTATCGGTAATGTGCAGCGTCAGCACCTGCGCCTGCCTGCGCGCTTCCACAGCGGCGGGGGTCATGCTCCAGTCGTACGCGGCAGCGCGGAAGGCGGCGTCAGGCGTATATTGCAGGCAGAGGCCAAAATGCCGCAGCGAGCCCATGCGCGGGATCACGTCCTCGGTATTGAGCACATGGTACAGCGGATACGCCGCGCTTTGCCGCCCGGCGGAGTCCGCCGCAACGGTGGGCGAGGCAAACCCGCAGCCGAAAATGGCTTCGGACGGCAGCCCCAGCGCCTCCAGCAGATGGTCGCTGTACACCTGCATCACTGCCGCGCCCTGGCTGTGCCCGGCCATCCACAGGCTGAAGCGGCTGTTTTCCCCGCGCATCTCCGCAAAAATATCGCTGAGGGTCAGCCTTTTCAGCCCCAGCGCCGCCGCCGTGTCGGGGAACACGATGTGCTCCTCGTTTTTGATAAATCCCTGCGTCAGCTGATGAAACCCTTTATGAAATCCGCCCTTCATCCCCACGCGGAGGTTGGAAAACCAGTCGTAAAACCGCCTTCCGGTGCCCATAAAGCCGATGGCCAGCACAAAGCGGCCGTCCGGGGCGGGCTTGACCATCACGATGGCCTTGAGGGTATCGCTCTCCTCGCGCTGGCGCAGCGCGCCCGTGACCTGCGCAAGCGGGTTGTGCTCCTTCATCGCCCGGCGCGCCAGCGCCAGCCGCAGGCTGCCGACCATGGCCGAAATGCGATCCGAAAAGCTGTCGTCCTCCCGCGCCTTCACGCCGGTGGTGAGCTGGTTATCCACCTGAACGGAGAAATCGGTCCAGCCCGCGCGCATCCACGGCTCCACATCCAGCGTATAGGCCATGCGCGCAAGCTCCAGCGACAGCCTGAGCCCGTCCTCGGTCAGCGCCCGGCGGCGCATGCCGAAGCTATCCGGCGCAAAGGGCGCAAACAGCGCATCCGTCGCGCCGAGCGGTACGCCGGTCAGTTCTCCTGTGCTTATGCTGGGTTCACCGTCGATTTTCAGCTGGCTCATGGGTGTCCTCACGGTCCATAGGGGAAGGGATGCGGCTGTATTCAGTATAGCATAGGCGGGCTTTCGCCGCGAAGCTCCCGCTGAATATACCGGGGGTATTTCGCGACGACCGTTTCATAGGCATGGTCCATCATGCGGATCAGCTCCCCGTCGGACACCGCACCGGCAAGAGCCACGGTGTTGAAGTGCGGCGCCTGCACAGGCGGGCAGTGCCAGCCGCGCACAGCGGAGCCGGGGTACTTGGCGCGGTAATATTCCGCCGATACAGGCGTGCAGTTGAGCGTCACCTTAGGCTCGCCGCGCAGCACAAACGGCTGAGCGAAGATCCGCCCCTTCGCCTGCGACGGAGCCTTGACCCGAATTACGGGGTAGAACGGCGCGAACGGATAATCCAGATACGCGCCCGGCTTTGCCATGCAATAGGCAATCACCTGATCGAGCGTCATCCGTTCCCCCCGCCTTCTTCGTTTTTCGCTATTATAGAATGATTTGCGCGGCTTTTCAATGCACGGCAACTGCTGCCGCGATTTTTATGTTTTCTCTGTTCAATTTTTGAAAAACTGTTTATAGTATATGGATGCGTATTATTCCCGCTCGACGCTTTCACTTTGGTATATCCGAAAGGAGTTTCGATATGAACAAGACCATTTACCTCGCGGGCGGATGCTTCTGGGGACTGGAAAAGCTGATGCAGTCCGTCCCCGGCGTTTTAGACGCAGCCAGCGGCTACGCCAACGGCAAGCCCGGCGCGGAGCCGACCTATAAAGCCGTCTGTGCGGGCGGCACCGGCTTTCGGGAAACCGTGCGCGTGACCTACGATCCCGATAAGGTCAGCCTGGAAACGCTTCTGTTCCAGTACTTTTCCGTGATCGACCCGACCCAGAAAAACCGCCAGGCGCACGATATCGGCGAGCAGTACCAAACCGGCGTGTATTACACCGACGCGGAATCCGGCAGAACCGTGGAGGCCGTCGCCGCCATTGAGCGCGAGCGGCACAACCCGTTTTATGTGGAAATCAAGCCGCTGGAAAACTTTTACGAGGCCGAGGATTATCACCAGGATTACCTTGATAAAAACCCCGGCGGCTATTGCCATATCCCCCTGGGCGCGTTTCAAAAGGCCGCACAGATCACCGTGGACGCGGGCAAGTATCCGCGCCCGTCGGCGAAAAAGCTTAAGGAGACCCTCACCGCCGAGCAGTACCACATCACCCAGGAGGCGGGCACCGAAGCGCCGTTTGCCAACCCCCTGTGGAAGCATACGGATAAGGGCATCTATGTGGATATCACCACCGGCGAGCCGCTGTTTGTGTCGGCCGATAAATTCATTTCCGATTGTGGCTGGCCCGCGTTTTCCAAGCCCATCGATCCTGCGGTGATCGCCGAGCTTTTCGACGGCAGCCACGGCATGCGCCGCACCGAGGTGCGCTCCCGCGCGGGCAACGCCCACCTGGGGCATGTGTTTGAAAACGACCGCCAGTCCCCCACCGGCACCCGCTACTGCATCAACTCCGCCGCCCTGCGCTTCATCCCTTTCTCAGAGATGGACCAGGAAGGCTACGGCCAGTTCAAGGCGCTGGTGGAGTAATCCGGCATTTCGATTGAATCAAAATCACAGGGGACACGTACCGTTTGGTGTTCGCTCCTTTGCGTATTGCCCCGAAGGTCTTATTGCGTGATGCCATGAGGCCTTTTTTACATTGCGAAGCAGTCCCGCTCCTTCTCCGCGTTCGCTATCCCGCGTGAGCGCCAGTATCGCCCGGCGCAGGTTTTCCACAACCTTTACCGCGCAATGACGCGGCCTTAACAATTGTGTAGTATCTTCGCACTGTACACTACATTTTGTTGAGGTGCACTGTGAGGCTGGCAATTTTCACGGATACGTTTTACCCGCAGATCAACGGCGTATCCAACACGCTGCAGTATTTGAGCCGCTACCTGACGCAGCGGGGCATCGCGCATGTGTTTTACGCTCCCGAAGACAAAAGCGGTAAAACGGACGCGGGGGAGTACCCCGTTGTGCGGTTTCCCTCCGTGCCGTTTGCCCTATACCCGCAGGTGCGGCTGTCGCTGCCGTCCCAGGGCGCGCTGCGAAGATCCCTGGAGGCATTCAGGCCCGACGTGGTTCACATCGTAACCGAGTTCGGCATGGGGTACTCCGGCCTGAAGGCCGCGCGCCAGATGGGCATCCCGGTCGTGATGAGCTACCACACCAATTTTGACCAGTACCTTGCCCACTACGGGCTGACGTTTCTGGAGGAGCCGCTGTGGCAGTACATGCGGTGGTTTCACTCCTTCGCCCAAACCAACCTCTGCCCGTCGGAAAACACCCAGCAAACGCTGACCTTCCGGGGCATCCGCAACCTCGCGGTCTGGTCGCGGGGGATTGACCGGACGCGCTTCTCCCCGGAGTTTCGCAGCGAGTCCCTGCGCCGGGAGCTGGGCGCTGACAATCGGCTTTTATACCTGTACGTCGGGCGCATTTCCGCCGAGAAGGGCATCGACGTGTACGCCAAGAGCATCCGGGCGTTTAACGAGCGGCACCGGGACCGCGCCCGCTTCATTTTCACGGGCGACGGGCCGTACCTGCCCGCGCTCAAGGCCATGAATATCGAAAACACCGTCTTCACCGGCGCACTGCGGGGCAGGGCGCTTTCGGAAATCTATGCCAGCTGTGACGTATTTGTGTTTCCCTCCGATAACGAAACCTTCGGCAACGTGATGCTGGAAGCAATGGCCAGCGGCACACCCGGGATCTGCGTGGACGCGGGCGGATTGAAAGACTTCACAGCCCAAGGCGAGAACGCCTGCGTATGCGCGCCGCGTGACGCGCGCGCGCTGACCGAAGCGATGACCGCCATGCTGTCGGGCCGCCTGCGCGAAACGATACGCGCAGGCGCGCTGCGTACGGCCGGAGAGCGTAGCTGGGACAGCATTTTCAGCGGCCTGCTCCGCCATTATGCCCTCGCCCTGCCGCACGCCCGGGCAGTCTGATACGAAAGGACGAATGCCGATGCCAAGCTGTATGGCGCACTATCAATTCGGGCAGGATATGCTGCAAACCCTCAACCTTACGCTGCGGCAGCTGGTAACCGCCTACAAAAGCGAGTTCGACATCGGCCTGCAGGGCCCCGACATCTTCTTCACCTACCAGATGCTCAAAAACCCAAACCTCCTGCGATACGGCCTGAAATGGCATACCTGCTCCGCCAACCAGATGTTTGCGCCTCTCTTCCGGGATAAGCCGAAGAAGGCGTCTTCTTTTGCCTACACGCTGGGGCTATTGTGCCATTATTTCCTCGACAGCACCTGCCACCCCTACATTTTCGGGCTTTGCCGCACCCTGCCAGAGCACTGGAAGATGGAAGCCGCATACGACAAGGCCATCATGCGGCGCAGCGGCTACGGCGCGGAGCGCTACCCCTTTCTGCCTGTGGAAACGCTGGATTTCACGGGCATCGCCATGATATGGCCCAACCTCACCCAGCACGCAGTGGAAACCTCCATCCATGCCACGTACATCCTGAAAAAGGCCTTCGATACCAAGCGCACGCTGATCGTACTGGGCAAGCTCGGCCAAACCTTGGGGAAGCTGTGCTTCTGGAACGATGCGGAACTGCTCACCAGGGAGCAGGCCCAGCACGAAAAAAGCCTGGACTACTTCTACGATCAGGCCCTGCGGGACGGCGCGGAGATGATCGAAACCCTGTTTCAGGCAATCGGGCAGGATCAGCCGCTGCACGAGCGCTTCAAGCTGAACTTTTTCGGGGAACGGGTGGAAGCCTGAGCTTCATGATATACCAAAGAACGCAAACGCCGATCCCCTGCGGGGACCGGCGTTTTTGATGCTTCGTTTTGCCTACAGCTCGTGGTCGACCTTCACATAGCGGAACTGGCCGATAGCCGCGATGACCGTGACCACCGCGACGATCACCAAAATGTACCAGGGGAAGGTGAGCAGCTCCTTGCTTTGCTCCGCCAGATAGTCCTTGCCCGTGATCAGCGCGTAAACGCCGACCGTCGCCATAGTTGCCCCGTTGAGCGCGCTTCCGACGATGATGAACTCCTTGATGAACAATCCGGCAATCAACGCGCCGGCGACAGCGCCGATGGCGGCGGTCCACCATACAGGGTCTACACCCAGGGAGTTGAGCACCACCAGCACAAGGCTTGCGCCAAGCAGCGCGCCAATGAGCACCGCGCCGACCTTATACAGCCAGTACGCCAGAGCGGCAAGCGCAATGCCGATCACAGCCGCGCCGACTATCGGCCACACATCGCCGCCGATCTGGCGCCCAAGATAGTAGCCCAGGTACGCGCCCAGAAACAGGCCCGCAACAAATAGCCATACCCTGAAGAGCCGATACCCGAAAAAGCACATCAGAAGTCCGATCAGGATTGCCACGATTGCGATCGTCATACAAACGCCCCCCTTTTTTCGGTCCAGTGTACATCCATCCGTTTGTGAGCGTAGCACAAAGCGCGGGCTCTATGCACTTATCGCTCATCCGGTATGGGTACAGTATATTCTTTTGTTTCACATTGTCAAGAATGCGGACTGATTGTCAGGTTGGCCGCCTTGCCCTGCCCGCCGCGAAACTGGGGCAACACCGGGCGGCATGGAAAGACTCACAGCGCTTCTCCATGGCATCGGCGAAATATTTTACGGCAAGGGTACACGGTGGCGCTCTTTTGCAAAGCAAAGCGCAGACAAGGGTTTTCGGTTTTCAGGATATTTGGTTGAACAGAATTTGAGCCTGTGCAAAAGGCCCGTCTGCCGGAAAGCGAGCGGGCTGAGGGCCGTGCTTTCCCGTGTCGTGCGTGATACCGGGTGCATCCCAGCATCAGTGAGCAAACGGTGACCAGTGCCCACATTTCCGGCGAAAAAACAAGCGGCCCCGCCTCATCCAACGTTTGAGGCGGGGCCGCAGAAGCCGACAAAGCAGATCGTACTTTATCAACAGGCCGTACTACCGGAACTGGTTTTTGTACAGCGCCGCGTACAATCCCTCTTTGGCCAGCAGCTCGTCGTGCGTGCCGCTTTCCTTGATCTGCCCGTCCTCCATAACCAGGATGCGGTCGCAGATTTTCAGGCTCTCGAGGTTGTGGGAGATGATCAGCACGGTCTTCTGCTTCATCAGCTTTTGCAGGGATTTCCACACCACCTGCTGGCTCTGGGTGTCCAGCGCGGCGGTGGGCTCGTCCAGCAGCAGAAACTTGGCGCTGGACAGGAAGGCCCGCGCGATGGCAATGCGCTGGCGCTGCCCGCCGGAGAAATTTTCCCCGCACTCGTCGACCAACGTATCGTAGCCCTGTGGCAGCGCCTGGATAAACTGATGCGCGCCAGCCGCCTTGGCCGCGCGAATGATTTCGTCCTCCGTGGGTTCCGCATCGTCGCCGTAGCGCCCCATGGCGATGTTTTCGCGCACGGTGCGGTGCAGCAGCGGCGCGCTCTGCTCCAGGTAGATCAGCTTGGAGCGCCACTCGTTGGGGCTGCAGGCCGCCGAATCGATGCCGTGCAGCGTAATCGACCCGGAATCCGGCTCGTAGAATTTAAGCAGCAGCTTGAAAACAGTCGTTTTTCCGCAGCCAGACGCGCCGACCAGCGCGACGTTCTCGCCGCTGCGCACGGTAAAGGAAAGACCGTTGAGCAGCTCATTTTTCGCCTGGTAGCCGAACACGACCTCCGAAAACTCCAGCGTTTCTCCGCTTTCCTTCAGGCAATCGGCGGGCGTGTTGTCCTCCTGGGGCGCGGCCAGCGCGTCGATCACCCTGTCGCCGGAGACTGCCGAGGTGATTAAAAGCCGCCAGGTGTTGCCCAGGCAGTTGACCATTTCAAATACGGAGCTTTGCAGCGGATACGCCAGCAGCAGCGACGCAAAGCTGATCTCGCCCGCCCGGATCAACAGGATACCCAGCGAGAAGAATACCACCATAGACACCGCCGACAAAAGTGCGCTGATGGACCGCACGTGCACATCCAGGTTGCGGGCCGCCACACCGTCGCGCGCCAGATTGTCGCTGGTGCGCTCATACGCATCCAGCTGGGCGTCGACGGTGCCCCAGTACCGGTGCGCCGTATTGCCCGCGAGAAGATCGGAAAAATCGGACACCGCGGCATCGGTCTGCTTTCGCAGATGCACGTTGCGGCTGTGAATCCTTCCGCCCAGGAGAATTGCGCTCATCAGCGCCAAAAACCCGAACACCAGCGGGATAAACGTCAGCCGCCAGTCCACCACCGCAATGGTGATCAGCGACGCGATACCCTGCACAAACGGCATGAAGAACGTCATCATCATGCCCTGAAAATAGAAATTCTCCAAAATCTGCATATCCGAGTTGAGAAGCGCCATCGCTTCCCCGGAATGCCGCTCCGCCGCAAAGCGCTCCGTTTGCCTCAGCCACGCCGACAGCAGTTTTTTCTGTATCGAAGCGCGGATGCCCAGCCCCCCGCGCAGGTTGAACTGGTACCCGAGCACCACCAGCGGCACAAAGGACGCAAGCATTAAAAGCAGCAGCGTAAGCCTGGGTACGGCGGAAATCCCAAGCGCGTAATCGCGAACCGTAACGCTCATCACCAGGCCGACCAGCAGCGCCAGCAGATAGCTGCCAAGCCCCGCGAGCGTCACGCCCAGCAGGCATAAAAGCCACTTCGGCATCCCCAGGCGGATGAGACGGAAGGCCGTTTTCATCACGCTTGCAAAGCGCAGGCATTTATTGTTTTCCATCGTCCTCCCCCTTCTCCTGGGCGGTGAAAAGCCTGTAATACAGCCCGCGCTTTTGCAAAAGCTGTTCGTGGGTGCCTTCCTCGGCAATGCGGCCCTCCTGCAGGAACAAAATGCGGTCGGCATCGGTCACCGTGGACAGGCGGTGGGCGATCATTACGCGGGTTTTGCCCGTCCCGCTCTCCCGCAGGGCGTTCAAAATCTCCATCTGGTGGCTTGCGTCCAGCGCGGAGGTGGCCTCGTCCAGAAGCTCGATGGGCGCGTCCTTCAAAAACAGCCGCGCCAGCCCCATCCGCTGCTTCAGCCCACCCGACAGGAGCGCGCCGTGCTCGCCCGCATCGGCGTTCCAGCCGTTTTCCTGCTGGCCGACCCATTGGGTCAGCTTTGCGTTCTCCACGGCGATGGCAAGGGAAAAATCATCCGCGCTCTGGTTGCCCAGCAAAATGTTATCCTTCACCGTGCCCTTGAACACAAAGGTATCCTGCTGCAACACGCTCATCTTTTCGCGCAGGGCCGTAAGATCCCAGTCCCTCACGTCGCGCCCCAGCACCTTCACCGTGCCCGCCTGCGGCTTATACAGCCCTGTAATCAGCTTGATAATCGTGGATTTGCCACAGCCCGAAGGCCCCACCAGCGCCACCTTTTCGCCCGGTTTCACCGTAAAGCTCAGGTCGCGTAAAAGCGGCGGGTCGCTCTCGTCCTGCTCGGCGTAGCGGAAGCTGACGTTTTCAAACGATACGGCTTGCTCCGCGCCCGCTTCGGTCTGCGTGCCGCCCGCTTCGCCAGGCAGATCCCACATGGCAAACAGGCGGTCGCCCGCCACGACGCCCGAGGGGAAGTTCACCAGCACATTGGGCAGCCGCAGCAGCTCGCTGGTCGCCGACGACGCCAGAATGATGGTGATTACAAACGACTCAATGGCGAACTGGCCCTGAAACAATAGCCCCGCGCCGACAATCGCCGCGCCGAACATCGGCAGCACGTTGATCACCAGTGCGGAGATATTGGCCGTATACACTTTTCCGATGCCGCGAATGCCCTTTTTGCGGTAATCCTCCACCGCTTCCTCGGTCCACTGGTCCGCTTTTTTCTGCAAACGGTAGGCCTTGATGGTGGTGCGGTTCTGAATCAAATCGCGAATCTGCCCGCTCATCGCCGCAAACGACTTGCGAAACGCCGGAATTTCCGAAAGCGACCGCTTGGTTAGCCGGGGATAGAAAAGCACCAGCGCCAGCGGCACTGAGTACCCGATGCCAACCCGCCAGTCCACAACGAACATGACCACAACCAGGATCAGGGGAATAATCACGCTGCGCAGGCCGGTGATCAGATGCTCCGAGTTGGACGCCGCATAGCGGCAGTCCGCCACCACGCGGCTGATGATATCCCCGGATTCCATCTTTTGCAGGCTCTGGTACTCCGCCCGCAGCAGCGCACGGGCCGTAATCTTGCGATAATTGCTTTCCGCAGTCTCGGTCAGCCGCGTCATGCGGATGGAGCGCAGCCATTCCAGCAGCGCGCCCAGGATAGTCGCCGACGCAAAATACCAAAAGCTCTGCGGCAGCGCAACTGCGCCTGAAGCGGTCAGGCTTCGTGTTACAAGCCCCAGCGCGTGCGCGGCGGCAACGTCCAATAGGCCGATCATGATAACCATGACCAGCTGCGATACATAGCGAGATTTCTTATCTCCACAGCCTATCAGGCGACGAGTATTTTTATATATATTCATTCTGGCGTTCTCTCCGGCATAGAACTGATAGAAGCAGGCGCACACGATGGCGCAGGAACTCTACTACGCTTAGAAGTCATCTGCTCTATTTTACACACAAGCCGTCAATTAGTCAATGAAAACCTTTCCACAAAGGCACTTTCGTGCTATATTAAACATAGATACTGTATTCCCAAACTCACCTGGAGTATAAATTAGGACAAAAATTCAGCATTTCACGCGATAAATACTGCTTATCGTTAATAATGCTGTCAGTCACTGTTCGCGATCGCGCATTGAGACAGTTTACAGGATTTATAACCCGTCGGACACGATGGTATACTGCTACCAGTCAACAAAGCGAGGGTGAACGGCATGAACCTATGTGCTATCTCCAACAATCAAACCGCAGACGCGCTTGCGCTTGCCTGGGACCTGTGCCAAAGGCCCCAGACAGCCAGCATATTTCTATTGTAAAACTCTATATCTAGTGATCCTCTTCCAATCGCAAGGGAATCCCATCAATGAAAGTAGATCTCTCTCATTGATAGAAATACATGATGTTATAATTGTTTTGAAGTTCTTATCTAGTTTTCTGACGAGACTCTTAAACTCATCTGTTTTCAACGTATAGCGCAATGCTATTACAACCGCAAACAAATCGTTCTTCCCCTGTATAAATTGTCCGTTTCGTTTTTGAATATTCATTTTCTCATGGAGCAGGACATCTCGAATTCGGCTATTTTTTGAGACGTATGAAAAGAGTCTTTCTCCGTGAGCACAAACATTTCGAAACTTTGTCAATAATACTATGACACTCTCGAGTTGCTGTGTATCAAGCGGGAAGTTTCTTGCAACTTTTGACTGCAAACTTTGAGGCAGGCACCCATACATCTTTGAAACACTACCAAAAGTTAACGCATTGATCAAGATCCATAACGGGACATTATGATACTTTATTTGATGATAGTTAATATAGGCGTAATTTGTTGGTTTAGTACATAATGTTTGTAGTCTATAAATCAATCTTCTTACATCATTTCTATTATTAGGAGTAATATGGTAACTTGAAAGTGAGAGATAGTGGCTTTGGTTCTCCCCATATTGTTTACAAAAACTATGAGCAATCTGTGTCTTGATAACCTTCTCAACTATTAGCAAACTTTCTAGAAGTATTTGTCTTAAAGATCGATCAAACTGATAAAGCGCAAGTATATCATTGAAAGAGGCATTCGCTCTATACCTGTTTGTAACTGGATCCTTGAAACAATGTTTGTAACCACCAATCAGCTGAAAATACCCCACACGCCTTAGAACATCAATGGCAGCTGTCGTATCGGGAATCACCAATCCCTTACTTTGTAAGTTTTGAATTTGCTGAGGGTAATCCATAAATATTGCAGGCATAGACTCGCCTCCTTTTTTATACTCTAAAAAAGGAATCCCCGTAGGAATTCCCTTGGTCACAGGCCTCGCAGGTTTCTGTAACACGATCACTAATAGTAGTATAATAGAATCTGACCAAAATGTCAACAATTGCGGCGTATTGGCTGTGTCAAACTATTCACCACGGTTTCCCGGATCGCGCCGACGTCCGCGTTCATTTCCGTGAAATATGCCTCGGCCTTGTCGCCCAGCCCGTGGGCGTACAGGTTCACGCCGCAGTACTCTGGATCGGAGAACAGCGGCCGCAGCCTTTTTGTATCAAAGGGTTTGCCAAGCGCATAGCCCGCAACCAGCTTGCAAAGCGTATCCAGGTTCGG
>Ga0116164_10000556_pt1 | contig 32022 bp, 23 predicted proteins | sample AD_UKC109_MetaG_FD_89888 | JGI IMG/M metagenome (GOLD analysis project Ga0116164, IMG submission 89888) | Active sludge microbial communities of municipal wastewater-treating anaerobic digesters from Hong Kong - AD_UKC109_MetaG | ecosystem: Engineered > Bioreactor > Anaerobic > Digestate... | reverse complement strand
ATTACGGCGAAATAGTTGATAAATTTAATTTTTAAAAGATAATCCGCGGAGTGGTCGACCATTTTTTTCTGATTTCCGGGTAAAACAATGGCTACCATTAAATTCTGCTGACTTAATTTTTAAACATGTAGCCGAAGTAAGAGATGAAGAGCAGACTAAAGTTTGATTTCCTTCGATATTCCTCAGATGTTAAAACGTTTTTAAGTGATTATACTATGTTGAAAAATATACTGATTACCAGTTATTAAGCGTTACAAACCTTTTTTTACTCTTATTGGTTATTTTCCGGAAATTTTCTAATGTCCCAATGTTTCGAGGAAGTTACTTCTGGCAAAACTGTTATCTGTTACGATTGCAGAATTCCTGTCCTGGCTGACCTGACTATAAGTGCAGGCGACCATCCATTCATCAATACTCTGGTCGGGTGAAAAAAGAAAAGGCAATCTTTGATTGATGATTTCAACGATTGCCTGTTTGCAGAAATATTTTAGTGGTTTTATGGAAAAAGGATTTATTCCGGTTTTGGTTTATCTGTTACTGTGGAATATTTTCGCGGTTCAATCAAGCCAAGGGTCCATAAAGAGGTTGGTACTGGCAAAGATATCCATATTCATAAAGCGCACTATTTCCAGGTAGTAATCCAGTAAGGTACGGGCCCGGGCATTGTCCGGGTCTATTTCGAGGATTCGGTTAAGAGCATTGATAGCCCCACCAAAGTCTTCCTTGCTTCCTGCTTTTTCTGCTTCTTCAAAAAGGGAATTAATGTTGTTTTTCTTTGCCATATTTTATGGTTTTGCGTTAGCATTCATTTACAAAGCAGCGGCTGTGTAATATGCAGTTGATATGGCAGTTTGCGCTTTACCTGGTTTGTCGGCATCTCCTACCACATGCAGGGGAATCTTTCCCGCAAGCTTTTCTTTCAGGTTGTCAACACTTTTCATCCCTGTAGCCATAACGATCATATCAATATCTTCAAATTTTTCCTGTCGGCCTTCTTTTTCATAAAACACTGTTCTGTGGTTTATTTCAATAATTTTTGTGTTCACATAAAAGTGTACACCTTTTTGATTAAGTTTCTGCAGTGTCATGTTCTTTTCAAGCATTTCCATGCCGCGTGCAATTTCACCCAGCATTTCAACTATGGTCACATGGTTGTTAAGATCAACCAGTTTGCTTGCCATTTCAATGCCGATCAGTCCGCCGCCGATGATAAGGATATTTTTATTTTCCGGCAGGTTATCAGCCTCAAGGAAATCAGCCCAGTAATATTGCTTTAACCCTTTGATTGGAGGGACCGCAGGAACAGCTCCAGTAGCCAGTATCACGCCATCGAAACTGTTGTTAAGGAGTATTTTTTCATCAGCTTCCATGTTTTTTATTTCAATTCCTTTGTCCTTCAATTCGTAAAGATAATAATCCACAATTTCTTTCAGACTCTCTTTTTTGGGTGGCAGTGAAGCGAGGTTGAACTGACCGCCCGGTTTGTTTTTTTCGTAAACCATGACTTTGTGGCCGCGTTCTTTTAGTGTAATAGCTGCCTGCATTCCTGCCAGACCGGCTCCGACAACAGCAAAGCTTTTTTTTACGGGAGCCTGATCAAGTTTTTCGTTTTCATGACCAACCAGAGGATTTACCACACATCCCAGTCCTGAGCCACCTCTTACGCCACCCAGACAACCTTCGGAACATGCCAGGCAAGGGCGGATATGTCCTTTGATTTTGCCAAGGTATTTTGCAGTAAAATCAGGATCAGCAACCAATGCACGGCCAAGTGCGATATAATCTGCCTGATAATTTTCAAAAATACGATGAACATCCATGGTTGAGTTAATTCTCCCTACAAAAATTACCGGAATCTTGATCTTACTTTTAATTTCTGATGCCATTTCCCAGGTTTTACCTTTTGGAATAAACATGTGCTGAAAAAACCAGGGTGGGGTAGAACAGGCTGTACCAGCGGTTACATGAATTGCATCAATTCCTTGATTTTCAAGAATTTTTGAAAATCTGACCATGTCATCCAGATGAAATCCGTTTGGAATCATTTCGTCGCCACTAATACGTGCGATGATTGGCAGGTTAATGGCTTTCCTGACATCGTCGAGCACCTCAAGCGGAAAACGCATTCGGTTTTCGAAACTGCTTCCATAACTATCAACCCGGTTATTAACGGCCGGAGAAAGAAATTGTGCCAGAAGGTAACCGTGACCAAATTGCAGTTCGATAATGTCGAAACCAGCTTTGACAGCTCGCCGGGCAGCACTGATGAAAAGCCTTCGTGCTTTTTCCATGTCGGCTGAGTTCATCATTACAGGAGAAGCCCCGCCGTTCTCGCATGCCTGGTTTGTGGACGAAACAAAATAATTTCCCGGGATTTTGGGATTAGCCATTCTGCCCGGATGATTCAGGTGTGCAATCGCTTTTGCGCCATTGTTGTGAATGATGTTGGTCAACATTTGAAGGCCTGGAATTTTGTCGTCGTTATCAATTCCAAGTTGTGTGGGCAATTCACGCAATCCGGCTTCAAGATAAAGTGGCTCGCAGGTAACGGCTCCTATAAATTTGGAACGGGCTTCATAGAAATGTAAATGGCGTTCGTTTACCATGCCGTCGCCATTGCTGTACCCCAGTTTGATAGGGGCGAAAATGAATTGATTAGATAGTTGTAGCATTGTTTTTTATTTTTTTGTGAATGTTATTTTTCAAAAACTTTTGAAAACCCTTGCAAGCGAAAATCCAGGAGCATCCATCTGTAAATCGAGAAAATAACCAAAAGGTGTCTGATGCACCTGATATCCTGCATTTTTAAGCCGCTCTTCCACCCGGTTGAAAAGTTGTATGGTGAATTCTGGATTGGCTTTGCTTTCCGACAAATGCGCAAAGGAGTGAAGGATGATGTGTTTACAGCCGTTTTTGCCACATATCCATTTCAAATTTTTTACCAGCTTGCTTTCTACCGATTTTTCATTGGCTTCATCCTCTGCCTCAGCCTGTATAAATGCCGTCTGAATGTTTTCAAAATTTGCCGGAACAGCATTTTCAATGCCAATATCAAGGGTTTGTTCTGAAGGTGTGTATCCGAATTTTTTACAATAGATCATTAACGTTTTCATGTTAATATAGATTTTTATTTAGATAATTATATGTTTTGATTTAAAGGAGCAGCAATTATCCGGATCGGCTCAATCGTCGTAATGGAAATCTCAGGTGAGTTGGTTTCATTGTTGCCATGGAAGTAATGATTATTAAGGTGTTTACATTTTTTTGACTTAATCGAAATGTAATCACGCTGACTGACCGGCAAAAATAAGGAGATTATTATCATTAAAAAACCTTTTTCAGTCTTTTTATGCTGAAATGTTTAATCAGGAATCAGGAGTAAAGCAGTGATAATTTAATTCGGCAGAGCAGTTTTAGGTAATTGTCCGGATGTTACAAATCAGATTTTTCAAGTTGGTTTAAAAAAACTCTGAACCTGCAAAACCAACAACTTTCGAACAGCCTTCCGGTATTTTTCTCAAATTTCTTGTCGATAATTCTAATCTTCGGTTGAAAGGAAGCCAAATAGCTTTGTTATTAGGGCAGAACAAAGGATTGAAATAACCAACAAAAAGGTTTGCAGCAAAAAAATCAGTTCAAAGAATTCAACTAACTGTGATTCCGGACAAAGCCATGGATTTGATGCTGTACTTAAAAATGCTGACTTTGAAAGCCAATATTGATTTTAAACAGGATTTTTCCTGATATTAGTCAATTCTATTTAATGAATTGCTAAAATGCTGTTTTTTTGTACGAATGCTCCATTAAAAAAATATAAATCTTAACAGGTAAGAATTTAATTTCTAAGTTTGCAACTCTTTAAATTTTTAGTGAAAATAAAATCTATCTTATATCTCAACAACATATGTCAGAAATCATTACCATTAAACAAGGACTTGACATTAACCTGTTGGGGGAAGCCGAAAAAGTAATTCAACCGGTTGAGTCGGGTTTGTATGCTATCAAACCGCCGGATTTTATTGGTGTTTTCCCGAAGGTTCTTGTTCAGGAAGGCGACAGGGTGAAAGCGGGTACTTCTCTTTTTTATGACAAATACAGGGAAAATATCAAGCTAACCTCACCTGTAAGTGGTACAGTAAAAGAACTGCGGCGTGGCGAAAAGCGGGTACTCCTCGAAATCATCATTGAACCGGATGTTCAGCAGGAATATGAAGAATTTGGCAAAGCTGACCCCAACAGGCTGAGTCGTGAGGAGATCATCGAAAAACTACTTTCCAGCGGTATCTGGCCTGTTATCCGACAGCGACCTTACGATGTCATAGCCAACCCGGCTGATCATCCAAAAGCCATTTTCATTTCTGCTTTTGATACCAGCCCGCTGGCACCGGATTATGATTTTGTTGTAAACGGAAAATCTGAGGTTTTTCAGACGGGTATTGACGCACTGAAAAAGCTTACAAAAGGAATTATTCATCTTAACCTGAAAGGTGGAGCTGGTAAATCCAGTGTGTTTTCCGGGATAAAGAATGTTCAGGTCAATTATTTCAAAGGCCCACACCCGGCTGGTAATGTTGGTGTACAAATCAATAAACTCGATCCTGTTAATAAAGGTGAAGTAGTTTGGCACTTACGTCCACAGGAAGTAATTACCATTGGCAGGTTGTTCAATGAAGGGCGCTATAATGCTGAAAAAATCGTTGCTTTGACCGGCTCCGAAGTTCTTAAGCCAACATATATCAGGACAAAAGTGGGGGCTGTTATCACCGAAATCATCAGGGATAACATAAAAGAAGGTAAAGTACGGTTTATCAGTGGAAACCCGTTAACCGGTACCAAAATTGACAAACATGGCTTCATTGGTTTTTATGATTCACAAATAACCGTGCTTCCCGAGGGAGATTATCATGAGATGTTTGGATGGGCTTTACCAGGTTTTAAAAAGTTTAGCTATTCCAGGACTTTCTTTTCGTGGCTTCATCCCAAAAGCAGAAAGTACCGGCTCGACACCAATTTTCATGGCGGCCGTCGGGCATTGGTTATGACTGGTGAGATGGAAAAGGTTTTTCCTTTCGATATTTATCCCATGCAGCTTATCAAAGCAATCATAACCGAAGATGTGGAAGCTATGGAAAACCTCGGTATTTACGAAGTGGCAGAAGAAGATTTTGCACTTGTTGAATACATTGATACTTCAAAAACCGAAATCCAGTCTTTAGTGCGTAAGGGTTTGGATTTGATGAGAAAAGAAATGAGTTAACATTAAATAAATCAAGATATCAGCATGAATGCGATAAGAAATTTTGTTGATAAAATCAAACCAAATTTTCAAAAAGGCGGACGTTTTGAATACCTGCATTCGACCTTTGACGCGTTTGAAACCTTTTTGTTTGTTCCTAACAAAACCACAACCAGCGGGAGCCATATACGCGATTACATAGATATGAAACGTACAATGGGCTGGGTTGTCATTGCACTTGTTCCGTTGCTTCTTTTTGGCATGTGGAATGTTGGATACCAGCACCATCTTTCACACGGAGTAACAGCTACTTTATGGGAGAATTTCTTTTTTGGGGCATTGAAAGTGCTTCCCATTCTCATCGTTTCTTATGTGGTTGGACTGGGAATTGAGTTTATGTTTGCCCAGATCAGAGGTCATGAGGTAAACGAAGGCTTTCTGGTTTCCGGTTTTCTCATCCCCCTTATCGTTCCGCCGGATACTCCGCTGTGGATGGTGGCGCTTGCTACTGCCTTTGCGGTAATCATAGGCAAGGAAGTATTCGGAGGTACGGGAATGAATATACTAAACCCGGCATTGACTGCCAGAGCATTCCTTTTCTTTTCTTATCCGCAGGCTATGTCAGGTGATAAGGTATGGATTGCCGAAAAAGCTGATGCTTACTCAGGCGCAACTGCATTAGGGAAATTACTTACAAATGAACCTATTGAATCTTTGCCCAGTGTTTCCGATATGTTTTTCGGATTAATACCCGGTTCTGTCGGCGAAACTTCAACATTCCTTATCTTAATCGGGGGATTGTTCCTGGTAATTACAGGTATTGGAAGCTGGCGCATAATGCTGTCGGTATTTGCCGGTGGATACGGGCTTGCGCTGTTGTTTAACCTGATTGGTCCTTATGTTGCTCCCGAAAATACTTATATGGCAATTCCGGCTTATTATCACCTTATCATGGGAGGTTTTGCATTCGGAGCTGTTTTTATGGCTACAGACCCTGTTAGTGCCGCTCAGACAAATAAAGGGAAATGGATTTACGGCGTCCTGATAGGTGTGATGGCAGTACTCATCAGAGTCCTTAATCCTGCATATCCTGAGGGAATGATGCTCGCCATTCTGCTTATGAATGTTTTCGCACCACTCATCGACTACTATGTGGTGCAGGCCAATATTAAAAAAAGGCTGAAGCGTTTTCAAAAAGCTCAATTAGCAACTACTTAAAAAACCACTATAATGTTTAGCAACAGATATATTTTTATTTATGCTTCGGTAATGGTTATCATTGTAGCTGCAGTGCTTTCTGCTGCATCCCAGCTTTTGAAACCTTACCAGGAAATGAACGTAAAAAATGAGAAATTTCAGGGTATTCTCAGTGCTGCAGAAGTGAAGGTTCCAAGAAACGATGCAGGTGAAAATTATACCAAATACATTGTCGAAGAATTGGCCATTGACCAGGAAGGTAATATTGTTAGCCGTTATGCCAACGGTAAACAGGAGTTGGGCGAAGTAAGACCTTTTGATATCGTGCTGAAGGAAATGCTCAGGTTGAAACAAGATGCAACCGCAAAGAGCAATTCCGCAAAACCTATCTGGCCATTGTACATCATGGAAAAAGACGGAAAACGCCAATATATTGTGCCACTTTATGGTGTGGGGCTTTGGGGTCCTATCTGGGGAAATATTGCTTTCGAAAGTGATTTTAATACAGTAGCAGGAACATTCTTCGATCATAAATCTGAAACTCCGGGGTTGGGTGCTGAAATAAATGAAGTTTGGTTTCAGGAAGAATTTAAAGGCAAACAGATTTTCGACCAAAATAATGAGTTTGTCTCCATTAAGGTGGTCAAAGGAGGAGTGGCCAATAGTGCTGTTCCCCCTGCACACGGCGTTGATGCTATTTCTGGCGGAACAATCACCAGCAACGGTGTAAGTGAAATGCTGGCCAACTGCCTTGAAAATTATGTACCATTCATCAAGAAAAACATTCAAAGCCATGAGTAATAGTAAAGATTCATTGTTTTCGGCTAAAAATATCAAACTGCTTACCACTCCGCTCGGGAAGGAAAATCCAATCACAGTTCAGGTGTTGGGTATATGTTCAGCATTGGCAGTTACCGTAAAAATGCAGCCCGCTTTTGTAATGGCAATATCTGTAATGGCAGTGCTTGCTATAGGAAATGTTATCATCTCACTTTTGAGAAAAACCATTGCTCCGCGAATCAGAATTATCGTGCAACTGGTAGTGATTGCATCCCTGGTCATTCTTGTTGACCAGGTGCTCAAAGCGTTTGTTTATGACATAAGCAAGCAATTGTCAGTGTTTGTTGGTCTCATTATTACCAACTGCATCCTGATGGGACGGTTCGAAGCTTTTGCGATGAGCAACAAAGCCTGGCCATCCTTCCTTGACGGGATCGGGAATGCTGCCGGATATGGTTTGATTCTTATCATAGTTGCTTTCTTCAGAGAATTGCTTGGTTCAGGAACAGTCTGGGGATATGAGGTAATTCCACAGTTCATGTACGACATAGGTTATAAAAACAATGGTCTGATGATTCTTCCACCAATGGCATTGATTGTCATTGGAATCATTATTTGGATACAACGCAGCAGAAATAAGGAACTCATTGAAAAATAATTCATTTAAGACAAAGAGAAAAATACTATAAAATGGAAAATCTGATAAGCATTTTTGTCCGGTCAATTTTTATTGACAACATGATCTTCGCTTACTTTCTGGGTATGTGCTCATACCTGGCAGTATCCAGAACGGTGAAGACATCTATCGGGCTGGGCGTTGCAGTAATTTTTGTGCTGGGGATTACGGTTCCGGTTAACTATCTTATCAATAAATATCTTTTGGTTCCGGGGGCTTTAGCCTGGTTATCGCCATCTCTTGCCGATGTTGACCTAAGCTTCCTCAGTTTCATCATCTTTATTGCGGTGATTGCTTCGATGGTGCAACTGGTCGAAATGGTGATTGAGAAATTTGCCCCTGTACTTTACACTTCATTAGGGATTTTTCTGCCGTTGATTGCTGTCAACTGCGCTATTCTTGGAGGGTCACTTTTCATGCAGGAGCGTGAATATGCCAATGTTGCCGAAGCCACATCATTCGGTCTTGGTTCGGGTGTGGGCTGGTTCCTGGCTATCGTTGGTATTGCAGCAATCAGGGAAAAAATTCGTTACAGTCAGATTCCGGGACCTCTTAAAGGACTGGGAATTACTTTTATCATCACAGGGTTGATGGGTTTGGCATTCATGAGTTTTATGGGAATTAAACTTTAGTCGTAACCAATAAAAATTCAAAATAAAATGGTTTTAGCAACTAGTATAGGAGGAATCATAAGCATTAGTGTGATTATCTTTTTTATCATCATCATTTTGCTGGTTTCGTTACTCCTGTATGCCCGTAAAAAACTTATGCCCCAGGGAAAGGTAAAAATCACCATCAATGATGAAAAAGAATTGATCGTTAATCCCGGAAGCTCACTTCTCACAACGCTATCAAGCAACGGGATTTATTTGCCTTCGGCATGTGGCGGAGGGGGCACTTGTGGCATGTGTAAATGTCAGGTGTTTGAAGGGGGAGGCTCAATACTTCCCACCGAGGTAGGATATTTTACACGAAAAGAGCAGATGAATCACTGGCGGCTTGGTTGTCAGGTGAAAGTAAGGGAAGATATGAAAATTCACGTAGAACCGGCTGTTTTCGGAATTAAGAAATGGGAGTGTGAGGTGGTTTCCAATCGTAACGTGGCTACTTTTATCAAAGAATTTGTTGTGAAACTTCCTGAAGGTGAAAAACTTGAATTTCGTTCCGGTGGTTATATTCAGGTGGATGTTCCGGCCTGCGAGGTTGATTTTTCAAAAGATATTGAAGTGGAAGAAGAATACCGTGAAGAATGGGATAAATTTAAAATGTGGAATCTCAAAATGAAAAACAGTGAATCTGTTTTTCGTGCCTATTCCATGGCCAATCATCCGGCAGAAGGGAACATCATCATGCTGAATATCCGAATTGCAACCCCGCCCTGGGATCGTAAAACAAATGCGTTTATGAATGTTAATCCGGGAATTTGTTCTTCATATATTTTCTCCCGTAAACCTGGTGATAAAGTTACTATTTCAGGGCCTTACGGCGAGTTTTTTATCAAACCTACCAACAGGGAAATGATGTTCATTGGCGGTGGTGCCGGTATGGCCCCAATGCGCTCACATATTTTTCATCTGTTCAAAACCGAAAAAACGCATCGTAAGGCTACTTTTTGGTATGGTGGTCGTTCCCGAAGAGAATTGTTTTACATGGAAGACTTTGAAAAAATCCAGGCTGAAAACCCAAATTTTACCTTCTATGTTGCACTTTCAGAACCCAAACCGGAAGATAACTGGAATGGCTATACCGGATTTATCCATCAGGTTATTATGGACAACTACCTGAAAAATCATCCCGAACCTGAAGAAATTGAGTATTATATTTGTGGGCCGCCCATGATGAATGCAGCTGTTTTTAAAATGCTTGATGATTATGGTGTTCCAAAAGAAAATATTGCCTACGATGACTTTGGTGGCTAATTCAAGAAGTCAGCATATAATGGGGTAAAAGAGGATGTTTCAAAAGTCATCCGTATCCTTGAAATGTTAAAAATCCGGATTGCGCCATTCCGAAAGGAAGCCTGATTTTCACCGTTTTCCGACAGATACAGGATCAGGGATAAAAAACATTGAAAATTTTAATTGAAGACGATCGAAACTGCTTTTTTAGGTGTACTTTTCCTAACGGTGTGATTTGATTTATCTTTTTGTGAATGTCAGGAAAACAAAACAACTTGCAGATTTCTTCCGTTTTATTCCAATGCTTAACAAAGATATCCGATGGATAAAAAAGCAATATCGTTTAACAGCCTTAAAGTCTCAGGAATAATTCTTGGAATGTGGCGATTGGCTGACTGGAAAATGAGCCGGCAGGAATTGTATGCATTTCTCAGGAAAGTTGTTGACCGGGGGTTTTCAACCTTCGACCATGCTGATATTTATGGCGACTATACCTGTGAAGACATTTTCGGTCAGGCAATTTCTGCTTCCCCTTCCTTTCGTAGTAGCATTGAAATCATAACCAAATGCGGTATAAAACTCGTTTCAAATAATCGTCCTGAAAATTCTTTTCATGGTTATGATACTTCACGTGATCATATCATCAGGTCAGTTGAACGTTCGCTTAAAAATTTCCGTACGGATTACCTTGATCTTCTCTTAATTCATCGTCCTGACCCGTTAATGAACGTTGATGAAATTGCAGATGCATTTTATCAGTTAAAAAGGGATGGCAAAGTGCTCTATTTTGGGGTTTCAAATTTTTTACCACACCAGTTTGATCTGTTACAGTCGCGCCTGGATTTTCAATTGGTAACCAATCAGATTGAAGTTTCAGTGCTGGCAACCGAAGCCTTTTTTAACGGAGTTTTGGATCAATGCCAGTTACAAAAGATATGCCCGATGGCATGGTCACCGCTTGGTGGTGGTCGTTTGTTTCACGATGATTCTGTGCAAATGGACCGGCTCAGGTTTGAAATGAACCGGATTGCCGACGAAACAGGTTGTGAATCTTTACAAAATATTGCACTGGCCTGGTTGTTAAAGCATCCTTCCGGAATCATCCCGGTGTTGGGCACAGGTAACCTGAGCAGAATCCTTCAGGCTGAGAAATCATTACAAATTCAGCTTTCAACTGATCAGTGGTTCAGAATTCTGGCTGCTTCACAGGGACATGAAGTTCCCTGATGGTTTTTCCTGTTTCGCTTCCGTATTACTCATATTTTATAGCATTTACCGGATTGGCAAGACTTGCCCTGACGGTATGAAAGCTCAGTGCCATAATGCTGATCAGAATAGCTACCAGACCAGAAAGCAGGACTGTTACGGCAGAAATTCCGTTGTGATAGACAAAATTATTTTCAAGCCATGAATGAAGTTGCCATAAAGCAAACGGGATAGCCAAAACGAAAGCAATTACAATCAAAATAAAAAATTCACGGTAGAGCCGCCCGAGAATTTGCAGGAAAGTAGCACCCATTACTTTTCTTATGCCAATTTCTTTGGTTTTTTGCCCGGCAATGAACGAGGAGAGCCCTAAAAGTCCAAGTAAGGCAATAAATATGGTGAGAAAAGTTGCAATACCCAGTAATTTGCCCAGACGGAATTCTGTGCGGTACTGTTCTCCGAGTATATCCGTCAGCATTTGATAATCGAATGGGCGCCTTGCATCAAATTGGTTCCACTTGTCTTCGATGAATGCCAGTGTTCCACTGGTATCTTCCGGTTTAATCCTGATGGAGAGCATGCCTTTTTCCTTTTCACCCAGAAATAGCATCGCAGGATCTACTTTGTTGTGAAGCGATTGGTAGTGAAAGTCTTCGACTACACCAATTACTTTAAGCATGCGTCCGCCGGTATATCCTATATCCCATCCCCAATGGATTTTTTTGCCAATTGCATCATCACCCCAGCCATAAGCATCAACCGCAGCCTGATTGACGATTACGGATTCTTCCCTGTCAGTACCCATGGTTTGATCAAAATTCCGTCCTTTGGTTAATTTTAGCCCGTAAGTATTGATAAAATTATAATCCACCTGGTTGATAACCATTCTATCCTCAATCATGGAAGTGTCTTTTTCGATACGTACTACCTGAATCCAGCCAAGTCGTGAAGGGACTCCCGTGGAATTACTGACAGATTCGATGCCCGGATGGCTCATCAGTTCGGCTTTTAAGCTTTCGACTTTACTTCGAAAAGTTGAATCCTGCAATTCGAGCACAATCATGTTGTCCTTTGTGAAACCTAAGTCTTTGTTTTGTAAAAACCTAAGTTGATCCGAAACTACCAGTGTTACAATGATGAGTGCAATGGCGATAGCAAACTGAAATACAACCAGAATTTTGCGCAGAAGACTGCCTTTTTTGCCCCCTTCGATGCCACTACCTTTGATCACTGTTACAGGTTTTACCGATGACAGGTAAAAAGCAGGGTAGGTGCCTGATAGCACTCCGATAATGAATGTAACTGCTAAAATGAAAAGAAAGAGTAGCGGATTGGACAATAAGCCAAAATCCATTTGTTTACCAGCCAGAAGAGCAAAATCACCTATTAAGATATTTACAAGAGCCAACGCAACTATAAATGCGGCAAATGCCATCAGCAAGGATTCACTGATAAACTGAACAATCAATTGCTGTCTTTGTGCACCGGCAACTTTTCTTATTCCTACTTCCCTTGCTCGTTTTTCCGACCGGGCAGTGGCCATATTCATGTAATTAATGGAGGCAATCAATAAGATAAAAATCCCAATCGCACTTAAAATATAAATATAGGTAATGTTTCCTTTTGGGAGGTCAGCTGCATAATTGCCATCAAAATGCGTTTTGGCAAGTGGTGTGGAACGCAGATTAAAACTGGCGTTGATGGCATCTCCGACAGGCTTCATGTATTTGTCGTAAAATCCGCTGAATTTTTCCTGAATTTGTTCCATCCGGCTGTTTTCGTTCAGGAGTAAAAAAGTATAAACACCTATATTCCAAAACCTCCCTGGTTCCATGCTGTTAAAGGTATCCACTCCGCGCAGTGCTGCAATTGAAGATACTGACAGCAAAGCATCAAAACGAAGATGACTGTTGGCAGGCATATCTTCAAATACTCCTGTTATTTTGTAATTACGCTGATTGCCTATTTCAAGCATTTTCCCCACAGGGTTTTCATTCCCGAAATATTTTTTGGATGTATTTTGGCTTATGACAATGGAAAAAGGTTCAGTCAGGCAGGTTTGAGGATTTCCCATAAGCATTTTATGGGTGAATACCGAAAAAACCGTTGAGTCGGCAAAATAGAAATCTTCTTCATAAAACTCTTTTTCACCATATTTTATTAATGTATTACCCAGGTCAGAAAAACGGCAAAAGGTTTCAACTTCAGGAAACTCAAGCTTTAAGGCTGGACCCATTGGAATCGGAACAATTGCAAACTGGTCATGTTTACCTGATATGGTAAAATCAGATTCTATCCGGTAAATTCTGCCGGCTTTCTCATGAAATTTATCGTAAGAAACCTCATTCTGAACCCAAAGAATTATAAAGATAAAAGCAGCCAGTCCAATAGCGAGACCTAATAAGTTGAGCAGGGAATGAAACTTGTTTTTTGCCGTATTTCTTAAAGCACTTTTTAAATAGTTGATCAGCATAATCGTGTTTTTAGGCAGATGTATGAAAATTTAAAGAGCAAATTGTTCTTTGATGTTTTCAGTTACTACCTGTCCATCAAACAAATGAATGATCCGGTGACTGAATTCAGCATCGCGTTGTGAGTGGGTTACCATTATGATGGTGGTCCCGCTTTTGTTGAGCCCGGCCAGCAGGTTCATTACTTCCTCACCATGTGCTGAGTCGAGATTTCCGGTTGGTTCGTCAGCCAAAATTAACTTTGGGTTGGCCACCACAGCACGTGCAACAGCCACGCGTTGCTGCTGGCCTCCCGAAAGCTGCATCGGGAAGTGTTTCTTGCGGTGAATGATCTGCATTTGTCTGAGGGCTTCCTCCACTTTTTCACGACGTTCAGCCGACTTGTACCCAAGATAAATCAATGGCAGCTCTACGTTTTCGAATACATTCAGTTCATCAATCAGGTTGAAGTTCTGAAAAACAAAGCCAATGTTGTTTTTACGTATTAAGGCACGTTGTTTCTCGGTGTACTTCGATACCTCTTTGTCGAGAAAGAAATACCGGCCGCTTGTAGGGTTGTCAAGCAGTCCGAGAATGTTGAGCAAGGTTGATTTACCGCATCCTGAAGGTCCCATTATGGCTACAAATTCGCCCTCTTTTACTTCGAGTGATACCTTGTTCAGCGCAGTGGTTTCTACTTCATCAGTTCGAAAAATTTTGGTGAGATCGGTTGTTTTGAGCATAAACTGAAATTTTTGTGTTTGTATAAATTGACGGATTTACATCTTTTAAGTTACGAACAACCGGTTAAATATTTCCATAAATTGTTAAAGTTCCATAAAAGCAGACCCATCAAGGTCTTCGGTGAGTTTGCCCTGAATAGCTCCTTCGAGGCGATCCAGCATTTTGAAGCATACATCAGAGTACACCATTTTCAGGCGTTTGAACGAATTTCTGCTTTCCCTCTCACGCATCATTTCAGGATTATTTATGCCTACTGACACTATTTCGGATTCCAGGTCACTGTCAATATTCGGCAATTGTGAAAGCTTTTTCATGGCCAATACACTTCTTTTTGGGAAATGTCATTTATTATGCCAGATTTTTTATTTTATTGATAATTAATTAAATAGAATAATGAGGCCTGTTTTTTCGCAATTAATGTGTTCGTTTTTGTGCCTGTATGTACACATTTGAACATTCCTGCAAAAAAAAGATTTTATTAGTTTGCTTATTAATTTAATTAATTTTGTTCAAACTACTTTTATGAACATTTTTACTTTTAAAATTGAAAACCAGTGCCCTGAACGATTTCTCTGATCATAACAATAAAATGGCTTTCAACAGTATTACTCTTTCATTTCCTGATGAAAGCGAAAAATTATTCCTGAAAAAATATTTTCAGGATTCACTGATACTATTCAGGATTGCCTTTGCAGTTGTTATTGCCCTTTATGCCGGTTTTGGTTATCTTGATATAACCACGGTTGACAAGGATCTGATCAATGAGTTTTTTATCATTCGGTTTTTTATTGTTGTGCCGTTTTTATCGCTTGTGCTGCTGTTTTCCTTTCATCCGTTGTTTGAAAAATATTGGCAGCTTTTGCTTTTTCTCTGTTTTTTAATCGCAGGAACAGGTATCATTTATATGTCCATAAAATTGCAGGATAGTTTTACCTATTATGCGGGTATGATGCTCATTTACCCTGCTGGATATTTTTTTATCAGACTTCGTTTTTTTATGGCTTCCATTGCCGGATGGACTACGATTCTTATCTACAATGTCTGGGTGATGTTTCTTCCGGAATTTGATTTTGTTTTATTAATGAACGTAAACTTCTTTTTTATTTCTGCCAATTTGATTGGGATGTTTGCCGGATACAGTATTGAATATTATGCACGAAGGGATTTTTATCTCAACCGGCAGCTCGACAGGCAAAAAGAAGAAATTGCAAACGCTAATAAAAACCTTGAGTTAAAAATAAAGGAAAGAACCAGCGAACTGGTGCTTGCTAAAGATCGCGCCGAGCAGGCCGATAAATTGAAATCTTCATTTCTGGCTAATATGAGTCATGAAATCAGAACCCCGATGAATATCATCCTTGGTTATGCCAATTTGATTCCTGAAGCTGAAAGCCTTGAAGAAATAAATCAGGACATCAGAATCATTAATTCCAGTGGTGCGCTTCTGTTACACCTGATTGATAATATTATTGATATTTCGAAAATCGAGGCAGGAGCAACAACACTCAATAGCTCTGATTTTTCTCTGAATAATCTTATGGAAGAAATCCGACAGATATTTGCTCAGGATCAGTCAGTTTTAGAAAAACAGCTTCAAATCAAAGTTTTGAATTCTTTTCCTGACGGAGCTGATATGGTCCATCTTGACCGCAGACGCTTAAAGCAAATTCTGATCAATCTGATGAAAAATGCCTGTATATTTACTGATCATGGATTTGTCGAATTTGGCTACCAGATTAATGAATCTGAACTATTGTTTTACGTTAAAGATACCGGAACAGGAATCGAAAAAGATCAGATCGGACAGATATTTGATCGTTTCATGCAGGTAAATGTAGATCACAAACCACTGAGACAAGGATCGGGTTTGGGACTCGCCGTTGTCAAATCATATATTAAACTTTTTGGAGGTCAGATATGGGTTGAAAGTGAACTGAACAAGGGAACGATTTTTTATTTTACTTTGCCAATGCTAAAAGGAAATAACGAGATGAATACAAACAATTTTTTATCTGAGCCGGTTAAAATGAATTATGACTGGAGCGACAAAACAATCCTGGTTGCTGAGGATGTAGATTTAAATTTTCTCCTGATAAAAAAGTTCCTGAATAAAACCGGTGTTAAACTTTTATGGGCTAAAGATGGAAAGGAAGCGGTGGAAATGAGTAAAGAAAATGAAAATATCGACCTGGTGTTGATGGATATCAGAATGCCGGTAATGAACGGTTTTGAAGCAACCAAAGTAATTAAGGAAATGAGACCTGCTCTGCCGATTATTGCGCAGACTGCCTACGCTCTTGACGGAGATGCTGAAAAAAGTCTTGAATACGGATGTTCTGCTTACATTGCCAAGCCCATCAATCTCAGGAATTTCCTTGAAATGATTGCTGAATATATCAATAAAGAAAGTTTGTAAGAAAATAGAAGATTTCATAGCTATGGCCGATTTCAATATTTCTGTGCTCTTTGTTGAGGATAACGATACACTGAGATTTCTCTACGAAAAAATGATTTCCAGACGTGTAAATAAAGTGTTTTCAGGAGAAAATGGACAGGTAGGTCTCGATCTTTTCCTTCAGCATAAACCCGATTTGGTGCTCACCGATATAAGTATGCCGGTAATGGACGGCCTTCAGATGATCAAGAAAATAAAAGAGCACGCTCCGGATGTAAAAGTGATTGTTATGTCGGCTTATAGCAATAATGAATACTTTCTCGAAGCTATCAGCCTTGGAGTGAACGGATACCTGATAAAACCTGTGGACGCTTCACGTCTTTTTGCAGTGATTCAGGATATGGCCACCACTATTATCATAAAAAAAGAACTTGAAAAGAAAGAACTGGAGCGCCGACAGGCAGAAGAGGATTTAAAACGGTCGCTGGCCGAAAAAGATATTTTACTGCGTGAGGTGCATCATCGTGTGAAAAACAATATGCAGATCATTTCGAGTATTCTTCACATGCAGGAACGATTGGTGGTTGATCCGGGCCTGATCAGCATTCTCCATGAAAGTCAAAACCGCATCCGATCCATGGCCCTGATTCACGAGCATCTCTATCAAAGTCAAAACCTGGCAAATATCCGATTTGATAACTACGTGAAAAATCTTGCTGTGAACCTGTCAAGAACATATTCAGACCTGCAGAGAAAAATAAAATTTAATTACGATATTACTGAAGTCCATTTTCCACTTGATATCGGAATTCCTTGTGGCTTAATACTAAATGAGTTGATATCCAATAGTTTTAAACATGCTTTTAAAGATAAAACAACCGGAACTATCAATATTGTTCTGAAAAAAGAAATGCAGGGCGGTTATTTGCTCGAAATAAGTGATGACGGCATTGGAATGAAATCGCCCGTTGACCCTGAAAAATCAGGATCATTGGGAATGAAAATCGTTCATAATCTTGTAAGGCAATTGGAAGGATCTATCAGCTATGATTTTTCTTCAGGAACAAAATTTCTAATCAAATTTAATGTGTAATATCCGAATATGAAACCTTTAAAAATTCTGGTGGTGGAGGATGAGGTCATTGTTGCCACCGATATTGAAGAAACACTCCTGTCGCTTGATTACCAGGTGCAAAAAACAGTAGCTACAGGGAAGGCGGCTATCGAAGAAGTTGAACGCAGCCTGCCCGACATTATCCTGATGGATATCATGCTTAAAGGGCAAATGACTGGTATTGAAGCAGCCAGAATTATTTGTCAGAAACATAATGTCCCTATTATCTACCTCACAGCTAATGCCGATCTGGCCACTATCGAAAAAGCCAAAGTATCATTACCCTATGGGTATATTGTGAAACCATTTACTGATAAAGACCTACAAACCAATATTGAAATTGCCCGGTTTAAATTCGAAAATGACCTGAAACACAAAATGGAAAGCGATCAATTCAACAAATTCTTCAAAATAGATGATTCTTCTGAAAATGAGTTGATCGTTGAAAGTGAATCCGGACTTGAAAAAGTTAAAACGGAAAATATCTATTACGTTGAACAGTCAGGTGGAAAATGTATTGTGCATTTGCTGGATGAAGAACTTCAAATAGGCCTGACAATCAAAGAAGTAGAAAGCCAGCTGGATGAAAAAAAATTTCTGAAAGTCAACAGTGATTGCATTATTAATCTGGACAAAATATTTATTCAAAAACTCCCCGAAATCATTATTGCTGATAAAATGACCGTGATCATTGTGGATGAAAACAAGTTTGAACGTTTACAGGCATTGAGCAACAAATGATAAATCAACAAAACATTTTTACCGGAAAAGAATCCGGTGACCATTCCGCAGAACTTATTTCTCAATATGAAGTTTTTGTCTCTTCATTGTTTCAGAAGAATGGCCCCGATCCTGAAGATGACATACAGATACTTGAAATTATCGGGCAAATTACCTCCGGTCAGATTGATTATATTCGCCGGCTGATGATGCCCATTCTTAATCCCGAAACTATCATCGGGTTTTCGTACACTAAACCCTTTGGCTACAACGGTGATTTTTTTATTATCGAAAAAATCTATCAGCATTTTGTCAGCACTCATCCTTATTATCGAAAGTGGGATGAATTTTTTCACCGCTTACCGGCTGCCATTGCTGTGGTTAACCGGAAAAAGCTTGCTGTTGAAATACTGACAAAGCTGAGCCGGAAGCGCAGGGAAGAGCAGACCAGTGTATTAATACTTGGCAGCGGGCCGGTAACAGAGGTAAACGAATTTCTGAGTGCTGCTCCGAATCCATACATGCATTTTGATCTTGTCGATTTGGATAAACGGGCAATTGCTTATGCAAAATCAAAAAACAGGTTGTTTCTAAATCAGCTGAATTTCATAAATCAAAACGTGATTCGCTATGAGCCTGACAGACACTTTGACCTGATATGGAGTGCAGGACTTTTCGATTACTTCAGGGATAAACATTTTGTGTATTTGCTAAAAAAGTTTTATCAGTTAGTAAAACCCGGAGGAGAGATGATTATCGGAAATTTTAATGTGGAAAATCCTTCGCGCAAAATTATGGAAGTCCTTGGTGACTGGTTTTTGTATCATCGTTCGGCAGATGATCTCCTGTCTTTTGCAATGCAATCGGGTATTCCTTTTGAAAATATTTCCGTTGTGGCTGAGCCACTGGGGATTAATTTATTTTTACGATTGACAAAATCGTAATTTAATTTTTAAAAAAGCTGATTTCGAAATATTGAACATGAAAAGAACGCAAAGACCTAATTACTAATAATCATGTCTTTGCGTTCTTTGACTGATCTTTAAAATGTCTTTTAAAACAGCCTGTTTTTATTCCGATGAGTGGTTATTTCTTCTTTTTCTTGTCGGATTTTTTAACCTTTTTCGAGGATTTAGCTGCTTTTTTTGCCAGTTTTTCTTTGATAACTGCCTGAGCTGCAGCTACACGGGCTATAGGAACCCTGAAAGGCGAGCAGCTGACATAGTTAAACCCAAGGGTATGGCAAAATTCAACAGATGATGGTTCTCCTCCGTGTTCACCGCAAATACCGATTTTGATATTCTTGCGTGTTTTCCGGCCTTTTTTAACGGCGATTTTCATTAATTGTCCTACACCTTCCTGGTCGAGGACTTCAAAAGGATCGTTTTTAAGAATACCTTTTTCGAGATAAATCTTCAGGAATTTTCCGGCATCATCTCTCGAATAGCCGAATGTCATCTGAGTGAGGTCGTTGGTGCCGAAAGAGAAAAACTCTGCTGATTTGGCAATTTCATCAGCCATTACAGTAGCGCGGGGGACTTCGATCATGGTTCCCACCATATAATCGATCCTGTCATTGCGTTCATCGAATACTTTTTCAATGGTTTTACGGACAATATCTTCCTGCATTTTCATTTCTTTAAGGTCGCCGGTGAGCGGAACCATGATCTCGGGTTTGGCAACGATATCGCGTTGTTTGAGATTCAGGGCAGCTTCGATGATGGCTCTGGCCTGCATTTCCGAAATTTCGGGATAGGTATTGCCAAGACGGCAACCGCGGTGACCAAGCATTGGATTGAATTCACTCAAAGAATCCACTTTTGCTTTGATAACACTGAGGTCAACATTCATGGCTTTTGCCATTTCTTTTTGGCCTTTGTCGTCATGAGGTACAAACTCATGCAATGGTGGATCAAGCAGACGAACGGTTACCGGAAGGTCGTGCATAGCTTCGAAGATTCCTTCAAAATCCTGACGTTGAATGGGTAAAAGTTTTTCAAGAGCGATTTTTCTGCCTTCTTCATTTTCGGCAAGAATCATTTCGCGCATGGCAAGAATGCGGTCACCCTCGAAGAACATGTGTTCGGTACGGCAAAGGCCAATTCCTTGTGCTCCAAAATTACGTGCTTTGATCGAATCTTTTGGTGTGTCAGCATTGGTGCGAACCAGCATGGTTGATATTGAATCGGCAAGTTCCATCAATTCGTTGAAATCACCGCTAAGTTCAGGGTCCATGGTGCTTATTTTGCCTTCATAAACTTCTCCGGTTGATCCGTTCAGCGAAATCCAGTCACCTTCTTTCAGTGCTATGCCATCTGACTCCAGTGTTCTGTTTTTATAGTTGATTTTTATTCCACCTGCACCTGATACACAGCATTTGCCCATTCCGCGGGCAACAACTGCTGCATGTGAGGTCATTCCACCACGGGCGGTGAGAATCCCTTCGGCAGCGTCCATACCGCCAAGATCTTCGGGTGAAGTTTCAATGCGAACAAGAATTACTTTTTTACCTTCATTAGCCCATGACTGAGCTTCTTCAGCATTAAAAACGATTTGGCCGGTAGCAGCACCAGGTGATGCAGGTAAACCTTTGGCAATCACTTTCCCTTTTTTCAGGGTTGATTTGTCAAAAACAGGATGAAGTAGTTCATTCAGTTTGTTTGGCTCAATTTTCAGTAAAGCCTCTTTTTTGGTGATTTTCTTTTCACGGTATAGGTCCATGGCAATTTTAACCATAGCCGTTCCGGTACGTTTTCCGTTGCGCGTTTGCAAAAGCCAGAGTTTTCCTTCCTGAATGGTAAACTCTAAATCCTGCATGTCACGATAATGGTTTTCGAGTTTCCGCTGGATTTTGTGTAGTTCTTTGTAGGCTTTCGGCATAAGTTCCTCAAGAGATGGAAACTCTTGTGCACGCATTTCTTCTGAAATTCCTTGTAATGCAGCCCATCTTAGAGATCCTTCACGGGTAATCTGTTGTGGTGTTCTGATGCCAGCAACAACATCTTCGCCCTGAGCATTTACAAGATATTCGCCATTAAACAAATTTTCACCGGTGGCCGAATCTCTGGTAAAAGCTACACCGGTTGCTGAATTATTGCCCATGTTTCCAAATACCATCGCCTGAACATTTACGGCAGTACCCCACTCGGCAGGGATGTTGTTCAGCTTGCGGTAGGTAATTGCACGTTCGTTCATCCAACTGTTGAAAACAGCCATGATGGCACTCCAGAGTTGTTCCCACGGATCGATGGGGAAATCTTTTCCGGTTTTTTCCTTTATGGCAGTTTTAAACCTGGTTACAAGTTCTTTCAGATCATCGGTATTGAGATCTGTATCCTTTTCCACCTGACGTTCTTCTTTAAGCTGATGAATGATAACCTCGAACGGGTCTTCTTCATCTTTCGATTCAGGTTTTAAGCCCATTACCACATCGCCAAACATCTGTACAAAACGTCTGTAAGAATCCCAGGCAAAGCGATCGTTTTCGGTTTTGCGGGCCAATCCTTCCACGGCTTCATCATTCAGTCCCAAATTCAGCACAGTATCCATCATCCCTGGCATGGATGCCCTTGCTCCTGAACGAACGGAGAGCAGACAGGGATTTTCGGCGTCGCCAAACTTGGTACCCATGATCTTCTCCACATTTTTAACAGCTTTTTTGACATCATCACCGATAAGTTTTTCAACATAATCACGGCCCTTTTCATTATAAATGGTACAAACTTCAGTAGTCACGGTAAATCCAGGAGGAACTGGAACACCGATAAGGTTCATCTCAGCCAGATTGGCACCTTTTCCTCCTAACAGGTTTTTCATGGTTGCATCACCTTCGGCTTTTCCATTGCCAAACAGATAAACATATTTTTGCTTATTCTTACCCATAATTGTTTTTAAATTAAATTAAGTTATTTATTTACTGATAATTAAATCAATAGAAAAAAATTTGTGCAAAGGTACAAAATCCTTGTCATATGATTGAATGAAAAAGTATTATTATTGTATTTCGTTTGCCGCATATCATTTCACCATAAAACCCTGAAAAGTGTTAAAATCTCGGTAAAAAATGAAAATAAATGTTTTGATGATATGAAACTTCCTTTTTCATTTCACTTCTTACTAATTCTTACAATATTTCTTCTGGCGGGATGTCTGGGCATTTTCAGTCTTTCCGGCAGTGAACGTTCTTTTCGACCTCAAAATCACGGGAGATGGAAAGCATTGGGACCTGCGGGCATGCCGAATTTGATTTCCAAAGCAAACACATACGGTGTAGGTCAGGCCAATCGCCTTGCTTTTGATCCTTTTTATGACGGCGAAAAAAATCAGACTGTTTATGCATGCTCTTCTTTTGGCGGACTTTGGCGAAGCGAAGATGACGGGTTGAACTGGTACAATGTAAACACTGATTTTCTTCCTTCAGTTTCTGTTGCTGATGTTTGTATAAATCCCTTTGACCCGGAAATGATTTTTATCGGGACGGGATATGCAGATGGAGGGATATTGGATACCCGCGGCCCAAACTGGTCGCAGATCAATCCGATTCCTACTTCGGGGATTTTTCGCAGTGATAACTGGGGCGAAACCTGGCAGGATATTTCTCAAGGTTTCATCGGTGAGTTTGATTTCAGTGGAATGCCGCGCAAAATAATTGTCAATCCGCTAAATCCTGACCAGTTATTTATTGCAAGTACAAAGGGAATTTTTCGAACTGAAAATGCTACCGGTGCTAAGGTTGTGTGGGAAAACGTTTTCAAAGGTTTTTTGCCCGGAGAGGAAGATTTCAGAAGCGTGGTTTTTAAACCTGATGATGCTAATGTGATTTATGCCGGAAGTAAAGATATTTTTAAGTCAGAAGATGGTGGTGAAAACTGGGAACGCTTAACCGGAGATGGTTTTGGACTGGATTTAAGAAATGTGGCAGATACTTTTGTCATCGATCGGATTAATCTTGCAGTGACGCCTGCGGCTCCCAATCGGCTTTATGCCTATATTATGGGAGACAAAATTTCAAATCTTAAGCGTTTTAAAGGTGCTTACATTGTTCTTTACGAGAACAATAAATGGCGAATCATTGACGCACGCTGGTCAGCAGGATCAACCTATTTTGCCTTGCAATGGATTGCGCTTGCCGTGTCGCCGGTTGATGCTGACATGGTTTATTACGGCAATTCGCGGGTTATCGGCACCGAAAACCTTGACAGTATTCCGTTTGGTCTTCGGTCATCCTATTGTGGTAACGGTTTTCATGCTGATGTGCATGACCTGATTTTTCAACCAAATGTCGAAAACCCAAAATTATTCTGTGGCAATCATGGCGGAATTAGTGTCAAATCTTTTCCTAATCCCGGTCAGGGAGGATGGGAATACCGCAATGAGGGATACAACACAGCTATCATCTGGAGTTTTGATGATTCGCCTGTAGATGAAAATGTGGCTGTAATCGCTACTCAGGATAATGGTACGATGCTGATGTTTGACACATTGGGATACGATTGGCACTTTATCGGAGCCGGTGATGGCTACACCGGACGCATTGACCAACAACAGCCACATCTGGTTTATTTTTCGAATGATGATCGTTCGCTCAATCAGTTTGATCTGAATACTTTCAGAATAAATACCCAAACGGGTAAGCTTCCCTTCGATCCAAAAACCAAAAAAGATATGGCCATTACAGTAAAAAATTTCCCGCTGCTTAATCATCCTGTAACAGGAGAACCATGGTTTGGTTTTTCAGAACTTTTCACCAAAGAAATTGCTTTTCCACAACACATTACACCAAGAGAAGAAGTCTGGACAAGACAATCTGACCTTTATCTGTCGGAACCTGAAGCGTGGCGTCGTCAGATCACAGAAATTTCTATCTGCAGGGCCAGTCCGGAAGTGATGTTTGTTGTAACTGCCGGGCAGCAAAATCCGCCGGAAATGGACTGGCAGTTAAACTCAGGATTCTACAAATCAATAAATGGAGGGATTAATGGTGAAGATCAGGAAACAATCCATTTTATGCCCTTTGATTACCCCGGAAAAAGTTACGATAACGATACTTTGGCCATAATTACAGGTGTGCTGGTACATCCCCACAATCCCGAAAAAGTATGGCTCACTTACACGGGTATCCCGCGCGAATATAGAATCTGGGAATCCAGTGATGGAGGTAAAACCTGGCAAAATGCAGATCCTGAGGGTGTTTTTGCCACCAATCCGGTTAATGCAATCGCTTACCTTGATGGCTCTGATGACCGGCTTTATCTTGGGACTGATAAAGGACTGTACTCCAAAACAAATACATCGAGCTGGGAGCACATCACTGATTTTCCCAACGTCAGGATAAATGAAATAAAAATCAACAAACAGTTTAACAGGATTCGTCTGGCTACCTTTGGCAGAGGCTTATGGGAAGGGCCGATTACGGAGGAATAAAGTAAAAGTATTCAATAACCTGAGGATTTATTCGATACCCTCAGGATTTTGCTATGAGATATTTCATACTTTTGTGAAATCATAACAAATGTATTTTCAACGGATAAATTTACGTTTACCTCTGCAATTCATAACTTTCAATCAGAATACACTCAATCATGGGAATCAAAAAACTTAGCAACATATTCAGGCCGCAACGCATAGCACTGATAGGTGTGCCGGCCAATCCTGACACCGTTGGTGGCATAACTTTACGTAACCTGGTAGGTGGAGGGTTTCGCGGTGTTGTGTATCCGGTTAATCCCAAATACGAAGCAGTTATGGGAATACCTTGTTTTCCCAGCGTAAAGAATCTGCCCAGAACACCGGATCTTGCTGTTATTACCACCAATGCTGCTGCTGTTCCGCAGATTGTTGAAGAATGTGGTGAAGTTGGGATCAAAGGCTTGATTATCATGTCAGCCGGTTTCAAAGAAATTGGTCCTGAAGGCAAAAAACTCGAAGATCAGGTCAAACAGATCGTTGATAAATACGATATGCGGGTAATAGGTCCCAATTGCCTTGGCATTATTGTTCCGGGTCAAAGGCTGAACATTAGTTTTGCAACCGGTATGCCCAAGCAGGGACAAGTGGCTTTTATCTCTCAGTCAGGAGCTTTGTGTACTTCAGTGCTTGATTGGGCTATTGGTGAAAATATTGGTTTTTCCTACTTTGTTTCCATAGGCAACACGATGGATGTTGGTTTTGGCGACCTCATTGATTTTCTTGGTCAGGATCCCCAAACCAAATCCATTGTTCTTTATGTTGAGTCCATCACTTTTGCGCATGAGTTTATGACTGCTGCACGTGCTTTTGCCCGTAAGAAGCCTATTATTGTTTACAAAGCCGGTCGCTTTCCGGAAAGTGCTGTGGTAACAGCATCACATACAGGTGCACTTGCTTCGGAAGATGCTATTTATGACGCAGTTTTTAGAAGAGCAGGAGTGGCCCGTGTGAACAATATGGGTAATCTTTTTGATTTTACTGACCTTGTTGGAGGCAAACGTATCCCAAAAGGATCAAACCTTGGAATTGTTACCAATGCTGGTGGGCCAGGCGTAATTGCCACTGATGCCCTGATTTTTCACGGGGGAAAATTATGCAAATTGTCGCCCGAATCCATTGCAAAACTCGATAAAATACTCCCACCGTACTGGTCGCACATCAATCCGGTAGATATCATGGGAGATGCAAATCCCGACCGTCTGGCAGCCGCCACGGAAATAGTAATGAACGATCCGGTGGTCGATGCTGTTTTGGTTATTCTTACTCCGCAGGCTATGGCCAGACCCACTGAGTCTGCCAAAAGAATCATCAAACTGTCGGAAGGCTATTCAAAACCCATCATGGCTGTCTGGCTTGGAGGTAAGACAATGGTAGAAGCTATGGAATTATTTAATAATTCAGGAATTCCGGCTTACAAAACTCCCGATCAGGCAGTCCGCGCTTTTATGACAATGGTGGATTATTCCCGTAATCTCGAATCACTTTTTGAAACGCCAAAAGAAATACCTGTTTCATTCAAATATGACCGGCAGGCCTTAAGAGAAAGGTTTGTCAATGAAGTATTTCCCAAGCAAAAGGTGCTGTCAATGCGGGATTCAAAACAACTGATCAATTCCTATGGAATAAAGTCAACAACTCCTTTGTTGGCTACCAGTGAAGAAGAAGTTGTTAAACTGGCCGGTGATATTGGCTACCCGGTTGTGTTGAAAGTAGAATCACCCGACATTCTGCATAAATCGGATGTAGGTGGTGTTGCACTGGACATTGAAAACGAAGAACTTTTGCGCGCAGCTTATCATCTTATGCACGACCGTGTCAGGAAAAATGTTCCTGATGCTAAAATTGACGGCTGTACCGTTCAGGAAATGATCGACATTCGCGACTCGGTGGAAATGATTCTGGGAATCAAAAAAGACCCTGTCTTTGGAACAGTTATTATGATCGGAATGGGAGGTACGGAAGCTGAACTGATTAAAGATATGCGACTGGAATTTCCTCCACTCAACGAGCGACTTGCCAGCCGAATGCTTGAATCGCTCAAAATTTTTCCTTTGCTGAAAGGTTATCGCGGACGATCAGCTAAAAATATAAATAAGCTTATTGAAGTTATGATCCGGCTTTCTTATCTCGCAGCCGATTATCCCGAAATAGAAGCATTAGATATCAATCCTATCATTATAACAAAGGATGATGTGGTTGCTCTTGATGCACGTGTGGTTATTGATGAAGAAACACTGAAGAATCCGGTTCCGCAATATTCTCACCTTTTGTTGCGCCCTTATCCTGAAAGATACATCAAAACAGTCCGTCTTGCTGACGGTACTGAAACATTGCTTCGCCCTATCAAACCAGAAGATGAACCACTCTGGCTTGAAATGCTGGGTAGTTGCTCAAAAGAAGCTATCTATTCAAGATTCAGATACAATTTTCATTTCGATTCCCATGAAGTGGCCACGCAGTTTTGCTATATTGATTATGCACGTGAACTTGGAATTGTAGCTGAAATTGAAGAAAACGGAAGAAAAAAGCTTATCGGTGTTGGTCGCCTGATTGCTGATCCGGACCTGGAAAATGTGGAATATGCTATTCTGATCACCGATGTCTGGCAACGTAAAGACCTGGGGAAAATTCTGACACAATATTGCACTGAAATTGCCAGAGTAAATAATTTCAAACACATTTTTGCTGAAACTACCAAGGACAACAAACCAATGATTTCGGTATTCAAAAAGCTGGGGTTTGAAGTTTCTTTTAATCAGGATACCACTGTTTCAGTCAGTAAGTACCTTTAATTCAATTTTAATCAATTATAGCCCAAAAGCATCAGTAGCTCACTTCTCTATTGCTGACTCATCTTTTATAAATGATAATCATTGGGCAAAAAATAAAATAATCAATTGATAATCATAGGTTTGTTTATAAGCCTGAAATAATTGCTTAATATCGGATGAGTGGTTATTCCATGGTAACTTCTTTTAAAATCTGGCGGTAAGCATTGAAAATGTTGGCACGGGAAACAAATCCGATATATTTCCCATTGTCGATAACCGGTAAGTTGAAATAACCCGTCCGACGAAACTTATCCATGACACTTTTCATAGGATCATTTGTCGAAACATGCTCTTTTGCCCGGATCATATAAGAAGTAACAGGTTTGGCGTACATTGCAGGATTAAACATGTTCTTGCGTACATCATCCATATCCACCAGTCCTAAATCATTGTTGTCAGGCCCGATGAAAGGAAAAATATTTCTTTTCGATTTAACAATCAGCCTGGTAAGATCACCCAGGTTGCTTTCAGGGGATATAGTTAATAAATCGGAATCGATAACCCTCTTTACATTTAGCAGGGTCAGAACAGTTTTGTCTTTGTCATGGGTAAGCAGGTCGCCTTTTTCAGCAAGTTGCCTGGTAAAAATAGAATGCGGACTGAAAATTTTAACAGTTATAAAAGCTATGGCTTTAGTAAGCATCAAAGGAACGATCAGTTCGTAACCGTTGGTCATTTCAGCTATCAAAAAAACAGATGTCAATGGCGCATGCAACACTCCTATGAGCACAGCGACCATTCCGACAAGCGTGAAATTGCCTTCATGTAACGGGCGCAGAAAACCAAGCTCATTAATAAGTCTGGAAATACCAAACCCTGTAAGTCCACCCATTACGGCTGCCGGAGCAAATATTTCTCCAATACCTCCTGCTTCTGTGGTTAAAATTGTAGCCATCACTTTTAGGAAAATCAGGAAAAAGATGAAAGGAACAAACACCCACCAGATATCTTTGTAAGCATACAAAAAAGTGTTGTTGAGCAGTTGATCTGAATGGCCGGTCATTATCAGTTTAATGCCGGCATAACCCTCACCGTAAAGTGGGGGGGAAATGAAAATAAGCACTCAAAGTATCAGACTACCAATTATCAAACGATTACGCAGATTCTAAATTTTACCCAATTGTTTGCGGATGTGATGATGCATCCAACGTGCCCGTGCTATGAAGCGTTGCGGTTTTTAAAAGCTCACACTTTTCGGATTTCTACTACCATTCAGAAAAGGCAATTTCGTTAAATTAACCACCTCACCCGCAATGCTTTATGAGCCCGTGTTAGCAACTGTGCGTTAATGTCTTTACAGCATTAGGGCAGCTAAACTTATCCCGCCTTCTTGGTCGTGAGTTTGACTCTGCGAAGGCGGGATGTGTTTAGCTGCGAAGTGCTGGCATCAATTGTCTGATTCTATTTCATGATTGTCATTTTTTTAGAATCAGTTGTCTGTCCGTTGATGTTGATGGAATAGAAATAAATTCCATTTTTCAGTCCGGTGGCATCAAAATTAATGTAATGATTTCCTTTTGTTTTTATTCCTTCATTTATTGATTTAATTAATTGTCCGGAATAATTGTAAAACTTTATTTCAACAACTGATTCGGCATTCAGTTTATACCATATCTGCGTACTTCCTTTGAATGGATTGGGAACATTTTGCAGTAATGCCCCTGTTTTCAATCCGGCAATATTTCCTATCATAGTCTCACTCATTTGGTCGCCGGGGATTAACGACAGCAAGTAATTCCTGTAGTCGAAAAACTGTTCTTTTGATTCCGGTTTATACTGGGCAAGGTTTCCCGTGTATGCCGATTTGTAACCACTGTTTTCCATTACAAAATACACATACCCCAGATCAATGATAGCAAATATGCTGTCTTCCATAGTTTCGGGATCAATGATGATATTCTCATAATAACTGATGGCGCCCGGCCAGTTTTCAAGTTTTATGTCGCATTTTGAAACCATATAGTCGCCTGTTTCAGCCAAATCGGGATAGGCTTGTATTGTTGCATTGGCGTCATAATATTGTTTCAGGCCGTTATAGTCATTGGTCACAAATTTCTCCAATGCAAAAAGCTCCTGCATGGCTGCTTTGGCATATTTAGACTCCGGATATTGCTCGATAAGGGTTTCATACATGGTTTTGGCTCCTGTATAATCTTCCGCTTCGAATAAATTGCCAGCTACCTCAAACATGTCTTCATCAGGGTTTGAGGCTGTTCCACTGCCGCTGCCCGGGCACCACGTTGGCTCCCAGATATAAGGGCCTCCATAAAGGTCTTGCGACGGGTTAAATGAACCTGTGATTTCTTCCCAGCAATTATATCTTACATCCTTAATGCTCATATTTCCTCCATTGTGAATAACCAAAGCATCTTCTTGGCCACCGATATTATCGTCATCAACAATCACATTGTAGCGGACATAAATCGGGAAACTATACTGCGAGGCATAAACCTCGTAGGAATCGTTATCCCTGATTTCCTGAGTCTGTGCCGGATTAGCAGCGCCTGAATATCCATATAACCTTATACTGCTATAATCGCCGAACCATACACCGTACCTGTTGTTCGAGATGTGGTTTTTGTAAATGGAGCCACGTGTGCTATAAGCCAGTATTCCTCTTTGTGTACAGTTAGTTATGGTGTTGTCATTTATCATATTATTTTTTGAATCGCCGTAACCCGACTGCAAAATCTGAATGCCGTTATAAAAGCCGTCAATAGTATTATTTTCAATACTATACAGGTTATAATTCCACAAGTCGATGGCTGCCATCGTAATGTCTGTGGTAAATGAACATCCCGATACTTTAGCAAGATTTTGGTTATCCACAATGTTCTCCAGATATAACCAGGTACGGTCAAAAACGGTATTGTTTACGGTTACGTTTCCTCTGTGTGAATAAAGGATATAACAATCATTAAACACGGAATTGGAGATGGTTATACTTTCGCCGTAATTGTGCAATTTGCATTTCTCAAAAGTTGTATTTTCAAAAATAGTTTCAAGTTCATGGTTATTTAAATACAAATCCCATTTATCCCCTACAGAAGTAAAAGTAACATTATTACCTATAAATATTCCGCCATTGATAATAACCTGGTTGTTGATACTTTGCCCGATAACTGTAACATCATCCTGTAAATCAAGGGAGGCGCCTGCATCAACAATGAGTTTTACATCGTTGAGCAGGTAAACATCGGCATTGGCTAAAAATTGCAACTGGTTGCCCGATGTTACATGTATATCTTTTGAAATGCCAATAATTCCACGATGTGCAACCTTCATTCCATATCCACCAATATCTTCAAAAAGTAATGTGGGATATTCAATTGAAGTTGAACTACCGATATTTCCAATATCTGATAATAAAGGAGTCTCAGAGCTGTTTTCGTGTGTTGATTCCCAAATCCATGATTCATACATGCTTATGTAATTGTCGTTGTTGAGGTCAGCATTCGTGTATGCTTCGCCATTATATTGTGATGCATACGCAGGCGATTCACCATTGGTAGGAGAATAGGCATGAAAATTAAACTCACCATGATGGTAAGTTACGTTATCGATAACCTCGTTTTCCAAATCAGGAGTATCATTTGCCCTGTAAGCATTTTGATTGGGTTGACATGCCGAATGAAAAAAGGTGGAAGTTCCTTCTAATTCATCAGCAAATCCACCTGAACGGCATTGTTGCATCCAATAAACCTTTTTGTGGGCTGGTATCGGATTTACCAGTGCGGCAAAGTCATCATCGGTAATCAGTCCATCAATAAGATACAGTGTTGAATTACCACCGGAACCGCCGCCATGGTCAAAAGTCCAGACAAATAGAAAATCATCCTCTGTTACTTGCGGGAAACCACCAGTACCGTTAGCCAGACCGTTGAACACAAGGTTAACATTGGCTATGCTTGCTGAATAATCGGTTACTGTTACCAATGGATCAACAGGTTTGTATCTATCGGCAATCCATTCTGGCTGAAAATCCTCTCCTCCAGCAAACAGCACAAAAATATTATCCTGCGAATAACCTTTTTTCTGCAGCATTTCCCACAATAAAAAGGTGTCGTTCCAGAATTCATCATAACCATAGTCGCCTTTATCCTGTCCACCGTTCCATTGGTCGGAAAGCGGCACGGAATAAGAGGTTGCGGCATAGTCGCCGGTAATGAGAACGGCATATTTTTCCTGCGAATTAGCAAGAAGTCTGATGCCGAGAACCATTACGACCAGAACTAAAATTTTTACTTTGTTCATGATTTCTAAATTTGCGACTCAAACCGGTTGCGGGAGCAGTATGATTTTTGTTT
>Ga0116164_10000548_pt1 | contig 32235 bp, 29 predicted proteins | sample AD_UKC109_MetaG_FD_89888 | JGI IMG/M metagenome (GOLD analysis project Ga0116164, IMG submission 89888) | Active sludge microbial communities of municipal wastewater-treating anaerobic digesters from Hong Kong - AD_UKC109_MetaG | ecosystem: Engineered > Bioreactor > Anaerobic > Digestate... | reverse complement strand
TGGACTGCGCCGTGGACGAGGCCATGGACACCGAGCACTACGCGGCCTTCAAGGGCAACATGGATTTACAAAAGCTGGAGCGGGCCGTTGAAACGCGCGGCGCGGAAGCCATCGGCGTGATCGTGATGACCGTCACCAACAATTCCGCCGGCGGCCAGCCCGTATCCATGCAGAACATCCGCGAGACCGCCGCCCTCGCAAAGCAATACGCCATCCCCTTCGTGCTGGACGCCGCCCGCTACGCCGAAAACGCGTGGTTCATCAAAGCCCGCGAGGACGGCTATCAGGATAAAACCATCAAGGAAATCGCGCGGGAGATGTTCTCCTATGCCGACGCATTTCTGATGAGCGCCAAGAAGGACGGCATCGTGAACATGGGCGGGCTGATCGGCGTGCGGGAGGACAAGGCGCTGATCCAGGCCGTGAAGGAGCGTGTAATTCCGTTTGAAGGCTTTCTGTCCTACGGCGGTCTCGCCGGGCGCGATCTGGACGCGCTGGCCGTGGGCCTGCAGGAGGCGACCGACGAGGACTACCTGCGCTACCGCGCGGGGCAGGCGGAGTACCTGGGCGACAGGCTGCAAGCCGCGGGCGTGCCCTTCCAGTACCCCGTGGGCGGCCATGCCGTGTTCGTGGACGCGGGCAAAATGCTCTCCCATATTCCCTACGACCGGTTCCCCGGCCACGCGCTGGCCGTGGCGCTCTATGAGGAGGCCGGCATCCGCTCCTGCGAGATCGGCTCCTACATGCTGGGGCGTGACCCCAAAACCGGCAAGCAGCTCCAGTCCATGTTCGAGTTCACCCGCCTGGCCATCCCCCGCCGCGTGTACACCCAGGCGCACCTCGATGTCGTCGCCCGCGCCCTTGCCGCCGTCAACGCCCGCAGGGACACCCTCAGGGGCTTCCGCATCACCGAGGAACCGCCGGTGCTCCGGCACTTTACAGCGAAGCTCGCGCCGGTGGAGCAGGTACGATAAGGGCTGCCGCCCTTCAAAACCCGCCAAGGGCTGCCGCCCTTCAAAACCCGCCAAGGGCTGCCGCCCTTGACCCGTTATGAATGCCGTGCAATGCGCGGCATTTTATTGGATCAGCGCGCTCTCCAGCTCTCCGGTATCCATTACCGTGGCAAACGTCCCGTGCAGGGCCGCCATGAACGCGCGGTGCACCGTCCGGGCGGGAATCCGCGCGCCCTGCCACGTCAGGTCCTTCGTCGTGCAGGCGTCGCCGGGTACGATCACCGCGTAGCCCAGCCGATACGCGGAGCGCACGGTGGTATCGACGCACATATGGCTCATCATGCCGCAGATTACCAGCCGTTCGATATTAAGCGCCCGCAGGCGCTCCTGCAAATCCGTTTCCTGAAAGCTGTCCGGGGCATGTTTGACGATCAGCGTCTCCGCGGCCGTCGGACAGAGCCGCTCGTGCAGCCGCACGCCCTCCGTGTCCGGCAGAAAAAACGAGGCTCCCGCGTCCCGGCTGACGTGCTGCACGAACACGACGGGCAACCCCCGTTTGCGAAACAGCGTCAGCGCTTTTTCCGCCTGCGCCGCGCATTGGTTGGCCTCGAACAGCTCGCATTTTCCGCCCGGAAAGTAATCGTTCTGGATATCGATCAGCACAAGCGCCGTGTTCATCGTCCGTTTCCTCCCGCTGCCGCGTCCGTATTATCTGTAATGACTGCGCCGCGCGCGCAAACGAAGGTCACGTGTGGACGAGCCACCGGATAAACGCGGTCTTGTCCCTGCGGTTAAAGCCGCAGGATTCGTAAAAGCGGAGCGTGCCTTCCTCCTTGCTGCCGGTGGTGAGGGAGATTTTGTAGCAGTTGGCGGCCTGGGCGATGCGCACCGCCTCGGCCAACAGCGCGGAGGCGAGGCCCTGTCTGCGGTGGTTGGAGTCGGTGATTACGTTTTCGATGATCGCGTAAGGCCGCGCGGTGCGGGTGAGATTTTTCACCACGACCACGGTCACGCTCGCGGCGAGTTGCCCGTCTGTTTTTGCAAGCAGGATATGGTAATTGGGATCGTTCAATAGTTCATCCCACAGCTTCATCAGCCCCTCGCCCTCCGGCGCGGGATCGGCGGGATGCAGCTGCAGGTAGAGCGCCAGCAGCGCGGGTAAATCGTCCGTTTGCGCATGTACGATTTGAGCATCAGATTGCATTTCGTTCCCTCATAACAACTTGACGATAAAGCGGCAATGCGCGTCGCCGCGCAGGATACTCCGCTCCATGCGGCAGGAAACGCTGCCCGGGCCGAGCACCGATTCCCAGTTGTATTGCAGGCTTTTGAGCGAGCACAGGCAGAGCTTCGGATCGGTCACGTACCCCTTGCGCACCAGATCGCACGTGCAGTAGGTGTAATTGATCTCGATCTCGTTTTCACTCAGCCGCCGGGCATCCATATCCCCGAACGCACGATTCAGTTTTTCAATAAAATCGTCCAGATCGGCAGCCTCGCGGTGTTGCTCCACATACACCTGTTTGGAAAAGGACGCGGAGCACGCCCGCCCGCAGTGGGTCATCAGCGCGCCGAGGTTTGCCTCATCCAACGCGGACAGGGCTGTTTCAAATCCCTGAAACCAGTGCAAATAAAAACGATTATCCATTCGCTTCTCCCAGTTCATATATGGATAATTATATCATAAGATAGATGATTACTGTTTTACATTTTCATCATGTTCTCAGTGTTCTAAAGGTGTGCGCGGCGTGAAGAACGCGCACACCTGCTTATCTCTCCGCCTTAATCTTGTTAATCAGCCCGCCCGCCAAGATCATGGTCCGCTGGCGGGGGCTGAGCTCCAGGAGGGTGTTGACGGTGAAGCTCTTGGTGAGGTTCTTGACGGGGATGATGGCTTCGCCCTTTTCGACGAGGGCGCGGACGTTATCGAGCTTGATCTCGTCGTCGCGTTCAAAGCGGTCGTAATCGGCTTCGTTCTGGAAGGTGAGGGGCAGAATGCCGTTGTTGATCAGGTTGTCGCGGTGGATGCGCGCGAAGGACTTGGCGATCACGCCGCGGATCTTTAAGTACAGGGGCACGAGCGCGGCGTGCTCGCGGCTGGAGCCCTGGCCGTAGTTGTGCCCCGCCAGCAGGAAGCCGCCGCCCGCCGCCCTGGCGCGCGCGGGGAAGGTCTCGTCCACGGGCGTGAGGCAGTAGTCCGAGAGCTTGGGGATGTTGGAGCGGAAGGGCAGGAGCTTGGAATCGCTGGGCGCGATGTGATCGGTGGTGATGTTGTCCTCCATCTTGAGGAGCAGCGAGCCTTTCAGGCTCCCGGCCAGCGCCTCCGCCTTGGGGAAGGGCCGGATGTTGGGGCCGCGCACCACCTCCACGGCCTCGCCTTCGGGCGCGGGCGGAAGGATCATGTTGTCGTTGTAGGAAAACTCGCGGGCATGTCGATATTCAGATCGGTATCGAGCGTGCGCGGATCGGTCAGCACGCCGGTGAGCGCGGAGGCCGCGGCGGTTTCGCAGCTGACCAGGTAGATGCCGGCGGATTTGGTGCCGCTGCGGCCGAAGAAATTGCGGTTGTTGGTGCGCAGGGAAACGGCGTTCGTGCGCGGGCTCTGGCCCATGCCGATGCAAAAGCCGCAGGCGGTTTCCGCGATGCGCGCGCCCGCCTGGATCATGTCGTTGAGGGCGCCGTTGGCGGCGAGCATGCCCAGCACCTGCCGGGAGCCGGGCGCGATCACGAGGCTGACCTCGGGGTTCACGGTCTTGCCTTTCAAAATACGCGCGACGCGCATCATGTCGAGGTAGCTGGAATTGGTGCACGAGCCGATGCACACCTGATCGGCCTTGATGGGCCCGGCCTCGGCGACGGTTTTCACCTTGTCGGGCATGTGGGGGAACGCGACCAGCGGCTCAAGCTGGCTTAAGTCGATCTCGACCGTTTCATCATAAGCCGCGTCGGCATCCGGCAGCATTTCCGCGTAATCCTTTTCCCGGCCCTGCGCCTTCATAAACGCCCGCGCGTTTTCATCGGCGGGGAAAATGGAGGTCGTCGCGCCCAGCTCCGCGCCCATGTTGGTGATCGTGGCGCGCTCGGGGATCGAAAGCGAGCCGACGCCCGGGCCGGTGTATTCCATCACCTTGCCCACGCCGCCCTTGACGGTCAGCCTGCGCAGAACCTCCAGAATAATATCCTTGGCCGCCACGCCGCGCGGGAGCCTGCCGGTGAGGCGGATATTGGTCACGTACGGGCACAGGATGTGGTACGCGCCGCCGGCCATCGCCACCGCCACGTCCAGCCCGCCCGCGCCGATGGCGAGCATGCCCAGCCCGCCCGCCGTGGGGGTGTGGCTGTCGGAGCCCAAAAGGGTCTTGCCCGGCACGGCGAAGCGCTCCAGATGCACCTGATGGCACACGCCGTTGCCCGGCTTGGACAGGTACACGCCGTGCTTTTTGGCAACCGTTTCCAGATAGCGGTGGTCGTCGGCATTCTCAAAGCCCGACTGGAGCATGTTGTGATCGATATAGGCGATGGAAAATTCGGTCTTCACGCGCGGAATTTCCATGGCCTCCAGCTGCAGATAGGCCATCGTACCCGTTGAATCCTGCGTAAGGGTCTGGTCGATACGGATGGCGATCTCCGCGCCCGCCTTCAGCTCCCCTTCCACAAGATGGTTTTTCAGGATTTGATACGTCAGATTCATGCGGTTCCTCCTTAGAAAGTGCAGTGGGGCGGCTGCGATTGCGGGCGATGCCCATGCAATCCCGGCCCCGGCGCGCGGCGCGCAGACAAGGGATTTTCTATCCTCGGACCGCTCCTCCAAATCCGGCGGCGGTCGCCGGTATATGAAAAAAGGCCCCCGCAGGGAAACGATTGTGAAAGGCCGGTCCTGTGGGCTTTCGTTCGTGCTTTCCCGCGCAATCCGTGGCTGCCGCTCAACGTTGAGTGCGCTTTCATCATACAGGCAATCGCGTAGAAGTCAATGTAAGCAAGGCAGAAAGAACACATTGTATACATATCGGTTAAAGTTTTAACAAGCCTGATTACAGAATATCCGTGGCTTTGGGGAGCGACCGGCGGTCCGGAATCAGCAGGAAATCAGCTTGGATTTTATTTTTACGATGTCACGCCGGGATAGGCCAAGGCCCGTCAGATACTGCGCCACGGACTGGTATTTCTCGCAGAACGCGGAAAGAAAAGCGGCCATGTATTCCGGCTTGGATTGCCCGGCCCAGCGCGGGAAAGAGGGATCGGCCGCGCGAAGCCGCTCGACCATCGGACGGATATAGGTATACGAGATCTGGTAATCGGCAAGAATATCCGGCAGCGGAACCCCGGCCAGCGAAAGCAGCAGCGCCGCGATGACGCCCGTGCGGTCCTTGCCCGCCGTGCAATGGAACAAAACGCCGCATTCGGCGTCCGCAAAAATCTTCATGATGTCAAACAGCACGGACGAATCAGCCAGCAGGTTCAGGTATGAGGCCGGAATATCCTTTTCGTCCGCGGGCCGTTTCCCGTTTCCGTGCAGGGGACAGTGCCGGTACGCAAACCCTTCCCTGTTCTCAAAAAAGGACGGCGCTTGCTCCGTTTCGCGCGTGCTTCGCAAATCGACGACGGTGGTAATCCCCATCCCGATCAGCCGCGACGCGTCCGCGTCCGTCAGGGCGTACGGCAGATCGCTCCGCAGGAAGCGGCTGAAGCACGTACAGCCTCCGGTCCCGGTCGGATACCCGCCCAAATCCCGGGTGTTCAGCGTATTGGATAATAGCAGTCTCCGCATTGCCACTGCGTGTCACGTCCTTTCCCGGGCGGCGCTGCGCCCGCTGCCCGCCGCGCCCATTATCCCATATCCCCTTCAGGATCACAAGGGTTTCAAACGGCATTCCCGATACAACGCCGGCCCTTCGCTCTCCGGGGTGCGTGCCCGAGGATGCGTGAAGAACACAGGAAAACCTTATGTTTCACCGGACCGGCGCATTGCGTTTATCCCTTCGTTATTCTATAATCGTATGCAGTAAAGGATCGGTGTATTTTATATGGAACTTTGGGATGCCTACGGGCAGGACGGACAGCCGACCGGCGGCGTGCTGGAGCGCGATACGGAGATCCCCGCCGGGCTTACGCACCTGATAAGCGCCGTGCTGGTGAAGCACGCCGACGGCAGCTACCTTGTGATGCAGCGGGATTTCCGCAAAAAATACTTTCCCGGCATGCTGGAGGCCGGAGCCAGCGGCGCGGTGCTGCGGGGCGAGACACCCTATGCAGCGGCGCTGCGGGAGCTGCGGGAGGAAACCGGCATCCGCGCCGACGGGCTCACGTTTCTGTTTGCGAAAAACAATATGCGGCAGGCGATCATCTATTATTACCTGTGCCTGACGGACTGCGACAAGAACGGCGTCACCCTGCAGGAGGGCGAAACCATCGCCTGTCAATGGCTTTCGGGGGACGCGTTCGAGCGCCTGCTGCACACCCCGCAGCAGCCGTACAATCTGCCCTGGCGCTGGCTGCCGTATCTGGACGAGATCAAGGCCTTTCAGGGCTAGGTAAGCACTGATTAAATCCCTTATACGCAAGCAGGCCATATTTCCATCAGTTTGGGTCTGCAGAAATTTCAAAACGATCGGGGTATTTTCTATGGAACAGTGGGACGCGTACGGGAAAGACGGGCGAAAAACGGGCGGCACGCTGGTGCGCGGCGAGCCGATCCCCGCGGGGGTTTTCCACATCGTCGCCGACGTGCTGGTGCGGCACGCGGACGGCGACTATCTGGTGATGCAGCGCGATTTCCGCAAGGAGGGCTTCCCCGGCAAATTCGAGGCGGGCGCGAGCGGCAGCGTACTGGCCGGCGAGACGCCCTGCGAGGGCGCGCTGCGGGAGCTGAGGGAGGAAACGGGCATCCGGGCCAACGGGCTCACGTTCCTGTTTGCCAAAAGCAACCTGAAGGACACGCTGTACTTCTGCTACCTGTGCCGGACCGATTGCGCAAAGGACGGCATCACCCTGCAGGAGGGCGAGACGATCGCCTTCCGCTGGCTCTCCGCGGCGGATTTCCCCGCCTTCCTGCGCTCGCCCGCGTTTGCGGCGGGGCCGCGGGAACGCTGGCTGCCGTACCTCGGCGAGGTCGCCGCCTACCGCGCATAGTGCATAAAAAACGGGACAAACGCTTAATTCTTGGCACTTTCCGCTATTGCCTGCCTGTTCCTCCTGTGCTATACTGGGCAATGAGCATCTAAAACGTTTTTGAATGACGTCATCCAAAGGAGTTAGTTTTTTATGGCAAAGAATTTCGGCGTCCTTACCAGCGGCGGAGACAGCCCCGGAATGAACGCTGCCGTTGTGAGTGTCGCGCGCTATGCCCAGCAGTGCGGCGTGGAGCTGATGGGCATCCGGCGCGGATACAACGGCCTGCTCGGCCGCAGCGAAAACCCGCTTAACGACATCCGCAAGCTCCGCTCCGAAACGGTGTTGGATATATTGGATCTGCGCGGCACCTATCTGCGCACGGCGCGCTGCGAGGACTTTAAAAAGGAAGACGTGCTCGACCGCGTCGCCGACGAGCTGAAGCACAAGCACCACATCGACGGGCTGGTCATCATCGGCGGCGACGGCAGCTACCGCGGCGCGCTGGACCTGTGCAAGCGCGGCATCCGCTGCGTGGGCATTCCCGGCACGATCGACAACGATCTGCCCTATACCGAGATGACCCTCGGGTTTGATACCGCCGTGAACGTATGCGTGGAGGCCGTGCGCTCCATCCGCGCCACCAGCCGCAGCCACGACCGCCCCCACGTGGTGGAGGTGATGGGCCGCCACTGCGGCGACATCGCCATGAAAACCGCCATGGCCACCGGCGCCGAGATGGTGATCGTGCCCGAGGTGAAGTGGGATATCCGCGACGTGATCAAGCGCCTGAACGAGCAGATCGCAAACGGCAACTCCCGCGCCACCATCATCATCTGCGAAAACGCGTGGGCCAATATGGCCGAGTATCCGTGGCGCAAGCTCCTGTGCGACAACGGCGTCTGCGTGCACGAGGACACGCCGTTCTCCACGCACATGCTGGAGCGGGTGCTGCGGTTTGCCTGCCACACCGAGGCGCGCTCCACCGTGATCGGCTACACCCAGCGCGGCGCCATCCCCACGTCGTACGATTCCGCCTTCGCCTTCGAGGCCGGCCACATGGCCGTGGACCTGCTGCTCAACGAGCCGTTTACCGATAACGACGGCTACGCCATCGGCGTGCACGACGGCCGCGTGTTCCATTCCTCGCTGCGCAGGGCCGCCACGAAGGCCGACCCCCGCCCGTTCAACCGGAAGATGTACGATATCATCAACTCGCTGCCCTACCTGCCCCGCGAGGACGACCTGATCCTCGTGTCCGCGGCCAACGCCAACGTGAAATAGCGGGATGCGCTTTTCCCTTCTGCTTTCGGACATCGACAACACACTGTTTGATTTTCGCAGCGCCGAGCGCGCGGCCTTCGCCGCCGTCTCGGCGCGCTTTGCTTTGCCGACCGATCCGGCGGTGTTTACGCTCTATCAGGAGATCAACAGGCGCCACTGGCAAAAGCTGGACCGCGGCGAAACCACCTCCCGCGCGCTTAGGCTCGACCGCTTCCGGGATTTTGCCGAGGCAATGGCGCTGGATCCGGCCATCGTTCCGCAGATGAGCGCGCTGTATGTGCAAACGCTCGGGGAGCAGCGCCTGCCGGTTGCCGGCGCGGAGGAATTCCTCCGGCGCGTGACGGCGCACGTGCCCGTGTGCCTGGTCACCAACGGCTTTTCGGATGTCCAGCGCCCGCGCATCCAGGCCTCGCCGCTGCGCCGCTATTTCACCGATCTGCTGATCTCGGAGGAGTTCGCGCATCCCAAGCCGCATCCCGAGATGATCCTGACGGCGATGGAGCGCATGGGCGTATCCGATCCGGCGCAGGTGGTGATGATCGGCGACAACGAGACGACCGATATCCTCGCCGCCCACCACGCGGGCGTTCCCAGCGTGCTGTTCCTGCACGGCAATCCGCCGCCGGAGCGCACCCATGCGGCCTATGTCGCCGCCGCGCTTCAAGACGCCGCGGATTGGATTTTAAGCGAATAGCGCGCACCATACGCGAGCGTTTCTTTTTTCGTCAGCTGCCGGACCGGCCGCGCCGCCCGCGGTGCGCCTGAAAACGAGGTGGTTTCGTGTCCGCTCTGGAAATCGGGTGCTGCGGCGCCTATTGCAAAACCTGCCGTGTTTATACCGCCGGCGCCTGCCGGGGCTGCACGCTCGGGTATGAGCCCGGCGGGCGCGACCTCGGCAAGGCGAAATGCGCCATGAAGGTTTGCTGCCTGCGCAGGGGATATCCAACCTGCGCCGACTGTCCAGAATATCCGGCGTGTGAAACGCTGAACGCGTTCTACCGAAGGAACGGCTATAAATACCGGAAGTATAAACAGGCGACGGCGTTTATCCGGGCGCACGGATACGATGCGTTTCTGCGGATCGCCGACCGGTGGACCGGCGCGTACGGGAAATACGAGTAAGCGGCCGCGAACGGCAGCATTGAATAAAAACAGCCGGGAAACAATCACGGCTGCTTTTTTATCCGGTAAAACTATAACCGGATACCATCCGGCATCAACCGCTGTTCTCGTTTCTTTTTCCATATTTGGCGTCCAGCACCGCTTTTTTATGGTTGTAATCGTTCTCCTGCAAGGATTTTACAATTTCCCTTACGTTCTGATCCTCGTCCTTCTGGAACACGTATTCGGCCACGATTTTGAGCAAGCCAAGAATCGCGCCAAGCATGGTCAGGCAGATCGTGACGAGCGAAACAACGTTTCGCACGCTGATATCCGATTTTGCTTCCGTGTCGCCGCCGGTCAGCTGTTTGATTACGTACTCCTTTGTGATCGTCTCCAAATCAATCTCGGCGACAATATCGTCGAACATGTTCTCAACAACGGATTTCACGTACTCGCTATCCGTTTCAACGGCCGTCGTTCCCGATCCGGCTGCGGCGGCAACCGCGGCTTCCAGCTGCTCCGCGGTGGTCCCCGTCGTTTCCGTATCGTTTGATGTGTCCGCCGCGACAACGGTCGTATTGCCGTTTCCTTCATACTGGCTTGTGATAATCGGGATCCAGCGGAACAGCAGATAGAGGCACATCAGAACAATCAGAAAAACGGATACGGTGCAGGACCAGAAAATCACGCCGCGATAGGTATGATTTGCCACGGTCTTGATTTGATAATCATCAATATAGGCGGCCATCATTTTGGTGATCTGCATATCGCGTTTCTTTTGCTCGTTCGTCGCGTATGGCTCGTTATCCAGCTCTTCCTCATCGTTCACAGGGAGGAACAGGTATTTGCTGATAATTTTGATCTCGTTATCATAGTTATCTTTCATACCAAGCCCTCCTGCCTTAATTCACCCACGGCATCCAGCCGTTGCCTCACGTTCAGAAACGGAACGCTGAAGTAATCGCTCAATTGCTGGGCGACCGTATTCTTGTCCGTTATCGTACTGGAAAGCTCCTTCTCCTTTTTAACGAACTCCTCCAGCGGCATTAACAGACTCTGCGCAATCTGCGTGATGCTCTCATCATCGCCGCCTTTTTTGAAATCGTGTCGTTTCGCAAACTTCAGCTGAACCTCTTCCTTCGGTACGCCGTCCTCTTTCGCCTTTCTATCCCGCATTTCCAGATAAACGCTGAGTTCCATGGCGATAATATAGCGTTTGCTTTTCAGCCCTTTGGTTGAATTGACGCCGATGGCCCTGTGGCTGGAGAATTCCGGGATGATTTCGTTATCGTTGACAACAATGAACCCATCCGCATCTTCAATGTCTGCATTGCCGACGACAAATCCCAAATGCTGTGCGATTGTCAGGACGTCCGTGCGACCCCCGGAATCGGTGATCACATCGCCCAGCTCGTCCTTAATAGAGGCATCCAACGTTTTTTTGTTGCTCATATGCTCTTCCTCCGAACGCGTTTTGATTACCGCAGCAGGTGTCTTTCATTTTCGGGTCAATCGGACCAGCGAGTGATTTCACGTCCCACAGATACCGTCCGCCTGTTTTGGAACATAAAGATTATTTCATTATCATTCTATAATGTCCTATTTGATTCCTTCCGTTCTTATTAATGCCCTTTAACTTTCCCCGTTTCGCCGGTTGGTTTGCCCGCGTTCCGGTTTTACGGCAGGCGCAGCCTGCGCGCGCGTTTACAAGTTGACATCCTCTCCTTAAATTGAGTACAATAAATCAAATAGTTCCGGAAAGGTGGATATACGATGTATCGTGAAGTGCTTGACGCCGCAAAGGATAAAATGCAGAAAACCATACAGGTATTTCAGTCCGAGCTTCGCTCCATTCGCGCTGGGCGCGCCAATCCGCAGCTTTTGGAGCGCGTAATGGTGGATTACTACGGCACCCCGACCCCGCTGACGCAGATGGGCAACGTATCCGCCCCCGAGCCGCGCATGCTGCTGGTGAACGTCTGGGATCAGTCGGCGCTGACGCAGGTGGAGAAGGCCATCCAGAAGAGCGATCTGGGGCTGAATCCGAGTAACGACGGCAAGGTGATCCGGCTGGTTGTCCCCGAGCTCACCGAGGAGCGCCGCAAGGACCTGACCAAGCTCGTGTCCAAGACGGCCGAGGAAGCGAAGGTCGCCGTCCGGTCCATCCGCCGCGACGCGATGGAGCACGTGAAGAAGCAGGAAAAGGATTCGGTCATCACCGAGGACGATCTGAAAATCGCCGAGAAGAAGATCCAGGAATCGACGGACGACGCCGTCAAGAGTATCGATGAGCTCGCGGCCGCCAAAGATAAGGAAATCATGGAAGTTTGAACAAAACCTTTGAACATCTGCTCGGCCTGAGCGCAAAGGACGCGCTGGCGATCCTCCGGGGCGCCGGCATTTTCGGCGTGCGCGTCACCTTCACGTCCGCGCCCGCGCCCCTCAAGGCGCGGCAGCGCGCGCCGGAGGAGGCGCCCGCCCGCACCGACATGCTGCGCGCCGTCGCGGGGCAGTTTGCCGTGTCCGAATCGGAGGAGGAAGCGGCGAACGATCCGCTGCTGGAGCCGGAGCTGACCGACGGCATGCTCACCGAGGCGCGCGTCGTGGGCGTGCGAGACGACGGACGCCAGCTCATCGTATCGCGGTTTCGCGTGTCGCCCGCGGGCGAGACGCAAAATCACGATACGAATTAGGAATGAGGAATGAGGAATGAGGAATTGCGGAAAGATTGCTCCGCAGTCTTCTGATTTCATTCCTTTGTCTGTTGAGATCGATTGTTTCTGAATCAGGGAATATAATCATCCGGTTGCGGAAGCAACCGCACCACAATTCCTCATTCCTAATTCCTCATTCACATTAAGCACACTACGGAGGATACCCGATGTCCGAAATCCAACTGGACTTGAGCCGTCTTCCCCGCCACATCGGCATCATCATGGACGGCAACGGGCGCTGGGCGGCGCAGCACAAGCTGAAGGTCGCGCTCGGCCACCGCGCGGGCACCGAGGCGCTGCGCGAAATCATCCGCAGCGCGTCCGATCTGGGAATCGAAGCGCTGTCGCTGTACGCGTTTTCCACCGAAAACTGGACGCGCTCCAAAACGGAGGTCGACGCGCTGATGGCGCTGCTGCTCCAGTTTTTCGCAAGTGAAATCGACGAGCTGATCGAAAAGAACGTGCGCATATTGATCCTGGGCGATAAGGACGGCATGCCCCAGCCCCAGCGCAGGGCGCTGCTGGAGGCCGAGGCGCGCACCGCCCAAAACACGGGGCTGAAGCTGTGCATCGCGGTCAATTACGGCAGCCGCGCCGAGCTCGCCCGTGCCGCCAGGCTGCTGGCGGAGGACGCCGCTGCGGGCAGGCTCCGCCCCGACGCGATCGACGAAGCCGCCGTGGCGGGCAGGCTCTACACCGCGGGCATCCCCGACGTGGATCTGCTGATCCGCACCAGCGGGGAAATGCGGCTTTCCAACTTCCTGCTGTGGCAGTGCGCATACGCGGAGTTTCTGTTTCCGTCCGTGCTCTGGCCGGATTTCACCGTACGGGAGTTCCATGCCTGCATCGCGGCCTACCAGGGCCGCGACCGCCGCTTCGGCGGCAGGCCGCAGGGCGGGGACGCCCGGCCCTGAATCTACTGAGGAGGCACTTATTATGTGGCAGCGCTTTATCACCGGTGCGCTCCTGATCGTGTTTCTAATCGTGGTTTTAATGCTCGGCGGCTACGTGTTCGGCGCCGTCGCTTTTCTGGTGTGCGGCCTTTGCGTGTACGAGGAGCTGCACGTGATGAAGCAGGGCGGCCACCGCCCCGTGTCCTGGCCGATTTACACCGCGCTGTTCCTCACCGCGCCGCTGATGCTGTTCGTCCGTCCGCTGGCCATCGTTCCGGTGCTGATGCTTGCGTGCTTCGCGGTGATCTTCGCGGTGATGCGCCGCGGCGAGCCGGAGCTGACCGACGTGATGGTCAGCCTCCTGCCGCTTTTAACGATCATCCTGCCCGGCCTGTGCCTGATCGCGCTGATGGGCGTCGCGCCCCGCTCCATGCAGGCGATGCTGACCACGATGGTGTTCACCGTCTCCGTCGGCTCGGATGTCTTCGCGCTGTTCACCGGCACGTGGATCGGCGGCCGAAAGCTTTGCCCCAGGATCAGCCCCAAAAAAACCGTGTCGGGCGCGATCGGCGGGCTGGTCGGCTCCGTCGGGCTGACGGCGCTGGCGGCCTGGATCTTTTCCCTGTGCGTTCCCGGCCTCCGGGTGCCGCCGCTGTGGGCAAACCTGCTGATCGGCCTGATCGGCGGCATCGCCTCGCAGTTCGGCGATCTGCTGGCCAGCCTGGTCAAGCGCTACTGCAAGGTCAAGGATTTCGGAACGCTGTTTCCCGGCCACGGCGGCATGCTGGACCGCATGGATTCCGTGCTGTTTGCCTCGGTCGTCATATTCTGCACAAACGAGATTCTGCGTTATCTTGCCTAGCCGACCACCCCGCGGAGGTCCTGATTCATGAAGCGTTTTCTCACCCTGCTGCTCCTGCTCGTCCTGTGCGCGTCCGTCGCCCACGCCGGGATGCCCGACCCGATCTTTCCGCTGGATTACGACAGCCTGGAGGATCCGCCCGACGGCGTATACCGCTACCTGATGGCGTGCTTTGATACCTGGGACTTCAAATCCACCAATCTGGGCAATACCGACGGCGTGATCCTCGTTACGCTGGATACCGTCCAGCAGCGGATCATATTCGCCTCCATCATGCGCGAGTTCCTTGTCCAGCGTCCGGACGGCAAAACCGGCCGCATCACCTACATCGCCAAGAATTACGGGCCGGAGGCGCTGTGCAGGGTGGTATCCACGCACTTCGGCGTGAAGGTGGACAAATACCTGTGCTTCAACATGGATAACATCCAGAAGATGATCGACGCGCTGGGCGGCGTGCACATCACCGTGACCGATTCCGAGGCCCGGTATCTGCGCAACTACGCCATCGCGGACGACTCCACCACGCCCACCATGAACAAGGGCGGCACGTACCTGTTTTCCGGGCACGCGGCCGTAATCTACATGCGTATCCGCAAGGTGGGCGGCGACGGGGATGTGGGGCGCACCCGGCGCATGCGCACGGTGCTGGAAACGCTGGTGGAGGAAAGCAGCGACATCACGCTGTCCGGCGCGATGGACCTCGCGGTCGCCCTGACGGATAACGTCTGTTTGACCAATCTGTCGATGAACGACCTGATGACGGCCATCTCCGCGGCGTTCAGCCTGAGAACCGCGGAGCCCGAGGGCTTCCAGCTGCCCGTTTCCGAGGCGCTGGATCCCATCAACTACGCGGGCATGGCGACCAACCAGGTGGATTTCGAGCTTTGCCGGGAGGAATTTCTCCAGTTTCTTTCGCAGAGGCCGGAGTAACGCACCCGGGTGCACCCCGCGTCGGAATTTACGCGTTTGTGTGGCAAACGCTGAGGGAAGAAAGAGGATAACTTCCGCGGGCCGTTTTGCCGCCGCGTTCCGTTTTCCTCCGGCCGTCTTTCCACAGCCTGTGGGATTTTGGAAAACCGCGCGGGTTTCCCCGCTTTTCCCCGCCGCGGACCGTTCCCGATGAAGGAGATTGCCGCCTTCAACGAGAATTCATACCCCAGGTTCGGCCTGTTTGGGCGCGCTGCGTCCGCCCGGTATGGATAACCCGGCAAACACCCAAAGTTTCTCCATGCGCTTTCCACACGGGTTTTGCAGGCACAGGGCCAAAAAACGGGCTTTTCCACGGTTTCCACACCCCCTACTACTACTACTGATTCTTATATATATACTGCTACTGCTCTTTTACGGGAGGCGAACCACATGAAACTGAGATGCTCCGCGCAGGACCTGATCATCGGGCTGGTGAACGCGACGCGCGCGCTGGCGGCCAGGCCGTCCTCGCCGGTTCTGGAATATGTCAAGGTAACGGCGGGCGACGAGAAAATCGTACTGACCTGTACGGACGGATCGCTGACGATCCGCGCGGACGTAAAGGCCGAGGTCGAGGAAGACGGAGACATCCTTATGCCGGGCAGGCTGCTGACGGAAATCGTACGCAAGCTGCCCGAGGGCGTGGTGTCGCTTTCAGCCAACGAGAAAAACGTCACCGTGATCAAATGCCAGCAGAGCCGCTCCACGCTGACGGGCATGCCCGCGGAGGAGTTCCCGCTGATGCGCGACATCATCAACACGCACGCGCTGCATGTGCCGCAAAAGCGCCTCAAGGATATGATTTCCCGCGTGATCTTCGCCATCGCGCAGCATGAGAGCCGCCAGACGCTCACCGGCAGCCTGATGGAAGTGACCAAGGACGAGATCCGCCTCGTGGGTCTGGACGGGTTCCGCCTCGCGCTGCAGACGATGAAGGGCGATTTCATTCTGCCCGACGGCAAGGAGATTTTGAAAGCCATCATTCCCGGGCACGTGATGAACGAGATGAGCCGCATCATGTCCGACGACGAAAACGCCATGGTCACCTTCCACATGGATCAGGGGCACCTGATGGCGGTCATCGGCGATACCACGGTGCTCACCACGCTGCTGGCGGGAGAGTACATCAACTACCGCCAGATCCTGCCCACGGAGTGGAAAACGCGCGTCACCGTGAAATGCAAGGAATTCGGCGAGGCCATCGAGCGCGCGTCGCTGATCGCGCGGGAGGGCAAGAACAACCTGATCAAGATCAAGGCGGAAAACGACATGATGCAGATCACCTCCATGTCCGATCTGGGCGACGTGCTGGAGGAGATCGCCATTCATCTGGAGGGCGAGGCGATCGAGATCGCGTTCAACGCCCGCTATATCGGCGACGTGGTGAAGAACATCGACGACGAATGCTGCATGCTGTCGATGAGTAACGCCGTCAGCCCGTGCGTGCTTTCGCCCGTGGACGGGGACGCATATCTGTACCTGGTGCTGCCCGTCCGGGTATCGAGCTAAACGGGGAGAAAGCGATACGGGGTTAATGAGGAATTAGGAATGAGGAATTTCGGAAAGATTGCTCCGCAATCTTTTGAATGAATAGAGTCATAACGTAGTTTGGTTTGTTTTCGCTGTGTTTGAAGGAATAGGATATTTTGGAATAAGAATATGAAATCAACGGTTGCGCAAGCAACCGCACCACAATTTCTCATTCCTCATTCCTAATTCCTCATTCGTATAACTTCCTCATTCGTATAACTTCCTCACCCCATATTGCGGCGAGTCCCTTGTTGTAACCTGTTTTGTGTGATAAAATCTCGGGGATTATACCTGTGGAGTGATTGCGGATGGAATTTTTGAAGGCTGCCCTGAAGGGAATCGTGATCGGCGTCGCAAACGTCATCCCGGGCGTATCCGGCGGCACGATGATGGTTTCGATGGGCGTGTACGACACGCTGCTTGGGTGCATTACCAATCTGTTCGGTCAGTTTAAAAAGAGCATCCTCACGCTGCTGCCCTATATCGTGGGCGCTGCGGTCGGCATCGTGGCGCTGGCAAGCGTGCTGAAATATCTGTTCGAAAACTATCCGCTGCCCACGTATACGGCCTTTATCGGGCTGATCCTGGGCGGCCTCTCGCCGCTGCTCAAGCTGATCGACAAAAAGAAAATCAACGCGCTGGCGATGATCCTGTTTATCCTGTTCGCCGCGCTGATCATCTTCATGGCGGTCCAGTATCCGGAGGAATCGGACGCGACGGTGGACTTTTCCCTGGCGCAGGCCATCCTCCTTCTGGGCGTGGGCGTGATCGCCAGCGCGACGATGATTATCCCGGGCGTCAGCGGCTCGATGATCCTGATGCTGCTGGGCTATTACCAAACGATTATCAACGCGATCGACGGCCTGAAAACCGGGCTGTTCGCGGCCGATCCGGGGCTGGTGCTCGCGGAGCTGAAAATCCTTTTGCCGTTCGGCGTCGGCGTGGTGATCGGCATCTATGCCGTCGCCAAGCTGATCGAATGGCTGATCCGGCGCTTTCCGCAGTATACCTACATGGCCATTCTGGGGCTGGTGGTGGCAAGCCCCGTCGCACTGCTGATCCGCTGCGATATGACCGGCGTCACGCCCGTGATCGTGCTGATATCGCTGGTCACGTTCATCGCGTTCTTCCTGTTCTCGGCATGGCTTGCGAAGCTTTCGGACAAGACGAAAGCTTCGAATGAGGAATGAGGAATTAGGAATGAGGAATTGCGGATAGATTGCTGCGCAATCTAATAATTTATTTATCCTTGTTTTATGATATTCATGCATATGCTGAAATAACTTGTTTTGGAATACGAAAATGAAATCAAACGGTTGTGAAGCAACCGTACAACAATTCCTCATTCCTCATTCCTAATTCCTCATTAGATTATAATGCCAGAAACTTGCAATTACACCAGAATTGCGCTATACTATCCCCGACAACTTCATACCTTATAAAGAGCGGTTGAGGGGACGAGCCCGATGAAACCCGCCAACCTGGCACAAGCCAAGGTGGTACATCTCGCGGCGGGAAGCCGGAAGATAAGGAAATTGATATTTTCGACGCCCGCAAACAGCGGGCGTTTTCAATTCAATCCTTGGAAATATCCCGCACAAACTCCGGAAAAGGAATCAGAAAGATTGCGAAGCAATCTATCCTCAATTCCTCATTCCTCATTCCTCATTCCTAATTCACCTTACAGGAGGCAAATCATGCGCAAACTCTTTACATCCGAGTCCGTTACCGAAGGCCACCCCGACAAGCTCTGCGATCAGGTCAGCGACGCGGTGCTGGACGCGCTGCTGGAGAAGGACCCCATGGCGCGCGTCGCCTGCGAAACGGGCGCGACCACGGGGCTGGTATTGGTGATGGGCGAGATCACCACCGACACCTACGTGGATATCGACGCCGTTGCCCGCGGCGTGGTGCTGGACATCGGCTACACGTCCGCCGATATGTGCTTTGACGGCAACACCTGCTCCGTGCTTACCGCCGTGCACGCGCAAAGCCCGGATATCGCCATGGGCGTGGACCATTCCGCGGATCAGCAGGAAACGCTGGGCGCGGGCGACCAGGGAATGATGTTCGGCTTCGCGTGCAACGAAACCCCGGAGCGGATGCCCCTGCCCATCAGCCTGGCACACCGGCTGACGAAGCGGCTGGCGGACGTCCGAAAGGGCAGCGCCGCCGACGGCGCACTTCTGAAATGGCTCCGGCCGGACGGCAAAAGCCAGGTGACGATCGTCTACGAGGACGGCGTTCCCGTCGCCGTGGACACCGTCGTGATTTCCACGCAGCACAGCCCCGAACTTTCGCAGGCGGAGATCCGCGAGAAGGTTCTGGAGCACGTGATCCGGCCCGTAATCCCCGAACGGCTGTGGACGAAGGATACCCGCGTGCTCGTCAACCCCACAGGCCGCTTCGTGCTGGGCGGGCCCGCGGGCGATTCGGGCGTGACGGGGCGCAAGATTATCGTGGATACCTACGGCGGCTACGCCCGCCACGGCGGCGGCGCGTTCTCCGGCAAGGATCCCACCAAGGTGGACCGCTCCGCCTCCTACGCCGCGCGCCATGTGGCCAAAAACATCGTGGCCGCGGGGCTTGCGGACCGCTGCGAGGTCGCCCTCGCCTACGCCATCGGCGTATCCCGGCCCGTGAGCGTGCAGGTGGATACCTTCGGCACAGGCGCTGTTTCCGACGACGCGCTGGGCAGGGCCGCGCAGCGCGTGTTCGACCTGAGCCCGTCGGGCATCATCCGGACCTTCGACCTGCGCCGCCCCATCTACCGGCAGACCGCGGCCTACGGCCACTTCGGCCGCACGGATATCGACCTTCCCTGGGAGCATGAGGACAGGATCGAAGCGCTGCAAAAAGAGGTGCGGTAGGCTCCGGTTCAGCGTTTTTCCTCACTGCGCGCGCTGTGGAAGGCAGAGAAACGCCGCGGCGGATATCATATCCGCCGCGGCGTTTCCTATCCCGCATTACGGCTTGGCGAGGAACGTCTCCTGCCAGTAGCGGTCGTCGGCGGAGAGGGTTTCGGCGCCCTTGGCAAAGTGGCGGTGCATCATTTTCAGCAGGTGGAACTTCATCCAAACCCGCGTCGACATGCGCGCGGGCTTGGGCGCTTTGTACCGTGCGGCCAGACGCGCGATCTTCCGCGCGATGGCGCCGCGCCGCTTCTGAGAAAGCTCGTCCCACAGCACGCCCTCCAGCAGCCCGGCACCGAGCGTCCGGATGTCGGAAACCCCCAGCCACGACAGGCTGGTGACGGCGTCCCCCAGCGCCCTGCGGTAGAAAAAGCCGATGGCCTGCGTCAGGACCACCGCGCGCTTGTGAAACATCCGGGGATCGGGCCGGTGCACGATCCAGTGCACGCACAGATGGTCCAGCAGCGCCTTCACCTGCGCGGGCGCGCGCAGCGCGTACACGGGGTAGGAAAGCACGATCAGATCGGCGGCGAGCATCTTATCCCAGATCGGCGCCACGGTATCCGCGTGGGGGCATTTGTCCTCGGTTTTGAAAAAGCAGGTCTTGCAGCCCGTGCAGTAGGGCGGCCCGTCCCTGGGCAGGGTGAATTCATCCACGGTATTGCCCTCGCGAAGCGGTTCCAGAAACAGCTCCGTCATCGCATGGGTGCAGCCCTTGACGTTGGTGCCTGTAATGGCGACGATCCGCATACGGGTTCCCCTTTCATATTTAAAAAGCGCAGAGCCGTATATCCCGTCTCTGCGCTTGATTGGGTATGGAACGGACCGGCCTTATTCGACCTCGCCCAGCAGCGCCTTGGCATCCGAGGAGTAGAGCTTGCGCAGGGTTTCCGGCCCGGCGACGCCGTCGATGGAAATGCCGTTGACATCCTGGAAGTCGCGCACGGCGTTGGTGGTTTTCTCGTCGTAGGTGCCGGAGATGGTGCCGTCGTAGTACTTCAGCTCGTACAGCGTGTACTGGAGGCTGCGCACGTCCGAGCCCGTGTCGTCGGGACGCAGCGTGGAGTAGGAGCCCGAGGCCGAGGTGCCGCCGTAGAGCATGCGCTGCGTGGCGGGGCCGGCCGTGCCGGTGACGCGCAGGCCGTGGGACGCCTGATAGTTCTTCACGGCCGTGGTGGTGCCGCTGCCGTAGGAGCCGTCCAGCGAGCCGGTGTAGTAGCCCAGTGACGCCAGCGACGACTGCAGCGAGGTGACGTTGGACTTGGACGGGCTGTTGGTGGACGACAGCGTGGTATAGCCGGTGGAGGTGGCGGTTTCGCCGTAAGCGGTCGGGCTGGTGGCCGTGGAGGACGAGGACGAGCTGGAACCGGAGGACGAGCTCGACGTGCCGGAATACAGGAGGTTCAGCGTCTCCTTGCCGGCCACGCCGTCGGGCGTCAGGCCGTTGGCCGTCTGGAAGGCGACCACAGCGGCGTAGGTGCCCGCGCCGAAATCGCCGTCCACCGAGCCGTCGTAGTATTTCAGGTTCTTCAGCCGCGTCTGCAGGCCGCGCACGCCGTCGCCGGTCATGCCGATGCGCAGCGCGCCCAGGTACGCAACCACGGAGGAGGCCTTTTTCGCGGAGGAGGAGTATAACAGCTCCAGCGTTTCAGGGCCGGCCACGCCGTCGGCGGAAAGCCCGTTGCGGCTCTGGAAGGCGACCACGCCGGCTTCCGTCGTCTCGGCGAAGGTGCCATCCGCCGTGCCGGAGAGATAGCCCAGGTAGATCAGCCGGTTCTGCAGTATTTTCACCTGGTCGCCCGTGGAGCCCAGGCGCAGGTAGATGTTCGTTTTGCCGTTAGTGTAGGTGTTGGTGGTCGAGGTGGAGGTGGACGTGGAGGTGGAGGTGGAGGTGCCGGACGTGGAGGACGTTTTTGCGATCGCGTACTTGCCGAACAGCGCGTCCTGCGTCTTCGTACCCGCGATACCGTCCGCGGTCAGATTGTTGGCGGCCTGGAAATCCTTGACGGCCTGCTCGGTCGCGGCGCCGTATTTGCCGTCGGACGAGCCGGTGTAATATTTCAGATCCTTCAGGCGGTCCTGCAGCTGCGTGACCGCCAGCCCGGTGGAGCCGTTTTTCAGCACCGTGGAATCGGTGGTGGTTGTGGTGGTCGTCCCGGAGGACGGCGTCGCGGTCGCGGTGGCCGACGTGGGCTGGGTTGTGGCCGAGGTTGTGCCGGAAGAGCCCGTGGGCACGACGTCGCTGGGCGGATTGGTGGCGGTATCGCTGGAGAAATCCCAGGTGGACCAGTCGATAGACGCGGCCTCCGTGGGCGAGGGCGTGGGGGTGATTTCGGGCGTGGGGGTGATCACGACATCAAAATTCTGCCCCTCCGTGCCGATGGTCAGCCCGTCGGAATCGTCCACAACGCGGTCAGGCTCCACATAGCAGCTTGACAGCACAAGCGCGACGGCCAAAAGCAGCAGCAGAAGCAGCAGCTTGCGATGGCGGCGCACGGTTTGCAGCACACGATTATTTTTCATCTGAACACATCCTTATTCAGCGTTATCTTAGCGAATATTAAGAGAAGCGCAGGGTATCGTTTAGGAGATCCCGGGATGGGCCGAAGGGTCGAAATCCTTCGACTGTCAATCCGAAACCAGCGACATGTGCGGCGGTTTCGGACCCTTGCGGAGCAAAGGTTCATTACACCGGGACCTGACCGTAAGCGAAGCGAACAAGGTCGAGGTGCAAACTCGATAAAGTGGATTACCACTTTATCGAAACGGGTAGCATTTCCCACAGTAAGGGATACCTTATTGTACAAGGAATACAGGCAAATTGCAAGAGAGTATTTGAAATAAGTTCATCAAAAAGACGAAATATCATAACGAAATATTCCCAGAAATGAAATAAAATCAGAAATATCTGCGAAGGATACGTCCGGTACCGCCGAAGTGCCCGCAGCGCATACGTGATTTAATCCGCGTTTACCCGGGAAAGCGTGTGCGTCGTGCCCCGGCCAAGCGCCAGCGCGTACAGCGTCACGCTGCGCACGGGCGTGCCTGTGATCTCCGTAAGCGCCCGGCGGTACAGCGCGGTCTGCGCCTCGTAAAGCGGCCACAGCGCCGCGGGATCGGCCACGGAATCGGTCTTGTAATCCAGCAGCTCCCACTGCCCGTCCCTCAGATAGCACAGGTCGATCACACCCTGTACCAGCATGCCGCCCTCCTCGGGCAGCGCGAGCACGAAGCTCCACTCCCGCTTCACGGTTTCAGCCGCCAGCGCGGCCCTTCCCCATTCGCTTTCAAAGAATCCCGCCAGGGCTTCGGCGTCGATCAGGCGGAGCTCCTCCTCCGTGAACAATCGCTTTTCCAGAAAGCCGCGCAGCTGGGCTTCGATATTGCGCCGCAGCGCCTGCGGGCCATCCTGCGCGCGCAGCGGATCGTAGCGGAGCAGGCACAGCGCCTTGTGCGCCGCCACGCCGCGCATCAGCCCCCGCGGGCCGGCGCCGGCGCCGCGCATGAAGGCGGGCAGGCGGGGCAGGTCGGCCATCTGCCGCGGACGGGTGAGCGGCAGCGGCAGCCGCTTGGTCTGGACGGTCTCCCGGTCCGCGGGATCGGCGGGTTCCGGATCGGCAAGCTCCGGGATTTCCGGAGGGGCCGCCCTGCGCGCGCGCACAAGAGCCGTGACGCCGACCTTGAAGGGGCGGCGGTCGGGCGGGATCTCCGGCGCGAGCGCCCCGGAACCGGACGGAGTTTTCCTCGCCTCGTCCAGCAGCAGTTCAAGCCTTGAGCGCTGTTTTTCCATAGAATCGCGGTCCGCGCGAGTCTGCGCCAAGCACAGCAATTCCGCGGTTTCATCCGCTGAATTGTGGGAAACGATGCGAAAAACCCCCATTTTATGTGGAAAAGATGTGGATTGTTGCGGATCATCGGCATCGGCGGGCACAAAGAGATCGGCGGCGGGATCGGCGCAGGCGACCAGCCAATCGAGCATGCTTTTCGCGCTGGATACCGCGTAGGCGGACGGGCGCGCCGGGGTGAAACGCGGCGTTTGCTCGCAGCCCAGCAGCAGCAGCTCGTCGCGCGCGCGGGTCATGCCGACGTAGAGCACGCGGGCGCGCTCGGCGAGGTTTTCGTTCTTCAGCCGCAGGTCGACCGCGGACGACAGCAGCGTGTCACCCTTCACGCGCAGCGTTTCCTCAATATAAGGAAGCGCCACGCCGAGCCGGGGGTGCAGTTTCAGCGCGGAAGCGCCGCCCGATTCGAACCCCGCCTCCAGCCCCATCAGGAACACCACCGGAAATTCCAGCCCCTTGGACTTGTGGACGGACATCACGCGAACGACGTCCTCCCGGGGGCTCAGCACCGCGGGGCTGACGGACTCCCGCGCAGCGGTGACGGATACGACGCTTTGCAGGAACGCGTGCAGATCGCCGCCGCCGCGCGTCTGGAACTCCACGGCCTTTTCGCACAGCAGCCGCAGGTTGGCCTGCCGCAGCCTGCCGTAGGGCCGGCAGCCGTAAAACGCGTACAGCCCCGAGCGAGAAAGCCAGCTCCACAGGTAGTCGGGCAAAGGCATGCTGCGCATCAGAAAGCGCTCGTGCTCCAGATTGGCAAGCGCGCCCGCGCAGCGTTCCGCCAGCGCGCTTTCACCCCGCGCTGCGGCGCGCAGCGCCGAAAGGTAGCTGCCGGCCGGCGTAAGAATACGGACCTGCGCCAGCTCCGCGTCCGTCATCCCGACGGCGGGGCTGCGCAGGCAGGCCAGCAGCGACAGATCGTCCCGGATATTGTCCATCAGCCGCAGGTGGCACAGCACCTGCGCGATCTCGTCGCTCTGCAGCCCCAGCCCGCTGCCCTCGGCGTATGCGGGGATATGCAGCGCGCCCAGCGTGCGCGTGAGCACCTCGTCCACGCCCTTCATGCGCGGGGCGAGGACGGCGATATCGCGGTAGCGCAGCGTGCGCATCCGGTTTTCCTTGCGGTCGAGGTACGGCTGCCCCACCCGCCGCCGGATCTCCCGCGCGATGGCCGCGGCCTGCACGCGCGTGCGGTCGGCGGCTGCGAGCGGCTGGGTGAACAGGTGCAGCTGCACGGGCGGATCGTCCGCCGTCGCCTGTCCGGCGTAAAGCCTTGCGCGGTCGTCGTAGGCGATCTCGGTCACGTCCGCGCGCATGATCTCGCCGAACACCCGGTTAACGGCGTCCAGCACCGCGCCGCGGGAGCGGTAGTTGCGGTTCAGGTCGATGCGCCGCTGCGGCGCGGCCTCCGCGTCGGAGAAGGTTCGTTCCTTTTCCATGAACAGCGTGGGATCGGCCTGGCGGAAACGGTAGATAGACTGCTTGACGTCGCCTACGTAAAAGTATCTTTGCCCTGTTTCACGTGAAACATCTGGCTGATCCGGCGGCTGCTTAACCGCGTTGAGCACGGCTTCCTGCACGCCGGAGATATCCTGATACTCGTCCACGAACACCGCGTCGAACCGGGCGGAGACATCCGCGCGGATCTCGGGGTGCGAAAGAATTTCCAGCGCCATGTGCTCCAGGTCGCTGGGATCGAGCACGGAGCGCTTCTTTTTGCGCGCCATGTAGCCCCGGTGCAGCGCGGCGCACAGGTTGTGCAGGCCCTTAAGCGCGGGCTGCATTTGGTTCAGCCGCGACACGAGCTCCTCCGGCGGCTGCGCAAACAGCGCGCCGACGCGACCCGCGAGCTTTTTGAGCCCCTCGCGCAGGTCCTTGTATTGCAGGTTGATTTCCTTCTGCGCGTCGTCCAGCCCGCGCAGGCCTGGCATACGGTCCAGCGCAAACCGCTGCGCCGCCAGGACCGTTTCCGGGAGACCCCTGCCCACGCTCGCGATCAGCGCCGCGGCCGCCTCGCGGTCGGACCGGATCACCGGCAGATAGCCCGCCGGGCAGTCGGGATGCTCCGCAAGCGCCGCCAGCGCGTCCGAAAGCTCCCGCGCGCCGTCCAGCAGCACGGCGCAGTCCTGCAGCAGGGTTTCCGCCATCGGGCCGGTTTCCAGGTCAGCCAAGGTATAGGCTTTTTCCGCCTGCGCCCTGAGCCAGCCGAAGGGATCGGCCAGCGTCATCAGAAACGTGTACAGCTCCGCCGCCATTCTGACGATCTGCTTGTCCTCGAACTTCGCCGTAAGCGCCATGGCCGGCGCGTCGCCCTCGGAGGCCCGGGCGTACAGCCCCTCCATCGCCTCGTCCAGCGCCTCCTGAAACAGGTTGGAGGCGATAGTCGCGTCCGCGACCGCGGACAGGGGATCGATATCCACGGCCTGGAAGTACTCCTGCACCAGGGAGTGGCAGAAGCTGTGCAGCGTGGAGATGTGCGAAAGCTCCAGCCGCTCCCGCTCGCGCCGGAGCGCGGGGGAGGATTCGCCCGCCATGCGCTGCTTCAGCCGCTCGCGCATCTCCGCCGCCGCCGCGCGCGTAAACGTGACCACCAGCATACGGTCCACGCGCATGCCGCCGTCCCGGAGCATCGTATAGATTTTTTCGATCAGCACCGCCGTTTTGCCGCTGCCCGCCGCCGCGGATACCAGCAGCTCGCGGTTGTTTGCCGCGATGGCCGACAGCTGCTCGCCAGAAAACTGCATGGGAACCTCCAAATTGAGGACAGGGGAGGGACGAGGGACGAATTAGGAATTGTGGAAAGATTGCTGCGCAATCTATTCATTTAAAAGGTACGGCGTTACTTGCCCGCACCATTGTTCTTGGTGGAAAATCAGAATTGGAATCGAAATTGCAATCAAACGGTTGCGCAGCAACCGCACCGCCATTCCTCATTCCTCATTCGTATTATCCGCGCGCCCGTATGATCTCGATCAGCAGCCGCGTAACCTCCTCCATCTCGGGGACGCTGGCGTATTCCATGACGCTGTGCATGTTGTACACGCCGGTGGGGAGGTTGGGGCAGGGCAGGCCCATCACGGTGAGGCGGGAGCCGTCGGTGCCGCCGCGGATGGGCACAACCTCGGGCGTCTCGCCCACGGCGCGCAGGCCGTCCAGCGCGCGGCGGATGATCTCGGGGTGTTTATCAATTTCCTCCCGCATGTTGGAATAGGTATCCTCCAGGTCGACGGTCACGGCGCCCGCGCCGTACCGGCCGTTTAAGAACGCGGCGGCGGCCAGCACGCGCTCCTTGCGCGCCTCGAAGCGCGCGCGGTCGTGATCGCGCAGGATGTAATGAAGCGACGCGTTGGTTTCGTCGCCGCGGATATCGGTGAGGTGGTAAAAGCCCTCGCGGCCCTCGGTGTGCGACGGGGTTTCGGCGAGCGGCAGCAGCCCCGCGAACTCGGTTGCGATCAGCGCGGCGTTCTTCATCACGTTCTTGGCGGTGCCGGGGTGCACGTTCACGCCTTTGATCGCGATCCTGGCCGAGCAGGCGTTGAAGCACTCGTAGTTGAGAATATAGGGCGCGCCGCCGTCCACCGTGTAGGCAAATTCGGCGCCGAAGCCGTCCACGTCGAAGAAATCCACGCCGTGGCCGATCTCCTCGTCCGGCGTGAACGCGATGCAAAGCTTCCCGTGCATGATGGACGGATCGCTTAAAAGAATCTCGCACGCGGCCATGATCTCGGCGACGCCCGCCTTGTCGTCCCCGCCCAGCAGCGTTGCGCCGTCGGTGACGATCAGCTCCTGCCCGGCGTGGGATTGGAGGCTTGGGAATTCCGATGCACGCATCACAACGCCGCTGCCGACCTCCAGATCGCCGCCCTCGTAAAGCACGCAGCGCGCGTTCACCGGACCCGTGGGCACGGAGGGCGACGTGTCCATGTGCGCGATGAACCCGATCGCGGGCTGATCCTCCGCGTTGGCGGGGATGGACGCGTACACCGTGCAGGTGTCGCTCACCCGCACGTCCTGCGCGCCAAGCTCCGTGAGCTCCTGCTCCAGCAGCCGCGCCAGCGCCCATTGCTTGTCGCTGGACGGGTGCGCGCCGCTGTTTTCATCCGAACCGGTGTCGATCGCCACGTACCGTAAAAACCGTTCTTTCGTTGTCATACGAAATCTCCTTTTAGTGGAGGATACGATAGGGATTTCATCCCTATGACACGTTCAGGGGCAGTGTACCTGAACCCCCATTTTAACCGCGCATTGCGCGGGTAATGGAGGGTCAAGGGCAACGCCCTTGTCGGGATCATAAGGGCGGAAGCCCTTATCGTCCCCTCAGAATCTCCAGACACTTTTGCAGCGGCTCACGCGAGAGGTGCAGGATGTCGGCGGGGAGGGCGTCGAGGGGGAACCAGCGCAGATCGGTCACCTCGTCGGCCTGGGGGATCAGCTCGCCGGTGAAATCCTCGCAGAGGTAGTATACGCCGATCATGTACGCCCTGTCGCCGTTGGGATAGACGTGCATGCGTCCGGGGCCGGAAAAGGCGCCGATCAGCGTAAGCTTCCCCGCGGAAAGACCCGTTTCTTCCAATAGCTCACGGCGCGCGGTATCCTCCAGCGTTTCGCCGAGCTCCAGGCAGCCGCCGTGATCGGCCCAGGTGCCGTCGTCCTTCCGGCGTTGAAGAAGCATTTTGCCGTCCCGATATACAAACACGCCCGCGCCGACCAGCATCAGCGAATCGTGTCCGATCTTCGCGCGGATGGTATCAATATAACCGTTCATAAGTCCCTCCCGCTTTTTTCCCATCATACCACGGGGGAAATGAACCGGCAATAGACCGCCGGCGAAACCATGCGTGAAACCATCCCGCACTTGTAAATTATCGTACGGCAGCGGAGAGCCCCGCCGCACGATGTTTCACGTGAAACATTTCCGGAGGGCGAAAAATAAAAGGAAAAAGGATTGACAACAAGTCGGCAAAGTGCTATGTTTACACTCCTGCGAAAAAAATGAACAGCCAGACGGACAGAGTACGGAGGACCTATGATTCAGCTGGACAATGTCTGCAAAACCTTTAAGGTCGCCAAGCGCAAAAGCGGCTTTCGCGAGGCTGCAAAGGCGCTGGTTTCGCGCGAGTTCGAAACGGTGCGCGCGCTGAACGACGTGAGCTTTCAGGTGTGCGACGGCGAGATGGTGGGCTACATCGGCCCCAACGGCGCGGGGAAATCGACCACGATCAAGATCATGTGCGGCATCCTCACGCCCGACTCGGGCGCGTGTGTGATCAACGGGCGCACGCCGTGGAAGGAGCGCACCGCGCATGTGAAGCACATCGGCGTGGTGTTCGGCCAGCGCAGCCAGCTGTGGTGGGACGTGCCGGTGTGCGACAGCTTCGACCTGATCCGCGATATCTACCGCGTGGAGGGCAGGGCCTACCGCGAAACACTGGACGAGCTGACGGAGCTTTTGAACCTTTCGGAGCTGCTGAAAACCCCGACGCGGAGCCTTAGCCTCGGCCAGCGCATGCGCTGCGAGATCGCGGCCTCGCTGCTGCACCGCCCGACCATGCTGTTTCTGGACGAGCCGACCATCGGTCTGGACGCTGTTTCCAAGATCGCGGTGCGGCAGTTCATCAAGCGGCTGAACCGGGAGCGGGGCACGACCGTGATTTTGACCACGCACGACATGCAGGATATCGAGGCGCTGACAGAGCGCATCCTGCTGATCGGCAAGGGGCGCATCCTGCTGGACGGCAGCCTGGACGAGCTGAAGGCCCGCGCCAGCGTGCAAAAGACACTGGTGATCGCCTACGCGGGCGCGCAGCCCGCGCTCTGCCGGGGCATGACGCTTGCGGAAAGCCGCGAGGGCCGCATGATCGTCACCCTCGATCCGGCAATCTGTCCGGTTTCGGACGCGGTCGCGCGCATCGCCGCGCAGACGGAGCTGACGGACGTGACGATATCGGGCATCTCGGCGGAGGAGATGGTCGCGGCGCTGTACGAGGAGTACCAGATATGAAAGCCTATCTTTCGGTATTCCGCATCCGGTTTTCCAATACGCTGCAATACCGCGCGGCGGCCGTTGCGGGGATTGTAACGCAGTTCGCGTGGGGCTTTATGGAGCTGCTCGCGTTTTCGGCGTTCTACCGCGCAAACCCGGACGCGTTCCCCATGACCTTCCAGCAGACGGTCAACTACATCTGGATTCAGCAGGCGTTCCTGGCGCTGTTTATGACGTGGTTCTACGAGTTTGAAATCTTTTCCGCGATCACCTCCGGCGCCATCGCCTACGAAATGGTGCGCCCGCTGGATCTGTACGGCCGCTGGTTCAGCCAGACGACCGCCACGCGCGTGGCCAAATGCCTGCTGCGCTGCCTGCCCATTCTGGTTGTGGCGATGGTGATCCCCGGGCCGCTGCGGATGACGCTGCCCCCCGGCCTCGGCCAGCTGTTCCTGTTTCTGCTGTCCACGCTGCTGGCGCTGGGCGTGGTGGTGGCGTTTTCGATGCTGATCTACATCAGCGGGCTGTTCACGGTTTCCGCCGTCGGCGCGCGGGTGATCGCGGCGGCGGTGGTGGATTTTCTGGCCGGGGCTACGGTACCGCTGCCGTTCTTCCCGCCCGCGTTCCGCGCGGTGGTGGAGCTGACGCCGTTTGCGTGTATGCAGAATATGCCGCTTCGGATTTACTCCGGCAACATCGCGGGCACGGACGCGCTGCTTGGTATCGCGCTGCAGATCTTCTGGCTGGCGGCGCTGGTGATCTGCGGGCGGCTGTGGATGCGCAGGGCGCTGTCCCGCGTGATTGTTCAGGGAGGCTGAGGATGAAGCTGTATTTGAAATACCTGTCGATCCACGTGAAGAGCCAGATGCAGTACAAGACCTCGTTTTTCCTGCTTTCGCTGGGGCAGTTTCTGGTTTCGTTCTCGGCGCTTTTAGGCGTGTGGTTCATGATGAGCCGCTTTCACACCGTGGACGGGTTTACGTTTCCGGAGGTGCTGATCTGCTTTGCAGTGACGCTGACCGGATTTTCGGTCGCGGAAAGCTTTGCGCGCGCGTTCGACTTGTTTCCGGTGGTGATCTCAAACGGTGAGTTTGACCGGATGCTCATGCGGCCGCGCGGGCTGATCTTCCAGATGCTGGCCGCCAAGCTGGAGCTGAGCCGCTTCGGGCGGGTGATCCAGGCGGTGGCGGTGCTTTGCTATGCGATCCCGGCCAGCGGCATCGTGTGGACGGGCGATAAGGTTTTAACGCTCGCGCTGATGATCGTCTGCGGCGCCGTGGTGTTCTCCTGCCTGTTTCTGATCTACGCCGCGATCTCGTTTTTCACCATCGAGGGGCTGGAGTTCATGAACGTGCTTACCGACGGCGGCCGGGAGTTCGGCCGGTATCCGTTTTCGGTGTACGGCAAGGAAGTGCTCAAATTCCTCACCTGTATCGTGCCGATGGCGCTGTTCCAGTACTATCCGCTTTTATACCTGATCGGACGGGAAACCAGCAAATGGTATATGTTCATGCCGCTCCTCAGCCTGCTGTTCGTGTTTCCGGCGTACGGATTGTGGCGGATCGGGCTGCGGAATTACAAATCCACGGGATCGTAATCATCCGGTCCGGAACACACAATCTGCTTTTGCGCACCTCAGGCATGCTGAACGGGCTGAAACCTGCTCCATGGCTGCGAACAATAGCAATTAAATGTTTCACGTGAAACAATATAAACCCCAGTCGTTTTGGCTGGGGTTTGCACATGATAATATCTGCCCTGTGTAGCGTGTGGCAAATGACAGGTCTGTTGATGGCTTGGAATAAACACTCCGTAGGTATCCCAATCCACCGTGCCTCACGCCGTCTCCGTACCGGTTTCGTAAATTTTTTCGTCCACAAACATCCGGACCAGCGCGGGATCGAACTGCTTGCCGGCGTTGGCGATCAGCTCCTGGACGGCGTCCTCCTGCGGCATGGGCTTGCGGTAGGCGCGGTTGGAGGTCATGGCGTCGTAGGCGTCCATGATGCACAGGATCCGCGCGAGAAGCGGGATCGCCTCGCCCGTCAGGCCGCGGGGATAGCCCGTGCCGTCCCAGCGCTCGTGGTGGGAGAGGATGTAATCCGAAACGCGCACGAACTCCGGGATGGACTGCGTAATCCGGCAGCCGATCTCGCAGTGCCGTTTCATCAGCACCCATTCGTCCTCGGTCAGCTTCCCGGGCTTGTTCAGGATCGAATCCGGGACGCCGATTTTTCCGATGTCGTGCAGCACGCCCAGCAGCTCCAGCTCCTGCAGGGAGGTTTGCGGCAGCCCCATAACCTCGCCCATCCGTTTGCACAGCAGCATCAGCCGGCGGGCGTGCTCCTCGGTTTCGTGGCTCTTTTCAAACAGCGTCTTGCGAAACGACTCAAGGATCGAGTTGCGGTAGCTCTGGCTGTTGAGGAGCTTTTGGGTGTACATCACCTCTTCGGCGGCGTTGATCGTGCGCGCCACCGGCTCGGCGGCGTCCCTGCGCGCCGCGTATCCCAACGAAACGGAGAGGTTCATGTGAATCGCGGTCAGGTCCGCGCACCGCTCCCGGATGGTTTGGCAGATCCGCTCCGCCTCCGCCGCGTCGGCATCCGGCAGCAGCAGGATGAACTCGTCGCCGCCCCACCGCGCCGCGATATCGCCCGGCCGGCAAACGGAGGTCAGGATCTTGGAGGCCTCCGTCAGGAAGCGGTCGCCTTCGGCATGGCCCAGCACGTCATTGACCATTTTCAGCCCGTTGATATCGCCCAGGATGATCGACAGCGGGTATCGCTCCATCTCCTCGATCTTAAAAATCCGCTCCTCCACATACCGGCGGTTATACAGCGTCGTCAGCCGGTCGTGATAGCTGAGGAACAGGATCTCGTCCTGCTTCAGCCGTTTATCCGTTACGTCCCGGAACACCATCACCACGCCCTGGAGCACGCCGTCCGTGCTCAGGATGGGGGCCGCGCTGTCCTCGATCATGCGCTTGCCGCCCTGCCTGGACACGATGCGCGTATGGTTTGCGAGCGCCGCGGTCTTCCCCTTGCGCAGGACCTCGTCGATCGGATTGCTTCCCCGCTTGCC
>Ga0116164_10000546_pt1 | contig 32348 bp, 37 predicted proteins | sample AD_UKC109_MetaG_FD_89888 | JGI IMG/M metagenome (GOLD analysis project Ga0116164, IMG submission 89888) | Active sludge microbial communities of municipal wastewater-treating anaerobic digesters from Hong Kong - AD_UKC109_MetaG | ecosystem: Engineered > Bioreactor > Anaerobic > Digestate... | reverse complement strand
TGGCAACAAAACTATGCAAGGGGATGGTTTTAAGCAATTGAGAGAAGAAGGGTAGAAAGTATAATCTAGATCGTTCAATTTCTGAGCCTAGTACATACCCAATGACCTGATCTTCATTTTTCCATCCTTGCAACGGATACCACAGCATATCGTTGAGTTTTTATATTTTAACAGTGGTATCTAGCGTTTCAAACAGAAAATATTCGCAAACACTAAGTATATGTTATACTTTTGGAAAGTCTACCGTTACCTGTAGCAACCGGAAGTAAACCGCTATAAGAAGGAGAATGACTCATGATCAAAAAAATAACCGCTCTGTTGCTATCCCTGCTGATGCTCACCGCACTGGTATCGGCGCAAGCCACTGATTTCACCGGCACCTGGTATCTGGTATCTATCGTGAACAATGGAATCGCCATCAATCCCGCAGGCTCGATGATGGACATTACAATGAACCTGAATGCCGACGGTACTGCTACAGTCTCAATGGCTGGAGAGGAAGACTCGCCCGGCTCGTGGACGGTAGACGGCGAAACGCTGACCGTTACCGTAGAAGACGCGCCGCTCACGTTTACGATAACTGAAGACGGGCAGCTGTTTGCGGAATACGAAGGCGGTCAGATGTTCTTCGGACGTGAACCCGCGGTGCCCGATTTTGTGCCTGCTGCCGAAATCGCAGCAGACAGCATCGCCGCCTTTGACGGCACTTGGACCATTACCTCGGCCGACATCTATGGAATGATTCTGCCCTTCGCTGCGTTTGCGGAATCCGGAGATTTCGGCATGGATAACGCGACTATAGTAATCAGCGACGGCAGCGTAAGCTCATTTGATGCTACGGAGCCCGAATTGGGCACGTTTTCAGACGGCAAACTGGTCTTATCCTCCACCCTGGGCGATGAGTTCGCTCAGACATTCACGCTGCTGGAAGACGGCACCCTGTCTCTGAACTTTATGGGCTTTGTGTTCTACTGCGAAATGAGCGAGGTCATGGAGTAAGTCAACGCTCGATCGCATAACTGACAAACAAACCAGCCTAGCCTCCTTTGAGAAGTCGGGCTGGTTTCTCATATATGGCAAGCACTGTCGCTCGTTCTTTATAAGCCGCCAGTAGAGGCTCAAAACCGCTGAAATAGCAACCCAGCCCGCGATACTGTCTTGAACCGGATTGTCACCGGACATATCAGGTGGCATCTCGTTTTCTGGTTCCGACGGAATATCCGGTTCAGCGGCGGGAAGAACCATCGCGACAACAGGAGAATCCGGAGAGGAGATAGGTGGGGACGGTGCCTGTGTCTCGGGCTGCACGGTCGGTATTGGCGTTGGCTAGGGCTGCTTTACCTCGAAGACTGCATTCATTGTGAGATCCGCCGATGATCCGCTCCAATTCGTACGCCAGGGGCATAGCAAATAAATATATACTTGCACGGTATCCACGCCATCGGGAATGACAAGAGATGCCGATACCGAGCCGCTGTCGCCAGGCTGCAATTCTATTTTTTCATATGCATCCCCGTCAGCGTCACTGTTAAAGCGCGGTGAACATTTAATACTGGCATGCAGCGTCGAGGGCAAAACTTCGGTCATATAATTATCGTCCTCGGGCATGGCGGTTCCTTCACCCGATATGATGATGGTTTCCCCCGGGCAGAGCGTCCCGGTGAGCTGGCAGTCTGTATGATCTTCAACGCCTTGGGCAGTGAGTATCGTACCGCCGCCGATGGTAAAATCTAAATTCATCCCCCAATCTTCAATATAAAGAGAACCGGAATAATCCGATGTTAATCCTAAATCGATGTTACCCAAATCAAGATTGGAATTCGCTATAATCTGATGAACCGCTTTATTGACTTCCTCGATCGGGACTTCCGGAGCAAATGCTTTTGCCTCTTCGAGAGGCTGTACAGGTTGAGTCACGGCTCCGGCTGCCATGCTCATACCTTTTACGGCAGCGTCAATCACGCCAGCGACGCCCTCCATGCCGGCCGATTCAAAAGCCTCGCTGATGTGGCCAGCTTTTTCCGTATCGCTTGCGGTGTCAAAGGCAAGTGCCTCCACTTCAACCGTTACGGCGGTAAGCATTTTGGTGCCTTTTTCCAATTCTTTTATCTCCACACCCATGATTTTTCCGTCCTGGAACAAATCGCGCAGCCCGTTGCCGATGTAGTCAACCGCGCCGAGAAGCGCTGCTCCGGCTTCATCAGTCTTTGTAGACAGTTTCGACACTTTACTGAAATCAAAGGTCAGAACACCCATAACAGCCTCAACCGGCGCTATAACGTCCAGTACCTTGTTGTATGCAAGCGTCAATCCCCTGTTTTCACCGAGAATGATCGTGCTTGTCGTCGCGGCGACCTCAATGATCGCCGAAGATCCCGAAACGACGAGTGCCGCACCCTCCAATAGTGTGGAAGCGCCGCCCGAGGCAATAGCAGCGCTGGTGAAAACGGCAACTTTGCAGGTGGTTTTGACGGCCATCGCCGCTTTCATCGCCGTGTCATAAAACGCCGCGTCCGCATCCGCGCCCTGCCTGATGATCGCCTGTGCGGACAGAAGCTGGTTACAGGCTTCTCTCGCGTCCACGCCGAGCTGCTCACCGAGGGCTTTGCACCTTTGGTTGCCCTTTACCGCATCAAATTTCGCGGTGATGTCCTCCGCCCACTTCATCAGTGTGGCGTCGTCTTCCGCCGTGTGCTGTGGAGTCTGCGGCATGTCGGATACTCCGGCACTTGCGGTTTTATATTCATGCAAAACAATCCTGCCGATTTCATCGGAAGCGTACGCCATGCTATCTGCGGACAGCTCCGATTCCATATACAGCTGTGCAAAGTCTGCAGCGAGCAACGCCTGCTGTGCGTATTCGTCCGCAAGGGCAAACTGTACGATTGTTTCATCAAGTAATGCGGAATACACCGCTTCCGTCCCTGCGTTGAGCTTTATCTCCAACAGCGCTTCAAGGTAAAACCGCGCCGTTATGTACTGCTGTGTAGCCAGGGCGGTCACATCCTGCACTACGACATACGGCAGGGGGTAGTTGGGTATGGTGACGCTTTGGGCGTATACTTCCGGCAAATCACTGTCCGGCAAGGCGCTGGTGGACTCATCGGACTTCTTAAAAGAAGGTAAAACCTGCGGATGTTCCTGTGAACCTGCGGTTGTCGGATATTCAGATACAGAAACAATCGCCGATGAACCATCAGCCTGGAAACGAGACAACAGAAGCCAGTCCTCAATGTCACACTGACCGCTGCCATTGTTGCCTGTCGCCACAATGCTCCCGTCCTCGCACAAGCCGACCGTGTGTGCCTGTCCTGCTGAAATGGCAATGATACCGGACCAATCCTGAACATCGCATTGCCCATTGTCATTGCGTCCAGCCGCGACGACCGTCCCGTCTTTCCGAAGGCCTACGGAATGATTTTCGCCCGCTGCAACAGCGATGATATCTGTCCAAGTGCTGACTTCACATTGTCCTGATTGATTATTTCCCGCTGCTGCAACTGTCCCATCGCTTTTTGCCCCAAGGCAGAACCAACTCCCGGATGCCACTGCGACGATATCAGTCCACCCAGGGATTTCTTTTATTTCTGCTTCGTTAAGAAAACCCGTTATCACGACCGTTCCGTCATTGCGTAATCCGATCGTTTGTTCTTTACTCGCAGAAACCGCGACGATCGCATTCCAATCTTCCACGGCACAACCGTTTGTATATGATGGAGCTGTTGCCAGTACGGTACCATCCCTCTTCAGGCCGATGGTATAACTTTGTCCTGTGGCAATGGCAACGATATCACACCAGTTCTCCACGTTGCACTGACCTTGCATATTGTATCCCGTTGCTAGGACCGTACCGTCCTGTTTCAAGCCAACCGAATGGGTGTAGTCTGTGTCAACGGCAACGATGTCAGCCCAGTCACCCACGTTGCATTGGCCATAATTGTTCAGGCCGGCTGCGATGACCGTTCCGTCCGGTTTGATGCCGACCGTTTGATTCGATCCGGCTGAAATGATCGGCTGGTAATTGGCAATATCCGTTATTTGCGATTCATCGTAACGGAAGCCCGAGGGCGCGCTGTCGGTCAGGATTGTTTCCTGCCCTTCATGCAAGGTTGAAGGGGATACCTGTTCTGTTGCCGTAACTTGAACCGAACCTGAACCCGTCCTCCAACTCCCAACTTCACACTGATCGTCGTTATTATAGCCCATGGCCAGCACCTGGCCATCCTGTGTGATCCCAAGGGAATGATATCTCCCGGCTCCAATTGTAATGATCTCCTTCCAGGCATTCAGATCACAGCGGCTATCGCTATTATGTCCTACAGCAACGGCAGTGCCGTCTTGTTTGAGTCCGATGGTATGGTATCCCCCTGCAGCGATCGCGGTAAGACCTGTCCATTCGCGAACATTGCATCGGCCGTCTTCGTTGTAACCGATCGCGTAAGCCGTGCCATCCCGTTTTATGGCGACGGTATGGAACTCGCCGGCGGCTATGGCGATCACATCTGACCAACTTCCAGTGCTGCATTGCATATAATCGTTATAACCGCATGCAACCACACTGCCATCTTTCACAAGACCAACGGTATGCCATCCTCCTGCCGCAATCGCGATAATGTCTTTCCAGGCAGCAGTATCACACTGGCCATACTTGTTGTCTCCCACGCAGATGACCGTTCCATCGGACCTGAGTCCTACCGTATGGTCAATCCCTGTAGCTATCTCAACCAAATCTCTCCAGTCATTTATTTCAGCTTGGCCATATTCGTCAACACCAGTCACGACTGCAGTCCCATCGCTTTTCAGGCCAATGGATAAGCTTTTACTGGCTGTAATTCCAATAATCCCTGACCAGGAACTGACATTGCATTGCCCAAAACTGTTGTCGCCGACTGCGACGACTGTTCCGTTCTTCCTGAGGCCCAACGAATGCCAGTCACCGCCTGTTACAGCAATAAACCGCGAATCGCTGATCGTGATATTGGATGCGATGGCATCAATAGGTACGTCAAATGGCGCAGGAATTCCGTTTGTCGATAATGTACTTTGCTCTTTGCCTTGTCCATTAACAATGCTCAGCAATTGTTGGCCTTTGACCCACAAAGCAGGCCGTGTTGCGCGATCTGCTTTATGTGCACCGCGACCGCCGCGGCGGACAGAGCCTGTGCCATTCACGGTTGCTGCATAGCTCTCCCGATCGCCGGGCGAACGCAGCCACCACCCTCCGAAGCCATTTTCCTCATATGCGCCTTGCGCTTTCGCATATGCGGTATTCTGCGCCTGGCGGGCATCATCATCTCTAAAATATTCCTGTGCTTCTGCAATGCTGAGCAGGAATATCTGGTCTTGCGTATCTTCTCCGCCGTCGGTGCCATACTTCGGATTGTCATCGTTTTTTAATATGACTGTCAGGATGACCTCCCGTTCCTTCTCCGTAAATGCGGTTTTCGAGAATTCGCCATTAAGCCAGTTTCGCAGCTCACAGGTCTCCCATGTATAACTCCCTTCCTCCGGGTTGAATGCTTTGCAATCCAAATTGCTCTCGCTGATCAGCAACGCCCTACCATCTTCTATTACCAGGACTCTCCAGGTAATGGCCTCCATTCCATTGCTCGGGTCATTGTCTTGTTCGTAACGGCCGAATGTGATTAGATCTCCCTCAGAGAGACTCTGGTCATACTCGGCTGCGGATGCTGTAAATATGCATGGGGCGCAGATAATAAGGAGTAAAGCGAGATTTATCATACGTACAAAGGCACGAAGACCGGATTGTTTCAACTTCATTATCGATACCTCCATATTATATCGGTAACGGTAGAACCTCTGTCTCCAATGAGTAACGTTCTATGCGGCCAGTAAGAAAGTTCAGGAATAAAGTAGCAACTTTTAACATCGATTAATTTTTTTCATTTGTAATTCTCAATAGTTCGCCCAACGGTGTACAAATCCCATTCAATATTACAGAATACTGTCGTATAACACACCACATAAGTATGTAGTATTTAAATTAAATCCTGTCGATGTTTCGCTTTGGAAAACGGAAAAAACCTTGCGAAGCTCTGTCATACAAAAATAGTATCTTTAAAACAAACTGGTTTTCATATGTCTGAGTTGATTCTCTCGGACATTATGGCGTTGATAAACTCCGCCCTGTTGCGGACGGCATATTTGGAATAAATGTTCTTTATGTGAAATCTTACGGTATTCTCACTGATATGCAAATCCAAGGCAATCATTCGATATGTTCTCCCCTGAATCAAAAGCGATGCGATTTCTGTTTCCCTTGCCGTAAGTTTTCCTGCCACAGCGGCTTCGCTGATCAGGCGGTTGCGTTCCTGCAATGGTTTTTCGGAAAACTCCGTCAGGTATTCGTGGGTTTTCAGCAAGGCGGTAAGGCGGGCATACAGCGGCGGAAGCATAACGAGCGTGACACAAACGATAGCCAGCGCCAACAATGATGGATAGTCTCGACCGCTTTCGAGCACGCCCGCGATTAGTTCGCCCAGCAGTATACCCAGCACATTGGCAAAGAGTCCGGTTCCCATAATCCTGGCTGGATTCCAGTGAAACTCCAGCATCTCACCCAGCATAGTCCACCAGAATAGGTTGAATATGCCGACCGCGCCGAACATCAGCGTGTGTACGAAAATATAGCTTGGCGCTGAACGGTCAAGCAGCATGAAGCCGATGAAGGAAAAACCGGTCATGGCGATGGCGGAATAGAGGATATGTGTCCGTTTTACTCTTCCCGGAAGATAGCGGACAACTAACACGCCCGCTATATAGGGAACCGCCCAGTACCAACTGGTGAGGGTCTGTAGGTGTGCGAAAGCGGGAAACTGCACCTGATACATCAGTCCTACGTTTACTGCGACGACCACTATAAACAGGCACAGAAAGAGAAGGGGTTTTTCAATACTCACATGATTGTCCTGTGGTTGGGCAGTCTGATTATCCTGTACATTCTCATGCTGTGGAAGCCGCAGGCATAGCATGAACATGATACCCAGAGGCAAAATGGCGAGAGCTACTCCCGCCCGCACGGGAACTGTTGTGGATGCCTTGACGAGCAGTAACAGCAAAATATAGCTTAAGGCCAGCATTTCCGCTACGGTTTTATTCCGCTGGTTTTTCGGCGTTCCGCTTTTTAGAAAGTATCCCCAAATCGCAACGCAGAATCCTGCCACAAGCGAGGACGTGAACAGTGCCGCATACCACCAACCCGAGGGCGGAAAGAAAAATATGGCGGAAGCTACAGCACAGCAAACTATGGAAATAAGCATTAATCGCCTTGCCGAGCGCATGGACTTCGCAAGAAAACCGCAGAGCAGGAGCCCGGCACAATGAGCGGCCATGGAGCCCAACACGAACGGCTGGGAGGGAACCTGATGGTAGTCGAGAAGCGCGTAGAGTATTTTGCCTTCAAAAGGGATTGTAAAGAGCCAGGAGGCAAAAAACGCCAGTACGAGGACTGAAAGCCTTCGGACATCCAGTTTGTATAACTTATTTCTGTGCTTTACAGTGCTCATGATTTCGCACCTTCCGACGAGCGGTCCTATGATGTTTTTCTACCATGCCGTTTGAGTAAAACCCGACTGCCTTTATTCTATATGATAATCATGTTTTATTCAATTCTTATACAAGTCGCGGTCATACGTGCAGGCTTTCGCTGAGTGTGACCTCAAGGATAATTAATTGGTATCCGGCTTTCCAGTATGATAGAGATATAGCAAAAATCCCGACAAGCATCAAAGCCTGCCGGGATTTACGATTTTTCATTCTTCAATTATTTCCGCGGTTATCGTTTCCGGTATTTTCCCCTGCTCCGCATGTAGCGCACCGACAGCCGCCGTGATGGCGTTCATGATTGCCGTCACATCGATCTTCCATCCGAGCGCGGCAACCCAGGATTTCAGCAGCGCTACGGCTTTCTCAAACTTGACCGCGCCGGTCCCGCCGCCGTAGGTTTCTTCCATCAGATAGACGTACTCGAGCGCCTTTTTCACAAGCCAGTGATCCTTGACCAGCGGCCACAGGAATCGGTAACCTAGAGCTGTAAGGAATAGCATCCCGCCGGTAATGATCAATCCTACCCAATCCATAATCAATCGTCTCCTTCATCTTTATATTTCCGAACCAGCCATTTCTCCACGGTGGAGTTTCCGCTGTAAGCGGCGAATACTACAATGGCGTAGCTGATGTAAGCCTTAATGACCAGTACAACTTCCTCCGCGCCACCGATCAAAGCGCACAAAAGCAGTGCAGCTAAACAAAGAGCCGTGACGCTTACCGTCACAGCCACCACGATACGCTTGGAGAACTGGACGTATGGTTTCTTCAATGCTTTCGCTCCAGATCGTCGATCCGGTGGTTTGCCACTTTGACCTGCTCGCACAAAACCGCCTGCCCTTCCTCCAGCCCGTAGACCCGTTCCAGCATGCAATTATGCTTGTCCATCTTCTTCTCCAGCTGGGATACCCGGTATACAGTCAGCCGGTTGGAGACCAGGATCCCCCCGAAGGTCCCGAGCGCGGCGCCGGCCAGAGAAATCAAGCCCATGAGTATCTCATTGTCCACGCTAAACTGCCCCTTCGTTTTGGTTGACTGCCCGGATCAGTTCCGCCCAGGTGTTTTTGCCGACGACGCCGTCAGCCTCCAGTTCATGGTCCTTTTGAAACTGGAGTATGGCCGCTGCTGTCAAGGGGCCGTACTCGCCGTCAACATGCAGACCATATCCAAGCCTGCTCAGGCCGGTCTGGATCTCCCGCGTACCGCCGCCTTTGCTGCCTTCCTTGAAAACCAGGTGGGAATACCGCGGGGACCAGTTTTCCTTAAGGTTCAGGGTGGAACCCGCACCGTTTTCCACATTATGGGATACGTTATCCACACCATAAGCCACACCGGCAACCAATCCGTAATGCGTTGGACCGCCATTCGGAATAGCCTTGTCTGCGAACTCCCGTGTGGTGACCTTCCCGTTGCTGGCGGACGCATGTACCAGCTCGCCTTTGTCCGTCTTGATGTACACATGCTCGCAGTCCGGGGTATCTGTATATCCGTTCGGCACCGCGCCGAAATCGCAGATGAAGATCAGCGCGCCGATCGGGATGCTGCTGTGTCGCTGGACCCCTTCCGCGATCGTCCCCTTCTCAGAGAGCATGTGCCGCCACATGTCGTTGGTCCCCTTGTAGCTCATCCGCATGCCGCACTGCCGGTGGCAGTACTCCACCAGCCCCTGGCAATCCAGCCCGGTTATCGGATCCTCGCCCCCGAGGACGTAAGGGATTGTCCCCAGCCCGAAGATCCCAGGTTTTAACTTTTTCGCTTCATTGGCCACCTGCTGCCCTGTTACGCTCATGGTCATTCCCCTCCAAGCATGGTCGTCAAGGTCTGGTACTCCGTTTCCGTCAGCCGTCCGACGGCATAAAAAATGTCGAGCTTCTCTTGCAGCCCGACGGTGGTTCCCCGCGCAATCATGCGCTCCAGAATGGTGTATAGCAAAGAAATTCCTCCTTATTAAGTTGTTCCTGTGATATAGGAATTGAGATAAATTCCATCGAATACAAAGGACATTCGGTATACGGTACCGGCCACCGGGGTGAACGTCCCGCCCGATACATCATCGCCCTTGTACTTGATGGTTTTCCCCGAGTTGTTCGTAATGACCGGCGCAGTCGTGTTCGGTGACTTGAACACCACGGAAAACACCAGCTCCGTTCCAGCCGATGCGATGCTCGCGATAGTCATTGAAGGCGCCGTGGACGGTGAGATGTTGGTGCACCGGTGCTCGGTGTTGTTGGCCATGGTACCAAGCGCCGGTGAGGCGCCGGTGTTCACCGTAATTGTGGTGGCTGCTTGGAACGCGTCCCCGTTCAGCAGATAGGGGAGGCTGTCCCAGACGGTTGATCCGTTCCCGACCTTCATTTTCAAGGTATCGGACTCGATGCCGAGCTCTCCACTCAGCAATGTCGGGTTGTTGGTGGCCCAGTTCGCCGCCGTGTCATACCGTGTCCGCAGTTTCACACTGATTACCTTGTCAGCCATCACTCCGCCTCCTTACGCCGACGTGCCTCCGTTGAGGACCAGCGTGTTGCTGCCGTTTGCCAAGAGATCGGTAGAGAGCGAACTGATCCCCAGAGTCAGCTGCCTAGCGTTGATACTCTGCGTCAGCCCGTTGTTCGTTACCACGGATGTTATCCCTGTATCGGTATCACTCCCCGGGATGCCCAGCGCCGTGATGTCGGCCTTGGTAATGGCGGAGTACCCCGTGATGTGCCCGTTCGCGTCGATGGAGACTTTCATCAGCGATACGCTGCCCACCGCCGTGATCTGGGAGTTGCTGTGGGCGACTACATGATCGGTGATCGTGATGCCATTGCCGGCAGTGTACGGCGTTTCCGCTGCCCAGGCAGGCACTCCTGACACAATCCTGAGCACATAGCCTTCGGTGCCGTTGGCGAGCGTTTTAGCGGCCTTGTTCCCGTCACCGAGCAGCACGCTGTTGGCGACCAGGGTTGCGGTAGCCGTTACGGTGCCATCCACGTTGGTCTGAATAACCACCCAGTCCGCATTGGCATTGCCGCTGCCAGCCCGGTCCACAATGGCAATGAGCATGTCCCCGACTTCGCAAGCCTGCCCAGCATAGATCCCCGCCGTGATGGCCTTGTACGCCCAGCCAATCGAATACGTAGTCGGCAGCGCCGTGATCGTCCCTCCGGACCCCAGCGTACCCTTGAAGATCATGGCGTCGGACGCTGCCAGTACCGCGTCGATCTTGGCCTTGACATAAGCCGTTGTCGCGATCTTGGTCGATTCATCACTGGTGGATTGCGTCGTGGTCGTCGGACTGCCGGGCAGGTTCACACCGGACTTGATCGTCGGCGACGGATACGTCCCGGTAAGGTCTCCGCCGGCAGCACCGTTCGGGGGCAGAGCCGAAATGCTTTTCGCCGCGCCGCCGTCAAAGGTCTCTGTGCCAATCGTCAGGGCATGTGCGACCTTGTCGGCTGACAGCGCATTGTCGACGTACCCTGTCTTCTCCTGCGCCTGGGCGGTGGGTGCAAACACCGACTGCAGCATGTCTGCATCCGTCGGGGTGATGAGCTGCTTCCAGACCGCTGTGGTGCCGTCGACGTCCACCAGGATGAAAACCTTCGTGACTTCGGATACGGTTCCGATCCACAGCGTGCCAATATCGAAGTCATAATCCGAGCTCTCCGGGTAGGACGCGTCCTCGACAATGCTGACGATCCCTTCCAGGTTCGATACGTACGCCAGGCTGTTCCAGGCCGTCACCCCGTCGCCGACCTTGAACTTGTTCGTGGTACGCTCGATGCCGATCTCACCCTGCAGCAGGATGGGATTGTTGGATGTCCAGTTCGCTGCGGTATCGTTGCGCGTAATGATGCGCGCGCTCAATGTATTAGTCGCCATTGGATTCCCCTCCGTTGATCACGTCGATTTCATTGTAGTCGGACCCGATGACCCGGTACCGCGTTTCGTCATCGTCCCAGCGGTAAGATTTGTTCGCTGCGCGGCAGATGTAGATCACCGACCCGTCACCCACAGCCGGCAAATCGGCAATCTCCTCCACGTACCGCACTGGTTCATGCGAAATGAGCGCCAGGAACTCTTCCAGGCTCCCGCCGTTTCCCTGTTCCAGCCAAAAGTTGTAGATATCCAGCCCGTCGTCGCCGCGGTACTTGTACCAGAGATATTCTGTATAGCTGGTCGGCGGCGTCTGTTCCGACGTCGAGCAGATTCCAATGTACGGCGCCGGGGTATCGCGCAGGTCCGAATCCTGCGTCGGCATTTGGTCCGCCCACAGGATCCAGACATATCCGCCGCGAAAGATCCCGGCTGACAGCACTGCTGTGACCAGTGCGGAAGACGACAGATGCCCGGATAAAGTGGCCATCAGTAGGTCACCTCTTCCAGTACGATGAAATCGTTCTTCGGAACGATCGTATCGACGGTGCCATCCGCCAGGGTAATCTGCACGTCGTAGCAGTAGGTGCCGAAAGCAAGCGCAGCGGTATCCTCCGGTTCGATGAAGATCTCCGGACCGGTTTTCTGGAACAGGATCTCGCTGGCCGGGGAAGCGCGAACGGTCATCAGGATCTCGTCGCCTGACTGAACCGCCCTTGTGCTGCCATCCGCGTTGAGCACGGTCACGGTGATGGCACCGCTGTCGCCGCGGACCAGATAGACCTTGTTGTTTACGATCTTGAGCACACCATCATCCCTCCCCGCGGAGTTTTGCTTATAGCCCCAGCTCCAGCAGTACGTTCTGATAGGTCAGTTCCACAACCTCGGCATCCAATTGCGTTATGGTTGTATCATCAGCCACCGCTTGCAGAGCCTGTAATATGGTAGGATTAACAACAGGTGCGATCATCAGGCCTGTGAATACTGCACCATCTTCCCGGATCCAGGTTTCACCCTCCGGTACTACGCGGTATCCCTCAATGAACGCGTCACATTTCCCAGCGAAGAAACCATTGGTATCATCCCACGGCATCCGGGTCGTTTCTGCATCCTGTTCTGCATAAGCCCGAAACTGCTCATCCAGATAGATCATTTTGTCTCACCTCTTTACGGTATGAGTTCCAGTTTAAAGATGTAACCGTTGCCGCCACACTCGTTCCATGCGCCGCAATACAAGCCGATATAATACAGCCCGGTATAGGCGCTAACATCCAGGTTCTTCGTAACAACCGTACCTGTACCCGTTGTTGCAGAGGCTGTGGCTGAATAGGAGGTGTTGGTGCCCGAAATATAAAGGGTCATTGCAAAATCCGACGACGTTTTGGTGTATGTGAGCCGGATGGTGCTGATATCCGTCAAATCAATGGCTTCATCCGTGGAATAACAACGATATCCCCAGTCGCCGCTATCCAGTCTTCGCACGTATACGGCCGCTGCTTGTTCCGTATACTCAACACTAGCATACCGGTTGCCGCCAAAAGACCGTGCCGTCATATTGCTCAGTATTTCTGCACCGTAATCATATATGGCCAGAGACAGCTCAACCCAGGCACTGACGGCATACACATAGCTTTCCCGCAAAATCCAACTCGAACCACTGTACTGATAACAAGCCCTTGGATGCACGGTAAATAGATCCGTCAAGGCAATGGGCGCCCGGCTTTTTCCGCCGATCCACACCCATACATCCCCGCTGGACGGAGAGGTGGGCTGATCCGCCGATACGTATATGTCACCCAATGCAGTGGACGTAATGACTGCTAACGCGCCTACATCCTCACTGGCAGGTAAGCTTCCTACAGCAGAATAGGCCGTAATATCCAGTTTGGCACCACCGTATCCACCCACGGGTATAATGATCGGCATCAGGCCACCCCCACAACATAACAATTGAGATGAATACTGTCCCAGACAAAGGAAAGCTGGTACTTGCATCCGGCCACCGGTGTAAAAACACCATTTTTCACGTCCGTACCGCAGTACTTCAGGGTACGCCCGCTGTTATTCGTGACCACGGGCGGCGTTTCGTTTGGCGCCTTGAAGATCACGACGGCACAGAACTGTGTGCTTACGGAGGAGATGGCGCCGATCGTCATCGTTGGGGCACTGGCTGGAGAAGCGTTTGCGCAGCGATACTCGCCGTTGTGCGCCAGCGTCCCGAGCGCCGGAGCAGCATCACTGTTGACGGTTACGTTGGTTTCTAGTGCCTGGATCTGGTTGAGCAGAATGCCCGCGACCTCTTCATCCAGAAGGTCCTGGATGGTGGCGAACCAGGCCAGGAAGTTTGCTTCCTCATTTGTTTTGAACTCAGCCAGATCCGCGGCGATCTGCGCGTAATAGGTGCTGGTATCCGTATCCCCGATGATAGATGCCACCACCCCGCAGCTGTCGCTGTCGAGCCGGGTGTCCGTAATGACCGCCTGTGTAATTGCCGTAACACCGGCAGTTACATAAATTTCCGCCAGCGCGAGCTCGTATACTGTACTGTTGCGCGTCAGGGCGGGTGAGATAGGGGAAACAGCTGCTGTTCCGTTTACCACGAACAGCTCGATGCTCAGGGCGCTGACGCCGAGGTTCAGCCGGAGCACGACCAGGTCAATGCGGGGCAGCGCCGGATCGGCATTGCTGACCGTCAGCGCACTCGACACTTCGTTATACCCATGCCGTCCCTGGATTAGGCAGTGCCCCGGACTGACCGAAATGTCCATGCCGCTGCTTTCCAGCACCTGAAAGCAGTCCTCAGTATCGGTGAACACGCCGTTGCGGAAATATTTCCGGAGAATGCTTGCCAGTACATCCGAACTGTAGGTTTTGGTATAGATCGGGTTGCCTTGCCCGTCGTAGGTGACCGTCGAGTCAAACGGCCAGGAGATCATAGCCATTGGTTAATATCCTTTCCTGTAGGCGGTTGGGATCCTGTTCCCGAACTGGACGCCGACCTTGTGCTCGTTGTTCTTCCAGACCTCGTTGATCTCGATGATCCGCGCTTCAAATGCCAGCCCCAGCCGGTCGTCCCGGATATCGCACTTGTCGCCGAGGTCGTAATCGGTTAGGTAGAGTATGTTGCGCTGCAGAACGTCGGCATCGAGGTTCAGGACCGCTTCGTATTCTTCCATCTGCGTCCGGGCGTCGGACTCCACGGCGGCCTGGTAATCCGCGTCAGACTGCCCTTCCTCCTGCGATACCGGGCTTTGGATGAACAGGATCCGTTTGGTTTCGCTGCCGGCCCGCAGGTCGAGTTCCAGGAACGCGTCAGCGTCAGCCAGCGTGTACTGCACGACGGCATAGTTTCGCATATCGCTGGTGTCCTGGGTTAATTTCAGGTCGTCGATGTTCCCGAAGTTCTGGGCGAAGGCAGCGTACGTGTTTACGCTCTGGTTTTGCGTACGGTCCAGCCCCTGCCAGATGGAGTATAAGAGCATTTCGGTGTCATAATCGAACACGATCCGCTGGCTGAGCTCCTGTTTTTTCAGGGCGGAATAGGCGGCGTCGCCCAATGGCTCGTTCTCACTGTCAAACGAATCGCTGTCACCGATATCCGGTTCCGAAGCTGCGGTTACTCCGGTATCGGCCATGAGCGAGGTGACGAGGCCCTTGCAGGCAGAACAGACATTCCCGGTGCTCGAGTGCTTGGGATGGGTGATCTTCCAATTGAGCATCCCTTCCAGGAAGAACCCGCTGACCAACACAAAATCCCCCTTGTTCGTGTGCTCGGTCTCGATCTTCTGTACCATGCCGGTTTCCGGCCGCTGGTGGGTGTAGATGTAAGCGATGGATGCATCCCAGTCGCTTGCCAGAAGCTCCAGCTGGAAATCCCCGGCTTCGTAATACCGCCGGTTCCACTGGATGTTCGTGCAGCGGAGCGTTTTAATGAGCGTGAAATTATCATTTAAACCGTATAGTTCCATGGTTTACCTCTGGCTTCCTCAATCGTCGCAGGCTGCACGGGTCTCGTTTGCCTGCTCGTTTCGGAAACGTGCTCCGGTTCGCTTTTGCCGCTGGCAAAACGTGCACTGCACGTACGCTCGCCTATGCACCTATGTACCGTTTGTTGTAGTAGATGTACACATCCAGGACGTTGCTACCGATGTCCGCGTTGAACCCGACGCTGTTTGTGCCGATCGCAAACGTGATGCCGCTGAAATCGCTGGCTTTGTCCAGCTGGTTGGAGATGTTCACGCCGTTCATGGTCACCGCCTTGGTTCTGCCGTCAATGATCAGGACGTCGCCGGCGCTCATGGTGCCGAGAATGCGCACGTACCCGTTGCCGGCGATCAGCTTCGGGTTGGTGACGTCGTCGCGGGCTGTAAACACGGCTCTGCAATACGCTTCCGCGTCACCGTCGTTGTCCAGGTATACGGTGGTGGCAAAGGAGTACGTCCCGATGATCCGCCCGTAGGTGTCCTGCGCCATGTACGGCCAGCCAGCGCGTCCGATGATCCCCGCGATGTTTTTGGAAAAGCTGTCCGCGCTCAGGAAGTATCCTTCAGGGCATAACAATTCCAGCTTCAGGGTGATCGGGATTGTGAGCTTTTCGGTCGGAATATCGAAGCCCTCCAGATAACAGGCCGGCGCGTAGCGGGTGTTCCCGTAGCGGTACACATACACGTCATAGGTGCTGCAGCTGCGGAAATAGCTCGTTGCAGCCCGGCGCAGGACGTCATTCAGGGCAGGGGATTTCGCCTTGAGCTCGAATTCGATATCCCTTGCCCCGACACGCCAACCGGTCACGAGATCCCCGTCGCCAATGGCGGCCTTCTGCGTGTAAACCGTCAGTTCCGGACTGTCCAGCCCCTTGGCGCCGATCAGGCCCCAGACGGTATCCGTGACGGAAAACACCTGCCCGTCATTGCGCACAAATCGTAAAGTGATCATAGGCTAAAATTGTTGCAATCCTCCTGGCCGCATGGTAATATATGGATGGAAGCGTTCTGCTGGGTTCACGTTCTGCGTGGGCCCTCTTGTTTTCATTGGGTTTCACACTTACTTCGCACCCGCCAATCCGTACCCGGCCTGCCGCCGGAGCGCCTTCGCAATCTCGTCCGGTGCTTGCATGGTCGATTCAAAGGTGACGTTCTGCGTAAACTGTATCGTTTTGTTACTGTTGTTATTGACCACGGAGCTCGTTCCGCCGACCAGGGAACCTTTCAAAATGGCGTTGTTGTAACCGGCAAAGCTCGGGATATGGAACCCGGAGATCGCCTGCACCTTGCCCAGCAGCGTACCGTTCAGCGCATCCTGGCCGGCTTGTGCGGCCGTGGTGATCGCTTTACGGACGCTTGGAATGACCGAGGACTGCATCATGTTCACGAAACCGACGCCCACGCCGGATGCCATGAGCTTGCCGACCGTATCCCGAAATAGTGTGGAAGGGGAGTGGATGCCGGCAGCCCGTCTCGCGCCGCTGGCGGTGGAGGACACGAGGGAAGCCGCCGCGGCCGCAACCGCTGCAGCCATGGATTGTATGCCAGCCAAAACACCGCTGCCGAACGCCGCGCCAACGCCGAACCCGTTGCTGTAGGCAGGTCCCCTGGCGGCTGCGGCTGCAGAAGTGAGTATGGCAAGGATAGCCGCCCGCAGAGCCATGTTGCGCCGAACCCCGGCCACAATGGCGTCTACAATAAAGGAGCCCATATCCTCGACTTTCCCCATCTGTTCCTGCATGCTGAACAGGATGCCTTCGACCAGCTGCTCCCCAATCGGGAACATCGATTCCGCGGGACTGTGGATGCCAAACACATCGCGCATGGCTTTGAGCATGGCCTCCCGGAGCGCGATGATGTCATCCTCGCTCAGATTTTCAGATGCTTCCCCGATGCCGCCGTTGACGCCTTCCACCAGCTGTGTGCCCGCTTCTTCCCCGCGGGTGACGAAGTCGATGAGTTCCAGTGCATCTTGCAACGCACCATCCACGGCGGTGATGTCCAGGTTGTCAAAGCTGCCGTTTTCAAGCATCGTCTGGAGATAAAGTATCATGGGGTTGTTATCCAGCCCGGCCGCGTTGCTCTCGATCAGCCCGGCGATGTCGTCATTGAAGGTGGACAGCAACTCTGACGCGGTGGTCGCAAAAGTGAAGGGATCGAACAGCCGCTCCATGTCACCCACCGGAATATCCATGCCGTAGAAATCGGTGTACAGTGCCTGAAAACTATCGAGGAACGAGGACAGCTGTGTAGGATCGAATTCGTTCATGGTTCCGAGCGTGGTCGTGAGCGAGCTGACCTCGTTCAGAGCGCCGGACAGATCCGCGATATTGGAGATCGTCCGGGCGGCATCCGGGTATTGCTCCGCCATGCCGTTGTACAGGGCGAGCATTTCGTCATTATAGGACTGTACCGCTGCCTGATGGGCCAATGCCGTCTCGCCATACACGGTATCCATCTGCGCATAAGCTGCGTCGATGGTATCCTGGGTGGCGCCGTCGGCGTCTACGATAGCCTGCAGGGCTGCCAGCCGCGCGTCCGCGTCCGCTTTGATCTCTGCCGTCTGCTGCCGGTATAGTTCCCCAGAAAACCCGATGGCGACGCTGAAATCCTCGGTCGTGCCCTCGCCACGCTTCACGCGCCCTGTCTTGGCCAGGGCGACCTGCACCGCCTGATCCTGCAGCGTACCGAGCTTGACCTCCAGCACACCGATCTGCTCCAGCAGCGCGTTGATGTTATCCAGCTGCTCCTGCGTCGGATCGGTCTTTGATGCATAAATCGTATTCAGGAGGGTATTGAGATCGGACCGTGCCTGGTCGAGCTCGGCGGTGAGCTCTGCGGTCTTTTCCGACATAACGGCGGCCAGGGTTTCGGCGGCGGCTTCGGTATAGACGGGCTGCCCATTATCATCGACCAGCGAGAGCAGGGTTTGCTTGTATGCCTCGCGCTTTTCCTCGACATGTGCCGTAGCCGCCGCGATGGCGTCATCCACCTGCCCATTGAGGGTGTTTTGCAGGTTTTTAAGTTCCTTTTTCGTAAACTTGTCATCCGCAAACACGGCATCAAGCTCGGTGGTGAAATCATCGATATCGGTATCCACCGACGCCTGGATGTCGAAAACCTTGTCCGCCGCTTCGATCCCGGCGTTGATGGCATCCGTAATGGCCTGCTGATCCGCTTCGGAGATCTCCGGCCGGATGTTGGCGTCTACGGCGGCCATGGCGGCATTCATTTTCTCGTCGGCATCGCCAAGCAGCAGATTCCAAAAATCCGCCATCAGGGTGACCAGGGCGCTCATCATGCCCAGCACAAGCCCCTGTGCCAGTTTGGCTCCGGCAGCCAGGAGCTTCGGTGCATTTGTGACCAGCTTCACAATGATGTTGAATGCGGCGTCGACAAGCGAGCTCAGGATCTCCGGCAACTCGTCTCCCAAGCTGTCCGCGAGCTCCAGTAAAAGCGATAGCCCGACATCGACCAGATCCGGCGCGATCTCAAGGAGCCCAAGAACAGCCTCTTTGAAGGTTTCCGCCAGGCCTTTGGCGATGACCGTTGCATTATTCTTGAAGCCGTTCAACAGGGATTTGATCAGCCCGACGGAGGTTTTCACCAGGGAAGGGGCAAAGGCGGATGCTTTGCCTGCCACATCACCCATGACATCCCCCAGGGCACTCATCAGCGCCGGAGTGCCTCCAGATCGGAAGGCCTCGGAAAGTTGATCCACATAGCCCAATGCCGCTGGGATTGCCTGCTGCTTCATGGCCTCCGAAGCGCCCGTGAATACGTCCCCCAGCAGGATCTGTACGTTATCCTTCAGGGTGGAGATCAGGCCGGCGGCGGTTTTCGATTGTTTCTCCATTGCCTGATAGAACAGCCCGCCTTCACTGGTAGCGATCTGCATCGCTTCATCCACCAGGCTGGATGATACCTGCCCGCTTTTGCCGATCTCCGCGAGCATCTTCGCACTTTGGCTCGCGTCGTCGCCCAGTTTCTGCACCTCAGCTTGAGCAGACTGCATCAGGGCCTTGAATGTATCGCTGGTCTTTTCCCCGGCCATGACATGCTTCAGGTCCGCCATGGTGGCTCCGGTTTTTTGCGCGATGATCGTCAGCGGGTTAAACCCCGCGTTGATCATCTGCAATAAGTCCTGGCCCATGAGCTTGCCGGTCGACGCCATCTGACCATACACCAGCGCAAGAGCGGAGAACCGCTCGCTGTTGCCCTGGGAGATATCCCCGAGCTGCTTCATGGCCACCGATGCTTTATCCTCGGCGACGCCGAACCCGAGGATGGTTTTCGTTGCGTTGGCCAGGTCGGTCATTTCAAACGGCGTCTTCGCGGCGTAGTCCTTGAGCTCCGCCATTTTGACGGCGGCCTTTTCCTCGCTGCCCAGCAGCGTAGTGAAGGAGGTGTAATACTGCTCCATCCGGCTGTTGTACGTCAGTGCGGTTTTCGCCAGCGCGCCCAGCCCGGTCGCAACGACGCCGATGGCAATACCGGCGGCTTTCGCAAACGTGCCGATCGAGGATTTCAGCTTTGTCAGCCCGGATCGCAAGCCGGTTTCGTCCAGATCCGTCGTAAAGACCACGCTTGCGTCCGCCACCAGTTACACCTCCTCTTGCAGTTGTTTGAGTATCTCCGCCGGATCCTCCCCGGCCCTGAGTCGTCGGTCCAGTTCCGCCTGTAGCTGCGCTTCCTTCAACCCGACCCGCGGATGAATGGCGACCATGTCCTGGAGCGAGCGGAGTTTGGCTCGGTCCTTCTCCGCGTAATCGTTCGGGTCGAGCTGCCGGAGCTTCAGCAGCTCGCCGAACTTGGTATCCTCGCACAGCCCGCGCAGCAGCAGCCGGAACTCCATCCAGTGCAGCTTTTCACGGATCAGGTCGATGCCGTACTGCTGGCGGAAGGAAGCGTAGATCGCATCCGCATCCTGCTCGAAGTCCATCACGGGATCGTCTTCGCCGTCCGCAGCACTTTCACCGCATAACAAAAACCGCTCAAAGAGCGGCCACATATCCGGCGGGGGATTGCCTTTGTAGAACCGGGCGGCGACGAACAGCGCTTTCGAGAGGTCTTCTGCGTCCGGATCCGCGAGCCGTTCCAGGCAGGCGAGGACGGTGCGGAAATCCGGGTCAACCGGATACTCGTTCCCATCCTCACTGGTGACGGTTTCGGGCAGCACCGGCGCGGAGAGTGTGAACTTACCTTGCGGCATTCTCCGCGTACTCCTCGGAGAGCGCTTTGGCAATGGTCGCCACCCACTCGATCGCCAGTGCAATGCCGACAGGCTTGCCCTGGGCGAGCTTTGCCATGGCGCCGTCACCAAGCATGGCGTCGATGGTCGAGCGAATGGCCGTCAGGTCGGCGATGATCTCGTCGACGCTGTGCTTGCTTTTGTCGTAATTCCGGTACTTGGTGAAGATCTCGTTGCACCGCTTGATGATGTCATAGTCCGACATTTGCAGGTTGAACAGCACTCCGTCGATCCGGATCTGCGGCTGCTCATGCCGCAGGGTGATTTCTTTCATGGAAAAAACCTCCTCGAGATAGCGTATTTTGACCGAGCATATGTTTTACCAGAGTTTGACATGGTTAACCGCATATGATAAAAAATAGTAATGGAGAGTGAACGACATTTTAATACAGAGGAAATCTTATGAGCATAAAACGAGTGGCAGCAATCTTTCTGTTTATCTTGTTAAACGCATCATTCGCAGTGGCGGAAACAAACACAGACTGGCTGACCTCTGATGACATTAGCCAGGAAACCATGGCCGCCTACGCTGAGTATTCCGCGCTACAGAAATTGAATACGAAGATGATGGCCGGAACCATGTATCACGTTACCGCCGAAGGAGATACGCTAGTTGATTGGATGTTTGCGTTCCCGCAGAATTTCGATCCTGACAAGGTCTATGATATCGTTGTTATCGCACTTCACGGCGACAGTATTGACAACTATCCGCAGCAGATCATGTGCACAAAAGGTATAATAAATTCTTCTTTGAGCCAACTCAATCAAAGCGGTAGCAGTTACATTTTATTATCGCCGGTTATTCACCGGCCTGGGGATATCTATCCGATTGGGTTCGACCGTAGAATCTTCTATAACAGAGATCAATATGATGAAATCTATTTAGACCCGGACCAGCAGTTGTTAGGCGTTTATGAGCTATTGCAAGCCTGGCTGGTCGATCATGGCGTGAAAGTGCGAGACGGGTTGTTCATCGAAGGATTTTCGGCTGGCGGTATGTTTGCCCAACGGTTTACTTTGTTGCATCCTGAGGTTGTTCGCGGCTGCGCAGCCGGCCAAATGGGAGGGCTTGTAACCATGCCTGTGGAAGAAGCCGACGGCGTAACGCTGACATGGCCTGCGGGCATCAGCGATTACGAGGAGATGATGGGGCATCCCTTCGATCTGAAAACGTATCAATCCATTCCGCAGCTGCTCTACATTGGCAGCGGAGACATATATAACTCCATGATTTTCAGGGAATGGGACAGTTCCGGTTTCTTCGGCGATTACAACGAAGTTTTATGGATCATGGACCGCTTTGGTGAAACCGATCCGGAGCGTATCGAAAACCAAGTGATGTATCTCATTGAAAACGGGTTTAGTCAGATTACGTTCCGCTCATATAAAAGCAACGGGCATACAGGAATAGCGTTTGCAGAAATACTGCAATTCTTTGACGGATGCAAGTAATTTGATGGATTATCACGATAAACGACGGTTATAGATTACGGTATAGCATCTCCTGCGAGGTATGCGTGGAAACCTGCCCGGAAGTATTTCGGATGGCTGACGATGGGTTTGCGGAAGCTTATGTGGATCCCATTCCAGACGATGCAGAGGTCAATGCCCTGGCAGCCGAAGCGGATTGCCCCGCTGAGGTGATCACAATAGATGATTAATGGGTTGGGACGTTACCATGTACACTCCCCGGTTCCAACTGCCGGGGAGTGTTATTTCCCATAAGGATCCGGCATCATGCCGGTCATGCCGGTTAAGCCGGCGCGGTGTAGGCGGTATCGCTCCAAGTCTTGGTTGCCACGGCGAACAGCCCCAGACTGATGTCCCCGATCTGGTGCATTGTGCCCGTCATTTTGGTGATGGACTTCGGATCCCCGGCGGGCGGTGTGCATTCCACAGCGACCTTGAACTTCCTGGCATAGTAGCTGCCGGAGGTCACGCTATCTTCCTTGTTCATATCGACGTCGACGATGTAACGTTCCGCATTGGTGCCGGTCTTCTGCTCCCGGGAAATTGCGACCAGATCGTCCACCACCTCATCGCCCTCGTGGACCTGGGCTTCAAAGGTGAAACCGTTCTTATACCCGATGATGGACGGTGAGCTATTGACATCGTTGATGAACGAGCTATCGTCCTTTTCCGGGTTGTTTTCCTCGTTGAGCTTCGTGAACGGGGTGCAGAGATAATACGTCGGTGTGCTGCCGATACCGTAATACTGGCGCAGCAGGTTACGGGTGATTTTGATGGGCATGTATGAACCTCCTCAGTCTATGATGTAATCAATCTGGATGCTGGACCCATATAGCCAACTGTTATTATCGTGGTCGATATATACAGGTGAGCCGACGGACTTGATCGCGGTAACCGCCCAGTTGGTTCCGGCGGGATATACGGATAGTTTCTCGAGGTGCTCGTGAATGGTGGTCAACGCATCAAACACGGCTGCCTGACCCGCATGCTTGCCGTTTAGCACAAGCGTCATGATGTACTGCCCGCCATGGACGAGCGTGTTTTCCTCCACGCCGCCGGATGCAGGCGCGATCGACAGCCCGTTGTTTGCCGGCAGGGGACCGATGTCCAGTGCGGCATACAGGCGCAGATCGTCAATCATCGCAATGACCGCCTCGAGGATTTGCTTTTGTACACTCAACGCTGCACCTCCATAATCAATCTGTCAGCCGTTGGGAACGCAGGATCCTGGCTGCGGCGGCGTCCCATTGTTTCCGGTGCAGCTTCTTTGCCTTTTCACACCACAGGATCGATGCGTTCGGATTGATAGTCCGGCGCGGATGCCCAGTGTAATACCGGCGCTTGGCATACGGCGTATTCCAGATGATCAGGCCTTTATCCAGTTGGCTGGAATAGTAGCTGCTGTTCCGGAGCGTCCCCTGGTCGACCGGGACATATTCGTTGGCGTCCGCCCGGATGGTGGCGCACAGCCCGTATAGGTTCCGCTCCCAGAGCCTGGTTGCCTTTGACATGATTTTGGGGATGTTCAATATAACCCGGACGCCGGTGATCATGTCATCCCCACCTCGTAATGATGCAGTCGCCCGTGATCATCCGGGAGGGCGTCTACGGTTTCCACGGTATAGGTCACACCGTCAATGGTGATGTTCACGTCCCCGCCGGCCGCCTGTGCATTGCGCAAAAGCTGACGCCAGTCAATGGAGGGCGTGCTGCGCCCGGCATCCACATACAGGATGGCGCGTAGCACCACTTCGGTATTTGCCGCGGTTTTGCGCACGGAATTGCTGTCCTGCAGATGCACATGGTGGACTGTGTAAGATATGGTCGTTTGCTCTTTCCATTTGTCGGTTCCGGTGCAGGCTTGAATGGCTGCAGTCTGTGTCAGCAGCTGCCGGGGAATCGGAGGAACCATAATGACGCCTCCTATTCCAGCAGCGTGATGGTGCCGTTTGTATATGACAGGAGCAACGGCAGCAGACGGTCCGCGGCGGGATTGCCGCCATGGTTGCCGCTGAAACTGACTTTGCCTACCGTGATGGACTGCGGCCTCTGCTCAATGCCCGCCAGGATGCCGCCCGCTTCGCTGACGCCGAGTACCCTATAGGCCAGGTAACGCTTCAACGTGTCTTGTAGCCCCTGCGGGGCAGCCATTAGAATACTGTCGGTGTAGTAATTCAGCGTCATGGCATCGAGCTCGCCCTGCACCATGGCCAGGATGGCATCAAAAGCAAGAGGTGCGATTTCACCAGTGATGGTTTCGTACTCAGCCTGCGTCAGCAGCATGCGGTTTCACCGCCTTTGTACGGGATTTTGTAGTCCTAGGTTTGGCTGATTTCACTATTGTGTTGGATGCGTGAGGGCCTAATTTGGATACAGATATATCTAGATTGGATACAGGATGTTCAGACTGCTTTACCGTTTGGAGTGTGTCCGCTTGTGCAGCAGATGAGGGTGCTATAGAAAGCTCATGCTCCTTACTAATGGATCCAGCTACTGGCTGGTCAGGCTGCCCTAGAGATTGGCTGATGTTATCCTCCGCAGATGAAGGGGACGCCGGGGGATAATTTTGTTTTACATTAATGGCTCCGGCCACAGTTTGCTCAGCCTCAGGCTGCTGGTCCGTCACGACGTAGCCTTTGCGCCGGAGTTTGTCGGCAAGGGCAGCGTTATCCGTGTGTGCCACCCCTGTCGAAAACTCCAGGCCCCAGAAACGGCCGTTGATGTTGAGAATGCTTTCAATCTTCATCATCAGGCTTTGAGTGTTAGATTGCCCTTGGCAATCGCGTCCACAACACCGGCGGCGGTGACGCGCACAACGGTGAATTTGTCATCGGAAGCATCGTTCGGGATGACCTCGTCGGCCACACCGGCAACCAGCGTGAGCGCCTGCCAGTCGTCATACGGAACGTCACCGTATAGGATATCCGGGGAGTTCGTTGCCGCGGTCTTGAGGTAATAGGTCGAGGTCCCGGGATCCGTGACCGTGATCTTGGTCTTGCCACTGCCGACGCTTGCCGTACCGCTTGCCACGGTCAGGGCTGCGATCATCTTGGCGCTGACCAGTGTTTCCAGGGCGCGGACCTTGGTGTACTTGCTGTCGGCTGCGCTGGGCGTGCCGCCCCAATAGTTGAGCAGTTCGTCGATCTGGGCTACGGTCAGCCCGTCCCACACCTCCAGTGCGTGCTTGCTGGCATCAATGGTATAACCAGCGTCACTGAAGAAGCCGGTGTCCTCCCCGGCAGCGACAGCGGCCACGCCGGCGACGAAAACCAGCCCGGACCAGTCGCAGTCATGGACTGCATTGGACGCGTAAATTCTGGGCATAATTGCTTATCCTCCTTTACACAATCAGGACGTTGCGTAGCACGGCGGCGGAGCGGGTGGCTTTGACCGCCATCGCGGCGACCATTTCCACCTCGCCGGTCTTCACCGCGCCGGGCAGCGTCATGTCGGGCAGGTATTCCCTGACCAGCTTCGAGCCTTCGGGAGACACCCCGTGCACGCCGTCCAGTGCCAGGCGCACCGCGTAGATGCTGGTCGTACCGCCAACAGCGGTCTCAATAACCGGCAGGGAGGTTCCCGCCTTGTCGCCCAGGGCGATGACCAGCGACGGCCCCCACTGATACGTTTCATTGCCATAGGTATCCTTTGATGCCAGGTTGATGCCGGCACGGTCCATCACGGACTGGAAGACCGACAGCATGTCGTTGTTCATGAGGTACAGGGTCGGAGCACCGTCCATCAGGGCGCGCAGCCGGCGCAGGTTGTCCAGGAACACCTTCCAGTTGCTGTCGATATCACCGGAGCTGTTCAGGTCGATGGGGGAAGTCGGGGTGAGCTCCGTAGAACTGCCGGTCAGGGCTTTGTCCAGGCCGTCAAACTCGGCGCCGGATCCAATGCCGGAATCCCCGTTGATGAACATGTCGTGGAACTTCGCGATGGTCGCCTTGGTCTTCTGGCCGATCTGGAACAGAACATGGTCGACGACCTGGACTTCGTCTTCCGCAATGACGCGGTCGATCTGGAACGAACCGCCAAATACCTTCAGGTTGACGGTGTGCTGGGTGGTAACCGCTTCCTGCGGCGTGTACTCCGCGTTGATCGAGCGAACATCTGCGGACGGCAGAGTAGAGATACGGTTGTATACGTACGCCATGGTCTTCCCGCCCTGGGGCTTGACACAGTTGTCAAAGGGGATCCGGTCGAGGAGTGCGGATTTCCGGAACTCGTCGATGACGGATGTGGTGAGCTTGCTGTCGCTGAGCTCCCGGGCTTGTGCTAATGTGATTGCCATGCAATGGCCCTCCTGTCAATTATTGTTTGTGGTACATGGTCTCCATGATTTCGGACTTCGCGTCCTTTTCAGGCGGCGCACCGGTACCCTGCTTCATGCCGCCGGCCGCCTTGCCGCCGAACAGATACGGCTTCCCTTTTTGCAGGGCTTCCAGGGCTTCCCTGACGCCGGTCACCTCGCCCTTGGCGTTGACCTTGAGGGCATCGGCAGGCAGCAGCTGCAGGGCTACGTCGGGATCCAGAAGCCCGAGCTCTGCACCGAGCTTCATGACCTCTGCGGCAACCTGCATCTTCCGGACTTTGGCGTTTGCTTCGTCCAACAGCTTCTGCACGTTCTCCGGCAGCTGGGCTGCCTTTTCAGCCTTGGCTTTCTCCATGATTTCTTTGGCTTCGTCCTCGTTGAACCCGTACTGCTCGGCCATGCTTTTCAGCACGCCTTTCTCGGCGCGGCTGGTGCGGTCATCCAGGGCTTTCATGAGTGCATCGGCGAACTCCGCGGCGTCCAGCTGCTGTCGAAGCTCGGCCTGGACAGGTACCGCCTGGGGCTTGGCCTCCTGGGGATTAGCTTCCGGCTGCTTCGTTGCAGGAGTTTTATCCTCCGGCTGAAGGTTGGGTTCCGGGGCAGCTTCGGGCTTGGTCTCAGCCTGCCCGCCGCCGTCGCCTTCGTTGTAATGCAAATGATGAAACTTCATAGGTTACCTCCGTTTATCGCCCGTCGGCGTATTTTTCCGGCTTTAGCCGTATGCGCCGTATGTACAAGGCCCATACGTAGGCACAAAAAAAACGCCGGCCGGTTGGCTTGCGTCTGTTCGCTGGATTACTGTCCTATGAAAAGCTGTTCTTCTTCCTCGTCAGGCGGCCGTTCCATCGGAAAAAAACTGATCGTGACTACCCCGTCCAAGTCTACCTGTGCGTTGGCGATGAAGCCATCGTTCACAGTGGCGGTTACCGGCCCGTTTACGGTTTCAAGCGTTACTTTCATGAACCGTTCCACTCCTTTTTGCGTCCACCAGGGCAATGGCCAGTTCCTCAATCGTCTGGTGCAGCAGATCCTGCGTAATTCCCTGGGAGTTGTCCCAGAAGATCCCAAGCTTCAAATGCAGCAGCTCATGTACCAGGGTTTGCTCGAAATCATAGCCCTTCTCGTCCTCATGGAATTTCTGTGCCAGAATGCGGATACTTCCCGACCGGATGGATGCTTGATACTCGGCTTCCCCGGCCAGGTTCTCGCTGAGCTCGCTCGGATTGCAGTTGAGGAGCGCGGTGATGCGCCATTTCTCAAGCCCCAGCCTGTTTTTCCATTCCGTCAATAATGCCATTCGCTGTTCCCTGGCTTCTGTATCTCTCATTGGGACCTCCTTGCTGCCCATGTCGCTTTGGATGCCTGGCTCCTGCCATAGCCGTATACCTGCGTTCGATCGCCATAATAAGGCAAGTGATTCTGGACGCAGAAGGCTTTCAACTGCGACGTTTTGGTCTTTACAGCCAGGGCTGCCTGCTGAAACGCCTCCGTATCCCCGGCAGCGTCATAGCAAGCAGCCACGCGCTTGGCGTTGCGCACCAGGCGTTCGAAATACCGTTGTTTCTGTGTCAAACCATACCGTTCTTCTGCGTCCGGTGCTGGTGCATCCCGCTGTTTGCTGATACCCGGAACAAACGGATCCGGCGCATGATGGCAGTTGATGCCCCATAACCCCGCCGGATGTCCATAAGTGGTTGAGCCCACGGGAATATACGACACGCTGTTCCCATCCCGGTCGGTCGTGTACCCGCTGCCACCGCTCATGCTGATGATCTTTCCCTGAAACGGTGCGCACAGCGGTCGTGCGGTCGCGTTTACCGGAACGATAACCAAGTCCAAACCGTACTCGCGATTCTGCTGGAATACCGCTTCCCGGGCCACGTTGGCAGCGGTCGTCCGCACATCCATGTTGACATACGCTTCCGGAGACCACAGGTGGCCGGCCTTGTCTATAAACCCGACAATGCCTTCCTGCGCCATCTGCCGGACGGCCGACCTGACCGCGGCCTGTCTGCCGGATATGCCGGTGACCACCTCGCCCGTCGCGGTGTTCAATACGCCCTGTGCGATATCCCGCAGAACTGCCTGTGTCCTGGCAACGGTGGAGATGACCCGGCGCATGGCGTTTTCACTGCTGGTGAGCATTACGGTATTGACGAGGTTGTACTGCTGGACCGCCTGGCTGGAGTAATATCGGAGGATCCCCCGCATGGAGTCGGACAGCCCGGCAGGAGGCTTGGACAGGACCCCTGCCTCCACACCCTGGAGCAGCTCGGGTTCGTTCTTTTCGAGCACCCGTGTCATGACCCGCTCCAGCGCGAGCTCCGTCATGCCGGAAGCGTCGCCGACCGTCTGCGCAATGATGCGGATGCTTTCCTGCCGCAGCTGCCCGAGCTCCAGCAACTTCAGGGTTTCCCAGTCGAAAACACCCTCCCGGTCCAGGGCGGCGAACTGGAAATGCCGGGCGATGTTCTGCAGCAGGAGATCCACGCAATCGGCATAGACCCGGACGATCGGGTCGGAGTACCCTTCCAGCCTCATGCGCGCTCACCCGAAAGCAGGGTATCTACCGTTTCCGGCTGAAGCATCTGCTCATCAGCGATCTCCTGCAGACGGTTTTTAGCTGTCGCTTCGTCGCAGTGGTCGATTTCCATGATCGCAGCTGCCTTGCTCCGGAACCCCGCGGTGACGAGTTCCATGTTCCGCTTGATGATCGTTCCAGTATCTTCAAAGATGCTGTCGTCGAACTCGATTGTGACAGGTGTTTGAGCGTCCATGCCGCTCAGCTCCGCCAACGCCCGGACCATGCCGACAAGAGCACGCTCCAGCGGTTTCTCATGGCGTTTTACGCTCTGGTACAGATCGTCGTCCTCGCTGATGATCTCCGTGGCAGTCTTGGCAGGCACTCCCGTTTTGTCGAACCGGTATCGGCCGGCGCCCAAACCGCATTTCTTGGACAGCAGGTCGATCATCCGCTGCAGGCCGGTTTCGTGTTCCTGGGCACGGAGCGTGTAGTCCAGCGGCTTGATATCGTCCGTCCCCTCCTCGGACTGCTGGTAGACGTAGATCAGGATGTCGCTGGGATCGAATACCGGGCGCATCGTCCCGCCTTCCTCCAGCAGGATCTGCGAAAGCTTCTGGGGTACCATGAGGCGTTTCTTGCCCAGCATGTATTCATTCACATAGCTATCGTATACAAGGTCACAGGCTTTTAGCTGGTCGATGCACGCGCCGTACACGCTCATACCCATCGGATTGCTCAGATCGACGCTGTTGACAATGTTCGGGCGCAGGATCTGGAACAGCGGCGCCTGTGTGGGGCCTGTCTGCGGCTTGACGCCCTCGGGCAGGGGTATCACCCCGCCGGCATCATCCAGCGCCACGTTGGCCACGATATGGCCTGTACCGCTCTTTGTGTGAATCTGGATGTAATACCCCTGTTTGGCATCCTTCCCGCTGCCGTACACGGTCCGGCTCCCGAAGGCGCATTCCGTGATCCGGTCCCCGTCCCAGGAGAGGGGGAAAATCATGTCGCCGCGGATGTAATCAATCACCGGCTTGCCATCCGCGGACAGGAACTCCACCAGCGCGCCGGTGCCCAGGGCCATCGTCAATTCCAGCAGCCGGTTGCAGCGGTCATAAAACGCATTGTCGGTCAGAATGCCGGGGAGGGCGCCAAAGCCCTTGGCGGTAATCAGCACGCGCTCATTGAGCAGCAGGGTAGCGTAGTCCTCACAGATCGTTTTGGCCATGCCCAGCGTATATCGTTTCAATTGCCGCGTGGTGCTGTTGACCGTTACGGTATACTGGTGGAACTTCTCGAAATACCCCTGATACCAATGCAGCCACTGGCCGATCGTGTCGCTGTAACCGGATGCCACCAACGAGTATCCCTGGCTTTTCAGGTACTGCTGGATCTTGTTCACGTGGTTTTCCACCCTCCTGCATACGTCATGGATTCCATGTACGGTTCAAAGGAATATTCCAGGGCGTCCAGACTGTCGATATTCGTCGTGCCGTCGTCCAGCCGGACATCCTCCAGCTTCTTGCTGTCCCAAACGGCAGAGGAGAGGGCGTCACGGGTGTGTTTGCAGCTGTCCATGATGGTATACCGCCCAGCGGCCATCATCCGGCACAGAAACCGGATCCGGTCGGTGATCGGGCCTTTCTTCGCCTTCTCCACACGCAACGGCAGTTTCTCCCGAATGCAGGCGGCACGCAGGCCCTGGATGAGGGTGCTTTCCGCGCTGTCGCAGTACGCGATCCTGGCGCCGAATTTCTCGATGCAGACCCTGGTAAAATCCACGAATTCAGTTTCCAGTTTTTCTGGAGTGATCTCGCCCTTATGGTACCATTCCGACAGTGTCGCCATTTGCCGCAATCCCTGGGTGAACCCGGTGCAGGTAAACGCATGCCCGGAACGGTTGCCGCCGAAATCCACGCCGATGGTGGCGGTGGTCAGTGGATGCGTTTGCAGCCAGTCCGCCGTGATGATGAATTTGTCTGGATCATCCGCAAAGGTCCGGTAGATACTGCCCTCAGCAGCGACCCACAGGCCGTTGATGTAGCGGTCGTAGTACACGGTGCCCGCGTATTCCCGTTTCAGGTTCTCCACGAACGCACTGTCCAAATATGGATTGTCGTCGATTTTATACGCTTGCTGGTACAGATCGACGTCGCTGTCAAGGAAGGTCTTGAACCAATGGTGGGGATTGTCCGGGTTGCAGGTGCCGTCAAACAGGCTGTAGGGCTTGTCCAGGCGGCTTTTCAGCATGGAAAAGACATCGGGGTGCCAGGTCGTGACCTCATCGCCGTAACAGTATTTGATGCCGCTGCCGCGCAAGCGGTTTACATGCCGGACATTATCCGCGCCCAGGCAGTAGCAGGGTTCCCCGAACAGCTCTGCCGTGTTGTCGCTATGAATATCGCTGACCAGGTTACCGCCATACAGATCCTGCAGCGGAGTGATGATATTCCGCTGGAGGGTTCCCCGCGTATTCCCGATGATGACGTTCAATCCCGGGAGGTTATGCCCGGCCAGGATGCGTTTGGGCAGCAACAGGTAGTCCCCGTACGTCTTTCCGCTGCGGGTGGCGCCGGTCTTGACATTCCAGCGTCGGGTGGCATTGCGGCGATATTCCCGTTGCTTTTCACTCAGCAGTGCCATCCGGCGCCCCCCTTTTCAGCGTGGTTTTGGATACTCATGACGGAATTAGTGTTATGTAATCAGTAAATGCTTGACTTGGAGCCCCTATTGAGTGAGTAATCGTAGTACAAAGAAACGAAAGGTGTGCTACAATGCATGATTTACAAGGCTTTCAGCTCTACCTGATGCGCTTGGAACGCAGCGAGAATACGATTACCAGTTACTTGCGAGATGTCAGCGCGTTTCTTTACTGGTACGACGGAGACCTGGAAACCATCCGCGAAATGACGCTGATCCACTACAAACGATACCTGAACCAACGATAAAAAAGCGTCATCACTGCCAATCGGAAGCTGGCCAGTGTGAACGCTTTCTGCCATTACCTTTATGATGCTCAGATATTGCCCAAAGCATATACGGTGAAACTCACGAAGAACCGCGACAAACCGGAGTACAAGGGACTTCCAGTACTGGAGCTCCACGCATTGCGGGAAAGCATCCTTTCAAGCGGCAATATGCTGCATATCTGCATCATCGAACTGCTGCTGGCGACGGGCATTCGGGTGAGTGAGCTGACAGGGCTGAAGCTGTCGGACATTACGTTGAGGGAACAGCGCAGTATCCGTGTCCGTGGCAAGGGCAGTGTCTACCGTACACTCCCGTTGAACGAAAAGGCAACTGCCGCATTGGCAGAGTATCTCATTGTTCGCGGGAGTGCTTGCACAGACCGTTTGTTGGTTGGGCAGCGTGGGCCACTGG
>Ga0116164_10000543_pt1 | contig 32402 bp, 20 predicted proteins | sample AD_UKC109_MetaG_FD_89888 | JGI IMG/M metagenome (GOLD analysis project Ga0116164, IMG submission 89888) | Active sludge microbial communities of municipal wastewater-treating anaerobic digesters from Hong Kong - AD_UKC109_MetaG | ecosystem: Engineered > Bioreactor > Anaerobic > Digestate... | reverse complement strand
GAAGCCGGTAACTATTCGGTTATCTGGGACGGAAAGGATCAGAACGGGGCAAGCCTTGCCAGCGGATTGTATGTATATCAAATCCTTACATCCGATCGGTGCCTGACGCGAAAAATGATGAAAGTAAATTAGAAATTCATAAACGCTTTGATGATGAATTCATTATCTTTTAAGACCCTTCAAAAGAAATTCGAAAGATCCCATTCTCTTTTTGGCTTTTTCTCTTTGAATATCCGAAACGTTCTTTTATTCCTGTTCTTGCTGATGGGTTCGGCACGGGTTTCGTTTGGAGAAAAGTGGATTGGGACCTGGGGATGTGCACCTTATGCTGCCGCGAACAACACGCCCCCTTCTCCTTTTCTGGAGAACAATAGCCTGCGTCAGATTGTCCGTGTTTCGATCGGAGGCGATACCCTGCGGATCCGATTTTCGAACATTACCTCTTCGAGCCCGGTAAGTCTGAACGCGGTTACCTTGGCTGTTTTGGCCGAAATAGGGGGAAGCGCGATTGATGCATCCACGCTGAAACCGGTTACATTTAACGGCAATGCATCCTACACCATGGAAGCTTATTCCGATGTTGTTTCCGATCCTCTGGCATTTCCACTGAGTCCGGGCGCTCATCTGGCGATCACCATTCATTACGGAGCATGCCGAACGGCTGCCGACATGACCCATCATTACGGATCACGAACCGACTCGTACATTCTGGTTGGCGATCAAACCCAAAATACAGCGTTCGCGGGCGCTACCCGCATCGAACGCTGGTACCATCTGAATACCATTGAGGTTCTGGCTCCGGAAGAAGCCGGTGCCGTGGTTGCCCTGGGCAACTCAATTACCGATGGTTATGGATTGCATGGCGGTTTGAATAACCGGTGGACCGACAAATTTTCAGAAAAATTGCTGGCCAATCCGGCCACTTCCCTCGTCAGTGTTGTGAATATGGGGATTGGGGCTACCTGGCTCACTACTTCGGGGATGGAACGGTTTCGGCAGGACGTACTCGAACAAAATGCTTTGCGCTGGATCATTGTTTTTTACGGGGTGAACGACATTGGCGGCGGAGCTTCGGCTTCTACCCTTATCAACGCGTTTAAAAGCATGATTGCCCAGGCTCATGCCGAAAACATACGGATTTACGGGGCAACCATTACCCCTTTCAAGGGCAGCGGGTATTATTCGGCAGCCCACGAAGCAGTAAGAACCGAGGTGAATGAATGGATCCGAACACCGGGCCATTTTGACCAATGCCTTGATTTCGACCAGATCATTCGGGATCCTTCTGATCCCGAAAAGCTTCAGGAAGCCTATTCCAACGACTGGCTGCACCCCAATGCAGCCGGTTATCAATTGCTTGGAGAATCGATTGATTTGAATTTATTCCTGGGTGGGGATACCCTTTTTGACCAACCTGAATATACCATCCGGTATTTTGAACCCGAATGTGCCAACGTGGGCTCCGAATGGAAAATTGCAGAGGATGCTCAGGCATCGAACAATTACTATGTTACGGTAAAGGCCGGAGTTCAAAGCAAAGATAACGCACCGGCTGCACCCGGCGGCCTGATTTCCCTTACATTTCAAATCGATACAAGCGATCATTACAACCTCTATGCCCGTTTGAACTGTCCCTCGCCCGACGATGATTCGTTCTGGCTGAAAATGGATGAGGGTTCTTTTGCGATGCACAATGGTTTGGGTACCAGTAACTGGCAATGGCTCCCTCTGGGCAGTTTCTCCCTGGAAAAAGGAGAACATACGCTTGCCCTGGGATATCGGGAGGACGGGGCAAAGCTCGACAAATTCTGCATTTCAAACGCTCCGTACCCTCCTTCAGGCAAAGGAGAAGAAGCCGAAAATCTTTGTCTGCCCGAAATAGGTGACAATTCAATCCATCCGTTCCGGGAAGAAAGGTTGAAGATTTTTCCCAACCCATCCGATACGAACATGTTTTTTCAATTTCGGATTGAGCATCCATCCGAAGTGAAGCTTCATATTTATGATATCCAGGGCAGAAAAGTGGCTACTTTGGTCGATGAAAAATTACACCCCGGTGAATATACACTGGACTGGGAAGCCAGCAGTGGTCATTTTATGTGTCAGTTTATTGCTGGTGAAACGTTGATTAATAAAAAAATTTTACTACTGAATTAATTACGAACGATTATGAAAACATCTTTTTTGTTTCTTATTGCTATTTTGGTCGGCAATCTGGCTTCTGCACAATTTGCAGGAATGATGCGCGGGCAACAGGCAGAACCGCTGCCCGAGGGTTTTAAACCTGCATCGACCAACACGTTTCTGGCTCCATATCCTGCCGTTAATTTCGAAACCCGCCAGGCAATGTTTCAGGTTGTGGCGCCTACGGCCCAATTGGTTCAGGTTGATTTGGCCGGGAAAAAGTACGATATGGTCAAGAATGAAAAAGGCCTATGGTCCTGCACTTCCGATCCACAGGTTGTAGGCTTTCATTATTATGCCATTATTATTGACGGTGTTGCCGTAATGGACAGGAATACCGAAGCCTTTTTCGGTAGCAACTGGGAATCGTCGGGTATAGAAATTCCCGAAGGCCCCGAGGGCGATTATTACCGGTTTAATAAGGACATTCCCCATGGGCATGTGCGTTCTATTTACTACTGGTCGGCCATCAATGGGCTCGAACGCCACATCAACGTATATGTGCCCGCAGGTTACGAAGAAAAACCGGATCAACGATATCCCGTTCTCTATCTGGTACACGGTTGGGGTGAAGATGAAAATGGATGGTCGAACCAGGGGCACATGGCCAACATCATGGATGGCCTGATTGCAGCCGGCAAGGCTGTTCCCATGATCGTGGTCATGCCCAGCGGGGATATTAAGACCAATTCCGATGTCCGGAAAGCTTCGGGCGATGTAAGCGAAATTTATATCAAGGATCTGATCCCGTATATCGATAAAAATTTTCGGACGAAAACCGATAAACAAAACCGGGCTATGGCCGGATTGTCGAGAGGCGGATTTCAGACCTGTATAACGGTTTTCAACAACATGGACCAATTTGCCTGGATGGGAACCTTCAGCGGTTTCTTTGTGCGTGGCGACGATGTAGTTAATGCCTTTAACGGAGTATTTAAGGATGCTGATACTTTCAACAAAAACATGAATCTGCTTTTTATCAGTACCGGAACCGAAGAACGAAATCCCAAAGATCAGGTTGAAGCACTTAAAACTCATGGAATCAAAAACATTGTCTTCCATGAATCGCAGGGAACCGCGCATGAATGGCTCACCTGGCGCAGGGCGCTCCATGAATTTGCCCCGCAAATTTTCCAATAATCATCCTAATACAAACACGAATTATTTAATACAAACACAATGAACTACAAAAGCACTATTTTTTTTACTGCTTTGCTGCTTTGTGGAAGCCTTAGCTTTTCACAAACCGGTACGGAAGGGATCGGTGACTTTAAACCCTCACCCGTAAACCAACCCGGGCATGATTTTCCCATGGTTGACTCCGAAGGGCGTGTGCGTGCGCAAATTATGGCGCCCAATGCAAATAGGGTCCAGCTCGATATCGGGGGTGTGAAATACGACATGATAAAAGATGAAAATGGTTTGTGGACGGGCGAATCGGCACCTCAGGACGTTGGTTTTCACTATTATCAGCTGAACATCGACGGGGCTTCGGTACCCGATCCGGGAAGCCTGTTCTTTTTCGGCGCCTGTCGATGGGGAAGCGGGATTGAAGTACCGGCACCCGATGAAGAAATTTTCGCCCTGAAAAATGTACCGCATGGCCATGTGCACGAAATCCTGTTTCCATCGGCAAGCACCAACACGTCGCGCAGGGCTTTTGTGTACACTCCTCCCGGTTACAATACAGAAGAATCAAAACGCTACCCGGTATTGTACCTGCAGCACGGCTATTGCGAGAACGAAACTTCCTGGCCCAGCCAGGGACGCGCCAACCTGATCATGGACAACCTGATTGCCGAAGGCAAGGCTCGTCCATTTATTATTGTTATGACGTATGGCATGACGAATGAAATAAAGTTTGGAGGCTTACGCAACTTCGACATCAAACCCTTTCAAACGGTATTGGTTGATGAGTTGATCCCTTACATCGACACCCACTTCCGCACGTTGGCCACTCAGGAAAACCGTGCTATGGCCGGCCTGTCGATGGGCGGCTTCGAAACGCGGCAGATTACGCTGAACCGGTCCGATGTTTTTTCTTCTTATGGCCTTTTTAGCGGAGGAGTATATAATCCCGAAGAGATCAGAGAGCATAAAAATCTGAAGCTTGTATTTCTGAGTTGTGGCAGCAAAGAACGTCCCGATGGCGTAAGAATGCAGTTGCTGAATTGCAAAACGCCGGTTTCAATGCGGTTTCCTATATTTCGGAAGGCACCGCTCATGAATTTCACACCTGGCGTCGCAGTTTGCATCAAATGGCCCGACTGTTGTTTCAGGAATAAGGGAAGGAATTATTTCTTTTATCGACCAAAACAAGAAGAAAAACCCAAAAAAGTGTGTTTATGAAAAAAGTCGAATTATTTTTTGAAAGGAAATTTGACCGGTTTTTGTTGATTGCATTTGTATGCTTGTTTGCTGTAAGCGGAGCCCGGGGCGAAGAAAATCGTTTGAAGAACAGCTCATCGTCGGCCCAACACGTCTATTATAGTGCCGGCAATCCCTACCTGCCCCTGTGGGAGCATTTGCCCGACGGAGAACCCCGGGTATTTGAAGATCCCGACCAACCCGGTAAGTACCGTGCTTACATCATCGGTTCTCACGATGTACGTTTCAGAAGTTACTGCGGTCCGGACATCCGCATGTGGTCGGCACCGGTAGAAAACCTGTCGGAATGGCGTGACGAAGGCCCCATTTTTACATACAACGTAGAAGGCCAGTGGGATGTAATGTACGCCCCCGACCTGGTGGAAGTAAGAAGAAAAGACGGCACCAAAGAATACTACCTGTACCCACACAGCCGGGGCAGGCACCGCGAAGCTATGGTTGCCAAAGGTTCACGCCCCGATGGTCCTTTTACCCCCATCAACATGACCGATGATGGCACCCGTACCCTACCCGGAAGTATTCTGGGTTTCGACCCGGCAGTGTATGTTGAATACGTGACCGATCGCAACGACCCCGATTTCGAAATAGGCTTCAGGGCATATGGCTACTGGGGTTTTCAGCGCTCACTGGCTGCACAGCTCGATCAGAACACGATGTACTCCCTGCGTCCTGGTACCGAAATCATCCCCTATTTTCTCCCGGCCAGTTCGCGCTACGGTTCTTTAAGGGACCCACAGGGAACGGAATATCCTCACATTGTAAAAGGAGAGGACCTGGGCAGCTTCAACTTTTTTGAAGCCTCGTCGATCCGCAAGGTGGGTAACAAATTTGTTACCGTTTTCAGCGGCTATTCCGGGCCAGAATATGGTGTGCCCAGCTCCAACTCTACCCTGCGTTATGCTTACGCCGACAGTCCGCTGGGGCCCTGGAAAAGCGGTGGCGTACTGGTTGATTCACGGGCTCCGGTATTGAACCACGACGGAACAGCCATTCAGACCACTAATTCGGGGCACAATACCCATGGCAGCATTCAACAGATCAATGGCCAATGGTACGTTTTCTACCACAGGCCACCCCGCGGATTCGGTTTTGCCCGTCAAGCCATGGTAGCCCCGGTAAAAATTCACTGGGACGAAAAACCTGTAGCAGAAGGTGGAAAGGTTGAAATCAGGGCTTTCGATCCTTATGCAACAAACCAGCTCTGGACTGCAAAAGACAGTCAGGGGAAGGAATACAAGGGTGCCGAAGTTACTTCTGAAGGTTTTCACATGTATGGTTTGGATCCTTATCAATACTATTCCGCCGGTTATGCCTGCTACCTTTCCGACACCCGTCTTCAACAGGACTCATGGGACATTTGGGACAACCACATGGCCATAACCAATGTACAAAATGGCAACATTGTCGGGTACAAGTATTTTGGTTTTGGCGGTCTCGATCAGGATAAAAACGGACTCAAAGCATTCGAAGGAACAAAAAAAGGCAAAAATACCGCGTTCAACCTTTTCCTTTGTCCAAAAACAACCAACAGCTTTACGGTACATGTTTGGCTCGACGGACCCTGGGATAATGCCGCATGGAAAGGGAAAAAGTTGGGAGAAATTTTGGTGCCGGCAAATTCAGCGCAGGAAATCACACAATTCACCGTCAATGTAGCTGAAATTGTTGACCAACTGGATAAAAAGCATGCCATTTACCTGGTAGCCGAAGGAGAAGTAGGAGTGGATTTGTTTGATTTAATCGGCTTGGGTTTCAGCTCAGACCAAAAAACCATAGAACGGCCGATTGCGCCTAAGGTTCAAATTAGTGTAAACGGCAATGCCATTGACGTACCACAAACACCGGTTCGTTCAACCAACGGAAACGGCGTTGTGGGCTATGATTTGTATGAAACAACGGTTTCGCTTCCGGCAACGAACAGTCAGGTTCCCGTTGTTACAGCTTCGTCCGACAATAAATCGGTTCAAGTACGTGTTAAACAGGCTGAATCAACCGAAGGCATAGCACTGGTTCAATGCGATTATCAGGGAATTGTCAAAACGTATCGTGTACTATTTGCACAAGAATAAGTTGAACAAACCCACTCAATTCATTCTGAATTTGAAAATGAAGAAAAACATTCAATGGATTACACTGCTCATCGGCTTCTGGTTGACGGGCAGTTTCTGTTTTGCGCAAATAAGCGAAACGGTCAAAAATGAATTCAAAGCCTCAGAGGTGAATCAGCCCGGCAAAACTTTTCCTCAAGTAAATGCTGAAGGACGTGTTCGCGCCCAAATATCAGCACCGGAAGCCAACAGTGTACAGCTCGATATTGGCGGCGTGAAATACGATATGGTAAAAGACGATCAAGGAGTGTGGACGGGCGAATCGGCCCCGCAAGATGAGGGCTTTCACTATTACCAGCTGAACATCGACGGTGCTTCGGTTCCCGATCCCGGTACCCGCTATTTTTATGGTGCCGGTCGTTGGGGGAGTGGTATTGAAATCCCGGCCCGTGACGCTGAAATTTATGCCTTAAAAGAGGTTCCCCATGGTCTGGTTAGTGAACTGAATTATTTTTCAAAAATCACGCAGGCCTGGAGGCGTTGTTTTGTGTATACACCTCCCGGTTACGATGCCAATTTAAGTAATCGCTATCCGGTGCTTTACCTTCAGCATGGAAGTTTTGAAGACGAAACGGGATGGCCCGGACAAGGCAAAGCCAATCGGATTCTCGACAATTTGATTGCTGAAAACAAGGCTGTTCCCATGATCATTGTAATGGACAATGGCTATGCCTACAAAGCTCAGAACAATGCCACCGGTCGTCCGGCCATGGTTTTCGAAGAAGTGATGATGCAGGAAATCATTCCCATGATTGACACCCGGTTCCGGACTTTGGCCAATCGCGAAAGCCGTGCCATTGCCGGACTTTCGATGGGGGCCAACCAAACCATGCGCATTGTAATGAACAACCTTGAACATTTTGCATACTATGGAGGGTTTAGCGGAACTTCCAATTACCCAAGCGCCAACGAAATCGACACCCAAATCTTTTTGAACGGGGCGTTTAATGATGGTAAAAAAGTGAACGAACAGCTCAAGGTATTGTGGCTGGGGCTGGGCACCAAAGAACCAGAACCCTTCCCGGGCTCGGTTGGTGCTTTCCGAAAGATGCTTGATAAACAGGGCATCAAACATGTGTACTATGAATCGCCCGAAACGGCCCATGAGTGGCAAACCTGGCGGAGGTCGTTGTATCAATATGCACAATTGTTGTTCAAATAGATTTTGGAACGAATAATTCTGAAAACTTTTTTACTTGAATCAAATAGCTTTTAAATTTAACATGCAAATTATGAATGTTTCGACGTTTATATATCGAGTTACGTCATGCACGCTTATTTTCACGTTCTCTTTCTTGGTTACTCAAGCCCAGTTGGTCGAAAACTCGGTTCCGGCACCTACGAACATCCATCAAAATCAGTGTCCGTGCATCATGCCCGACAACAGTGTTGTTTTTCAGGTGAAGGCGCCCAATGCACAAAAAATTCAAATTGATTTGGGGAAAAAGTACGACATGGTGAAAGGTGCGGACGGCATTTGGAACGTTCGCACCGAACCTGTTGAACCGGGTTTTCACTATTATTTTTTAGTAATCGACGATGTGCCCGTAGCCGATCCGGCCAGCCAATCGTTCTATGGAACAGGTAAAATGACCAGCGGTATCGATATTCCGGAAACGGGTGACGATTTTTATGCCATCAGAGACGTTCCCCATGGTACCATCTGTTCAAAATATTATTACTCAAACGTTAGCGAAAGCTGGCGACGGTTGTATGTCTATACGCCTCCCGGTTACGATCGGAACCACGGCACGAATTATCCGGTGGTGTACCTTCAGCACGGTGGTGGCGAGGATGAAACCGGTTGGGTAAAACAGGGCAAAACCGACCTTATTCTCGATAATTTGATTGCTGAAGGGAAAGCCAAGCCCATGATTGTGGTGATTGCCAACGGAAATGTCCGGTCTGGCGCTGGTGGCTACAGCAGCGAAGCCATGTCTGCCTTCAAAAGGGAAATGACCCAAAATATTGTACCGTTTATCGACAAAAACCACCGAACCCTCACCGAGAAAAAAAACCGTGCCATTTGCGGCTTGTCCATGGGGGGCGGTCAGTCGTTTTATACAGGGCTCGAAAATCTCGATGTTTTTGGTTCAGTGGGCATTTTCAGTTCGGGAATTTTTGGAGGCATCCGGAATTCCTCGGGTAGTACCTTCGATGCCGAAAAGGAAATTCCCGGGCTGCTCAGCAAATCGGCCGACTTCAACAAAAAGCTCGATTTATTTTACATTTCGTGTGGCGAAGGCGATATGCGCATTGAGCACACCAAAAAAGCCGTGGCCGACATGAAAGAAAATGGACTTGAAGTTGAATTCAATTCTTTCCCCGGCGACCACGAATGGCAGGTTTGGAGAAAATCGTTTCACGACTTTGCCTCACAGGTTTTTAAGTAGATTGTTTCGCCTTGTTTTAAAGGGAAATCAATAACTTTAAAGCACCGAATAAACAGACTAAACTATATACAATGAATAAATTACAAACTTATATTGTTGGTTTTCTTTTGATTGTTCCTTTTTATTTAGGGGCACAGCAGGCCAACGTCAACCTCGATTACCATCCGCAAAAGGATACCGAAGGACTGAAGCCCTTCAGTGCCCCGCTCAATTCGCCCGAAGTGCACGATGATCAGACCGTCACCTTCCGGCTGAAAGCACCCCTTGCCCAAAAAGTGGTACTGCCACTGGGCGCCATTTACACGGCCAACGATTTGGGCAAAGAACCCCTGCCCTTTAGCAAAGGTGACGATGGTATCTGGACCTTGACCATTGGGCCGCTTAAGACCGATATGTATGCCTATCACTTCAATGTGGACGGTGTTCAGACTCCCGATCCAAGCAACACCTATGCCGCATTCACGGCCATGCCACCGTACAGTCAGTTGGTGGTCCACGGCAAAGAGCCCGCGTATTATGATGCGAAAAACGTACCTCACGGAACAGTAACCCGCCATATTTATCACTCGGGAGTAACAAACGGCGAACGCGAACTGTATGTATATACACCACCGGGCTACAATGCCCAAAAGAAGTACCCTGTGTTGTACCTGCTGGGGGGCAGTGGCGAGCTACCCTCCAACTGGATGTACGATGGCCGTGTGAACTTCATCATGGACAACCTGCTGGCCGAAGGGAAAGCCCTTCCCATGATTATTGTGCTGCCCAACAACCAGATCATCCACCGCAACCATCCACAACATGCCGAATTGACCTTCGATATTTTCGAAAAAGAACTTCGCGAACATGTAGTCCCATTGGTTGACAAAAATTACAGTACCATTGCATCGCCTAAAGGACGTGCCATTTCGGGCTTGTCGATGGGCGGAAGGCACAGTATGTTCATCGGTTTCCGCTCGCTCGATGTGTTTGCCAATTTTGGTATCCTTAGCGCCGGCGACACCGAACCCGAAACTTCGCTGAAGCTCTTTTTAAACGATCCAAAGGTGAACGACAAAGTCGATTACCTGTTTGTGGGACAAGGCACCATGGAAGCACAGGGTTTTTTCAACCGTCGCTGCCAGGCCTTGCACGAGGCGCTGGACCAGCACAACATTGAGCACGAATACTACATTGGCGGACACGGTGGCCACGATTGGGGAACCTGGCGCCATTTGTTGTATTACCGGTTTTTACCCAACCTTTGGAGATAATATAAATGCAATCTGCTACTTTAAATTCATAGAAAAATTGACATAACATGAAGCCAATCACTCTTTTATTGTTTGCAGCCGCCACCCTTTTATTGGGCGCCTGCACAAAACTTCAGCCCGGCCTGGTAAGGGTTGAAGGCGGTATCGTTCAGGGTACTGTTACCAACGACCTGAGCATCTACAAAGGCATTCCTTTTGCTGCACCTCCCGTGGGCGAACTGCGCTGGAAAGCTCCCCAACCCGTTGAAAAATGGGAAGGCGTGAAACCTTGCACCGAATATGCCCCGGCGCCCATGCAGGGCGGCAATCCGGCTTCAGGAAAAAGTGAAGACTGCCTGTACCTGAATGTGTGGACATCCGCAAAATCGGACAAAGAAAAATTGCCTGTGCTGGTTTGGATTTATGGAGGCGGTTTTAGTTTTGGTTCTACGTCAGACCCCGTACACAATGGCGAACACCTGGCCCGCAAAGGTGTGGTTTTGGTGAGTATTGCTTATCGTGTGGGGCAAATAGGCTTTCTGGCCCATCCCGAGCTAAGCGCTGAAAATCCCAACGGTGTATCGGGCAACTACGGCTTGCTCGATCAGATTGCCGGTTTGCAATGGATTCAAAACAACATCGCGGCATTTGGCGGTGATCCCAATAAGGTGACCATTTTTGGCGAATCGGCGGGAGGGATTTCGGTGAGCATGCTGTGTGCCTCGCCTCTCACCAAAGGCCTGATTCACGGAGCCATTTCCCAAAGCGGCGGTTCGTTCGGGCCCACGCGTCCCACCACCTATCCCGGCGAAAACATGAAAACCCTCGAACAGGCCGAGCAGGATGGTGTGGAATATCTGAAAAACATTGGGCTTTCATCCATTGATGAATTACGAAAAGTAGAAGCAGAAAAGCTCATTCCCCGAGGCTGGACCCTACCCGGCGGATGGCCCATTGTGGATGGTTATGTAATCCCCGACGACCAGTTTATTCTATATGAAACCGGAAAATACAACGACGTTCCGGTACTCATTGGCTACAATTCCGACGAGGGTTTGAGTTTTCCGGCCGGACGTACTCCCGAAGAGTTTATTGCCAATGTGCAAAAGCGCTTTGGCCCCTATGCCGATACTTTGATACAAGCCTACCCGCTCACCGATAACGAAGTAAAGCGCCCGGCCCGTAACCTGATGCGCGACGCAGCTTTTGGCTGGCACACCTGGAGTTGGGCACGCTTACAGTCGAAAACAGGTACGTCGAAGGTTTTTCTGTACTATTTCGATCAGCATCCCGAACATGAATCAGGTTCGCCGCAAGCCGACCACGGAACTCCACATGGCGTTGACGTGCCCTATGTTTTCAAAAATCTCCATCCCAACAGCACTGCGTCAGACCGTGAAGTTTCGGAATGGATGGCCACGTACTGGACCAACTTCGCGAAAAACGGCGATCCCAATGGCGAAGGTTTGCCCGAGTGGCCGGCTTTCAGCAACGATGATCCGAAAACCATGTACCTGAATGTTTCGCCCGGTGCTGGCGAAGTACCCGATGAAGAAGCGCTGAAAGTACTGGATGCGTACTATGCCTGGCGCCGAAGTCCCGAAGGAACCGCTTGGGCAAAATAACCAAACAATAAAAAATTAAACCATGAGTAAAACATTCAATGCATTGTTGCTTTTTGTGCTGATTATTGCCAGCAGTCATGCAATGGCACAAGACCCCGATTTCCACATTTACCTGTGTTTTGGACAATCGAACATGGCCGGAGCAGCCCGTGCCGAAGCACAGGATTCCACCGTTGATGATCGGTTTAAAATGATGAGTGCCATGGACTGCCCGGACAAAAGTCGTGTAAAGGGGAACTGGTACACCGCCACCCCACCCCTATGCGATTGCAGGGCAGGGATTTCACCGGCCGATTATTTTGGCCGTACCCTCATCGAACATTTGCCTGCCACGATCAAAGTAGGTGTCATCAACGTTTCGGTCGGAGGATGTAAAATAGAACTCTTCGACAAAGAAAACTACCAAAGTTATGTTGAAACAGCCCCGCACTGGATGAAGAGCTGGATCGAAAATTACGGGGGCAATCCCTACGGACGTTTGGTAGAATTGGCCAAATTGGCGCAGAAAGACGGCGTGATCAGAGGCATCTTGTTGCACCAGGGGGAGTCGAATCCGAACGACAGTCTTTGGACCCAAAAGGTAAAAGCCGTTTACGAAAACCTGCTGGCTGATTTGAATCTTGAAGCAGCCAATACTCCGTTGTTGGCCGGTGAATTGCTAAGCGCCGAATTTAGCGGGAAGTGCCATGGATTCAATCCGTTCATCCATCAATTGCCCGCTGTTATTCCCAATGCCCATGTGATCTCATCTGCAGGTTGTCCGGGCATGCCCGACGGGTTGCATTTTACGGCCGAAGGCTACCGGATATTAGGCAAACGCTATGGTGAAAAGATGCTGGAGGTAAATTATTCTAAATACTGAAAAGTCAATTATCAAAGAGATAAAGAACCGACTTTTCATTTCCTCACAGTTTAAAAAACCTTCGGGTTGTTTAAACTTGTGAGGGATTGATGCCAAATTCCTTTTTGAAGCAGGTGGTGAAATAGTTTGGATCACTGAACCCCGTTTGATACGCAGCTTCCGAGATTCTTAAACCTTGCTCTTTAATGAGCTTATAGGCTATTTGCAAGCGGATGGATTTGATCAGGTTATTGGGCGTTAATCCGGTTAGGCTCTTTATCTTTCGGTGCAATTGGGCCACGCTCACCGAAAAACGCTCGGAAAGCGCCTCAATATTCAGGTCGTTTTTCATGGCATTTTCTTCAATAAAGGATTTTACTTCGGTGATGAAAGCAACGTCTTTGGGGGGTAAAGTCTTTTCCAGGTTTTGGCTGATATCGATTCCATGGAATTTGCTTCTCAGTTTTCTTCTGTTCTCCAACAAAGATTGGATTTGGGCATCGAGCAACCGTATTTCAAAAGGTTTGGTCAGGTATATGTCGGCCCCGGTTGCCAGGCCTTCCAGGTGCTGTTCAATATTGGTGTTTGCGGTTAACATTAAGATGGGTATGTGCGAAGTGTCGAAATGGGAACGAATTTCTTTGCAGAAGTCGTAGCCGTTCATGAGGGGCATCTGGACATCGGTTACAATTACATCAGGATTTATTTCTTTGGCCGTTTTCAAACCGGCAAAGCCATCCGGAGCCGTAAAAACGCGGAAGTTTTTTTCAAAATGACCGGCCAGATAGTCGCGTAGCTCTGCATGGTCTTCAACAAACAAAATTTTCGGCAAATTGTAGCGACGTGGTTTCAGGGTTTCTTTTTTTCCCTCGATTTTTTCAAGGGTCTTGCATTTTGTTGGATCCTGATCCGGGATTAGTTCATTTTCCGTAAATGCTTCTTTATCGATCGGGATTTGGATGGAAAAAGAAGTCCCTTCGCCGGGTTTAGAGTTAACCAGTATTGTTCCATGATGCATCTCAACGAGCTCTTTTACAATGGAGAGGCCAATTCCTGTTCCTTCCCGGTTTCCGTTCGTTGCATCATGCGCTTTAAAAAAACGGTCGAAGATTTTGGTCAGATCACCTTCGGCAATTCCGATTCCTGTATCGCTGACGTTTAGTTCAAGGTTTCTTCTTCCGTTGAAAATACGGTCTATTGCATCAACGGTAATTGTCCCACCTTCTTTGGTAAATTTCAAAGCATTGGAAAGTAAGTTCCATAAAATTTTCTCCAATTTTCCTGAATCGGCAAAACCCGTCAGGTTCTTATCCGGGTGAAAAACCAAATCAATCGATTTATTTTTGCATTCTTCCCGGAAAGCACAGGTTATGTCGATGATCAGGCGGGTGATATCGATTTCTCTGATTTCCAGTTTGAGCTGTTTCCGGCTTACTAACCGGAAATCGATCAGGTCGGAAATCAAGTTATACAGTCTTTGGGCATTTCTCCTGATTAAATGGAGTTTTTCCATCTGCCCGGGATTGAGATTTTCACTTTCCAGCAAATCCGAAACAGGCGCATCGATCAACGTCAGGGGTGTTTTCAAATCGTGTGATACGTTGGTGAAAAACTCCAGCTTCTTTTCCGTGAGTTCGTGTTCTTTTTGGATTCTTATCCGGGCAACCTCTTTTTCTTTCACCAGTTCGAAGCGCTTAAGAAAGGCATAAATCGACAGATAGAGAATGATAAAAAAGAGGAAGATGTAGGCAAGATAGGCGTACCATGCCCGATACCAGGGCGGACGGATGTTAATGACAAGTTTTGTTCTTATCCCAAGCGGATTATAATCGGCGCTTTTGATTTCGAAAACAAAGGTGCCGGGCGGTAAATTGGTATAGGTGGCAAAACTTGTTTCTCCCAGGTAATTCCAGTTTTCTTCCAGTCCGACAAGGCGGTATTCGTAATTATGGTATTGCGAGAAACTTTTGTTCTTGGTGAAAAAATGGACAGAGAAAGAATTCTTGTTGTAGGGCAAGGTTATTTCACGGGTTTCTTCCAGGGGCGTGTCGATATATTGCTTTCCTTTGGGGTTTCGGAGGCTTTGGTTTTGAAACGAAATGTCGGAGATAACCACCTCGGGCTGCCGGGTGTCGGTGTTTGCTTTCAAAGGGTCGATTAGGGTAAAACCGGCCAACGATCCGAACAGGATCCGGCCATCGCTTATGATAGCCGACACCCGCTCGTTGAATTCATTGGACGGAAGTCCGTCGCGGTGGTTAAAGTTTACTGTTTCATACGTTTTCGTGTCGAAACGACAAAGCCCCGAAATGGTGCTGATCCATAGGTGCCGGTCATTGGTCGATTCCATGCGGGTCAGGGTATTCGATGGCAAACCGTCTTTTCCGGTCCAGTTCCTAAATCCTTTACCATCGGGGCGAACAAAGATCAATCCATCTGTTGAGGAACAGATCCAGTAATTCAGGTTTTTGTCCTGATAAAAATCGGTAATGGATGTTTGAAGGATGCTGTTCATTTCGGGCATCCTGTTCTCAATAACATGGTCTTTCCAGTTGACATGGAACAGGCCCAGGTTCGTAATAATTCCCAAAAGTTCGCCTTGTTGATTGACTCTTAATGAATTCAGCAGGCAATAGGTTTGCCCGCTGCCCTTGTAATAAAGCTCAAATACCCGGGTCTGCCCGGTTAACTTGTCGAAACTGATCAGGATTTGGTTGTGGAACTGGGTTAAAATTACCAGGTTGTTTTCGTCAATTTCCTTTATGTCGACAATTTGCTGCATCTCGTTGGGTAGGGGGCTGCAGGGATGATAGGTTTTGATTAGCCGGAGGTCGGAGGTGTAATGCCCCAAGAGCCCATCGTAGGTGCCAATCCATATGCTGTGATCCCTGTCGACATACAGCGCGGTAACTTTTGTTCCGTTTAATTCCTTTCGCAATCGGCTTTCGGAAAGGTTCTGAAAGTGATTTGCGTCTTTATTCCATACCGATAAACCGTAATTGGTTCCGAAATAAACCCAGGGCTCCCGTACACAAACAGAAACACCTTCGTTGGCTACCAACGATTGATCGTTCCCTTTTTCGGGTGAAATATTCTGAAAAAGTTGGTTGTCGGGCAGGATGCAGGTTAATCCCGCACCAAACGAAGCCAGCCAGATTTCCCCATCGGCACCGGTAAGTATGTCGTAAATACTGTTGCTGTTGATGGATACCTGCGTTTTTTGGCTTCTATCGATTTTTTTGATGAAGCGGAAATCCGAATCGAGGATAAAAATGCCGTTGCCGTCGGTGGCAATCCATACCTCGTTGCCCACTTTCTTAAAGGCCTTATAGAAATAGTGGTTTTCAAGATCAATCTTTTTGATTTTTTCCTTTTCTGAAATAACATAAAGTTGTCCGTCGAACATGCCCACAAAAAGGGCTCCATCAACCTCTCGAAGATTGGCTACCTGCATCTCCTGAAGGAACGAAGCCTTGAGTGTGTTGAATTGGTCCTTTCGGTCATAAAGAAAGACCCCGTTGTTGTTTTTGCTGATCCAAAGCCCTTCGCCCGAAAAACAAAAATCGGATACATCACTGACCGGATCTATGTGCTGGATTTCGGAACCATTAATGCGATAAATATTCGACACCATGAGGAAATATATGCTTCCCTGATCCTCATCCATTTTCGAAATGTACCCGCTCATAACCAATTCAAAGAAATCGGTCACCGGGTTGTATCGGTAAAGTCCGAGATGCGTTCCGGCCCAAAGGTTATGCTTCGAATCATACAAAAGCGAGATAATCCCGCATTTCTTCAATTCATTGTAGGTCCGGAAGCTTTTCCCGTCGAAACGGGCAATCCCGTTGTTGGTGCCAATCCAGACGTAGCCATATTGATCCTGCTCGAGGCAGGTGGTAATATTGCGGGGCAGCCCGTCGATTTCGGTAAAATAGAGGTACCGTTCCTGGTTTGCCGAAACACCCATCCGTATTTGAACAAAGAAGACAACGAGCACCAGCAATCGTAATGCGGTTTTACTTGCACGCATTGGGATCTTGGGCACTGTTTCGGATGGTTTGACCGGTATCATCATGAAGCAAATTTAGTAAAGATCAACCAGCACAACCCACTCGTATGTTTTTTCTTATGATGCAAAATCTGTTATGCTACTGGTGTTTTTTTCTTTTCCCTGCAATCAGTCCTTGGTTCTGTTCTTTCTTTTTCGTGATGTTGCTGGGGTGAGGAATTTTCAATTCGTTAACGGGTGGTTCATGAAAATGGGAAACGAAGAGCTTTTCTTTCCTCTTTTTAAAAAGTTCATTTTGATCTCTTTTGGTAAGTTTTTCGAGATTTTTTCCCGTTATATCGATCAGAACAATGGAAATTTCGATTCCTTATTCAAACAACCAAACAGCTTTTCTGGAATATGCATCCTTGTTCACTTGTTGAAGCATAAACGAAGCAACACTTGCACGGGAAATTTGAGGGTTCCCTTTCAATTTAATCTTTTCACTGCCGTGAGAAAGCAGGTCGCTTTTAAATCCATCGGTTAATCCTCCCGGTCGGATGATTGTCCAGTTTAATGAACTTGACCTGATGATATCTTCGTTTTGGGTATGATCGGCAAGAGGAACCTTGAGAAACAAACCGGCAACGAAAAACCGAATGGGTTGTGCCATATAAAAACGGCTTTCACCGGCTCCGATACTCGACAGGTATATGAACTGGTTTACCTTTTCTTCAACAGCGATTTGAATGATCTGTTTAATGCCCATGGTAAATTCAGTGGCAGGTTTGGTCAACGAGTTGCCTCCCAGAGTTGAAATACATGCCTGAACTCCCCTTAGGGCTTCTTTTATCTTTGCTTCGTCCGTTAAACTTCCCAATATAATTTTCAAGTTCGGATGTTGAAGGGCGAGGGCGTTTTCCCGGCGAACATACGCATTCACTTCAAAACCCTGTTCAAGAGCCTGGGATACCAGGAGTACTCCGGTTTTTCCGCTTGCTCCAAAAACTGCAATCTTCATTTTTCCTGTTTATTTAATTTGAATATTAGTGGTTTAGTATTTAACAATAGAATTTGATAATTGTTGCATTTGAATGTACATTATATATTCTGGCTATTTGATTGGGCGCTGATAATACAGTGTTTCCCTGTAAGCCGTTTGTACCAGAGGCAGTAATTACTGAAAGAGTTGTTCGTTGCTGTAATTGCGAGTCCCCATCCAAAATCATTCGTGCATAATGCGGCGCTAAAAGAGAGCCTGAAGGGCTTAATTTGTAAACTGATTCGTTAAATAATATCCTGAAATTCACGCTGAAAATTTTTTATCAAAAAAATTATCGATAACTTTGATCTTGTTTTAAAAAACAATTTCATCGGATTAACTTTAAAAAGTACTTCAATGAAACGAGCCATCCCGATAAATCGGGACAAACAAGGATGATTACCCCAATAGCTATCGGGGTGGCGAGTTCCATGAGATACCCAAAATTTTAAAATTAAATCGAATGAAAAGAATAAGCATCCCATTTGTATTATTACTGACGAGTGTTTGTTCATTTTGTCAAAAACCGGTTGCCGACTTTGAGGTACTAGTAAATTATGGTTGCCAAAATGCTTCTACTGAATTTAAAAACCTATCAATAAATGCCGATAGCTTTTTATGGGATACGCATGGCAACGGCGTTTTTTATAATCTGTTTGAACCAAGAGGAACAAATATTTCAGGTGATCGTAGCTGGATCGTAACATTAATCGCACAGGGTAACGGTTATAGTGATACTCTTTCAAAACAGGTTGATATTTTCCAGACAAAACTGAATTTTGGATATTCTGTATCAAATACTGATTTGTTTGCCCCTTTAAATGTATCATTCAATAACCGATCAGAGATCAGAGACGAAGATACATTGATCTATTCCTGGGATTTTGGTGATGGAAGTTATTCAGAAGATGAAAATCCAACACATATTTACAGTGAACCAGGAACTTATTTTGTTCAACTAAAAGGGACAAATTTCAGTGGCTGTAGCCTCAGGTTTGATGATTATGTTGTTGTAAAAGACACCTTACAAAAAGAAGAATTCAGTTTTATTAATTCGGGTTGTTACGGCGAGAACGAAGATCCTCCGTGTGACTGGGAAAAACATTACAGGAGGTCGGGCGATTCGCTGATTATATTTGGGGGATATTCCGGAAACTGCGGGACAACGAAAACTGCGACAAAAAGCTTTAATGGAGACACAATTTATATCACAACCTGGGAGTGTGGCCCTCATACAACCTGCTCGTGCATTTATTGCATCGAATTTGCCATCACAGGTATTGCTCAGGATTCTGTTGTTGTGGTGTTTAATAATGAAGTTTTATCAACTATAGCTTCAGGAATTGACTGGTATGAAAAAAATAACCCTGAATTATGCATTTCACCGAATCCGGTTAAAAATGTTTTGATCGTTGATGGTTTAAAATCTTCTTCGGATTCTTATGATTATGAAATATTCGATGTAAACGGAAGAATTGTTCTTAAAGGGAATCTTGAGAATAACAAGCAAATTTGCCTTCAAAATCTGAATACAGGCACTTACATAATTAGAGTTGTACAAAAATCAGAAAATAAAGAGTTTCTTGCCAGATTTTTAAAAAACGAATTCTGATCAACACCTTTTGTTTTGTAAATAATCCTATTTTCTTCCATTACCTGAGAGAGCCTTATTTTATCTTTTGATTGCTTGGATAATCCCATCGATTTTTAAAAACAAAAACGGGCATTGATGAAATGATATAAATAATGCCTCAAATGATTCGTGTCTTTTTTAAGGTAGACATTATAGAATCTTAAAGATTTTGGAGATTATTTTCAAGACTCATGTTTGTCCGCATCTGTAGCTTTACCGGGGAAAAAGGGTGTATAATTTAACTGCAAACAGAAATGATCCGTACCGTCTTCTTGATTCTGGCATGCCTGGGAGCCGGCTTTGCTCCGGCGCAAAAACCAAAAAGCCTATCCCCTGAAAGGGAAATCAACATTCGTATTAACTCCGAAAAAGGCCCATTGAATACCTTTTTCAAGGAATGTGTGGGCGCCGGGCGCGCCAATGAAGGTCTCCGTGCCGACTGGCAGCAACAACTGGCCTATGTGAAAAAGGAATGCGGTTTCCGCTACATCCGCTTTCATGGTCTTTTTACCGACGACATGGGGGTTTACAAAGAAGACCGGAACGGAAAGCCGGAGTACAATTACATGTACATCGATGCCTTGTTCGATTATTTGCTCAGTATCGGCATCAAACCCTTTGTCGAACTGGGCTTCATGCCCAACGCGCTGGCCAGCGGACCCGAAACCATTTTTTGGTGGAAAGGCAATGTGACCCCGCCCAAAGACCACGACAAATGGGCAGACCTGGTCCGAAATACCGTACAACACTGGACCGACCGTTATGGCGAGGATGAGGTAAAAACCTGGTATTTCGAAGTATGGAACGAGCCCAACCTGAAACCCGGTTTCTGGACCGGGACCATGGACGACTACTTCAAATTATACAAGTATAGCGCTGAAGCAGTGAAAAGTGTAAACCCCACTTACCGTATAGGAGGTCCGGGCACGGCAGGAGCAGCCTGGGAGGAGGAAATGATCGATTTCTGTGTTTCGAATAATGTGCCCATCGATTTTGTGAGCGCCCATTCGTATGGTGTGAACCAGGGCTACCTCGACGAACATGGAAATTCGGGCACCGTTCTTGCCCCTCAGGAGTTTGCGGTGAGTGGCGATGTGCTGCAATCACGCAAAGAAATTGCCGGCTCGGCAATGCCCAACCTCGAATTGCATTACACCGAATGGAGCGCTTCCTATACTCCTTTCGATCCCATTCACGATAGTTACCACGAGGCAGCTTATGTGCTGCATAAACTGAAACAGGTGGGCGATGCAGCTCAGTCGATGTCGTACTGGGTTTTCACCGATATTTTTGAAGAATCGGCTCCTCGTTTCACTCCGTTCCATGGCGGTTTTGGGATGCTCAACATACAGGGAATCAACAAGCCCGTGTTTTATGCGTACCAGTTCCTGAATCGTTTGGGAGAAACAGAACTGGCCAATGACGATCCCATGTCGTGGGCAACAAAAGACTCAAAAGGGAACATCCAGGTATTGGCCTACGATTTTACCCATACCCACCCCGGCGACTCGGTCAACAATCAGGTTTATTACATCCGCGATTTACCCTCAAAAGAAAAAGGGATATTAAAAATCCATATTGAAGGGGTCCCCTCCGGAAACTATTCGCTCGAAGTATATAAAGTGGGCTATCGTTGCAACGATGCTTATACCAGCTACTACGATTTGGGTCGACCCGGCCAGTTGTCCCGCTTGCAGGTAGAGCAAATCAAAAAAATGAACAACGGAGCGCCGGTTACCACCGAAATTGTTAAAATAAAACAGGATGGAGCATTTACCAAAGAGCTCCCTATCCGTGAAAACGATGTTTACTTTTTGAATCTCATAGAATTATAGTTGATGAGAATGCAGTTAAACAGCAAAATAACTTTTCTGGCTTTTTTCTTGTGCAGTGTGAATGCAACCAGGGCACAAGATGTCCACATTACTGTTCAGGCCGATCAAAATATAAAAGCCGTGTCGCCTTATATTTATGGTTTGAACAACGGTTTCGACAAGCCTGCACAATTTTACCGCGATGCCGGTGTGCGCTTTTCGCGGATGAACCAGGGAAACAATGCCACTAAATACAATTGGCGGAAAAAAATAACGAGCCACCCTGATTGGTACAACAATGTTTACGCGAACGATTGGGACAAAAAATCGACCGACTTTTCGGCAAAACACCCCGGTATGCAGTTTATGTGGGCTTTTCAACTTCTGGGGAGAGTGGCATCAAGCAATCAATACAATTTTAACGATTGGGGGTATAACCAATCTCAATGGTGGGAAGATTTTGTACTTCAGAACCTGGCGGGTGGAGGGATTCCGGATACAGTAAAGATTTTTAAAAATAACAAATGGAAGTATCCAGCTAAAGCCAAAGTTGAGGGAGATATAAACCTTTACACAGAAGAATGGCCGGCCGACTCAACCGTTGGGATCCTGACACATTGGTTCGGAAGCGGGGGATTGGATTTGAACAAACAACAATTCCTTTATTGGAGCATGGACAACGAAGCCGATGTCTGGGACGGCACCCACGACGATGTGATGTCGGACGGGCTTTTGCCCGCTTCTGAATTCATGGATCGTTACATCGAAGTGGCCAAAAAGGCCAAAGCATTGTTCCCGGAAATTAAAATTTGCGGCCCGGTTACCACCAGCGAATGGCAATGGTTTAAATGGGGAGAGGAAAACCTCAGAATAAACGGAACCTATTACTGCTGGTTCGAATACTTCATCAAGCGCTGTGCCGATGAAGAAAAAGCATCAGGCGTTCGGGTTCTCGATGTATTTGATATCCACCATTACCCCTGGGCCCCAACAGATGCTGATGCCCTTCAAAACCACCGTATTTTCTACGACAAAGCGTACGTCTACCCAGGGGCAAATGGCTTGAAAACCATCTATGGGGGCTGGGACAATTCGCAAAACAAAGAATACATTTTCCAACGCATCAACGATTGGCTGACAAAGCATTTTGGTGCAAACCATGGTATTACTCTTGGCCTTAGTGAATGGAGCCCCGGACCTTCCGAAGCGAACCTCGCTTCGGTTATTTATGCCACCCACCTTGGACTATTTGCCAACAATGGTGTGGAATTCTTTACACCCTGGTCATGGATGACCGGTATGTGGGAGTCGTTGCATCTTTTCAGCAGGTATGCCAAAGAATTTAGCGTTTCAAGCACCTCCTCGCTCGAGAACACGGTTTCGGGATACACTACCGTAACGGAAAAACTGGATTCAACCACCATTATCCTTGTGAACCGCGACATGAGCGCTTCGCATATAGTCACCGTTAATCTGAACGGCATAGGGGTTAACGACGGAAATTACACAACCCTGCAATTGGCTTCCTTACCTGCTGCTGAAACATTTCAATCGCATACCGATAATGCGCTAAAAGAAAACACGATTTCAGTACGATCAAATTCGTTTACCCTTACGGTTCCTGCCCTATCAACAACAGCTGTTTTATTGAAATCGGAACCTAGCGGGATATCCGAAATTGAAAATCGATTGGGCGAAATCAAGCTTTTCCCGAATCCTGTTGAAAATGAGCTATACATAAGCATAGGGTCAGCCATTGCCGAACCAACTCAAATAACCGTATTCGATCAGCAGGGAAAAAGAATCAAGGTTGTGGATGCGTATTTTGACGGAAACTCTGCCCTCAGGATCGATTTGTCGTCGTTGCAACAAGGATATCATTTCCTTTTGGTGCGAAATAACCAGTACACTTCGGCAAAGAGTTTTGTGGTGAAATAACGACGCTGTCTCCTTCTTTGAAAACGCTGTGTTTCTATGTGAAATTTATCAATTGTTGTACGGCGATTCACCGTAAGGGAACAAAGCATAAACAGAGAAAGAATACATGATAAGGTGTGCCTTCAAATGAGAAAACAGTATAAGAAGATATGAACAATTTTCTACTTAAAAGTACACTAACATGGGGAGTTGCGTTCGTTTTTGCAACATCGCTATTCGCACAAACCACAAATTGCTTCTTAGAGGATTTTGCGCCCAAGGACGCAGAGATCCCAATTTCAACAGATGTCAATAAAACGGTAAATGAGCCAAATGTTACCGTCACTTTATCGCCCGACACATTGGGCCAAATTTCCAAATACGTTTTTGGAAATGCCCTGGCTGTTTGGATTGGAAATGTAACAGGCGATGCCACGTTTGTAAAAAATGTTCAGACCTTAAATCCTTCAATAATTCGTTTCCCCGGGGGAAGCTGGTCCAATATCTTTTTCTGGAATGGTACTCCTTCCGATGTACCTGACTCTGCTTACGATTCATCGGGGGAAAGGGTAAAGTTTTACGCTATTTCCGGAAAAAATGACTGGCCCACTACAACCGATAACTATTACAAATTACGCCAGCAAACTGCTTCCCAAGGACTCATTACCGTCAATTATGGCTATGCACGTTATGGTTTAAGCGATGACCCGGTTGCACAGGCTGCACATCTTGCCGCCGATTGGGTACGCTATGATAACGGGCGGACAAAATTTTGGGAGATAGGGAACGAAAATAACGGCCCATGGGAAGCTGGGTGGAAGATTAATAAAAAAGGCAATAAAGATGGGCAACCTGAAATAATTAACGGACAGCTTTACGGTCAACACTGCAAAGTTTTTATCGATTCAATGAGAGCAGCCGCAACTGAGGTAGGAGCTCAGATTTATATAGGCGTACAGGTACTGCATTACGACGGTACAACAAGCTGGAATTCGGTAGATAGAACCTGGAATAAAGGAGTTTTATCAGAGCTTGGTGATGCTGCTGATTTTTACGTAATGCACAACTATTATGGAACCGATGCAAATGCGGATAATATATTGTCGGTTGCCGCTACCGAACCTGAGAAAAACATCAGCTTTATTCAGAAGGATATTGCCAACAAAAATGCCTTTCCCAAGCCTTTAGCCCTAACAGAATACAATATAAACAGTAATGCTGCCAATGCAACCATGGGGCGGTCATATATCAATGGCATGCAGGCAACTATCCTATTTAATGAATTAATTAAGAATAACTTTGGATTAGGTGCAAGGTGGTTACTCGCTTCTGGTGAGGATGGAATGTTTTATCTGGGAGATAACAATAGTTTAAAGTGGCAGCCACGTCCCGATTTTTATTATGCTTATTATCAGCAAAAGTTTACCGGTGATCATGCCATTACTGCACGATCTTCCAATGCCAGTATTTTGGCTTATGCTTCCCGATTTGCTTCTGGCGAAACCGGAGTTGTAATTGTAAATAAAGGGAATATTGCCACGGTTGTTAAAATAGATCCAAATCATATCGGCGTTGGAAAAAAATTCTACAATTACTCACTGACCGGTGGTAACGATAACGGAGATTTTTCGTTGTTTGTATCCGTTAATGGTGTGGGCGCAAAAGGAACACAATGGGGACCCCGAGAGAACTTGGAAACGATTCCGGCAAACGCTTTTACAATCGATCAAGCCATTGCATTAGATGTTCCCGCAAAATCGGTTCAGTTTATCATGATCGAAGCGGGTAACAATCAACTGTATCCAACCTCAGTTGCCACCAAGTTGGAAAATAAACTGGGTTTGATGAATTATCCCAACCCTTTTTCTGACTTGACGATTATTCAATTCCAAACCTATACAAATGAATGGGTTACATTGGATGTTTATGATCAAACAGGATACAAAATTTCAACTTTGGTCAACAAAGTTTTGCCCTCAGGAACACATCAAATTGATTTTACTGGAAACTTTTTGCCCGCCGGTTTCTACTTTTATCAACTGAAGATTGGCAATTCTTCAACTACTGGAAAAATGGTACTAAAAAAATAAACCATGAAAGTTAAATTTACTTTTTTGTCATACGTAATGACGATTCTTTTGGCAGTATGCTATGGGAATGTCTTCGGTCAAAGAACCTACCAAAACCCGGTCATTACAGGAATGAACCCCGACCCCAGCATCTGCCGGGTTGGCGAGGATTATTACCTGGTAACCTCAACCTTTGAATATTTTCCGGGCGTTCCGGTCTATCACAGCAAAGATCTGGTCAACTGGAAACAAATAGGGCATGCACTCGACAGCAAAACCAATTGCCCCCTGGAGGGCGCCGGGTCTTCCGGTGGAAATTATGCACCAGCCATTCGATACAACAACGGAACGTTTTACGTAACCTGCACCAATTATGGGGGCAGAGGTTCTCAGGGAGCCTTCTATGTGACCGCCACAAATCCCGCAGGTCCCTGGTCTGATCCCGTTTGGGTGGGCAACTGGAACGTCGATCCATCGATTCTCTTCGCCAACGACAGCATGTACTGGGTAAGCCCCGACAACAAAGGAAGTTTCATGGTGGGAACCTTCGACCCGATAAAAAAAGAATTCAGTACAACCTTGCGTTTGATTGCCTCAGGATTGGGGGGTTCTTCGCCTGAAGGGCCTCACCTATACAAAATTGGCGACTACTATTACCTAATGTCGGCCGAGGGTGGTACGGGCTACGAGCATCGCGAAGTGATCCAGCGCAGCCAATCGCCGTACGGACCTTTTGAGCCAAGCCCCTACAATCCGTTCATTTCGAATAGGAACCACCCCGAGAGCCCTTTCCATGCCATCGGTCATGCCGACCTGGTACAAATTCAGGATGGTTCCTGGTGGTTGGTTTGTTTGGGAATCCGGCCCAAAGGAGGAAAATACCATCACCTGGGACGAGAGACTTTTCTTGCTCCCGTTCGCTGGACCGACGATGGCTGGCCCATAGCCGGCGATAATGGCAGGATGACCGAAGAATTTATTGCACCCAGGCTTCCGGAACATAAATGGGGAAAAGATCCGGTGCGCGACGATTTTGACAGCCCAAGGCTGAGTATGAAATGGAATTTTCTCCGCAATCCTTACGATGCTGATTGGTCGCTTACCGAAAAACCAGGCTATTTGAGGTTGAATGGGTCAAAAATTGGACTTGCCGATAAGGATTCACCTGCTTTTGTGGGCAGGCGACAATCCCATTTCAATATGGCAGCCTCAACAAAATTAAGCTATACTCCCATGACCGAAAACGAAGAAGCAGGTCTGGTGGTCCGCGGCAACGATGCAAACCATTTCAGCCTGCTGATTACCCTTCGCGATGGAAAGAGGGTAGCCCTTTTTAGAAAGTTCCTTCAGGAAAAAATTATTGGAGAAGAAATAAAGGAAATACCTGACGACGATGTTGTGTTGAAAATCATCGCAACCGAAACGGAATACCGTTTTTGGGTACAGCCCAAAGGCAAGAAAGCCCTATTGCTGGGTACGGCAGCAGCCACGGACCTGTCTACCGAAATGATCGGTGGTTTTACAGGCGTTTTTCTGGGCATGTATGCATCGGGTAACGGAGAAGAAAATACCCATCCTGCCGATTTCGACTGGTTTGAATACGAAACAGGATCAGGAGAGGGCGAATGAGTTAAAATTGTAAATACAAGATATCTTGAGTTTTAGTAGGTGATTTGTTAGACAATTGGAGAGAAGGGACTGTTGGATCTGTTGACCAATAGTGAAGACAGTCTCTTCAATTAAAAAATGGAACGATGATGACAAAATGGAAAGAATGGGGATTTTTGGCAGGAATTTTTCTCCTTATTTTTCTGAAAGGTAACGCACAGGTTTTGTACGTTGGCGCCAACTACCATCCGCACGACGATAAAAACATCGACAAAATCAAAACCGACATCCGCTTGATGAAGGAAGCCGGGCTAAATGTGGTCCGCCTGGGGCACCTGGCCTGGGACAGCTACGAACCTGCCGACGGGCAGTTCGACTTTGCGTGGTTCGACGAGGTGATGGATTTATTGAACGAAGCCGATATTCAAGTGATCCTCGACATCGCCATCCGCCCTGCACCCATCTGGCTGCACCAGAAATTTCCTTCTATCGATGTAGTCGATGCCAACGGGAACAGGCTGTATCCCAACCATCGCTATATGGACGATGTGGGCGATCCCAACTATCAGAAGTATGCCCTTCGCTTTACCGATGCAATGTCGAAACGCTATGCCAACCACCCGGCCCTGCTCGCTTTTGGCATCGACAACGAATCAGGCGATGGGCCCATTTCCTATTCCGAAACCGTAAGACAACGCTTCATCGTTTGGTTGAAAAACCGTTACGGTACACTCGACAAACTGAACAGTGCCTGGGCCACCCATCGCTGGTCGCGTCGGTTAAACCGTTTCGATGAAGTGGGCTTGCCTGCTTCCGGATCGAAAAACGGAGCACCCGAGAAGATCCTCGATTTTCGCCGCTTTGTTTCCGACGAAGTCAACGACATCCTGTTTAAAGTGCTCGATGTAGTAAACACGAACGCCCCTGGTGTTTTAACCAACACGAATGCCTGGTACTACAGTTGGATGAAATACTTCGACTATTCCCAAATTGCCTATTCGGGCAAAATGACCCGCCAGGGCTGTGGCTTTTATCCGGGTAATTCGCTTACCACCATCTGGGGCGACATGAACGCGGCCTTTGGGATACAGCGGATCCAGTTCGAAAGCGACAATCCATTCTGGTGTAACGAATTTAACACCATGGCCTCGGTGCCCAATTCGATACGAAAATCGGCTTATGTTACCCTGATGTACGGCAACCAGATGATATGCGGCTGGACCTGGCAAAGCATGTGGGCCGGCGAAGAACAGTATTTGCAGGGCATGATCGACTGGGACGGGCTCCCCAACCGGAAATACGATGAGTACAAGCAAATCGCCACCGAATTCAAAAAGATCGAAAAATATTTCCCGTACAAGCCAAAAGCCGAAGTGGGCCTGGCATTTTCGTTCCCCAGCCAGATGGCCAGCGGCGCTTTTCCCGTTCAGCACGAAAACCAGGTACAAGCCTGCTGGGACATGTTCTTCTGGCACAACATGGACTGCAAGATATTGGAAATTACGCAAAGCGACCTCAACTACAAACTTGTGTTTGTACCCGGTGTAACAGTAATGGATGAAACAACGGCGCAAAAAATACGCGAGTACGTTCAAAACGGCGGCACGGTAATCATGACCACCAACTCGGCCATGGTCGATACCACCGGACAGGTCTTCAGGAGTACGCTCCCCGGTATGCTGAGCGATGTGTTTGGCATTCGAGTTTCCGGATTTGAAGAAAGCGAAGCCATCAACCAGATTTCAAAAAAAGGATACACTGGCAAAAAGCTGGAGTTCATATACAAAGGTAAAGCGGGCGATGTAGAATCGGTCCGATTCGATATTATCCATCCCAAAGGTGCAGAGGTGATTGGAAAACTAACCAGTCTGGACAAAGATTACCCGATCATGACCATCAACAAGTATGGAAAAGGGCAGGCCATTTATGTGGGTTTGCCTGCCAACGGCAATGTACTGGGAGCTGTTGTGGATGAGCTGATCAACGAGCTGGGGATCAGGAAAGGTCCCGAAGTACCATCGGGCGTAATGGCACGGCAAATCGATGAGAAGCATTTCCTCTACCTCAACACAACAGGCGAAACAAAGGAAATCAAAATGAACCATCCATCACGCAGTATCCTCAACAACAAAGATTATACAGCTAACGTCGCCATTAACCCGTATGAACCGGAGTTCATTGAAATAAAGTAAAATACGACTAACAAATAAACCTAATGTTATGAAATCAAAGAATCATGAAAAGAAACCAAAGAGGCATTTTTTGAGAAGAATGTCGCTTGCTCTTCTACTGCTTTTGCTTGTAAGTATCGCTTATGCACAAGAGCAGTTGGTGCAGGGTATAATCACCGATGAATCGAATGCACCCATACCCGGTGCTAATATTGCCATTAAAGGAACAACAACCGGTACGGTTTCCGATACTGAGGGACGTTTTACATTGAAAGTGCCTTCGGAAAATCGTGTGCTCATCGTCTCTTTTGTTGGGTATATTACCCAGGAGGTACGGGCAGATGGTTCACAGCCCCTGAAGGTTGTTTTGAAAGAAATGACTTCTGAACTGGACAACATCGTTGTTGTGGGTTATGGTATCCAGAAAAAGAGCGACCTGACCGGCGCTGTTGCTACGGTATCGGGCGAACAATTGTCTAAATCGTCGAGTGTCGGCGCGGTACAGGCTTTACAGGGAAAAGCGGCGGGCGTGCAGGTTTTCCAAAGTTCGGGCATGCCGGGTGCGGGTATCACCGTCCGGGTTCGCGGTATCAATACCATTACCAAAAGAGACGAGTGGAGCGGAGTTGCCGGTCCGATTTACATAATCGACGGAATACCCGGCGACATTAACTCGATCAACCCAAACGATATCGAAAGCATCGAAGTGTTGAAAGACGCTTCATCCCAGGCCATCTACGGCTCGTCGGGAGGAAATGGTGTGATTTTGGTTTCGACAAGGCAGGGTTCCAAAAATCAAAAACCCAAAGTTGAATTGTCGATGTACCGGGGCATCCAAACAAACGATATCAGGGTTGAAATGTGCGATACCAAAGAATTCATCCAGATATACAATTCGCTCGAAACCACAAAAAAAACGCGGATTACAGCCAACCCCGATTCCTTGCCCTCGACCAACTGGTGGAACGAAATTTCGCAAAATGCCATCATGGAAGATTACACATTATCGGTTTCTTCCGGCACGGAAAATTCTACATCCCTTTTCAGCATTGGGTATCTAAACCAGGAGGGGGTTGTGAAGAAGACCGAATACAAACGCTACAATATTCGGGTCAATACAACCTACGATATAGCAAAATGGTTAAAGGTGGGCGAGAACATTTCCCTTGCCGTTACGCGCAACCGGGGGAATGATGGATGGGGATCGCCCATGGGGGCCATCAACCAGAGCCCGATAAGCTATGTGCGTGATACCTCTTCAACTTTAACGGCCCAACAAATTAAAGATAAAAACATTGGTTGGGGAGGCTGGGCACAACCCTTGTTTGGCACCGGCGCCGGCAACCCGGTTGCAGGCATTTATTACGATAATAACCAAAGCGGTACGTACCGAATGGCCGGAAACCTTTTTGCCAATATTCAACTATTGAAAGGGCTTACATATACCAATAATTTTGGTTTCGATATCAATTTCTACGAGAATGATAATTTCATACCGTACTATTACATCACGTCAACACAGAACAATTCTGTTGTTCAGGTTTCCCGTACATTGAACCGAAATTTCTCATGGAACTGGCAGCATGTGTTCAATTACAAAACAACCTTGTTTGAAAAGCATGATATCGACATCATGGCGGGTTTTGAAGCCAGCGAATATTTGGGAAAAACCTTGAGTGGGAGTGCCGATTCGTTATTGAAGAATGGTGTAACCCCCGAATACCAATACATTGATGCAACGCTCCGGCAATCGGGATCAACCTACTACAAAGCCGGCGGAGGCTACAGCCATGGTTCGGGATATGCTTATTTTGGCAGGGTCAATTACCAGTATAATAATATGTTCCTGGCTCAGTTTTCCCTTCGCTACGATGGATCAACCAACTTCGCACCTGCTTACCGATTTGGTCTTTTCCCGGCCTTTTCAACCGGTTTTAAGTTCAGTGAGCTCGATATTGTTAAAGAAAATCTGACCTTCTTGAGTTTTGGAAAAATCCGTTTTGGATGGGGGAAAACCGGAAACGACGGGATACCCGGGAATAAATTCTACTCACTGGTTGGGGTTAGCGCGTTGAATGGCTACCCCTTCGGTGGAGCAGGAACACCGGGAGGCATTGCCCTTGCCCCTGGAAACCAGGAATTGCACTGGGAAACCATTACCACGTATAATTATGGGATCGACCTTAGTTTCTTTGATAACAAGCTGTCGGTTACTGCCGATTATTTCGATAAAAACACCTCCGGCATGTTGCAGTCCCTGGCCTTGCCCCTGGTTGTGGGCCGGTATGGTTTTTCGGGTTCCGATGGAAAATATACCGATCATATCGGAAGCTTGTCGAACAAAGGGTTCGAATTTGCTGCTGTTTACAAAGACAAAGTGGGCGAACTACACTATTCGATCGATTTCAATTTTACCTCTATAGAAAGCAAATTGTACAACCTGACCGACACGTTTACGCTACCCGACTGGGACTCAAATCCAAAATCGATCATCAGGAACGGAGATGCACCCGGGGCCTTCTGGGGCTACAAAACCGAGGGCTTGTTCCGCCCCGAAGATGTTGAAATGATTGTTGAAAATGGAAAAGATCGGGCTGCCTGGAAAGAATACATCCCGTACAGGGTCGACAGCAAGGGCAACAGGATGTATGCGCAAAACAGCGCCAAACCCGGCGACCAGCGCTTTGTTGATATTACCGGCGATACCATCCTGAATGTCGATGATAAAGTGGTGATCGGTAATCCAAATCCCGACTTCACGTTTGGCTTTACCCTGAACCTGGAATACAGAGGATTCGATTTGAATTGCTTTTTCCAGGGCAGTTATGGCAACGATATTTTTAATGCAAGTAAATCAGGTTGGTACAACTCAACTGGTTTAAACAACTGGACAAAAGATGCGCTGAATGCTTATCGGGCACCGGTTGTTGATGCCGATGGAAATGTGATCGATCCGGGTAACACCACTTCGGATCAGTTCAGGCTTTATGGTTCAACCAACGACAACTACCGCATGAGCGACTGGTATGTCGAAGACGGTTCGTATGTCCGGCTAAAATCCATGCAGCTGGGCTATACCTTGCCCCAAACGTTTACCCGGAGCTTCGGGGTGGAACGCCTCAGAGTGTATGTTGGCGGAAGGAACCTTATTACCTTAACCCAGTATTCGGGACTGGATCCGGAGCTGGGCGGGAACGACCCGACTTATTTCGGTGTTGACGGGGGCAGCTACCCACAGCCGAAAATGTACAACGTGGGTGTCAATGTCACATTCTAAAAAACAAACATATATTTTGTAAAATAATGAACAAGATGAAACGAGCATGATTCTACAATCAGACATGAGAATGACGAATCAAGCGAGTTCTCCCGATGTACATCGGGAT